>MJGMD1__coassemble_1790_pt1 | contig 366024 bp, 325 predicted proteins | sample MJGMD1__metabat2_low_PE_009 | metagenome-assembled genome bin MJGMD1
GATAGGAACGGCAAAATTTTTTACACTTCTACTACTTCTTTATCACACATCAGCATACAGGCAGGGCTTGTTTTAGCTAAACGCTGTTGTTATGGAGTTACTTTTTTAAAGTAGCTGTTGACGAACATCAGATAAAAGACTATCGAAATCGTCATTGTTGCCAGTTCTGCGAAAGGTACAGAGAGCCAGATACCGTTGATGCCTATCAGTGAAGGCAGGGTAAATAAGGCTGCCAGTACAAATATCAGCGAACGCAGAAGCGAGATGATGCCTGCGATCAGTCCGTTACCTATAGCGGTATAGAAGCCGGCGATAAAGATATTGAAGCCCAGGAAGATAAAGCAGTAGGAGAACATCCTGAAACCGTGTACTGCTAAATCAATGACCTGCTGGTTATCGCCGATGTACCAGGAGATGATGTTGGCGCCGTAAAAACGGGCTAAGGTGAAGACCGCCAGGGAGCCAAAAAGAATGGCTTTTTTACAGTGATCGATGATCTCGCCCAGGCGTTTTTTGTTTTGCGCGCCGTAGGCATAGCTGATAACCGGCTGTGCGCCTGTTGCTATACCAAGATAGATGCTGATGAGGAAGTAGAAGATGTTGATGTTGACGGCCATAGCCGCAACGCCATCCTCGCCGGCAAATTTGATAATAGCGATATTAAAGAAAATCGTTACGATACCCGAGGAAAGCTCGGTGAGCATTTCGCCGGCGCCGTTGAAGCTGGACTTGATAAAGTACCATTTGTTCCAGTGGAATTTGGTAAATTTCAGGTTTGTTTCGTAGAGTTTAAAATAAACCAGACCCATCAGCGTGGAGATGGCGATCGAGGTGATCGTAGAGATCGAGGCGCCGAAAACACGCCAGCCTAAAACAACGATCGTATAATAGTCTAAGACGATGTTGAGGATAAAGCCTGTTAAGGACATTACCAGAGAATAGGCAGGTCTGCCGTCCAGACGGATATAATATTCGAGGAACAGCTTGACCGCCAGGATCGGCGTACCTAAAATCATATATTTAAGGTAAGTTTTACAATCTTCAAACAGCAGCGCTGTAGAACCCAGAGAATAAATAATACGGTCCATATTAAAGTAAGCGACGATTGCAAAAATTGCCGTAAATCCCGTCAGGAACCAGAACATTGAGGTGAAGTAGGTATTGGCTAAGCTGCGTTTGCCTTCGCCCAGCTTAATGCCGACCAGGGCACAGGAGCCGCAGGTAAACATGACGGCCAGACCCCAGATAAGGTTTGAGTAAGGCAAGACGATATTGATAGCGGCCATGGCGTTAGTTGATACGTATTGTGCCAGGAACCAGCTGTCGATCGCTGAATAGAACGATACCAGGACCATTGTAACTACGGACGGGAAAATATATAAGATGAAGTCCGAGAAACTTTGTTTTACATTTATTTTGCTGTACATTTGGGACACCCTTTCCGAAACTTGCGCAAGTTCCTGTATCTATATCCTACCTTAGCGGTAATATTAAAGCAAATGAGGAATATTGAGGAGATTGAAGGAGATTGGAGGAGCTTTGAGGAGTTTGGGAAAAAATTTGTTTCCCGGATTTTAAATCGTGATAGAGGCCTTAAATCGCCTTTAGTTACAAAAAAAGTAAAAAATGTTATATTTTAAAGAAATTTAACGTTTTTGTTTGACAAGTGTATAGCGCAGAGATATAATAAATCCAATAGAATATTATTAGATAGAGGAGCGGAAAGCAAGAGTACTTCGCGGAGAGGGATCGCTGAAACGAAGGAAAGGGTAACCGCCGAAGTATAACGGCAGCCATGCGGTTATGCTGGGCCGTCGGTAAAAAACCGCCGGACTGTCGCCTTACAGGCGGAGGGCTATCTCAACTATGCAGATTATATTTGTATGTAACAATGCTGTTGACCGTTGAGTATTGCTCTCAACGGTTTTTGATTTTTATAAGGAGTGTGAAATTAATGATTAAGGTTTTAGTTAATGGCGCTTTGGGACGTATGGGCAGCGAGGTCGTGAAAACTGTTCTTGAACAGGAGGATATGGAGCTTGTTGCCGCAGTCGATGCTTTCGGCGCCGATAAAATGATTCTGGTCAAAAACGGTAATCAGATGGCAGTAGCTACTGATCTTAAAGCCAAACTGATGGTAGTAAAGCCTGATGTAGTTGTTGATTTTACCCGTCCTGATGTAGTAATGGCATCACTGCGCACAGTGCTGTCGGCAGGAGTTCGTGCAGTCGTTGGTACAACAGGCTTCAGCGAGGCTGATCTGGCAGAGCTGGACGAGTTGGCTAAAGCTAATAATACAGGTATTCTGATCGCGCCTAATTTTGCTTTGGGGGCAATATTGATGATCAAGCTGGCCTGCGAGGCAGCAAAATATTTTCCTAATGTTGAGATCATTGAACGTCACCATGATAAAAAGCTTGACGCTCCTTCAGGGACTGCGGTTATTACAGCCCAGAAAATCGCCGAGGTGCGTCAGGAAATGCACCAGGGACATCCGGAAGAAAAAGAGCTGCTGGCAGGTGCCCGCGGCGCTGATTATAAAGGTATGAAGATCCACAGCGTGCGTTTACCCGGATATGTTGCTTCTCAGGAGGTCATTTTCGGAAGTCAGGGCGAAACTCTCCGCATCAGCAACGAACCGGTCAACCGTGAATGTTATATGCCCGGTGTGATGCTTGGCTGCCGCAAGATGATGGATAAAGTTGGTTTGACTTATGGCTTGGATAAGCTGTTATAATAAAATTTATGGAGGGGAAGCAGATGAAAAAATATAATGTGGCTATTTTAGGCGCTACCGGAGCGGTAGGAGCCGAGTTTTTGAAACTTATCGAGGAAAGAAACTTTCCGTTTTCCGAATTACGCCTGCTGGCTTCTAAACGCAGCGCCGGTAAAGAAATAGCTTTTATGGGTAAAACCTACACTGTTGAAGAAGCTACTTTCGATTCCTTTAAAGGTATAGATATCGCTTTGTTTGCAGGCGGTTCCATTTCTAAAGATTTCGCTCCGCATGCGGTGAAAGCCGGCGCGGTGGTCATTGATAATTCCAGTGCTTTTCGTATGGACCCTGAGGTACCGTTGGTAGTGCCGGAGGTCAATCCGCAGGCTATTTTGAAGCATAAAGGTATTATCGCCAACCCAAACTGTTCTACTATTATTATGGTTATGGCTTTAAAACCTATTTATGACCTGGCAAAAATAAAGCGTGTCATCGTGTCTACTTATCAGGCTGTTTCCGGTGCCGGCAAAGAAGGTATCGACGAGCTTGACGCTCAGGTGCGGGAGCATAGTGAGGGCAGGGAAATGACTGCGAATATCCTTCCTTCCGCCAGCGCTGAGAAGCATTATCCTATTGCTTTTAATCTGATTCCTCAAATAGATGTTTTCTGCGATAATCTTTATACTAAGGAAGAAATGAAGATGGTCAATGAAACGAAAAAAATTATGGAAGATTATGAAATGCGGATCACTGCTACTACGATCCGCGTACCTGTTTACCGCAGTCATTCCGAGTCTGTAAATATCGAGCTGGAAAAAGAAGTCGATCTGGGAGCTATGCGCGAAGCGCTGGCAAAATTCCCGGGCGTTACTGTTCAGGATGATCCTTCTAAGCAGGAATATCCGATGCCGTTATATACTTCTGAAAAAGACGATGTTTATGTAGGACGTCTGCGCAGGGACGAATCCTGTGAGAAGTCTTATAATATGTGGGTCGTCGGCGATCAGATCCGTAAAGGCGCTGCGCTGAATACTTTACAGATCGCCGAAACGATGATCAAAAACGGCTGGATCTAAGATAGGAGAGCGACACAGTTCATGAAAATTTTAGTGCAAAAGTTCGGCGGTACTTCCGTTGCTTCACAGGAAGCGCGCATCGCTGTTAAGGATAAGGTGCAGAAAGCCGTACGCAGCGGTTTTGCTCCGGTTGTAGTTGTTTCTGCGATGGGACGCAAAGGAGAACCTTACGCTACCGATACCCTGATCAAGGTACTGAAGGAAACGAATCTTTCAGTCAACGTGCGCGAACTGGATATGATGATGTGCTGCGGCGAAATCATGGCAGCCTGCGTTATGGCAGCGACGCTGCAGAAATTCGGGATTAATGCTATGGCGCTTACGGGCGGTCAGGCCGGGATTATTACGGATTCTCAGTTTGGTGCGGCACGGATCAAAAATATCAATGTCAGCAATTTGCATCATTTATTGGAATCAGGCGTTATTCCTATTGTCTGCGGGTTTCAGGGCATGACGGAAAATAACGGCAAGTTTACTACTTTGGGCCGCGGCGGCAGTGATACTACGGCTGCTGCAATAGGCGCCGCTTTGCATGCTGAATGTGTCGAGATTTATACTGATGTCGAAGGCATTATGACAGCGGATCCGCGTTTGGTAAAAGAGGCTTCGATATTGAAGCAGATCTCCTACGGCGAAGTTTGTCAAATGGCGCATCAGGGCGCAAAGGTTATCCATCCGCGCGCAGTAGAGATCGCAATGAAGAAAAATATACCGTTGATCGTAAAATCTACGTTCAGCGATGCTCCCGGCACACTCATTACAAATGATTGTGCAGAAACGGAAGAGGATACTTCTATCAATGAGCGCAGGCTGGCCAGCGGTGTAACTCATCTGACCGATCTGGCTCAGTTCCGGGTTGCGCTCAATCCTGAGGATATCGCCAGCGGCCGCAAGCTGTTTGAGGATCTGGCTGATGCCGGTATCAGCGTCGGCTGTTTGAATTTATCCGAGAGCAATGCTATGTTTGCGGTTTTTGCCGATGATGTGGAACATACAAATAAAGTTTTAAATGGTACAGATTTTGAATATACTTTAACCGAGGATTGTGCCAAGGTTTCGGTTGTCGGTTCGGCGATGCGCGGCGTACCCGGTGTTATGGCTAATTTTGTTGCAGCGCTTACCGGCTGCAAAATAAGCATCCTGCAGACTGTGGATTCTGATACGACTATCTCCGCGATAATCAAACAGGAACATCTGATCGATGCTGTGAAGGCGCTTCATAAAGCGTTTAAATTATAAGCGAGGTGTAAGTAATGAAAAATCCTTATTTTGGCAGACTTTTGACCGCTATGGTCACTCCTTTTAATGCTGATGGCAGCGTCAATTATGAAAAGGCGGCTGATCTGGCTGAATGGCTTATCAATAATGGCTCTGACGGCTTGGTCGTAGCAGGCTCTACCGGCGAGGCTGCTACTATGAGTGCGGAGGAAAAACTGGAATTGTTCCGCGTAGTTGTTAATCGTATCAATAAACGCGTGCCTATTATTGCTGGTACAGGTTCTAATAACACTGCTGATTCTGTCAAAATGACGAAAATGGCCGAGGCAATGGGTGTCGATGGCGCTTTGATAGTTGGTCCGTATTACAACAAGCCGACACAGGAAGGGTTTTACCAGCATTTTGCAGCTGTAGCGCAAAGTACAGGATTGCCTATCATTGTTTATAATGTTCCGGGACGTACAGCTTCCAATATCTCTCCGGCAATAGTAGCACGTCTGGCTGCTGATTTTGAGAATATTGTTGCGATCAAAGAAGCTGCAGGCAATGTTGCTCAGGTTGCCGAGCTTTATTCGGTTCTGCCGGAAGAGTTTACGATCTACAGCGGTGACGACGGACTGATTCTTCCGTTTATGTCTGTCGGCGCGACCGGGCTTATTTCTGTGCTCAGCAATATTGGCGGCGGTATCTTGCAGGACGTTATGCAGGCTTATGAAGACGGCCGCGTACGCGAAGCTGCAAAATTGAATGCCAGAATGGTGCCGTTGGCAAACGCTATGTTTATCGAAACCAATCCTATCCCGGTAAAAGCTGCGGTAACGCTCGTTACTGGCATTGATGCAGGTCAGCCGCGTCTGCCGCTGACCCCGATGGAACCGGCAAATAAAGCAAAAATGGTCGCCGTTCTCCAAGAATACGGCCTTGTAAAATAATGGCGAAATTAGTAGTGATAATTCAGTGTGACATCGTGCAGAAAAAATGCGTTGGTTATGCCTGCATGAAATCGTTTTATGAGCGCAGCGGCAGATTTACTGGTTATGATGCCGATACCAAATATATGACGATTACCTGCGGCGGCTGCTGTGGTGCTGGTGTAGCCGGAAAAATCGAAGATTTGAACCGTAAACTTAAACGCTGGGGTGATGATCGCAGGGATGTTGTGGTACATTTAGCATCGTGCGTCGTATCAGACAATTATCACCGTCCGCCTTGTCCACATAGAGACTACATCAAGACGATCGTAGAACGTAAAGGTTACCCTGTTATTTTTGGTTCGTATATTTCCAAAACTGCAGAGAAAAAACGTCAGGACGGCATTTACGAAGCTTTTTAATGCTTGCTGCTACCGTAGTTTTATTATAAAACTACGGTAGTTTTTCTGTGTTTGGGGCAGGATTTTTACCCTTGGTACAGAATTTAATAATTATCGAATTAAATAAGACGCTTAAAGCTGTCAGCTTCAGCAAACAGGATGAGGCCGCGGAGAATTCCGACAAATATACCGGTCTTGTCGGCAATAATATTTGTGAAGATTGGTTTAGGAGGTAGTTTTTGTGATTAAAAAAATTTTATTTTTGTGTATGACGCTGATGATATTGCTGATGCCTAAAGGACCTGTGGAGGCAGCAGGTATTACTGCTTATGAAAAATTTATCAGCCCGGCCTACTGGACGAAACATAATGCCGACGGTGATAAAGTAGTGCTAAATGCGGCGGGCGTTGAGGCTTTCAATAAAAAGATCATTGCCGCATCGCCGACAGTTTATGATATGGCCGCTTATCCTAAAACCCTGAGCGGTAAAACGGTAACAGCTTATGTCAATACGCATACAGATTTGAGTGATGAACTGTACCGGGAAGGTAAGCTCGTCAGTGATAATTATAAAAATATTCTGCGTTCGCAAACTAATGCGGCGGCAATACCGGCTGAGGTCACTGTGCGTTATGGCGTTACTGTAAGGCGTGCTAATCTGCGTAATCTGCCGACAGGTGAAGGTTTGTTTTTTTATGCCAGTGACCGTAATTTTGATGCTTTGCAGGAAACCGCTTTGGATCCGGGCGAGGCTGTCGCTATTTTGCATACCAGTACTAACGGTTATTTTTATTATGTGCAGGCGTATAATTACCGTGGCTGGCTGTCTAAATTTGATGTTGCCGAAACTGACCGCAGTACCTGGTTGCGTTATGCGGAGCCTAAGAATTTTCTGACCGTAGTTGCTAAGGATTACACATTAAAGGCGGACGGGGCTCAGGTTTTATTTCAGCAGGGCGCCCGTTTGCAGCTGGCGGATAAAAAAGCATCTGCTTATACGGTGAAGGTTCCTGTCAGGACTAAAGAGGGCAAGCTGCAGGAAGAGAAGGTAGTTTTGGCTGCCAATGCTTCTCTGCACGAAGGTTATCTGCCTTATACGACTAATAATATTATCCGCAGCGCTTTTAAATTTTACGATTCTGTATACGGTTGGGGCGGACTGCAGCAAAGCGTCGATTGTTCCAGTTTTATCAGTAATGCTTACCGTACAGTAGGTATTTTTCTGCCGCGCAATGCAGATGAGCAGGAAACAAGCGCTGGTATTCATAAAAAAATGGGCAATATGAGCAGTGCTCAGCGGGCTAATGTCATAAAAGGTTTAACTCCTGGTTCTACACTGCATATGGACGGACACGTGATGTTATATCTCGGTTCCTCCAACGAGATTTCCTATGCTATTCATTCTCTAGGCAGCCATTATACGGGCGGTACGCGTCATAGTGTAATGAAGGTCGTTGTCAGTGATTTGAATCTGCAGAAATCAAATGGCAACACCTATTTGGATGAGTTGACTACCTGTGTAACTTTCAGATAAAAATAAAAAAGTATAAAGGAGCAGTATTATGGATTTAGATCAGGAAACAGCAAAAGAGTTAGTAAAATCAGTGATAGATGGTTTTGAAGAAGAAAGTATAGTCAATGCGGAGTCTGTTACTTTGTTTTTGTGCAGGGAATGTCTGCCGTACTTAACAAAAATGAATATTCCAGCTAATATAGTGCAGGCTGTCAATGGGCTGGCTGAAAAAAATGAAGATTTGACAGCAGCAGGAAGCTTGACTGATCTTGTTATAGCGCAGGATGGAAGGTTGCAGAGAGTTATTGTTGCCGGCTTTGGCAAAGGTGACGAATGCAAGCCGAACAATCTACGTAAAGCTGCCGGCAGTGCTGCCAGGGCTCTAATTGCTGCCAAAATAAAGCATACTGCTGTTGTGGCACCGATTCTTTCTAATCCGGCAAGGGCCCATTACTTAGCTGCTTTGGCAGAGGGGCTGGTTTTGGGAGGGTATCAATTTACGGAATGTAAGGGCAAACCTGAAGCTAAACCGGAACTTGATTTTTCTATTATTTCAGGTATTCCTGATGCTGAACGGGTGCTTGCAGAAGCTGAGGTTGTGGCAGATGCGGTTTGTTATACACGCGATCTGGTCAACCGGCCCGGCAATTTAGTGACTCCAAGCGTTATGGCTGAAGAAGCAGAAGCATTGGCTCTGGAATATGATATGGAATTTGAAATTTTAGACGTAACAATGATGGAAGCGATGGGCATGCATGCTTTACTGGCTGTAGGGCAGGGCTCTATCCATCCTCCGTGTCTGGTTACAATCAAATATAATGGAGCAGGTGCTGCGCCTTATACTGCTTATGTCGGTAAGGGTATTACTTTTGACAGCGGAGGTATTTCGATCAAGCCCAGTGACAATATGGGTGAGATGAAAGACGATATGGCTGGTGCTGGTGCAGTTTTAGGCGCGTTAAGGGCTATTGCCGCACTGAAAATACCCTGCAATGTGATGGGGATCATTGCCTGTGCTGAAAATATGCCTTCCGGCAGCGCTCAGCGTCCCGGAGATGTTGTAAAAGCAGCTAACGGTAAAACGATCGAGGTTATTTCAACAGATGCCGAAGGACGTATGGTCTTGGCGGATGCGGTCTGGTACGCCTGCAAGCAGGGCGCAGCCAAGGTAGTTGATATAGCAACGCTGACTGGCGGCGTTATTGTTGCTTTGGGGACAGAAACAGCTGGTATTGTCGGCAACGATGATGTTTTGATCAGACAGCTTATCGAAGCTGGTAAAAAAGCAGGCGAAAGCTACTGGCAGCTGCCTGCGCTGCCGGAATGCAAGGAAGCGTTGAAAAGTGATGTTGCCGACCTGCTCAACAGTGCCGGACGTGAAGCCAGCTGTATCAGCGGCGGATTGTTTATCGGTGAATTTGTCGAAGCAGGGATACCCTGGGCCCATATTGATATCGGCGGTACTTCTACCGCTGCTAAAACTGCGGGTTTTAAAGTTAAGGGTGGTACCGGATTTGGCGTCAGCACTTTGATTAAGCTGGCGCAGGAAATGTAAAATGTTAGTAGATCTGCATACTCATAGCACAAGTTCAGATGGAACTTATACTCCGGCAAAGCTGGTAGAAGCGGCAGCTGCTGCTAAAATAGGCGTACTGGCTTTGACTGATCATGATTCTGTAAATGGCATTGTTCAGGCAGAAGCCGCTGCTGTAAATATAAAAAACGCTCCCCGCATCATCAGAGGCGTAGAGCTTGGTACTCAGGCCGGTGAAGCCAGCGTACATATTTTAGGATATCATATTGATATCAGTAATGAGCGTTTGCTGACGAAAATGCATGAAATGCGCCATGCGCGCGAACTCAGGCTGCAGAAGATTCTTCAGAAAATAGCTGCTCTGGGCTATTGTGTCGAGGTGGCCGAATGTGATCCTGACAACAGAGCAGTCGGACGTCCCCATGTGGCTAAAGCTTTAGTCGCCAAAGGGTATTTTGCTACGGTGCAGGAAGCCTTTGACGTGCTTTTAAAGAGAGGCAGGCCCGGTTATGAACCGCAGCCTAAATTATCGCCGGAGGAGGCCGTAGAGCTGCTGCACCAGGCAGGAGGCCTAGCGGTGCTCGCGCATCCAAGTGAGTTGGAGGATAAGCCGCTGGTAAACTGTTTGATGAAGAATGTAAAATTTGACGGTATCGAAGTCTATCATCCCTCCGCAGATATAAATGAGCAGAAATACTGGCTGGAGCTGGCGAAGAATTTTGATTTGCTGGTTTCTGGCGGTTCAGATTTTCACGGAGTGAGCGGGCGTTTTCCTGAGCAATTAGGAATTTTTGAAGTTTTATATACAAATGTCAAAAATGTGATAGAATATAAACAATAAATTTAAGTCGGATTTGCGGAGGCCTTTATGAAAGTAGTAGCTTTTGTAGGTCCCAGCGGTACTGGTAAAAGTCATCGAGCAATAGGTATTGCCCATAAAAATAATTGTGATGCTATTATTGATGACGGATTACTTATCAAAGGAACCAAAATATTAGCCGGAACTTCTGCTAAAAATGAAACGAATAGAATACAGGCGGTCAAGCGCGCTATTTTTACTGAAGAAGATCATGCAGAAGCAGTGCGTCAGGCTTTGGCAGGTAATGACGTCCGGCGGCTTCTGATTTTGGCAACTTCCGACAATATGATAGAGAAAATAGTTAAGCGTTTGGAGTTACCTGAGCCTGAAAAGACCGTTTATATTCAGCAGATTGCGTCCAAGCAGGAGATCAAAAAGGCGAAACAGGCCCGGCTGCGCGACGGCAAGCATATTGTTCCGGTACCGACTGTCGAGTTGAAGCCGCATTTTACAGGTTATTTTGCTGATTTACCATATAATTTATTTTCCAAGCAAAGGAAGAAAAGCGGGGAAGACCGTTCGATCGTCAGACCGGCGTTCAGCTACTATGGCAAGCTGTTGATTTCCGATTACGCTATTTATGACATTATCAATCTCATTGCCGAAAAAATGATGGGCATTGATAAAGTAACAGGCATCAAAGTGCGCAGGCGTGCCGAAACGAAAGGCATCAGCATTTATGTCGATGTCGTATTGTATTACGGCGTTAAGATTTTTGAAGTAACAAAATTGTTCCAACACAAAATAAAAGAAAAAGTAGAATATATGACGGCAATGCAGGTCAAAACAATCAATGTTTCCGTCCGCAGCTTGTCGGTAAAAAAACAGGAGGATTTTTATGTTAAACGAACAAAGTAATGAAAGAGTACTTTTTTCGGGGTATGCAAAATTACCGGTAGGAATTACAGCTGCGGAAATGTATAAGGTAATAGGCGTGATTGTGGTTGTAGATATGAAGAGCGGACTTATCGTAAAGGCCGACTGCACACTGGCGACTGAACTGGCACGGCAATATATTGCGCAGTGCCTTATTGGTTACAACCTTTCCAATGGGCACGAAGAGCTGCAGAATATTTTAGAACGTCAATATCAGGGCAGTGCTAAAAAAGCCGTTGCAACGGCTATGCGGATAATTTATGACAAATACCGCAGTTTTAAAAACGGGGAAAGCGCCGAAGGCAGTGACAAATTTATCTGAAGATAATAAAATAACAAAAATGTATAAAAAAATCCCTTCAACAAAAATGTTGAAGGGATTTTTTCACATAACAGGATTAGTAAGTGCATCTGCCTGTTCAAAAATGAAAGCAGGTGAAGGATAATAGAATTGGCAATGCTGGAAACTGATTGCTTCTGTTGAAAAACGTTTTAGTAAAGCATAACTGGCGCGTTCTTCAAAATCGATCAGATTATCCTTGTTGATATCGGCGTCATCGACAATGACCAAAAGATAAGCCGGAACGCTGGGCGCGTCTTCCGGGACCAGGCTGCGGTCAAGCGGGACACCTGGAACGATACGAAGATGGCCGATGACCTGCTGATTTTCGTCAAGCAGCTGGGCACGGAAAGTATCGTTGTAAAGCGTACGTGAAAGTTTGAGAGTATAAGCTCCGGAACTCATAAAACACACATCCTTTTCTCTTATTGGCAAGGGAATTTATTGCCCTCTGAATATTTGATAACGATATATATGATACCATATTCTTTTAATTTTAGCAAAGCGGCAAAAATTTAAGAAAAACAGATAAAGTATATTGTATACAATATAGAGCTTCTTCTAACTTGCAGGATTTTATAGAAATTTATCGAATTAAACTAAGTAAGTAAAGTGGCATAGTCATTTGAAAAATGAGCTTTTATTTTTCATGATACAACTGTGTACACTCAAAAATGAGGAGGGGATCCTATGAAAAAACTTTTAGCTTTTCTGATGGCGATCATGGTCTTTGCTACTATGGCAGCCGGCTGCGGCGGTGGTTCTGACAAAAAGGACGAGAAAAAACCGGCTGCGCAAAAATTCATTAATATTGCTACCGGCGGTACGGCTGGTACATATTTCCCGCTGGGAGGCGCTATCGCTGACATTTTGAATAAAAATGTTCCCGGTGCTAATGCTTCAGCTCAATCCACCGGTGCGTCTGTAGCAAATATCAACTTGTTGCAGCAGGATAAAGTCGATATTGCTTTTGTACAAAACGATATCGCTTATTATGCTGTTAACGGCTCAGAAATGTTTAAAGATAAAAAAGTACCCAGCATCCAAGGGTTGGCGACTTTGTATCCTGAAACCGTACAAATCGTGACTTTGGATAAAACTGGCGTTAAATCTCTGAACGATGTTAAAGGTAAACGCGTTGCAGTAGGTGCCGCAGGTTCCGGTACTGAAGCTAATGCCCGTCAGATCCTCGAAGCTTATGGTATCACTTATGACGATATCAAAGTCCAATACCTCTCTTTCGCAGAAGCTTCCAATGCATTAAAAGACGGCAATGTTGACGTTGCATTCGTAACTGCAGGCCATCCGACCGCAGCTATTCAGGATATCGCGACTCAAAACCATGTAGTTTTACTGCCGGTTGACAGCGATAAAGCTGACGCTTTGATTGCAAAATATCCTTTCTATACCAAACTTACTATTGCAGCCAAAACTTACCCGAATCAAGAAGCCGACGTTCAGGCAATCGCAGTTCGTGCTATGTTGGCAGTAACTGATAAAATGGATGCTGATACCGGCTATGCTATCACCAAAGCTATTTTCAGCAATCTCGATCGTTTGAAAGCAGCTCATTCTGTAGCTAATGCAGTTTCTAAAGCAACCGCATTGGACGGTATGTCCGTTCCTGTTAATCCGGGCGCAGAAAAATACTTGAAAGAAAAATAAGAGTTAAATATTTTATATGATGAACCTGAGAGACCGGTTGCCGGGAACTTCCGGTAATCGGTCTTTTTCTAAAAAAATGATTCTGATATCAGTTACTGTATTAGTTGGTTTGGGAATATTGTTTTGGTATGCCAACCAATTAGTAGTTTCTATTAATCCCGAAGATGGATTGCCAAAACAATGTTTTACTGCAAAAAGAGGAGAAGAATGGAATATTGAATTTACCCATTCGGTCCAGTTGACAACGGTGGAAGAATTTTTTAGAGTTGACGGTGCAGATGATATGGTTATGACACATACTCGGTATCAATCACTGGGAGTAGGACTGCCATATTCACCTGCAGAAGGAATTTTGACTAATACTCCTGACGGTAAGTTTATCTTAAAAATGGATCGGCCTTATAAGACTGTAAAATTAAGGACTGCCGTACAAGCAAAGCCTCGTATTATACATAAAAATAAAGTCTATGATCTTTGCGATCTATATGGACAAGGAACCTTGGTCGAAATCAAGGCAGAAAAACGTTATCAATATTGGTTAAATTAAATTTTGTAAAAGGGGAGGAGAGGGCAGAATGAGTGAACAAGATAAAACAACTATGTCAGCAGAAGAAGTCCTGCAAAAGTTTGACAAAGAGTCTGACAAACGTAATTTAACAGGAATGTGGGACAAATTAATTTCTTTTATCTGTATTGCCTTCGCCGTTTTTCAATTGTATACCGCAACTTTCGGTGTACTTGATGCACACTTACAGAGAGCAATCCATTTGGCATTTGGATTTTCTTTGATTTATCTGCTGTATCCCGGCAGGAAAAACTGGTCCAGATCTGTAATGCATCCGCTTGATGTTATTTTCGCTGTTCTAAGTGTTGCCAGTGCACTTTATATCGTAATTTTTTACGACGAACTTGTTTTAAGAGCCGGTATGAATACTGAATTTGATTTCAGCATCGCTTTTATCGGTACATTGCTTCTGTTTGAAGCAGCTCGCCGTGTTGTCGGCTGGCCGATGCTTACAGTTGCACTGTTTTTTATGTTTTATGCTTTTGCCGGCCCGTATATGCCGGGGATTCTGGCACATCGCGGAGTTGGTGTGCAGGAGATGTTCGATCATCTTTTCTTTACCACAGAAGGTATTTTTGGTACTCCGCTTGGCGTATCTTCAACATTTATTTATCTCTTTATCTTATTTGGTTCCTATTTGGAAGCTACGGGTTTGGGCAAGTTGTTTATCGACCTGGCTAACGCTGTTGCCGGCTGGGCCGCAGGCGGACCTGCCAAGGTTGCCGTATTATCATCTGGTTTGATGGGCACAGTATCAGGCAGCTCTGTTGCTAACGTAGCCGGTACAGGCGCCTTTACGATTCCTATGATGAAGAAATTAGGTTATCGTCCTGCTTTTGCAGGCGCGGTAGAAGCTGCTGCTTCTACTGGCGGACAGCTGATGCCTCCCGTTATGGGTGCGGCTGCATTCTTGATGGCTGAATTTGTCGGTGTCCCTTATATCGAAGTTGTTAAAGCTGCCGTCATTCCGGCGCTGTTATATTACATTGGTGTTTGGATAGGCGTACATTATGAAGCTAAAAAGTTTGGGCTTAAAGGGACGCCGCGTGATCAATTACCTAAGTTTGGTAAACTGTTTATGGAAAAAGGCCATTTGATTTTACCGCTGGCGATCATCGTTTACTTGTTGGTATCCGGTTATACACCGATGCGTGCTGCTTTGTGGGCGATTGGTCTTACTCTGATCTGTTCCTGCCTCAGAAAATCTACACGTATCAGCTTTAGTGATGTAGTCAAAGGCTTGATCGAAGGTTCTAAAGGTGTTCTCGGTGTTTTGATTGCCTGTGCTACAGCCGGAGTCATTATCGGTGTTGTAACCAAAACAGGCGTTGGCCTTAAATTGGCTACGGCACTGCTTGATCTTGCAGGTGGACACTTGTTGCCGGCAATGTTCTTTACAATGATCACGTCTTTGATCCTTGGTATGGGCGTTCCGACTACTGCTAACTATGTTATTACATCTACGATTGCTGCTCCTGCTTTGGTGCAGATGGATGTTCCTGTTTTGGCAGCGCATATGTTTGCCTTCTACTTTGGTATCGTTGCGGACGTAACTCCTCCGGTTGCTTTGGCTGCTTATGCTGGTGCCGGTATCTCCGGTGCCGATCCAATGAAGACAGGTTTTGCAGCAGCAAAATTGGCAATAGCGGCTTTTATCGTTCCGTATATTTTTGTTCTGGCACCTGAACTGCTTATGATTGATGCAACTCCATTTACGATCACTTTTGCCTGTGCAACGGCGATTATCGGCATGTGGGGCGTATCTGTCGCCATGATTGGGTTCTGTCAGTCCAAGCTCAGCTTTTTGCAAAGACTGCTGTTCTTTGTTGGCGGCTTAAATATGATTATTCCTGGCGCTGTTACTGATGCTATTGGCGTAGCAATTCTTGCAGTTGCTTTCTTCTGGCAGCGCATGAATAAAAATAAAGGTCCTATCGAAAACCATGGTGAGGATCTGTAAGAGCTTCAAACAAGCATACCTTTTAAGGTATGCTTGTTTTTTTATGTTCAGTTCACTGAATCTTTACAATAAAAATTTATTGATAATTGATTAAACATTTGTTTTTCTGCATTATTTAATGTATAATATACCGTAGAGTAGGTGTGCGGTTAATAGATTTTATTACTAGAGGTCTAAATACTTGTACGGAAATAAATTAAAAAAATTTTGGAGGTGTATTTTTTTTGAGTAAAATACAAAGTAAATTAAATATTATTCCCTTGGGCGGATTGGGGGAGATCGGTAAGAACATGACGGTATTCCGTTATGGCGACGATATAATTCTCGTTGATGCCGGCTTGATGTTCCCTGAAGATGATATGCTGGGAATCGATCTTGTTATTCCTGATATTACTTATTTAGTGGAGAACAAAGACAAGGTTAAAGCTATCTTCCTGACTCATGGGCACGAAGATCATATAGGCGCTTTGCCGTATGTTATGAAACAGATCGGCGCTCCTGTTTACGGAACTGCTTTGACTTTAGGTATTCTTCAGGGAAGATTGAAAGAAAACGGGGTCAGCTCTGAAGCATGTAAAATTATCAAACCTGGAGATAAAATTCACGCAGGAAATTTCAAAGTGGAATTTATACGTGTCAACCATAGTATTCCAGATGCAGTTGCATTGGCGATCCATACTCCTATTGGTATTATCATTCATACCGGTGATTTCAAATTTGACCAGACTCCGGTAGATGGACAGGTAACTGAATTTAATAAATTTGCAGAGTTCGGTGATCAGGGTGTACTGGCTTTAATGGCTGACAGTACCAATGCCGAACGCCCTGGTTATACACAAAGTGAAAAAATAGTCGGGCAGACTTTTGATGATGAATTCCGTTATGCCAAAAACCGTATTATTGTCGCTACCTTCTCGTCAAACGTACATCGCATCCAGCAGGTAGTTGACAGCGCTGTTCGTTATAAACGTAAAGTAGCAGTTATCGGGCGCAGCATGGTAAATGTAGTAAATATTTCCATGGAATTAGGGTATTTAAAAATACCTGAAGGCGTACTGATCGACATTGATGAGAGCAACAACTATACTCCTGATAAAATAGTTATCATTACTACTGGCAGCCAGGGAGAGCCTATGTCTGCTTTAACAAGAATGGCTATGTCCGATCATAAAAAAGTTGATATTGTTCCCGGAGACACTGTTATTATTTCCGCAACACCTATTCCAGGCAATGAAAAGCTGGTTTCCAGAACAATAGACCACTTGTATAAACTTGGTGCCGATGTTATTTATGAAAAAAGCAATGGCGTACACGTTTCAGGTCATGCCAGTCAGGAAGAAATCAAAATGATGCACAATCTGGTGCGTCCTAAATTTTTCATTCCTGTGCATGGCGAATACAGGCATTTGATCAAGCATGCACAGCTTGCAGGCAGTCTGGGTATGCCGCGCGAGAATATCGTCGTAGGCGAAAACGGTTCGATCATTGAATTGACACGCAATAGTATTGGTATCAATGGCCGCGTTCCTTCCGGAAAAGTACTTGTAGACGGACTCGGCGTAGGTGATGTTGGCAATATCGTTCTGCGTGACCGCAGACAGCTGTCCCAGGATGGTATCATGATAGTTGTCGTTACTATCGATAAGGATACCTGCACTGTAGTTTCCGGTCCGGATATAGTTTCTCGCGGCTTTGTTTATGTGCGTGAAGCAGAGGGCTTGATGGAAACTGCTAAAGAGAAAGTTCAGCAGGCTCTTGATAAATGCGAACAGAGCAATGTTTCTGAATGGTCTGTTATAAAATCTGCTGTCCGCGATTCACTTGGCAGATTTTTATACGAAAAAACACGCAGAAGACCGATGATTTTGCCTATTATAATGGAGATCTAATGTTGTAAATGAGGTGCCTAATTTGAGAAGAACCAAAGCAGAACGTACGGAACAACAGAATAACAGTCGTTTGGAAATAAGCGGCGTTCTTTTGCTTGCGTTAGGATGTTTTGCAGCAGCAGCTTATTTTGGGCTTCCTACAGGAACAATAGGTGCTTTTATAGATAAAGTTATGAACTATACTTTAGGTAAAGGGGCATTTTTGTTTCCGCTCGCCTGCATAGTTCTTGGTATTAGATTTTCTTTTTCTCACAAGGGAATTGGTTTTTCAAAAAAAGGATTAGCCCTAACATTATTGATGCTGTGCCTTTTAGGCACAGCTCATCATGTTTTTGTACCTGTAGGGGAAGAGCTGGTTCCTGAACAGCTTAAAGAAGGTGGCGGTCTATTGGGCGGAGCTTTTCTTTTAGCATTAAGACGTCTGTCAGGAACAGCTGGAGCATTGATAATTTTGATTGCAGGTATCATCTGCAGCGTTTTATTAACGGGGAAATTGTCTTTAAAGGCTTCGGCAGAAACAGCTGGTAGAAAAGCTAAAAATATTGTAACTTATCAAAATTCAGATAATGAAACTACTGCTGAAACTTCTGATTTCAAGAATATGGAAGTTTTGAACACTGTTAATCCTTACAACAGTGATGATTTTGCAGGCTTTACTTCAGGAATCAAAAAAGAAAGCCAGTTTAAACAGATCATTCGAAAAGCTGTTGGCAAAAATGAAAGTAAAGCTGAAGATGAAGAAGCGTTTTTTGATGATGAACAGCCATTTATCGAAGAATTTCCTGTTGCTGAGAAAAATGAGCCTCATATTATTACAAGGCCGATTATAGATTTTAATAAACCAAAGGAAACAGCAGTACAAATGCCAGAGCATGATTTTCTTAATCCTTACAAAAATCAGAATCCTGGCGATATAAAGATCATTGATACTGCTGATAAAAATATTTCTGCTGCCAGCCCGGCTCCTAAAAAGGCTGTCAGTGAAAAAGTAAAAACAGAAACTCTGCCGGCAGCAGAAGCAAGTACATACTTGTTTCCACCTTTGGAGTTACTTAATCCTCCGTATGTTTCTAAAGATAAGCATACCGAAGAGGATATCAGAGAACAATGTGCTATTTTAGAACAGACACTTGAAGATTTCCGTGTTCGCGCCAGCGTCGTCGCTGTTACACGCGGTCCTTCCGTCACCAGATTTGAACTGGAACCTGCTCCTGGCGTTAAAGTAAGTTCAGTAGTAAACTTAGCAGACGATATAGCGCTCAAACTTGCCGCCTCAGGTGTTCGCATTGAGGCGCCTATACCAGGCAAAGCTGCCATCGGTATTGAAGTCCCGAACCGAAAAAATGATCCGGTATTTTTCAGGGAGGTAGTCGACTGCGATTTAGTTCGTAAAACAGAGTCAAAACTTTGTGTAGGCCTTGGCAAGGATATCAGTGGTAATATTATTACGGTAGACCTTTCTAAAATGCCTCATATGCTTGTTGCCGGTTCTACCGGTTCCGGTAAATCTGTATGTATCAACACGATCATTGCCGGTATTTTATACAAAGCCCGTCCTGAAGAAGTCAAAATGATTTTAGTTGACCCTAAGGTTGTTGAACTTTCTAATTATAATGGTATTCCGCATTTACTGACTCCTGTTGTTACTGATTCCAAAAAAGCTGCTTCAGCTTTACATTGGGCTGTTGCCGAGATGGAACGCCGTTACAAGGCTTTTGCTGATAATCATGTGCGGGAAATCAATAGCTATAATGCACAGGCCGCGGAAAAAATGCCCTTTATCGTAATTATTATTGACGAATTAGCAGATTTGATGATGGTGGCTAAAGTAGATGTAGAAGATGCTATTCTGCGTTTGGCTCAAAAAGCCCGCGCAGCTGGTATCCATCTTATTTTGGCAACTCAGCGTCCGTCTGTTGATGTTATCACAGGAATTGTAAAAGCAAACATTCCTTCACGTATTGCTTTTGCTGTTTCTTCACAGACCGATTCCCGTACTATTTTGGATATGGGCGGTGCTGAAAAGCTATTGGGCAAAGGCGATATGCTTTTTTATCCTATCGGTACAAATAAACCTGTACGTGTACAAGGTGCTTTTGTGAGTGATGGAGAATTAAATAAGATTGTTGATTTTATCAAGAAGCAATCCATACCAGTCGAATATTCAGAAGAAGTTACTCAGCAGGTGTTAGAAAGTGATACTAAAGGTTCTAACGCAGCATCTGAAAATGGCAACGATCTGATGAGTGACGAACTTTTTGAAGATGCAGTCCGTTTAGTCATGGATACTGGTCAGGCATCTTCTTCAATGCTGCAGCGTAAATTTAGAATTGGTTATACGCGTGCTGCACGCTTAGTTGATTGTATGGAAGAACTTGGTATCGTAGGTCAGTCTGTTGGCAGCAAACCCCGCGAATTAATTATGTCGCGTCATGAAATAGAAGAACGTTTTTTTACAGCGCAATAAAGTATGATAGAGGAGGGTAAGCTTATGGATAATATAGGAGAAATTCTAAAAAATACCAGACTTGATAAAGGACTTTCTTTAGAGCAGGTAGAAGAAGCTACCAGTATCCGAAAAATCTATCTAGCGGCTATTGAAACAGGTGACTACACTAAAATTCCAGGTGATGTTTTTACTAAAGGAATAATACGCACCTATGGTAATTATCTGGGGCTCAACGGTCCAGAATTAGTTACGCTTTACAAAGCTGCTTGTGCAGGTGTTGATCCAGAAGAAATAAAACCTGCTGAAATCCGTACAACTTCTAAAATAAGCGTTGCTCCTCATCTAAAACCGCAAAAAAATTCTTCGAATATTTTTACTTATCTGCTGTCATTTGTGTTGTTAGTTATAATTGCTGCTGCCGGTTATATTTTCTTATTCAGCAGCAGTGATCAGCCGGAAAATATTGTGACACCAAAACAATCAGCTTTAAGTGATGATACTGCCAAAAGCAATGAAATACCTGAGCAGGAAAAAGCAAAAATAGAAGCAGATGCAAAAAAAGCCAAAGAACGCGCTGAACAAGCGGCTGCTGCTAAAACACAGAAAGCGCCTGCTGACAATAAGCAAGTACAGCAGAAGCAAGCTGTTCCTGATAAAAACAATCTAAATCTCTATATGTTTTGTAATGACAGATGCTGGGTAGAAGTTACTGTAGATGGAGAAAAAGTTTTTGAAGGAACTTTAGTAAGCAATCAGGAAAAAAATTTCTCTGCTGACAAAAAAATTATTGTAAAATATGGCAACATCAAGGCAATGCAGATTGCTGTTAACGGAAAGCCTGCTCCAGCTGAAAAAGTTGATGGAGTTGTCATTAAAGAATATAAGAAATAATATCGGAGGCTATAAATCCTAATGAAAGAATTTTTGCCGATTTCCCAGGAAGATATCAATGCCCGTGGTTGGGAACAAATAGATTTTTTGTTTATCAGCGGCGATGCCTATGTTGATCATCCTTCTTTTGGACCGGCTGTTATTTGTCGTGTATTAGAAGCGCAGGGTTATAAAGTCGCACTGTTGTGTCAGCCAGATTGGCGCAAGCTGAAAAATTTTGAGGTGCTGGGCAAGCCTCGTCTGGCAGTGCTTATTTCAGGTGGAAATCTTGATTCGATGCTTTGCCACTATACTGCGGCTAAAAAACCAAGAAAAAAAGATGCATATACACCTGGCGGAGAGATGGGGAAGCGCCCTGATCATGCTACTGTAGTTTACTCGCAGCAAATAAAACGCTTATGGCCGGAAATGCCGGTTATTATCGGAGGCATTGAAGCCAGTTTGCGCAGATTTGCGCATTTTGATTATTGGGAAAATAAAATTTTGCCTTCCATCTTAGTCGAAAGCAATGCCGACCTTTTGATATATGGTATGGGTGAAAAGCAGATCGTTGAAATTGCTGACTATTTAGCTGGCGGAGCTATTATCGAAGATATCCATTATGTGCGGGGTACAGCTTATTTAGCAGATGATTTGCAAGCGTTAGATGAATTTATTGAATTACCTTCATTAGAAGATATATTAAAAGATAGGGAAGCGTTTGCTAAAGCTTATAACCTACAAAGTAAAGAACTTGATCCATTTTCCGGGAAGATTGTTGTCCAAAAGAACGGCAAAAAATTCGTTGTTCAAAATCAAGTGCCATTTCCTTTGTCACAGGAAGAAATGGATGCTATTTATGATTTGGATTATGTGCGTACTTATCATCCGTCTTACGAAAAATACGGAGGAGTGCCTGCAATAGAAGAGGTACAGTTTAGTGTGATCAGTTGCCGTGGCTGTTTTGGCAGTTGTTCTTTCTGTGCTATTCATTCTCATCAGGGAAGAATAATCCAGACACGCAGTCATGAATCTATCATTCGTGAAGCAAAAAAAATCACTGAATTGCCAAATTTTAAGGGGTATATACATGATGTTGGCGGTCCGACTGCCAATTTCAGACATCCTTCCTGTGCCAAGCAATTAAAAGTAGGAGTTTGTCGCGACAGGCAGTGTCTATTTCCAAAACCATGTCCTAATCTTGATACTGACCACAGCGATTATATAGCACTGCTTCAAAAAGTTCGTGCGCTTTCTGGAATAAAGAAAGTATTCGTTCGTTCCGGTATCCGTTACGATTATTTGCTGGCAGACAAAAATGATCGTTTCTTAGATGAATTATGTCGTTACCATGTCAGCGGGCAATTAAAAGTTGCTCCAGAGCATGTAGCAGAACATGCCTTAGCTAATATGGGCAAGCCTGGTAAATCTGTTTATCTAAAATTTATGCGTGCTTTTAATAAGAAAAATCAAGAAATAGGCCTCAAACAGTTTTTAGTACCTTACTTTATCTCCAGTCATCCCGGCTGTACTCTGCGTGATGCAGTTGAGTTAAGTGAATTTTTGAGGGATATCGGACATCAGCCTGAACAGGTGCAGGATTTTATTCCAACTCCAGGAAGCGCATCGACAGCAATGTATTATTCCGGTATCAATCCTGAAACTGGCAAAAAGGTTTTTGTTGCCCGTAATCCTCATGATAAAGCGATGCAGCGTGCTCTGATGCAATATAAAAATCCTAAAAACCGTCAGTTGGTTAAAGAAGCTTTACAGCAGACTAATCGTGGTGACCTTATTGGTGATGATGAGAAATGTTTACTGAAAATATCTTCTTCCCATAATCCCAAAGCACGACACAGCAAAATTGCATTTAACCATAAAATGAACAAACGGCGATAAAACAGGAGGTTAAAGATGCCTCAAAAAAAAATACTGTTAATCATTGCTCTGATGTTTGCATGTATAGCCTGGTTTATTTTTGATTCTGACAAAAATGAAACAAGTATAGCGGTGCATGGAAAAACTGAATTGTTATTATATTCTAATTTAGATAACAGTTTTCTACAGGCTTTAATCAGCGAGTATAATAATGACCCTGATCGGAATGCTGTGATAAAACTATTACTGCCGGAAGAAAGAGAACAGGGAAAATTACCTGATTTGTATCTCTTAGAGCATAATGAGCTGCAGCTTTTAAGTAAACAGCAGCGTTTGTATGCCATTTTAAGTGAGGCTGGAGATTTATTACCGTCTGTTTTTAAAGATGAACAAAGTCAATGGTTCGGTGTCTTTTATGACCCTGTAGTTTTTTTGGTTAATCAAAGTTATGCCAGAAAATACGGTCAGGAAAATATTTTGAGTTGGCAGGATATCATTAAGCTTCAAAATGTGCGTGTGGCTATGGAAAATCTTTCCGATTCGGCAAATACGCGTAACTTTTTAGCTGCTTTTGCAAGTGTTCGAGGCGAGGAAAAAAGCCTGGCATATTTCAGAGGTCTTAACAGACAAATTCCTCAATATTCCCGCTTTCCTTTCACACCAATTCGCCTGACCACTGTTGGTGATGCAGACTTGGCTATTACTCGGCGCAGCTACGTATTCAAATATTTGGAAAATGATTTTCCTGCATATATCGTCTTTCCCAGTGAAGGGACTCCTGTAAGCTTATATGGGGTAGCCGTTGATGCTGCTTCTAAAAAATATGAGGATGCACAAATGTTCAGAGACTGGCTTTTAATGTCATCGGCACCGCAGAAAGTTGCGTTGGAGCAAAATACAGGTTATATGTTTTTACTATCCAATGGTTTAAATGGTAATCATATTGAGCAGCCTGAAAAATTATGGCTAAATACTGCTTATAATACTCTGGTACAACAGGAGATTTTAACAAATAAATGGCTGCAGTCGGCTAGATTTGCAGTAAAATAGATGGAGGAACAAACGTGAAAATAGGCTTAGTAAGTCTCGGCTGTCCTAAGAATCTCGTTGATTCTGAAACAATGTTGGGATTGATTCATGAACAGCAGATAACAATTACTAACGATCCTGCAGAAGCAGATTTGATTATTATAAATACCTGTGGTTTTATAGAATCTGCCAAAGAAGAATCTATTAATACTATTTTACAAATGGGGGAGTATAAAACAACAGGGACCTGTAAATATTTGATTATTACCGGCTGCTTAGGGCAGCGTTATGCAGAAGAACTTTTAGAAAATATTCCTGAAGCAGATGCCGTTATAGGTACTGAATGCTATGAAGATATTGCTTATGTTATCCAAAGGGTCACTCATGGAGAGCGGTTCATTATGCTGGAGTCTCTGAAAAAAGCAGAACTGGCGCCAATCCCGGCACCGCGTATTTTAACAACTCCTGATTATATGGCATATTTAAAAATTGCCGAAGGCTGTGATAATTGCTGCTCTTACTGTATCATCCCCAAATTACGTGGACCTTATGTCAGCAAACCGTTTGAACAAGTGCTTGGCGAAGCCAAAGCATTAGTTGATAAGGGTGTTAAAGAGCTGATAGTTGTTGCACAGGATACCACCAGATACGGTGAAGATCTTTACGGTAAACTGCGCCTGCCGGAGCTCTTGTCTGAACTTAATAAACTGGAAGGCCTTAAATGGATCCGGGTCATGTATTGTTATCCAAATAATTTTACTGACGATTTGATTGAAGCTTTTGCCAGCTTGGATAAGGTTTGCAAATATGTGGATCTTCCGCTTCAGCATGCCAGCGATAGATTGCTAAGCAGCATGAATCGCTATGATACTAAATCAGAAGTTGAGGCATTGCTGAACAAATTACGGCAGCGTATACCAGGTATTACTATCAGAACTACGTTTATTGTCGGTTTTCCTGGAGAAACAGAAGCTGATTTCCAAGAATTAAAAGCTTTTGTTGAAGCACAGCGTTTCGACAATGCCGGTGTGTTCTCTTATTCCCAAGAAGAGGGAACTGTAGCAGCTGATTTGCCAGAACAGATAGATACGCAAATCAAGGAAGAACGTTTTCATGAATTAATGTCTTTGCAGGCACAAATATCAGAAGATATGCATCATAATATGGAAGATATGATTTTAGAAGTACTTGTTGAAGGTTGCGATGAGGAAAACCCTGATCTTGTTTTTGGTCGTTCATATAAAGAAGCTCCTAATATTGATGGCAGTATTTTTGTCGAAAACGCAGGAAGTGTTCAAGCAGGTGAGTTTATTAAAGTAAAAATTTTACAGGGTTTCACCTACGAAATGGTAGGAGAGAGAATTTAATTTGCCAGCAAGGGGGCAAAACAAATGATCGTTGAAGTTGTAAATACAGGTACTGAGCTGCTGTTGGGAGAAATACTTAATACTAATTTTCAGTACTTATCACGACAATTAAATAAACTAGGCTATGATGTGCTTTATCAGACGACTGTTGGCGATAATGAGACCAGGTTGAGAAGCGTTTTAGAAATTGCTTTAGAGAGAGCGGATATCGTTATTACTACAGGTGGTCTTGGCCCTACAAGAGGCGATATCACTAAAGAAGTTATTGCTGATATGCTGGGACTGGAAATGTATCTGGATTTAGATACATGGGATAGGATTAATAGTTTTTTTGTTAAAAAAGGTCTTTGTATGTCATCTAATAATGATAAACAGGCAATGGTTCCTTTAGGTGCAGAAATTTTAATCAACGAAGTTGGAACTGCGCCGGGTTTGGTATTAGAACATAATGGCAAGCTGATTGTTTTGCTGCCTGGACCTCCGTCAGAATTAAATTACGTATGTGAACAGCGCTTTTTACCGTTACTTATGCAGCGTTATGCTCAACAAGGTATAATCTATTCGCGTATTTTAAAAATGCGTGGCATTGGAGAATCATCTGTTGCAGCGCAGCTTGATGATATTATCACTTCACAAAGTAATCCTACCATTGCCATTTATGCTCGCCGCGGTGAAATTATTGTTCGTATTACAGCTAAAGCGTCCGATGTTGAAGAAGCCAAAGCCTTGATTTCCGGTACAGAAGCACAAATCTATGAACGGTTAAGTAAATTTATTTATGGCGTTGATGATGCTTCTTTAGCAGAATATCTTGGTCAGGAACTATTAAAAAGCGGTAGTACGATTGCCTTTGCGGAATCCTGTACAGGAGGTTTAGCCAGCAGCATGATCACTGATATTCCTGGCAGCAGTGAATATCTTTTGGGCAGTGTTGTGACTTACAGCAATATGGCCAAACAAAAACTGGTCAACGTATCTGCGGAAAATTTAGAAAAATACGGCGCTGTCAGCGAACAGGTTGCCTGTGAGATGGCGTCCGGAGTGAGAGACCTTTTTGGAACAACTTATGGTGTAGGTATCACTGGTATTGCAGGTCCTGGTGGTGCCACAGAAGAAAAACCTGTAGGCTTAGTTTATATGGCTGTAGCTGATGGCAATGACGTACATTGTGTGAAACATCTTTTCGGCGGAACCAGAACTGAAAATAAACTGCGTAGTGCGTTAACGGCTATTTCTATGGTGATAGATAAAATAAAAGCAAGAAGAAATGAGGAAATTTAAACAATGACAACTAATGTACAAGAAATGTTCGGCAGCTTACTGCTGGATAAAAAAATCGTAGCATCTTTAACAGCTATGGGTTTTGAAGAACCGTCTCCGATCCAGGAGCAAACTATTCCTTTAGTACTAGAGGGTAGCGATGTTATAGGTCAGGCACAAACTGGTACTGGTAAAACAGCCGCCTTTGGTATTCCGGTCGTACAAAGTATTACCGATCATCGCCATATTCAAGCTCTGATTATGACTCCAACCCGTGAACTGGCAATCCAGGTTGCAGAAGAGATCGGTAAAATTGGACGTACTTCTAAAATTAAAGCATTACCTGTTTATGGCGGACAGCCTATCGACCGTCAGATCAGAGCTTTACGCAGCGGCGTGCAAATAGTTATTGGTACTCCAGGCCGTTTGATTGATCATATAAACCGTAAAACTATCAAACTTGATCATATTAAATTTTTAGTCCTGGATGAAGCTGATGAAATGTTGGATATGGGCTTTGTAGACGATATGGAAGAAATTATGAAAAATCTTCCTGCAGAACGTCAAACCTTGTTGTTTTCAGCAACTATGCCAAGACCGATCCTAAGCCTCACAAAAAAATATATGAAGGCTCCTAAAAATGTTACGATCAGCAAAGAGGAACTCACAGTTCCGCTTATCGATCAATATTATTTTGAAACTAAGGATAAGATCGAAGGTTTATGTCGTTTGCTTGATGCAGAAATAGATGGTAAGCTGATTATTTTCTGCCGCACTAAAAAAGGTGTTGATGATCTGGCTATTGCATTGGGAAGCCGCGGTTATATGGCTGAAGGTTTACATGGCGATTTAAGCCAAACTCAACGTGATCGTGTTATGAAGAAATTCCGTGACGGAACAGCTGATATTCTTATCGCTACGGACGTCGCTGCCCGCGGCATAGATATTGATAATATTACTCATGTTATCAATTTTGATATTCCTCAGGATCCGGAAAGCTATGTTCATCGTATTGGACGTACCGGCCGTGCAGGTAATACTGGTGTTGCTATGACCTTTATTACGCCGCGTGAATTCCGTCAGTTGAAACTTATCGAACGCACTACTAAAACCAAAATAACACGTCGTCAATTACCGACTACAGCCAATGTTATTGAGCGTCAGCGTGAAATGATCGTTTCCAAAATGCAGAGTGTGCTGGATCAGTCTAACTATCATGATTATATGCCTATTGCAGCAAGCTTATTAAAAGAATATGATGCTGAAGATGTGGTTGCTGCTGCGTTAAAACTGATGCAGGAAGGTAATAAAGCTTTAGAAGCTTCGCCTGAAGATATTCTGGCGAAAGATTTAAGTAATACTGGTGGTCGTCCTGGCATGGTTCGTCTTTTCATGAATATTGGACGCAGCCAAAAAGTTACTGTTCAGGATATAGTTCGAACTATTGCTATTGAAGCTGATATTCCTGCCAAAGAAGTAGGTTTGATCAATATTTATGACAAGTTTACCTTTGTAGAAGTCCCAGAAGATATGGCCGAAAAAGTTTTGGGTGTAATGCACAAAAACACGATTAAAGGCTATAAAATAAATGTCGAGCCGGCACGCGTTCGTCAGTAATTGTAAGAAAAGGAAGAGCAGATATGGTAAAATACCATGTCTGCTCTTTAAGGTGTAAATCATGCGTGAAATTTTAGGTAACAAAAAAGGAATACGGGATTCTGTTTTGAATGAATTAATTGCTTTGTACGATGTACAAGTGCCTTTAGGGCAGCTCATTTCTGCGGAATTAGCTTTAAAATTAGCTGATATTACAGAATTTATAAACAGAGAAATCTCTCTTTATATTTCTAGAAGCGGGCAAATAACTAATATTGTAATCGGTGGTAATGACAGTGTAGAACTGCCAGCAGTAGAAGGTCGCAGAGGTATTGGCAGATTAAGTGGAATCCGTTGTGTCCACACTCATCCAAATGGTAATCCAGTGTTGAGTGGAGTTGATTTTTCAGCGTTAAAAAATAATAAATTCGATGCCATGGTTACAATAGGTGTTACCGCACCTGATTACACGCAGTCCATAATTTCTTTTGGCATGATAGTTGGGCTTGACAAAGAAGAACAGTTTATCTGCGATGAATATGGACCTTTTTCTCTGGAAGAAGCAGAAGCTATTAATTTTCTTAATGTAATCAATACAATAGAGCGGATTTTAGACAAGCAAACAAGTAGTTCCAGTTTAGCAGTAGCAGCAGAGAAAACCATTTTAGTTGGTATGGACTGGGGACAGATAAAAGGCGGTTGGACTGCTGAAGATTCGCTTGAAGAGTTAAAGCAGCTTGCGGATACAGCAGGTGCTGTAGTAGTGAACCGTTTTATTCAACGTCGTGCTAAACCGGATCCGGCATTTTTTATAGGAAAAGGAAAAGTACAGGAGCTGGCCTTGTATGCACAACAGGAAAATATTGATCTGTGCATTTTTGATGATGAACTGACACCGGCGCAGCAACGAAATATAGAACAGGTAATGGGTGTTCGTATTCTTGATAGAACAGCTTTAATTTTGGATATTTTTGCCCAGCGGGCTCGTACTAATGAAGGAAAATTACAAGTAGAATTAGCACAGCTGCAATATAATCTACCGCGAATTATGGGTAAAGGACTTATTTTATCACGTTTAGGCGGCGGTATTGGTACCCGCGGTCCTGGCGAAACAAAATTAGAAGTTGATAGACGGCGTATTCGCGATCGTATAGCTTTTATCAAAGACTCCATAGAAAAAGTTCGCGCTGTCCGGACTTTACATAGGATTAAGCGCGCCAAAAACCAAGTTCCTTCAATAAGTCTTGTTGGTTATACTAATGCAGGTAAATCTACATTACTAAATTTATTAACACAGTCTGATATTTATGCGAAAGATCAATTGTTTGCAACTCTTGATCCTACTACACGTCAGTTAATATTACCAGACAAGCACGAAGCAATACTTACTGATACTGTTGGTTTTATACAACGTTTGCCTCATCAATTAGTTGCAGCATTCAGATCTACTTTAGAAGAAGTTGCTGAGGCAGATTTATTGCTGCATGTCATTGACGTGAGCCATGAATTATATCAGGAACAAAGTGATGCTGTTTATAAGGTTTTAGAACAAATAGGTGCACAAAATAAAACAATACTCACCGTTTACAATAAAATAGATAAACTTCCCTCTGAAAATGCTTTGGCACAGCGTTTAGCACAGCAAGAAAATAGTGTTTGTATATCGGCTAAGAGTGGTATTGGTATCGAAGAACTCCTTGCTCTGATTTCAGAAAATCTGAAATTAAAATCTATAGAAGTCACTCTGCTTATTCCATATACAGAATCTGAAAAAGCTGCTAAACTACATACTATAGGTACTGTTTTAGAACAAGAATATAAAGAAAACGGTACTTTTATGAAGGTACGTCTGGCATCAGAACAGTTAGAGGATTTCGAAAAATTTATAATATGAGGACTATACGTAAATGACTGATTTTAAAAAAATAGAAGAGGAAGCATTATTAGAAGTATTACATGCTGCTGAAAGCTATGAAGAAGCAGCTTTGTATAATACAGAAAAGGTTATGCAAGCTTTTAGAAAGCATATGGTATCAGATTTTTATTTAAAACCAACTACTGGATATGCCTATTCCGATGTTGGCAGAGAAAAATTAGATGAAATATATGCTGATATTTTTAAAACGGAAGCGGCATTGGTACGATCTCAGTTTGTTTCAGGGACTCATGCATTAGCCGTTGCGTTACTCGGAGTTTTGAAAGCAGGCGATGAAGTAATCGCTGCTACAGGAGCTCCATATGACACAATGCAGACTATCATAGGCGTACCTGTAAAAACCCCTGGCTCTCTTACTGACTTAGGCGTAGTCTATAAAGAAATTCCCATGATTGGTTCACAAATTGATCTTGAAAAAATCACAGCTGCAATTACGGATAAAACAAAAATGATACATATTCAACGTTCATGCGGTTACAGTAGTGTGCGTAAAACGTTAAGAATTGAAGAAATAGGAACGATCTGTAAAGCAGTAAAAGCAATAAAGCCTGATATTATTTGTTTTGTTGACAACTGTTATGGTGAATTTATTGAAAAACAAGAACCAACAGAAGTTGGAGCTGATCTAATGGCCGGTTCTCTTATCAAAAACCTTGGAGGCGGTCTTGCACCTACTGGTGGTTATATTGTTGGCCGAAAGGATTTAGTAGAACTTGCGTCATATAGATTAACCGCTCCAGGATTAGGCGGAGAAATGGGGGCTACACTTGGAGATACGGCCAGAGAATTATACCAGGGCTTATTCTTAGCTCCGCATATAGTTTTGCAAGCTGTTAAAACAGCAATTTTTGCTTCTGCAGTATTTTCACGCCTGGGTTATCAGGTTACTCCTTCTGCAAATGATAGACGCAGTGATATAATTCAGACTATTCGTTTGGAAACTAAAGAGCGTTTATGTAATTTTTGTATAGCCATACAAAAAAATTCACCAGTTGATGCACATGTTGTTCCAGTTCCTGCAATAATTCCTGGCTATCAAGATGAAATAATTATGGCAGCGGGGACTTTTGTACAAGGCGCATCAATAGAATTAAGTGCTGATGGCCCTTGCCGTGAACCTTATAATGTATATTTTCAAGGAGGACTTACTTTTGAGCACGGGCGTATTGCAATTATGTCAGCTGCAAAAATGGTAGGGGAGAAATAAAAACTCAAATTTTATATCAATAGAAAAGCAGATAAGAGGATTTTTATTGTTCCTCTTATCTGCTTTTTAATTATCTCAGAAAATAAAGACAGCTATATGACATCATATAGCTGTCTTTATGATATTTATTTGGTGTATTATAGACATTACAGCATTCTGAATACTGCTATTACCTTACCAAGAACCTGAATATTATCAGTACCTGTTATGGGAGTATAGGCATCATTTTCTGGTTGTAGACGAATTGAACGTAATTCACGAAAATAACGCTTAACTGTTGTTTCTTCACCATCAATAAGAGCAACAACTATATCTCCGTTATTAGCAAAATTTTGCTTTCTGGCAACAATGTAATCATGATCAAGTATACCAGCTTTGATCATACTATCTCCAGAAACAGATAACATAAAAACATCTTCTTGACAGCCAAGCAAATCTAGTGGAATGGGATAGGTCTCCTCAACATTTTCAACTGCCAGAATAGGTTGCCCTGCAGTGACTTTGCCAACCAAAGGAACAGGAACGACCGTTTTCTGCCGCCAGCTGCTGTCTTGGGTCAATTCTATAGCGCGTGGTTTGGCTGGATCTCTTTGCAAAAAACCATATTCTTCTAATTTATGCAGATGAGTGTGTACGCTGGCACTTGAAGATAAACCCACTGCCTTACCAATTTCACGTACTGCAGGAGGATATCCCTTAGCATAAACGTGCTCACGAATGAAATCTAAAATAGCTCTTTGCCGATCGGAAAGCATTTCCTCTGTAATAATTCCATCAAAATCGCTGAAACGTGCTCTTCTTGCCATAAAACCAGCCTCCAATTCCAATCATCATATACTCAAAAAATTTCTAAAGATAGTAAGTTCATTTATTTCTATTCTAATTGTTTCTATTATATCAGGAACAGGTAAGAATGTCAAAACATCTGTTTGCAATTGTTCGTTTAATGAAATTATTCTTCAACAACTATCTACAACGAAATTTACCAATCTTCACTTTACGTCCGATAATATATATTATGTAAAACAGTTACGTAAAGATCATAAACCGCAACACGGCCGTCGGCAAGTATTAACGATATTTTTGATACAGCTAAACTCTATAACGTAAATATTTAACATAAATCCACATATATGCGTAAATTTCTCTTTTAAGCTGTTTTAATCGATTGTATTATAACTTCTATTCAATTTGTTTTCACTTGCCTTAAAAACGATTTATGACGATGTATTTTTAGATAAAAACACCTGGATAATATTTTAAGACTTATTATCCAGGTGTTAGAAAGTATTTTTTAATATTTTTCTTTTAACAAAGAACTTTTGAATAAATTATAGCTGTCGTATTCTTTTTGGATCAAATTTGATTTCATCGTTTTATCTTGTGTAAAATAACATAACAGATTAATTCTATTATCTGCATCAAAGTAAACTTTCTTTTGCCCATGTATAGATAAATCTGTCAAATCGGTTTCTTGAAAAATCTCATAACCAGGTCGGTTGATTTTAGATAAAGTTTGTGGCAAATGTAAATCTACATCATAAGTAAATTGAAGCAGGCAGTTTTCTTGATTGATATCAATATCATGTGTAAAATTTTTAATCTGAACAAACTTTTCTAGTTTTGCTTTTTCACGTGGATTCAAAAACGGTTTGTTCATAAATTCTTCGAACATAATTTTAGTAAAAACAGGATTTTCTAAAAACTGCTTTGGGCCTTGGTCATGAGGACGAGCTGGCTTATATTCTGCCGAAATACCTATAACACCTTCGGAATAAGCTTTTAAAATTTTGCTAAAATCAAAGTCATCAATATTATTAGATTCCACATTCATACCTATTTTGGTAGTTTCAATATTAAATAATTTAGAATCTATATACTCCTTCCCCATCTTTTCCAAGCTGCTGACAGGTAATGCAGAGAAGAAGCTGACAGGCATATTTTCCACTTTTTGATTGCTTTGAATGTACAGCCAGTTATGTGGGACTTTGAACTCTTTGTTAAAAATACCATCTTTAATAATAAGTTCAGAATTAGATAATTGTGGTTTAAAGAAATTCAGTTTTTTTGTAAACGCTTTAGAGAATTTCTTATATGCACGTTTATCAACTTTATTGTCTGTAAACACTGTTTCACTTTGTTCTATTGCAGGAAACTCAACATATCCACTGCTTATGTTATATAATTGATCATTTTGTGACAAAATATAAATTTTAGAAATTAAATTGTACTGAGCTGTCATCTGTTTACCATCATCACTGAATTTAACATAAGGATTATATTTTTGTATATTCTGCTGTTCTTTCCGAGTATAAGCAATTGGCAATTTTATTTCATAATTCAACAGCATATCATTGTTGATTTCTAATGCTGGTATTTTGTTAATCTTTGTTATTTTATAGTTTTTATTACCAGGTAAAGATTGTGGATTATCCTGCATAAGTTTCTGCATATATACTTGTAACTCATTTTGCGGTACAGTAAGATAAGCATAAGCAGGATCAGCTAAGATATCTTTTCCAGCTTTAATATCTTCAGCTATCTTCTTTAAATCACTTTCAAATTTATTGGTAGCAAAAGCTGTTTTCGTATATTTTTCAATAGATTGCTGACTTATAGCTGCTATACCATGCATGCCAGACTTATTGCTGCCTGCCGCAAACAGATCTTTACTGACAATAATAGTGTTATCATCTGGAATATCGACACTGAAACCAGCTTCTTCACTGCGATAGTCGAAAGCATAGCAGCTGGAAAGACTGACCAAGATACCGAATGTGATGATTCCTGAACAGATTGTTTTTCTCATATTTATGTCTCCTTTGCATTCATACTGCTAAGTAAAGGGGCATCAAAATCACTGTAAATCAAGCATCTTAATATTCTCTATGAGTTCTTTAGAAGCTGGTTGTTCTGTATTTCTAAGAGTGGATGTATAAACTACAAGACCACCTTTTTTCTTTGTAAAGAAAATTCTGCCGGTATTGTCGAAATCTTTTTTATCTTTTAAATTAAATGATAGATCGAAATTTATATATCCTATTTTAGGAGTAATATTGACATCAAAATCAAACCTACTGTTTTTATAGTAGCGGCTGCTTTCAATATAGTTTTTTAGCTCTGAAAACAACAACTGCATCTCTGCTTTAGTAGCTTCTGGATTTTCTAAATAAGCAGCTGTCTCAAATTCTTTTGTTTCACAGGAAACTGACCATACACTTTCTGTTAGTAAATCCATCCATGACGCTATATTTTCTTCGGAAACATTATCAGCTATTTTCTCTTTATCTAAGTCATTCGCTTCCAAATTTTGAGTTTTTTCCTTAATTTTTTCCAAAGTTTCCAACGGTAAGGCAAAAGTCAAACAAGCTTTAGGATTATCAGAAAAGTAACTTTGAACATAATACCAATTTTCAGGAAGATCAAATTTAAATTTTCCTATTTTATCAGTGTAAATTAATGTATTAGTATTTGCAGAAGGTTTTGTTATTAACACACCTTTTCGATACTCGTTACGTATTGATTCAGCTGATACTTCAGACTCTTTTTGGCTGTTTAAGACTTTGGTACTGATTACGTATAATCTGTTATTTGCAGAAAGCAAATCAATTGAACATAAATATGAATTTTTATCCTTAATTTCGTTTTCCATATTTTCAGTAAACTGCATATTTAAACTTTTTTTGCCATGGATTTTTTGAGTTTGAATATTAAAAGCAACATCATTGGGCAGCTGTTTAATAAAAGGTTTATCTGAAGGCCAGTAGAGAACAGGATCCAATAATTTAAGACTGGCTTTTTGAGGATCAATACCAGAACGTTCCAATAATTCAATTGCCGTATAATCATCATTAAAAGCATCTGTAGTGAAATTTTCTTCTAATAAATCTGATGCCTGTTTTTGATTCAGGCTATAAACGTAAATAAAGTTACCATTAGGCTGCATTCCACCATAAAAATTTTTACTTACAATGTTTATTTCCTGTTGTGGTATGTTTATTTTAAAGCCAGCTTCAGGATTACGATATTCTTTTGCATAACCGATATTTAGTAATGACAATTGAATTAACAGGGATAGAAATATCAAGAATTTTATCACTTTACCACCTCGTTAATTATTTTGTAATAATTTCAACCATCATACCACTGTCTAAATTGCATGCATTAGCTTCGTCAGTATCAATATGTACTTCATCAGCATTCCCTTCACCAGCACGCACTAAAACATTATTCATAATTAAAGCACGTTCTCCATTTGTTTGGATAGAAACGATATCACCATCTTTTAAACCATATGTTTCTGCTGTTTCAGGATATAAATGGATATGCCGTGCAGCTATAATAACACCTTCTGTAATTTCTACTTCACCTTTAGGTCCTACTAATTTTCCTCCAGCAGATTCTTTAATATCTCCAGAATTTCGAATTGGAGGATTCAGACCTACTTTTCTGGCATCAGTAAAAGATAGCTCCAGTTGTGTATATTTACGCAAAGGACCGATGATCCTTAATTTCATCTCACCTTTAGCAGTTACTAAAGTAATCTGCTCTTCCGAAGAATACTGTCCCGGTTGTCCAATATATTTTTTGGGGTGTAATTCAGACCCTTCACCAAATAAAATGTTCATATGCTCGCGGCATAAATGAGCATGACGTGCAGAAACTCCTAATACTAACGGAAATTGCATTTTATTCACCTCGAAGAAAAATTTTTAATATAAAACTTATCTTATTTATTTTAACATATCATAGAAGTTTTTACCATTCTGAAGTTAAGTAAAATAAAAACAAATATGAATAGAAAATTAAAAATATCCGGCAAATTTTTGCCGGATATTTTATACGGTTATTATTATCAGAGAAAGAAATTTTTAATTAATGTTTTGACAAATATTCATCAATTGCCAAAGCTGCTTTTTTACCGGCTCCCATAGCAGAAATTACTGTTGCCGCACCAGTAACTATATCGCCACCGGCAAAAACACCAGGAATAGATGTAGCACCTTCTTCATTAGTAACAATATTGCCGCGTTTATTAGTTTCCAGTTCAGGTGTTGTTTGTTTGAGTAAAGGATTAGGCCCTTGGCCTATCGCCATAACTACCATATCAACATCAAGAACATATTCTGAACCTTTGATTTCTACAGGAGAGCGCCGTCCTGATGCATCAGGTTCACCAAGTTCCATTTTTATACATTCCATACCATTAACCCAGCCCTTATCATTTCCGAGAATACGGGTAGGATTATTGAGCAGTCTCAGTTCAATGCCTTCCTCTTTAGCATGGCCTATCTCTTCTTTGCGAGCCGGCATTTCGTCTTCGCTGCGGCGATAAACTATATATACCTGTTCAGCGCCAAGACGTTTTGCTGTACGCGCGGCATCCATAGCAACGTTTCCAGCACCGACAACGGCAACATTTTTACCTACATATACAGGAGTTGCAACATTAGGAAATTGGTATGCACGCATTAAATTAACTCTAGTAAGAAATTCATTTGCAGAATAGACTCCATTTAAATTTTCGCCATCTATATGCATGAAATGTGGCAATCCAGCACCTGTACCTACATAAACGGCACTGAATCCTTCTTCATCCATTAATTCTTTGATGGTGAAGGTTCTGCCAATGACGGCATTAGGGATTATTTTTACCCCCAAATCTTTTAAGGCGTCAATTTCGTGTTTTACAATTTCTTTCGGCAAGCGAAATTGTGGAATACCATACATTAAAACTCCACCTGGAGCATGAAGAGCCTCATACATAGTAACATCATAGCCCATTTTCGCAAGATCTCCTGCAGCTGTTAAACCTGAAGGACCACTGCCAACAATTGCTATCTTTTTATCTTTTGATGAATCTATATCAGTTTTGGTGATATCAATTCCCTGCTCACGAGCATAATCTGCAACAAAGCGTTCGAGACGTCCGATAGCAACGGATTCTCCTTTGATACCTAAAACGCATTTACTTTCACACTGATTTTCCTGAGGACAAACGCGTCCGCAAACAGCTGGTAAACTATTTTTACGTTTCAGGATAGTTATAGCTTCATTTAATTTACTTTGAGCAATAGCTTGAATAAAAGCTGGTATTTCTACATTAACCGGACAACCTTCAACGCAGCGCGGTTTAGGACAATTTAAGCAACGCTGTGCTTCATCGATAGCAGTTGCCATATCATAACCAAGCGCTACCTCTTCAAAATTTTTATTTCTTATATCAGCCGGTTGTTCCGGCATAGGATTTCTCATTCCTCCACGCATTTGCAATGACCTCCGCAGCTATATTCAAGCATTTCCTGACCTTTATACATTTGCTGACGCTGAACAAGATTAGCAAAATCTACTAAATGTGCGTCAAATTCCGGGCCGTCAACACATGCAAATTTATTTTCATCCCCTACCCTGACACGACACCCACCGCACATTCCGGTTCCGTCAACCATAATAGTATTTAAACTTGCAGTAGTCGGAGTTCCATAGGGTCGGGTAGTTTCTGCAACATTCTTCATCATAATAACAGGTCCAATAGCCAAGACTAAATCAATTTTTTCACCGGCTTCAAGCATTGCTTTCAGAGGATCTGTAACAAAGCCTTTCTGACCAGCACTTCCATCATCAGTAGTAATAATCAATTCATCACTGACAGCTTCCATTTTTTCTTTAAAAATAATCAGATCTTTATTGCGGGCACCGATAATAGAAATGACTTTATTACCCAATTTATGATAAGCACGAGCAATGGGATAAACCGGTGCAACGCCGATACCGCCACCAACGCAAACAACAGTACCGAATTTACCCATATGTGAAGGCATTCCTAATGGGCCAAGAACATCTAAAATTTCATCACCAACAATAAAAGTTTCACAAAGATGTGTTGTAGTATTGCCTACTGTTTGCACAATCAAAGTTATTGTCCCTTTTTCACGATCAAAATCAGCTATAGTCAAAGGGATACGTTCGCTGTTTTCATCTGTACGAATCATAACAAATTGACCGGGTTGGCATTTATGAGCTATCATTGGCGCTTCAATAATAAATTCATAAACAGCAGGTGCTAAATTGTTTTTTACAAGTATTTTTGCCACTCTCGTCACTCCTAAAGTTTTTTGCTTTATCTAGTTAAGCGATGGCCTCGCATATTGGCCTCCGCATAAATTTTTTCTACATCCATTTCCAACAGTTCGCCATTTTTCATTAAAACTTTACCGTTGACAATAACTGTATCAGCATCAGTTGCGCTTGCAGCATAAACCAGTAAAGAAACACGATCATGGCGTGGATACCAATAAGGCTTCTGCATATCGTAAAGAACAATATCAGCTTTCTGACCTACCTCAATCTCTCCTACATCAGTAAATCCCAAAGCCGAAGCACCTTGTTTAGTTGCCAATTTTAAAGCTTCCTGGGCGGGAATAAGCAATGGATCACCGCTTATTCCTTTATGAAGCATAGCTGCCAGACGGCACTCTTCTAAAAGATCCAAATTATTATTGCTGGAAGTTCCATCAGTACCTAAACCGACTATAATACCACGTTTAAGCATTGCCGGCACTGGAGCAATACCGCTGGCCAGCTTTAGATTGCTCTGCGGATTATGTGCTACACGGACTTTTTTATCAGCCATTATATCCAAGTCTGCTTCACTTACATGCACGCAATGTGCAGCTAAAGTTCCGCAATCAAACATATCTAAACTATTCATTAGTTTTATAGGTGTCATATTGTGCTCTTTTACACAATCACTTACTTCTCCTGCCGTTTCACATAAATGCATATGAATTTCCGCATTCAATTCACCGGCTTTAGCTACAACTTTCTTTAAATATGAGACAGGACAAGTATAGGGAGCATGAGGACCAAACATTACTCTAATACGGCCATCAGCTTTTCCATGCCAGTTTTTAAAAAGCATTTCATTATCCTGCAGTTTTTCATCAGCATCTGGTGTAAGTCCAACCAGACCACGGCTTAAAGAAGCACGAATACCAGTTTCATTCACTGCCTGGGCAACTTTATCCATTGCAAAATACATATCTGCAAAACATGTAGTTCCTGTTTTAAGCATTTCTGCGATTGAAAGCATTGTACCCCAATAGATATCTTCATCATTTAATCCCGCTTCTGCAGGCCAGATTTTATTTTGCAGCCAGTCCATCAATACCATATCGTCTGCGTAACTGCGCAATAAAGTCATAGCAGCATGTGTATGAGTGTTTACCAGACCAGGCACTGCAATCTTATCAGAAGCATTGATTATTTCAGCATTTTCAAAACCTGTTGGCATTTCTTTGCTGATAACACTGATAGTGTCATTATCAATGCCTAAAAAATATTTTTCGTTATCGGGAGCAGAAATTATTTCTACATTTTTTATTAGTAATTTACTCAAGTACTTCATCTCCCTTTTCTATTTGTCGTTTAGAATAATGCTGCTTGTAGAAATCATGCATTATAGCAATGTCTGATTCCGGTAATAATTTAGCACCGCCCATAGTTTCACAAATACAATAAATATGTGCTGCTTTCTCAACTATTTCAGCAGTCATTAAAGCAGTTTCTAAAGAAATTCCCCAGCATACAACTCCATGGTTAGCTAGTAATGCAGCTTTTTTATTTTGTAAAGCTATTAAGGCATTTTCAGCTAATACTTTTGTTCCCGGTAACGCATATTCGGCAACGTCCACACTACCGCCTATTATTTGCACCAGATCTTCAATTAACCCCGGTATCGATCTATGCAGCGCAGCGCAGGCACTGGCATAAACACTATGTGTATGAACTATGGCTTGTGCTGCAGGTATAGCATTATAGATTGCCAGATGCAGAGGTGTTTCTGATGAAGGAATCAAAGCTCCTTTTATTTTATTACCTTGCATATCCACAACAACAATATCTTCAGTATTTAAGCTGTCATAACTACGTCCAGATGGTGTTATTGCACAACGTGAAGTATCTATTTTTATACTTAGGTTTCCCCAAGATCCTGCAATCATTTTTTGCTCGACCATTTTTATGCCTGCAGTAACTATTTGTCTACGAGCAGCATCAATAATGAGATCATCCTGCAAGATTAACACTTCCTTTAGGCCTGGTGCAGATATGTTTCCTGTTCCTGCGTTAACTTATCAATACCTACACCCATAGCTTGTAATTTAAGCGCAGCAATTTCTGTATTCAACTCTTCTGGTAAAACATAAAGTTTATTTTCAAGTTCATTTTTATGTTCCCACAGATATTTCATTGCTAAAAACTGCATCGCAAAAGAAAGATCCATTACTTCTACAGGGTGTCCATCGCCGCAGGCCAGATTTACAAGACGGCCTTCTCCCAATAAATTTATTTTGCGGCCATTTGACATCGTGAAAGTTCTGATATTTTTTCTAACCTCATACGACGGTTCTACAGTTAATTCTTCAAGATGCTTGATGTTTATTTCAACATCGAAATGACCAGCATTGCTAAGAATGGCTCCATCTTTCATAACAGCAAAATGTTCTTTTGTGATAACATCTTTACAGCCGGTAACGGTAACAAAGAAATCGCCATATTTAGCAGCTTCCTGCATAGGCATTACTCTGAACCCATCAAAAACAGCTTCTATCCCTTTAATAGGGTCTATTTCAGTAACTATAACATTAGCGCCTAATCCTTTAGCACGCATTGCTACCCCTTTGCCGCACCAGCCATAACCAGCAACGACTACCGTTTTTCCTGCAACAGAAAGGTTTGTAGTGCGCATAATACCATCCCAAGAAGATTGGCCAGTGCCATAACGATTATCGAAAAGATATTTGCAATAAGCATCATTAACTGCAATCATGGGGAAAGCCAACTTACCGTTATTGGATAAAGCCTTTAAACGATGCACGCCAGTAGTAGTTTCTTCACTGCCGCCAATAAGTTTGGCAACCAAATTTTTGCGTTCACCGTGCAGCATATTAACAAGATCCCCGCCATCATCAATGATAAGATCAGGCTCCACATCTAATGCTTTGCTGAGATACATATCGTATTCTTTATCAGTACAGTTATGGGTTGCAAAAACAGTAACACCGCTATCAGCTAACGCTGCAGCTACATCATCCTGAGTAGACAGCGGATTGCTGCCGGTTACAACTACATTAGCGCCAGCATTTTTGAGTACTTGGGCCAAATATGCAGTTTTCGCTTCTAAATGAATGGTAACTACCATATTCAAACCATTAAAAATTTGATTTTTACTATATTTTTCATTAAGAATATTGAGCAAAGGCATATGCTCCTTTACCCAAGAGATTTTTTGCTTTCCGGATGGTGCTAAAGCTATATCACGAATCATACTTTCCATAGTTAATATTAGTCCTCCTCTTGCAGTATTTTCTGCAATTTTTTTATATTTTCTATATATGGCGCAGATATAACACCATATTCTGTGATAATGCCGGTAATCAGTTCTCCCGGAGTGACGTCAAAAACAGGATTAAAAACATTCACCTGCTGTGGTGCTGTTACCACACTATGAAGCAATCGTACTTCGTCAGCAGAACGTTCTTCAATAGGGATCTGTTTGCCAGTTTCTAAAGTAAAATCAAAAGTACTGATCGGTGCAGCAATATAAAATGGTATCTGATGATATTTTGCAGCCAATGCCACTCCATAAGTGCCGATTTTATTTGCCGTATCACCATTGGCAGCAATTCTATCTGCGCCGACTATAACAGAGTCTATATGTTGAGTTTGCATAACCCAGGCTGCCATATTGTCGGTAATCAAAGTAACAGGAATATTATCTTCTATTAATTCCCAGGCTGTTAAACGCGCCCCCTGTAATAACGGTCGTGTCTCATCTGCGTATACCATCTCCAGCCGTCCATCTAAAAAAGCTTGTCTGACAACCCCCAAGGCAGTTCCCCATCCACAGGTAGCTAAAGCTCCTGCATTACAATGCGTGAGTATTCTGGCTTGCTGCGGCAATAATGCGGCCCCATAGATACCAATCCTTCTATTGACTTCAATATCCTCCTGATAAATTTTACAGGCTAAATTTCCCAATGAAGTTTCAATAGCTTTTAAAGATTGCTGTGCATTTATCATAGCAACAGCATGTTTATATATTTTTTCAACTGCCCAACCAAGATTAACTGCTGTCGGGCGAGTAGAAAGCAAAAAGTTTTTTATTTTTTTGAACTCTATTAAAAGAGTTTCCTGGCTGAAATCAGCATATCTTGATGCAAGCTCCTGCCATCCTAATACCATTCCAAAGGCCGCAGCCGCACCAATAGCAGGTGCTCCTCGTACTTCCAAACGTTTTATTGCTTCTCCTACTCTACGGTAATCTTTACAAAGAATAGTTATAATTTCTGATGGCAGCTTCGTCTGATCTAATAAAAGCAGGCTCTGTCCCTGCCATTCCATAGTTTTAACCATTTTTACAGGCTCCTTATAAAGTAAAACCACCAAATTCAGTCATACACTGCGGGCATCCACACTCCATACTATCAGCTTCATTAGCAGCAATAAAGGCGCTGATAAGCTGTTCCATATTTTTAATACTTTTATCCATAGCTTCAACTACTTCACTGTGAGAAAGAGGTGTCGGGGAAATTCCGGCAGCCATATTAGTAACTATGGAACAATTTGTATAACACATTTCTGCTTCTCTGGCCAGCAAGGATTCCGGCATATTAGTCATACCAACGAGGTCACCGCCCAACATTGCAAACATTTTTATTTCAGCAGCAGTTTCAAAGCGAGGTCCCTCAGTACATACATAGCAACCTTTTTTATGAAAAATAATATCTGTTTTATATAAACAATTAATTACTTTGTCTCGTAATCTTGGACAGTAAGGATTGGTAAAATCAACATGAGCGACACCACGTTCTGGATTGTCGTAAAAAGTATTGATACGGCTTTTCGTAAAATCTAAAACCTGATCACATACAACGAAATGTCCGGGTTCCATATCAGGATTTAAAGATCCAACTGCAGTAGTCGCAAAAATTTCTTCTGTACCGAGACTTTTCAGTGCCCAGATATTTGCACGATAGTTTACTTTATGCGGAGCTGTTTTATGTCCCACACCATGACGGGTAATGAAAATTACCTGATTGCCGCACATTGTTCCAATATTACATAAAGCTGCTCCATAAGGAGTTTGAATCACCTTTTCCTCAAAACATTGTAACGTTTCCGGACTATAGATTCCTGTTCCACCTATGATTGCTATTTTACGCATATTGTCCTCCTTAGTGTTTATTGTTCAGATCATCAATAATCTTTATCAGATCTGGCATTTCTTTCAGAATATACGTTGGATTACCTTCATCAAGCATTTCCTGCCAGTCAAAGCTGGTATAACTAACAGCTGCCGTACCATAACAGCCTGCCGCCTGTCCACTTTGTAAATCAAAAGGACTGTCGCCTATACAAAGGCATTCTTCAGCTTTCAGTTTAAGAGCGCTCAAGGCTTTCTCCATTGGTTCTGGATGTGGTTTATGATGTTGACATATATCACATCCAATAACCGCTTCTATATAGGTTTCCAACCCCATACACTGCAAACCGCGTTTGGCCATTGGTACCTTTTTGGAAGTAACAACAGCCATTTTTATTCCACGCTGCTGCAAAACAGACAATGTTTCTTTAACCCCTGGAAACGGTTTAATAAGCTCATCGTGATATTTTAGATTGAACTCTCTATAAACTGCACATAATGTTTCTACCTGATTTTTATCTACATAATTTTCCATAGCACTGCGTAACGGCAGCCCAAAATATTTCACCAACTCTGCACGTGGCATCTTTTTATTCAAGCAAACTGCAAAGCTGTGTTCAAATGCTTGGATTATCAAATCGATAGTATCGATCAATGTTCCATCTAAATCAAATAAAATACCGCGTATCTTCACAAACTTCTCCTTATATATTTTATATCTTATCATCTTATAATAACATAAAAGCCTTATAAAATAAAGAATTCAAGCATTTTATAAAGAAAAAGACCGCTCTTTAGAAGAGCGGTCAAAAGTTATTGTTTTTTAGGAAATACGACTTGTTTCGGCCCAAGTTCAGCATTTTCCGGAATTAAAACTTCGTTAAAGCTTATTCCGCGAGTATGAGCAGTGTGGCTCCATTCATGATCATGCCTGTGAATATACCCCAGTACAGTAATAGGTATCCAGCTGTAAATAAAGAGCGGATACAATAAAAGGTACATCCATGATTTAAAAGAAGCATGAATTTTAAAAAGTACAATCATAGGAAAAATATACTGACCAATACCTATCAGCGTCCAAACTTCTAACGGTAGAATAGCATATAAGACATTTGTATAGAAAGGATAAAATTGATAGATATAACTGCAAATGACAAAAAAAGTAGAAATAAGTAAGAAATACGGTTGGAATAAATTGATTATTCCATCAAGAACAACGATATTTCTTTCCTTAATGCCTTTTACAAACAATTTACCGATATAACGGTTTGCTACATCAAAATGCCCTTGAGCCCAACGTTTACGTTGATTCCAGGATTGCATAAAAGTAAGAGGCTTTTCATCATAGACGATGGCATCATGTGCCCAAGTAGTAGGTATACCTTCCAACAAAGCTTTCATTGTAAATTCCATATCTTCTGTAAGGCATGTAGCACCCCAGCCATGTCTGCGCAATATATCTGTAGAAATACACATACCAGTGCCGCCAAGACAGCTCGATAAACCGATATTATATTTAGCTAAATGCCATACATGGTTTACGACCCAGAAAGAAATAGAAAATACTCCGGAAATCCAGGTATCATTAGGATTTTTAGAGTCCAAATATCCCTGAATTAATCGTTCACCTTTACATAAACGGCTGTTCATTTCTCTTAAAAAGTTAGGATGAACTAAATTATCTGCATCAAAGACACAAACAGCATCATATTGACGTTCCATTTCAAAAAGCCTTTGGAACATCCAATCCATTGCAAATCCTTTGCCTTTTTCATTATCATTAAAGCGTTCATAAACGATTGCTCCTGCTTGACGGGCAATTTGCGCTGTATTGTCTTTACAGTTATCTGCAACTACAAAAATATCATATAACTGATCAGAATAATTGAGCAGATGCAGATTCTCGACCAATTGACCGATAACTTGCTCTTCATTGTGTGCACAGACGATCATAGCAAAAGTTTTTTGCTCATCATAAATTTTTTCTTCTGGTCTGCGGCCAAAAAGGCCAAAGAAAGAAAGCGTAAAATAATAGATCGTGAAGAATACAATTAAAAGCTGCAACGGAATCATGATCAAGTCAAAATAGGTACTCATCAAAAATCTCCTTGCTTTCTAAAAATATTTACTGCTTGTTTAGCATTTTTGCATAAACACAGTTAATAATCCCAGCTAACGAATAGGTAAACATGGCCGCAAAAGGCCATGCTGAAAGGTTTACATAAAGTAAATATATGCCAACAGCAGCAGCAACAATTACCGGAGGTAAAAACATTGGATTTCCTTTACCTTTAAAATCCGGAAATTTTACATTACTATACATAATACAACCAATTACAAAAGTTAGAATTGCAACAAAATAAGTGGAAAAGGAATAACCAGAAAGAACATACGTTGCTAAAACACAGGCTCCCGCAGGAATCGGCATGCCTTGAAAATATCCCTTTACCTCACCAACATTTACATTAAATCTTGCTAAACGCATAGCACCACAAATTGTAAAAATGGAAGCAATGAGTTTTCCAAGTAAACCTAAATCTGTCATACCATATTGATAAATAAGAATAGCAGGAGCGACACCAAAAGAACCTAAATCACATAAAGAATCCAGTTCTTTACCAAATTCCCCGCCTCCTACTCCTAAAAAGCGAGCAGCTCTTCCATCCATAGAATCTGCAATAACAGCCAATATTATAAATATAGCTGCTCTGGAAAAATTGCCTTCAAATGTATCAAAAATAGATAACACGCCAAATGTTAAACTTAATGCACTAATGCTGTTAGGTATGATACGACGATAATTCATCTTTTAATGAACCCTCCCGATCAGAGAAACTCCTCCAACTACTGAATCACCTTTTTTTACAAGAATTTCAACATTTTTTGGTAAAACGAGTTCAGTGCTTGATCCAAATTTAATCATACCATAACATTCGCCTTGTTTCAAATTATGACCTAAAGTCACCCACGATACAATACGACGCGCCAGTAATCCTGCAACCTGAATAACCAAAACTCTCATCTTATCGTTTTGAACTCCAATAGCATGACGTTCATTTTCAAAAGAGGCAGATTTTTTATATGCCGGCACAAACTGCCCACATGTATAACGCTGGTATTTTATTTCACCATTAACAGGGCTGCGATTGACATGCACATTAAAAACGGAAAGGAAAATAGTAACCTTTATAGCATCTTCATTTAAATATTCTTCATCATAAAAGTCTTCTATTGCCATTACTGTTCCATCTGCAGGAGAATAAATAATAGAGTCATCTGATTGTGTAGGACGATTGGGATTACGGAAAAAATAAATAAAAAATAGCATTAACACTGCAGGAACTACGGCCCATATTAAACTACCCCAATAACCTACAGCAAAAGTAATAATAGCAAAAGCAAATATGAACGGATGACCGTCTTTGACTATATTCATAGAGAGTCCCTCTCTTTCGGCAAGTTTAAGAAAAGAAAAAGAAAACAATAATGTGATGAACCTTTAGTTCATCACATTATTATAATACAGCCATATCTTTTTGTCCATTTTTATTTCATTTGGAACAAATTACTTTAATAACAAATTTAGGTAAAGCAAGCATTCTTGTAAAACGGCTCGGTTGTTTGTAGAGCCTAAAAAGCCATTCCAAAGAATATTTTTGCATCCATAACGGTGCACGTTCCATTTTTCCGGCCAACACATCAAAACTACCGCCTATTCCCATAGTAATATAAGGTTTTAGCTCTTGAAGATGTGTCTGAAGCCATTTTTCCTGTTTAGGGGCTCCCAACGCAATAAATAAAATCTGTGCGCCGCTATTATTAATGGCATCTATTATAGACTTGTTATCACTGTCTTTAAAATAACCATCCCTGCATCCAACTACAGTTACACCAGGATATAAACTTTCTGCTTTTTTCTTTGCAGCTTCAGCTATACCAGGCGACGCGCCAAAGAAAAAAACTCTATAACCTTTCTCAGCAGCCAGATTAAGTAAACGATTAAATAAGTCAAACCCTGCAACTCTCTCCGGCACAGCATATCCTAACTGTCTGCCTGCCCAAACGGTACCGGCGCCATCAGGCAGGACTAAATCGGCAACATTAGTTAAGATATTTTTATATTCTGCATCGTCTTGACACATCATAATAATTTCTGCGTTAGCAGTAACTACAAATGAGTGCTTTTGTTCTTGTATCTTATCATCAAGATATTGAACAGCCGCATCCATACTATATGGGTGCACAGGTACATCCAAAACCTGAATAGCAGTAATTTTTTCCATCAGCAACAACCTTTATTGAATATATAGATCAATAATATTTGCATTTTTATCAATGCATTTGTATTTGTAAACAGGACGACCTACACTGCCTCGATGAAGATCAAGGCTCAATAGTTTCAAGGATTTAAGAAATTCCAAATATTTACGGATTGAAACACGTGAAATACCAACTTTAGCCGAAATTTCTTCTGTAGTAAACATTCCGTCGATTTTAATAATTTCAGACCAAACAGTATTTAAAGTATTCTTGTCCAAACCTTTCGGTAAAGTAACTTCTACATCTGTATCCTGATGAATGATAGTTTTGTCAAGTTCATCCTGTTTAAGGATGGACTGTTCTTCAACCAAGTTATAGCGGCTCTTATAATTATTTAACGCCAGATTAAATCTTTCAAATTCAAAAGGTTTTATAATGTAGTCAAATGCTCCTAACCGCAGTGCTGCTTTAATCTTATCTTTATCATTGGCAGCGGATACAATAATGACATCGACATCATATTCCTGTTCTCTGATTTTTGCCAGCAGCTGCAGACCATCCATTCCTGGCATAAAAATATCAAGAATGACAAGATTGTACTCTTTAGTCTGCATAATTTTCAAAGCTTCATCACTGTTGCGAACGATATCACATAGTTGAAAACCTTTGATTTGGGTCAAATAATGTTCGTGAAGCTTCCCTACCATCGGGTCGTCTTCTACTACTAAAACTTTGATCATGATGTTTTCACCGTCCTTACGATTGGTAATCTTATGGTAAACGTGGTACCTTCGCCTACGGTTGATTCAACCTCGATAGTACCTTTTAAATGGGTAACTGTCTGTTTTATTAAAAAAAGTCCGATACCGCGTCTGGGCCCCTTACTAGAATAACCTTTTTCAAAGATAGTTTCAAGTTTATTTTCAGGAATACCAGGTCCGGAGTCTTCAACCATGACCATTATTTCATTATCAAAGGTTAAAATACTCAGATTTACAATTCTTTCACTGGGATGATCACGCAGAACATCAAAAGCATTTTCAATCAAGTTGCCAATAATAAGAATCAGCTCCTGTACTGTAGGACGAATAAATTCGGTTGTAAGTTCGCTTTCATCTGTTAAAGAAAACTCGATATCTAATTCTCTTGCCCTGCTGATTTTCCCTAAAATAAAACCTGCTAATGTAATATCTTTTAATCTGGTGACTACATAAGCAGCTTCAGCCTGCCGGTTATTGGCAATTTCCATCGTAAACTGTTTTAACTCGTCATAAGCTTTCATATCAATCAAACCCATGATAACATGCATTTTATTCATAAATTCATGTGTCTGAGCTCTTAGTGCATCAGCATAATTACGTACACCAGTCAACTGATTAGCCAATTCTTCTAATTCCGTTTTTTTACGAAATGTTATAATGGCACCACCGATATGTCCATTGTCAAATAACGGAACAAGAGTTGCGATAAATAGAACAGAACCTACCTGTACCGGCATATCCAATGTTGCTCTTCCCTCTTTTAAAACCGTATCCAGCGTTAATCCGTTCATAACTGTTTCAAGCGGTTTGCCTAGAAGTGTGTGTGGATTAGGTATTCCTGCCTGAGCAAACAAAAACTCTGATTCAGTATTAATCAAAGTTATTTCAGCATCTTTATTGATTGCAACAACACCCTCTTTTACAGAATTAAGCAATGCATTGCGTTCTTGTAACAATGTGGCAATATCTTCAGGCTCTAATCCAAATAAAGTAGCTTTTACATGACGTGCTAAAAAAACAGCTCCGCCTATACCTACAAACAAACCAAATAAACTTGCCAGAAAAATCAGCAGAACTGATTCTACTGTCAAATCCTGAATCATTTTAGGTGATACTCCAGCTACAATATAGCCAACAACAGTATTACGGTCATCGCGAATGACCCCTACTGCCTTTTCATTAAAAACTGAAGTATCATACCAGTTTAGATTAGTACTCAGTCCCTGTTCAGCCACTATCTGACGCGCTTCATCTTCAAATCCGTCTATCGAAGTAGGATTGTGAAATACCCGTATATTTTTATTGCGGTCTAAAATAATAATACTGGCTTTACATGACTTGGCCGCCATGTTAACGACATTATTCAGAGTTTCATTGGTATTATTGATATCAGTTTCATATGTCAGCGAACGGATTACAGCCGGCGAATGAGAGAGTAAAGTAGTAATACTGACAGCATTTACACTTATACGTTCATCAACGACACCGGAAACTCTATGAGCTATAAGCAAACTGGCAGGCAATAATGATGCAACTATAACAAACGTTATCAGAAGAACTATTTTTTGTGATAAGGTGAATTTATTTGTTCCGTTTTTATATGTCATACTTTTCACCTCACCAAAAATTCTTTTGCCACTGTTTATAGCATAAACTACTTTTTAAAGTTTTTACAATTAACTTTACTTAAATTATTACATAATTTATATTTTAATATCTAAATTTTAGCAACATCTGAAGGAACTGTCAAAAATTGAATGCCAGGATTTCGTTCTAAAATCCAGTTCAATGACCATTCGTTATTAACAAGAATAACAGGTCTGTCTTTTTGGTCATATACAAGCATACCGCTATCCAGTCCTTTAATATTATCAATAAGTTTTTTATCTTCCGCATAAACCCAACGGGCAACGGTATAAGCAAGCTGATTCATCAAAAGCTGGGCACTGTATTCATTGATAAGCCGATATTCCAATACTTCCAGCTGAAGAACACCAACAACACCAACAATAAAGCTTTCGATGCCGATATCCTTTTGTTCAAAGACCTGAATAGCGCCTTCCTGTGCCAATTGAGTAATTCCTTTGACAAATTGTTTCCGCTTCAGAGAATCCTTTGGCTGCACTCTGGCAAAAATTTCCGGCGGAAAAACAGGGAAATCCTCAAATTGGACTTTCATTTTTTCATCGCTTAAGGAATCACCGATTCCAAAGATACCTGGATCAAAAACGCCTATAATATCACCGGGATAAGCTTTTTCTACGATAGTTCTTTCCTGAGCCAAAAACTGCTGTGGCTGTGAAAGTTTAACCACTTTTCCTCCCTGTTTGTGATAAACAGACATCCCTTTTTCAAAGACGCCGGAACAAATACGCATAAAAGCGATTCTGTCACGATGAGCTGGGTTCATATTAGCCTGAATTTTAAAAACAAATGCAGAAAATTCTTCTGTAGAAGGATCTAAAATTTCACCATTCTGCAAAATTCTTGGCTGTGGCTGTGGAGAAAGCTCTAAAAATTTCTCTAAAAAGCTGCGAACACCAAAATTAGTCATAGCACTGCCAAAAAACAACGGTGTCAGTTCGCCATTATTTACACGCGTCATATCAAATTCATCGCCTGCCAGATCAAGAAGTTCAATATCATTGCACAAATTATCATATAACTCTTGCCCTAATGCCTCAATAATCTGAGGGTCATCAAGAGAACCGGTAGTAGATTTTAAAATTTTAGAACCATGGCTATTATCATCCTCAAAAAGTTCGATCTGCTTTTTGATACGGTCATAAACGCCCTTATAATTACCATCAATGCCAATAGGCCAATTAATTGGGTAAGCATGAATACCAAGAACCTGTTCTAGCTCTGCCATCAAATCAAACGGATTTCTTCCATAACGGTCCAATTTATTAACGAATGTAAAAATTGGCAGTTTCCTGCGATGGCAAACCCAAAACAGCTTTTTAGTCTGCGGTTCAACACCTTTAGCAGCATCAATAAGCATTACAGCACTGTCTGCGGCCATCAGGGTTCTATAAGTATCTTCCGAGAAGTCCTGATGGCCAGGAGTATCAAGAATATTTACGCGGTGCCCAGCATAATCAAACTGTAAAACAGAAGATGTTACGGAAATACCACGCTGTTTTTCAATTTCCATCCAGTCCGAGACTGCATGTTTATTACTTTTTCGCGCTTTTACTGAGCCGGCTAGATGGATAGCCCCTCCATATAGCAACAATTTTTCAGTTAAGGTTGTTTTACCAGCATCAGGATGAGAAATAATGGCAAAAGTGCGCCTTTTCTCAATTTTCTCCAACAATTCCTGCATATTATCCCCCTAATTATTCTTTATTCTGCATCTCATATAAACGATATGCATCTATTATTTGTTTCAAAACATATTCAGGTACCGGTGTTTCTGTTTCTATTTGTCCTTTCATATTGAAACGGAAGGCAATATCGTTAAACTTTTCGCAGCCATAGGTTTCGCAGCTAAAAGTTGTACGCATAAACTCATCTTTAAAAGTACAATCTTTCAAGGAATTCTTTTTGCGTTCGGAATCCCATTCAGTATAAATGCTGAATAATCTCCGCTGTGCTTCTTCTGGGATTTCTTCACTTGTAACAACAGTTTCTTCTAACGGAGTACAGTCAAGATTTTTATATATTGTGCCATCTTCCAAAGTAATACTCACTGTCATCACATAATCTTTTTCAGAAAAAACTGCTGTTTTAATGCGCCATTTGTCTTTCCATCTTTTTATACAATCAGGGCAGATAAAATGCACATCTCTAATACTGTTACTCATAAAATTGTCACGATAATATAATTCTTCAGCAGGAACGAATTTATTATCACAATTACTGCAAACCAAAGGCAGCGTACGAATCATAGGTGTGAACCTCCTTACCCACAGGCAAAAAAATAAGCCTTTACGGGGGTTACCCGTAAAGGCTGGCGATCCGAAATGGTCGGAGCGGCGGGATTCGAACCCACGACCTCTTCCACCCCAAGGAAGCGCTCTACCAAGCTGAGCCACGCCCCGAATCACAATGAGTATTATACCCATCCTGCATATAAAAGTCAAGCAATATTTTAATTTCAGCTATGTTCCTTTTCTCTGGCGCCATTAAGATCTAACTTAAGAATATGAGCAGTACTGCGCTGACCATATTTTTCAAAAGCGTCGGTCATTGCTGCAGCAATTATATCACAGTCTTTTTCTGGATCAACATAGGCCATCAAAGTAGATCCAGCTCCACTAATAATAGCTCCATAAGCACCGTTCGCTTTGGCTGCCTCAAAAACAGCCTCTGTACCTGTAATCAAGGGAATTCTATAAGGCTGATGCAGACGATCTTCTAAGGCAGCATTAAGATATTGATAATTGCCGCTCATCAACGCTCCAACATAAAGTGCAGTACGACTGGCGTTGAAAACAGCATCCTGATGAGGAATGTGCTGTGGTATTGCCTGACGTGCCTTATGCGTGGAAAGAGGCTGGTCAGGTACAACGGCTATAAAACGAAGCTCTTTTTGCGGCAGAAAACGCAGTGAATGTGCCCCTGATCTATCCATATAACTGATTGTAATACCGCCTAAAAGTGCCGGGGCCACATTATCAGGATGTCCTTCGATTTCCGTAGCATAATTTAAAAGCCGCTCTTTAGGTAAAGTTGATCCAGTAAGCAGATTAGCCGCTACAAGTCCGGCAACTATGGCAGTAGAACTGCTGCCCAAACCTCGTGATAAGGGGATTCGGTTCTGCATCGTTACTTTAAGGCCAATTCTAGTACCTCTAACTTCATTCCAAACCTTCAAAAATGACAGAAATGCTAAATTTCTGCCACCGGCCCGCAATCGATCTTCGCCTTCGCCAATAACCTCTAAAGCAAACCCAGGAGTATCTAAAATTTCAAAAGTAAAATCGTTATACAAGTTGCAGGCTAAACCCAGGGAATCATATCCCGGTCCGCAATTAGCTGATGTAGCAGGAACAATAACAGTTATTTTATTTTTCATATCAAAATTACTCCAGGTCGTGATCTTCAACACGAATAACACTGCAAACCTTTTCAACGATCGGCAGAGCTTTCAATGTTTGTACCGCCATTTGTAAATTTAATTCAGAGACATCATAAGTAATAACGACTAATTCCGCAACACCCTTGACTTTACTCTTTTGTACAACATTCTTTAAGCTTACATTCTGCGCTCCAAAAGCAGCAGCAATAGCAGCTAAAACACCTGGCTTATCCTGTACATGTAACCGTATATAACAGGGAGACATCATATTCTCCAAACTGCAGAGATGTTTTTCATCAAAGCAGGTACAATTAATACGTCCGTTCGATTTATGAATAATATTACGTGCAACATCAATTATATCGCCGCAGACCGCACTTGCTGTAGGCATTTTACCAGCTCCACGGCCCATGAACATCGCATCTCCGATAGCATCACCTGTAACAAAAATGGCATTGAATACATCATTTACACCAGCTAAAGGATGAGATACCGGCAGCATCGTCGGACGCACACAAACGCTAATACCATGTTCAGCATTATTTTTAGCAATAGCTAAAAGCTTAATTGCATAACCGAGCTCTTTACCATGTTCAATATCGCATAGATCCAGCCCGTCAATACCTTCTACTAAAACGTCACTTAAATCAATACGCGTATTAAATGCTATTGACGCAAGAATAACAAGTTTTCTGGCTGCATCCAAGCCACCAACATCTGCGGTAGGATCAGATTCTGCATACCCCTTTTCCTGCGCTTCACGCAGAACATCAGCATAATCCATATTTTCCTGCGACATTTTTGTCAGCATATAATTGGTAGTGCCATTAACAATACCCATTACAGAAGTAACTTTATTAGCGGCCAAACAGGATTTTAAGGGTCTGATAATAGGAATACCGCCGCCTACACTTGCTTCAAACATAAAATCCACTTTATTTTCTTCTGCTAATGGAAATAATTCCTTACCGTATTTTGCTAAAACATCTTTATTAGCCGTTACAACATTCTTTTTATGTTCTAAAGCAGCGGCAATGTATTCCTTCGCCGGATGCTCACGGCCTATAAGCTCAACTACGATATCAATTTCAGGATCTTCAACAATATCTTCGATTTTGTCTGTTAACTGATATTTTTCTGATAATTCTTTAGCTTTTTTCATATCACGGACTAAAATTTTAGATACATGGATTGGAACACCGACTTTTTTTTCTATCTCAGCAGTATTTTCTTCTAAAACAGTCAATACACCGCTGCCCACTGTTCCTGCACCTAAAAGCCCGACTTTAATGCACTCTTTCACAATATCCCCTCCAAGGTTAAAAGCGCATCAACGGATATAACTTAAACTTGGCCTAAAACTTCCAAACGTTTCACTCCGTCGATCATACGCAATTTATCTAATAAGGCTTCCAAATCAATTGTAAGGTCTTTTGTTTCAATAGAAATAGTGGTATTTGCAACCCCCTGCAAAGGGATACCCTGGTTAATAGTCATAATGCTGCCGGAATCACTGGCAACAGTGTTTAAAACTCTGGAAAGGACACCAGCTTTATGTTCAAGCAACAAGGATAAGGTAATAATTTTCTCTTTGCTGGCTTCATAAAATGGGAATACATAATCTTTATATTTGTAATAAGCACTGCGGCTTAAGCCCATTCTTTCAACAGCTTCATTAATAGTTTTGATTTCACCGCGTTTTAAAATTTCTTTTACTTTAATAGTTTTTTTGATTGCTTCCGGTAAAATTTCTTCACGCACTAAGTAAAAAGTAGATTTGTCAGACATTGATATCGTCCTCCCTTTTATTAAATGTCCATATGGTTTTTACATGTGTTTTATTATATCATTGTTTCGTGGTAAAAGCCATATGTTTTAAGATTTTCTTATAAAAATAGAAAAACAGCCGTTTTTAGTACATAAATACGGCTGTAATCAATATTATTATTTTTTTTGTAGATCTTTTGCATTACCTTGTTTTATTTTACTTTCTGTACCATTCAAAAGTCTTTTAATATTTTCTGCATGACGTATAACAACAAATCCTCCTGCTACGACAGCAAAAATTACTAACGGCTGAGAGTAACCAAAATAATAAGCAAAAATCGGTGTACAAATGGCAGCTACAACAGACCCCAGCGAAACATAGCGCGTAAGTAAAACCAAAATCAACCAGACTCCAAAGCTGGCAATGCAAACTTTAGGCATAAAATAAAGAATCAGTCCCAAACCGGTAGCAACACCGCGTCCACCCTTAAATTCTAAAAAGATAGAATAATTATGTCCGAGCAAAGCTCCGATACCGGCAGCAACCATTCCTCCCATTGCGTTATTGGTAAAATAAGCCACTAACGCTACAGCAAGAATCCCCTTCATCATATCGCATAAGAGTACAAAAAAAGCTGTTTTCCCACCTACAGTACGAAAAACGTTAGTTGTTCCTATATTTTTACTGCCATATTCTCTGATATCAATACCATGAGCAGCTTTTACTAACCATAACCCGCATGGTATCGAACCAAATACGTGACCTACAATGAAGCAAACAAGCCATACTAAGCCTTCTGCCATTTCTCCCCCACCTTATTCTTCTTCGTTTTTACCGCGAATGATCATTTGCAGCGGTGTTCCTTCAAAACCAAAAGCTTCGCGTAATTTATTTTCTAAATAACGTTGATACGAAAAATGCATGATTTCCGGCTCATTAACAAAAATAACAAATGTCGGCGGTTTGATTTTAACCTGTGTGGCATACAATATTTTTAATCGCTGACCTTTTTCGGTAGGCGGCGGATTGATTGCAATAGCGTCTTCAACAACCTGGTTAAGCACGCTGGTAGAAATACGCATAGCATTCTGCTCCGCTACATAATGAATAACCTCCGGCAGTCTGTGTATACGCTGTTTAGTCATTGCTGAAACAAAGACTACAGGAGCATACTGCATAAATACCAATTCCCTGCGCAGATTTTCTGTATAACGTAAGGTAGACGTATTATCTTTATCGTACAAATCCCATTTATTTACTACTAAAACAATCCCTTTACCAGCCTCATGTGCATATCCGGCAATTTTTTTGTCCTGTTCCGTAACACCGTCGATAGCATCTATAACCATTAAAACGACATCTGAGCGGTCTACAGCCCTTAATGAACGAATTATACTGTATTTCTCAATAGGCTCGTCTATACGTGCTTTACGGCGCATACCTGCCGTATCAATAAAAAGGAATTTCTGACCTTCTCGAATTACGGGAGTATCAATAGCATCGCGTGTGGTTCCAGCAACGTCACTTACGATAGAACGTTCTTCGCCTACTAAAGTATTAAAAATTGAAGATTTGCCAACGTTAGGACGACCAATCAAAGCCACTTTGATTTCATCCTCATTGCCGTCTTCACCATAAGCTGAGGTTTCAGGAAATTTTTCCACAACTGCATCCAGTAAATCACCCAGTCCAAGATGATTTGCAGCTGAAACTGGAATCGGTTCACCTATACCAAGATTATAAAACTCAAAAATTTCCATTTCCTGTTTCGGAGAATCAGCTTTATTGATAGCAAGAACTATTGGTTTCTTCGATTGACGCAGCATTTTAGCTACTTCTGCGTCTTCATGAGTAATACCAGCACGCGCATCACAAACAAACAAAATGACATCTGCTTCAGCAATTGCTATCTGTGCCTGCTGACGAATAGAAACAGCTATTTTATCAGTATTCATAATTTCGATACCGCCGGTATCTACCATCATGAATTCATTATCAAGCCATTCAGTATCCGCATACAATCGGTCACGAGTTACACCAGGAGTATCTTCAACTATTGAAATCCTGCTGTTAGCAAAAATATTAAATAATGTCGACTTACCTACATTTGGCCGACCTACGATAGCGACTATCGGTTTTCCCATAACATTCTCATCCTCACTCTCTAATGGTCGATTCCGTCACGGGAGCTGACGCCCTTATGGAAATAATGTTTTATTTCCTGCATATCCGTAACCAAATCGGCTATATCAATCAATTCTTCAGGCGCACCACGTCCTGTTGTAATGATCTCTGTCTTACCTTTATATTTTTTCAAAAAATCAATAACTTCCTCTAATGGCAGCATTCCTGTTGCCAAAACAATATTCAGTTCATCTAAAATCAGTAAATCTGCAGTATCTTCAATAAGAATTTTTTTTGCTTCTTCCCAGCCTTCACGAACCATTTTAAGGTCAATAGGATCTGGATTATGAAAATTTACGAAAGCATCGCGTCCAACCTGCCTCAGTAAAAAATGTGGAAGGTATTGTGCTGCCATAGCTTCACCATAATCAGGATCATCTTTGAGAAATGACAGCATGACCGTTTTGGCTCCCCTGCCAGCAGCACGCAAAGCCACACCCAATGCCGCAGTAGTTTTTCCTTTCCCTGATCCTGTATAAACCTGCAGTAAACCATAATCTTTCATAATCGGCCTCCTACCTGCTAAGCAGCATAACCAACTCGCGTGCATTAACGGCGCGCTCTACTTTGCCGTCAAAAGCTTTTTTAAAGTCATCAAAGGACATATCATCTAAGAAAAAATTATCCTGATTCAAAACAACAGCAGGCAAAATAATTCTCTTCATGCCTTGGGCAGCATTTAAAATATCTTTACCAACTAATAATCCGGTAACATTGATAGTTTCACCGAAAAATTCGTTATTTACCGGGATAAAACTGTGTTTTGAACCAGTTTTATTATTAAAATTATCCAGCAGTGGCTGCAAAATTTTATAAGCACTGGTACCAACCGGTATCACTGCATTAACACTATGATTGCAAACATCAGTTTTGGCAGCGATCTGCTGCCATTCGTCAATAAAACTACGACTCAGACCAATGCCATTTTCGATTTGTGGAAATCCATCATACCATGATGCATCAGGGAGTTGTTTTTCTGCTAATAAATAAAACTCATCTCCCAGATAAACGAAGGATTTTCCAAATTTTTCGCGGCATTCCTGCTGCCATACAGTAACTTTATCAACTATAGCGGCAGCTTCAGGTTTAGAAAATAAGCGCATCGGTGTCAAATGTTCTCTATGCTTTGTAATACCAACCGGAACTACAGCCATTGTTTCCACCATAGGCGCTAAGGCTTCCAAATCACGATAGGTTTGTTCCAACACTTCTCCATCATTATAACCAGGACAGCAAACAATTTGTGTATGGATGGAAATTCCAGCTTCCACCAGTCTATTGATTTTTGACATCAATTCACCTGCAAAACGGTTATTCATCATTTGGCAGCGTACTTCTGGTCTTGTTGCATGTACGGAAATATAGAGCGGTGACATATGCGTCTTTATGATCTGTTCAAAATCTTCTTCCTTCATATTTGTAAGAGTAATAAAGTTACCATATAAGAAAGATAAACGATAATCGTCATCACGTACATATAATGATTCTCTCATACCAGGAATCATCTGATCTACAAAGCAGAATACACAGTTGTTATAACAAGTAGTAACCCCGTCAAAAACAGCCGCTTCAAATTCCAGTCCCAATTCTTCATCAGTATATTTTTCAATAACTATCTGGCGCTGTCGGCATTCCGAATCTTCAATCGTCAATACAATCTGTTCGTCTGCAACTAAATAGCTTAATTCTATAATATCGTGTACTGACACACCATTAACAGCACACAGTTTTTCACCGGCTTTGATTCCGGCATTTTCGGCTAAACTGTTACGGCGTACGGCACTAATGATTCCCTGCATAGTTTTCCTTTCTAAAAGCACAGTTTGGTATCTTAATATTATACATTATAATTTCAAATTTGACAAAACACACAAAAATCCCGTTCTTATTTGAAGAACGGGATAAACATACTATCTTTTTCTGACGGCACTTATTTTTGAAATATCATAATTACGGCCAAGTAAAAATTCACGTAATTCACCTGTAAAATATATTGGGGCGTTACGCAAAGCTTTCAGATCACTGGAACCTGTAAGCAGCATTACCATTTTTAAATCATTGATGATATCTGTTAATGCCCTTTGAGCTTCTTCAATGTCTTTTTCTATAATATAACGCAGAATATTCCCTGACATCCCCACAACATCAGCACTTAAAGCAAACGCTTTCGCAGCCGTCAGCCCATCCCGTATTCCTCCACTGGCTATAATAATATCATTGCCACCGCAAACAGAAAAAGCCTCAGTAAGAGTTTTAGCGGTGTTTATACCCCACTCAGCTAAAACAGACTTTTGTGAAGTAAACCGTTTTGCTTCTATTGCAGGGAAATTCGTGCCTCCCGCTCCACCGATATCAAACCAGGTAAAACCAAAAACAAGCATCTGTTTGATTTGTTCTGCTGCCATACCGCAACCGGTTTCCTTGACAATAACAGGGACTTCGCTATGTTCTAAAATGCGACGCATATTATCCAAAAGACCTTTAAAATTTCTGTCTCCTTCCGGCATCACAAGCTCCTGGGCAGGATTCAAATGAACCTGCAAAGCATCAGCATCAAGCATTTTAACAGCTTCAGCTGCTTCGTCCGGTGTTGCCAGAGCGCTGACGTTAGCAAAAACGACTCCATTAGGATAAACTTCGCGTACTACTTTAAAACTCTGATAGCTGCTTTTACTTTTTACAGCTCCATATTGTGAACCGACCGCTATAGCTGCTCCAACTGACTTTGCTGTTTGCGCAAGCTTTCGGTTGATATCGATAACATTATCCGTACCGCCGGTTATCGCATTTATCAAAAAGGGAACGCTGAGCTTAATACCGCCCAGCGTCGTTGTAATATCAATATCAGCAGGAGCAAGCTCAGGCAAGCAATTATGCAGAAAATGCATATCGGTAAAACCGTTAGGAAGCGGTCCATCTCCAAGTTCCAATGCATATCTGATATGATCCAATTTTCTTTGCTCTCGCGACATATCTACCATCCGTTTAATTAATTGTTCAAACCTTCCAGCTGTTCTTTTAAATCAAGAGTCAGCTCCGGTTTGTCATTGATAAAAGAGCTGTATTCTGCTTTTTCTGCTTCTTTAACAGCTTTAACGATACTTAAGCCGATCTTCTTATGTTTCAAATCAACTTTGATAACTTTTACTTTTACATTTTGACCGATTTCCAAAATATCTTCCGGTTTTTCAACACGGGTTTCAGCAATTTCAGAAACATGGACCAATCCTTCAACTTTATCGGCAAGTTTTACGATAGCGCCAAACGGCAGGAACCTCTCTACAGTACCTTCTACAACCATACCTTCTTTAAAAGCAACTGCTTCAGTCAGCCACGGGTCTTCCTGAGTAGCTTTTATACTGAGAGCTACGCGTCTGTTTTCACGGTCAATTTTTTTCACAAGTACAGTTACTTCATCATCAACTTTAGCAGCATCTTCTGCTTTTACATTACGATCCCAGGATAACTCGGTATTATGAACTAAACCGACCAACCCCTGTCCAACTTCAACAAACAAGCCAAAATCAGCAATTCTTACAACTTTGCCTGTAACTGTCTGTCCTTCTTCAACAGAAGCATAAGCGGCTTCTTCTGCGGCAGTACGAGCTTCTTTAGCAGCTTGTATCCTGGCTTCTTTGGCATCACGCCAAGCCTGGGCTTTTGCTTCTTTTTCACTTCTAAGCAAATCACGACGTGAAACAACTAAACGTTTTTTTGCCGTATCAACTTCAATAACTTCCGCTTCCAATTCTTTACCAATATAATCAGAAAAATCTTCTACGCGGCGTAATTCCACATGAGAAGCAGGCATAAAACCTTCAACGCCTTCGACTGCAACAGCTAAGCCGACAATATTTTTCATTTTGTTTTTAATAATCCGCAGAACTTTTACAGTAGCACGACGTTTTTCACCTTCTGCCAAATCTGCTACATAATTCCATGCAGCATCCTGTTCAGCTTTGATTTTCGAAAGACGGATAAAATCGTCTTTCGAAGTACCGGGAATAACTTTGGCCTCCACTTCATCACCAATTTTAATAGTTTGAGCCAAAATTTCCGGAGCTTCATTAGACCATTGTGAAAAAGCAATAGCGCCTTCTTTCATATAGCCGAAGTCAACATATACCTCATCTTTGCCTATTTGGATGACTGTAGCTTTAACAATCTTACCAGGGTAGACATGTGCGTCCTCCAGGCTTTGTTCCAGCATACTTTCAAAAGATTCCATGTTTTCCATTACACGTATAGCCTCCTTAATTATACGGTCCGGCGTTGATGCGCCTGCCGTTATTCCTATATTTTGACAGTTTTTAAACATCTCCTCGTTTAATTCCGAGGCTGTTTCGATATGGTAAGCACGCTTACAGTGTTCTGCAACAAGCTCATACAAGTGTCTTGTGTTGGCACTGTTTCTGCCGCCTATTACAACAAAGGCGTCTACTTCATCAGCTAACTTCAGAGCAGCCTTTTGTCGTTGAGACGTTGCCAGGCAAATAGTTTTTTCTATTTTATATTCACCGGAACGTTCCTTCTGAAGTGCTGCCAGAATTTCTTCAAACTTTGCCAATTCAAAGGTAGTTTGAATCAAAACGCCATATTTATCTGCTAAAGGTACATTACCTATATCTTTTATACATTCTATAACTATAGCATGTTTTCCTGCCCATTGTACAATACTTTTTACTTCAGGATGATTTTTTTCACCAATAATTACAGGTAAATAACCAGCCTCAGCCAAAGCTTGTCCTTTTTTCTGTGCAGCTTTAACATTTGGACAGGTTGCATCAAGAATAGTCAGATTTTTTGCATGAGCAGCTTCGTAAACGTCAGGGCCAACTCCATGCGAGCGAAAAACGACAGTTTCTCCAGCTTGAAATTCGTCCAGGCTTTCACGGCAAGGCACTCCTTTGGTATTTAAATCTTCGATAAGCTGCGGATTATGTATCAAAGGGCCTAATGTTCCAGATGCTTCATTTGCTTCAGCCAATTTATATGCCATATCTACAGCACGTTTGACGCCGTAACAAAAACCGCAATATTCAGCAATTCTGATTTTCATACTATCACTCCGCTTCTTGTAAGCGTTTTATTTCCAGCATCAAAGCTTCTGTAAGTTCATGCAGCAGTTCTTTGCTGATCGGTACATCCTGAGGGAAAAAAATAGGTTTTCCAAATTTGACGTTTACTTGCGGCCATAATTTCCCCTGCCGTTTGATATCGGTACCTTTTACGCATGTTGGAACAATGACTGCTTTAGCTTTTCCTGCCATCATCAAAGCACCTGGCTCAGCCTTACCTAACGCCCCTGTTTTACTGCGAGTCCCTTCAGGGAAAATAGCTAACACACCACCATCCAGCATCAAGTCAATACCATGTTTTATTGCTGTTCTATCGGCCCCACCACGTTTTACAGGAAATGCGCCCAAAAGTTTATAAATATCACCCAAAACAGGTACAAACAACTCCTGTTTTGCCATAAAGTGCACTTTTCTTGTAGATGCTACACCGATTACAGGCGGATCCAGCAAACTTAAATGATTGCTGGCAATTACCAAAGGACCTGTCGCTGGAATATTTTCTGCACCTTTTACTTCCAGCCGCAAAAATATTTTGAATAAAATTCTTAAAATAATCTTTAAGACTGAATAAAACATAGCTTAATGCTCCTGCACCAAAGTTAAAATTTGAGAAGCAACTTCCTGAATAGACATATTAGAACTATCCAAAAAAATCGCATCTTCTGCACAGCAAAGCGGCGCAATTTTACGTTCACAGTCCTGCTTATCACGAGCCTCAATATCAGACTGCAGCTGCTTCAGATCAACCTGCATTCCTTTGGCAAGCATTTCTTTGTATCGCCGCGATGCCCGCTCCTCAGCAGAAGCCGTCAAAAAAATCTTTAAATCAGCATGCGGAAATACCACTGTTCCGATGTCACGCCCGTCCATCACTACTCCACCTGCTTCTCCCATGCGGCGCTGCTGAGCTACCATAGCTTCGCGTACAGCTCCTACAGCAGATACTTTAGAAACAATTTCTGTTACTTCCGGAGTTCTGATTTCATCTGTTACTTCCAGTCCATCAACAAAAACACGATTCAATTTTGCTTCCTGTTTAAAAGTAATAGTCATTTCAGCAGCAAGTTTACTTACTAATTCAGGTGAAAAATCCTGCTTACTTTGTAAAAACTTCCAAGCTACAGAACGATACATTGCACCTGTATCAATATAAATATAGTCCAATTCTTCAGCCGCCAGTTTAGCAATGGTACTTTTTCCTGCTCCTGCCGGACCGTCGATGGCAACTACTAATTTCTTCTCCATCATTTACCACCCTGCCTATTTATTGATATGCAGCCGCTGTCCCTGCAGCATATCCTGTTGAAAATGCCGCCTGTAAATTATAGCCGCCAGTATAACCGTCTATATCAATGACTTCTCCTGCAAAATACAATCCTTGCCACAACTTGGAACGCAATGTTTTAGGCTCTATTTCTTTTATGGATACGCCCCCAGCTGTTACAATAGCCTCTGCTAAAGGCCTCGTTCCCGTAATCGAAACTGATAACCCTTTTAACACTTCTACTAAACGCTTACGTTCTTCTTTTGATATCTGATTGACAGGCTTTTCTTCATCAAGATAAGCCTGATCTAAAACTACGGGGATCAGACGCTGCGGTAGAAGGTCTTTCATCCCATTCAGCAGCTGCTTCCGGCTGTATTGCTCAAAATCACGCTGAACTCTTGCTTCAAGCTTTTCAAAAGTCAAAGCAGGTTTTAAATCTATCAGCAAATCGATATTAGTTTTATTAGCTTTTAAAAGTGCTGCAACTGTTTTACTGAGTGATAAAATAATTGGACCTGATACACCAAAATGCGTAAATAACATTTCTCCAAATTCCGAAGCAGCCTTACTTCCTGAAGAATAAACAGTAGCCTGTACATTACGCAGGGACAACCCCTGCAAATCAGGAATATAAGGTGAATCACTAGTTAGTGGTACCAGCGAAGGTTTAAGTGGTATTATCGCATGTCCCAATTTTTCGGCAAGTTTAAATCCACTCCCGTCAGATCCGGTTCCTGGATAAGACGCCCCGCCTGCTGCAACAATAACTGCATCTGCTTTAAATACTTTACCGCTTTTAGTTTTGACGCCGATAACTTTTTCAGTATCAGTTAAAACTTCAGTCACACAAATATCAGTAACCAATTCTACACCTAAATCATGCAGAATTTTTAACAATGTATCTACTACATCTTTGGCCTGATCACTTACGGGGAAAACCCGACCACCACGTTCAACCTTAGTTTCCAAACCATTATCATTTAAAAGTTTTACAACATCTTCATTAGTAAACTGACGTAGAGCACTGTTTAAAAAGCGTCCGTTTCCAGGAATATTTTTGATTATTTCCTGCAAGTCACAATCGTTGGTGATATTACAACGACCTTTACCTGTAATTAAAAGTTTCTTTCCAGGTTTAAACATCTTTTCCAAAACTGTTACTTGTGCCCCATGTTCAGCAGCAGCAACTGCTGCCAATAAACCCGCTGCACCTCCGCCTACGACGATAACTTTATTCATTGATCGCAGCCGCCTTGATTAAAGCATTAATTTCGTCTTCATTCAAAATTCTATAACCGCCGCGTTTTAATCCCTGCAGTGTCAGATTACCTAACTTTATACGTTTTAATTGTCTTACAGGAAACCCAATAAAATCACACATTCTGCGCACTTGACGGTTACGGCCTTCATGAATAACGATATCAAAAGTTGTATTACTTTTTTCGTTATCATACCCAATCAGAGTAACAATAGCAGGCGCTGTCATTCCATCCTCTAATTTTACACCGATCCTCAGCAGATCAAGCTTGTCCTGCGGAACCAGTCCCGGAACAGTCACTCTATATGTTTTATTTACTTCATGTTTTGGATGAGTGAGTTTTTGGGCCAGATCGCCATCATTAGTCAGAAGCAGCAGACCTTCTGTATTATAGTCCAACCGGCCTACCGGAAAAACCCGTTCCGGCAAATCTTTGGCAAAATCAGCAACAGTTCTGCGCCCCTGCGGATCCGTCATAGTAGTAACAACTCCGCGAGGTTTATAAAATAAATAATAGGCTTTCTTCTCACGTTTAATCGGTTTACCATCAACTAAAATAAAAGCTTTTTCTCCTACTTTAGTTCCTAATTCTTTAACAATCTTACCATTTACCTTTACACGCCCGGCTAAAATATATTTTTCAGCTTCGCGTCTGGAGGCTACCCCAGCAGAAGCTAAAACTTTCTGCAAACGTTCTTCCATAGATTATAAATCCTCTGTTTCTTCTGTTTTATTAAGCTCTTCATTAAATTCAGCCATTAGTGACATTTGTTCTGGTTCGTTTTCATGTTCTGACAAAATATCAGGAAAATCCGGTAAGTCTTTTAAAGAATTCAGACCAAAAGTAATCAAAAATTTATCTGTAGTTCCATATAAAATAGGATGACCAATAGAATCCTTACGTCCGGCCTCACTAATCAATCCATATTCTAAAAGCGTATTAACGACACCGTCGACCTTAACACCGCGAATAGCTTCCATTTCACTTCTGGTAACAGGCTGTTTAAAAGCAATAATAGCCAATGTTTCCATAGCGGCATTAGATAATTTCATTTCCTGAGAACGCGCCAGCTGTTTTATCAATTCATAATGCTGTTCTTTTGTACATAATTGATAACCTTCTGCCACTTTTCTTAAATACAGACCGCGCTTTTCATCTTCATAATCCCGCTCTAAAAGCGATAAGAGTTCCCATACCTGAGGTTTATCAAGCTGCATTATTTCAGCTAGCTTGGCAACAGATAACGGTTCACCGGCAGCAAACAACAAAGCTTCTAAAGAACCCCTTAAGTAATCGTGAAACATTTATCGTTCCCCCTGTCGCAGGAATATATAGATTGGAGCAAAAGCCACTGTCTGGTTGATAGTTACAACACCAAGCTTTAAAAGTTCCAAAACAGCTAAAAAAGACGCGACTTTCTCACTGCGGGAACCAGTACGTGAAAATACTTTGGCAAATTCTACACCGTTGAGATGTTGAGAAAGCATATGAACAATCTCATTCATTTTATCCTGTACATTAAATTCCTGGCGCTCAATATAAGCCGTATTCTCAGTTTTCACTGAAAGCAGGGTCAGCATAGCACTAATCAACTCTGCTGCCTCATATTGTTTCAAGCTGCGTTCAACAAAACCAGACAAAAGCGGCAGTCGGTAACGGCAGCGTTCTGCCTGAAGCTTTAGTTCAGCTAGATTTGAGGCACAGACCTTAATACGTCTGTATTCTACCAGCATTTCCACCAGCAGTTGACGAGGGTCAGTTTCATCTTCCTCGCCTTCAGCAGTTTGTTTTGGCAAAAGCATACGCGATTTGATTTGCAGCAGCGTGGCAGCCATCAGCAGAAATTCACTGGCAATCTCAATATCAAACTCCGTCATTGCCTGTAAATATTCAATATATTGCTCAGTCACTGCCACAATAGGAATATCATAAATATCAATTTTTTCTTTTTCTATTAAATGTATCAACAGATCCAGTGGACCTTCAAAATCCTGAACCTTGATTGACAGGTTAGCCATATATTACAGCACATTCATGGCGGTCTTAACTTCAGCCATAGTTTTTTCAGCTTCCTTGCGGGCACGCTGTGCTCCATAATCAAGTACTTCTTTAATATATTCAGGTTTCTTTGATAATTCTTCCCGTTTAGTGTGGATATCTGCCAGCAACGCATTCATCTTTTCTGCCAAACGTTTTTTACATTCTACACAGCCAATCTCGCCAGCACGGCATCTTGCCCCAATCTCTTCATATTCCTCAGGATTGAATACCTTATGAAAAGCGTAGACAATACAAACTTCCGGATGTCCCGGGTCAGTCTTTTTTATACGCTGCGGGTCAGTAGTCATCATACGTATACGTTCCCACATTTCTTCCGGTCCAGCGCCGAAAGGAATGGTATTGCCATAGGATTTTGACATTTTACGGCCGTCAATACCCGGTAAAACCTTAGCTTTGGAAAATACTGCCTGTGGCTCGGGGAACACTTCTCTATTATAAAGATAGTTAAAACGGCGTACTATTTCCCGGGTCAGCTCCAAATGAGCAGACTGGTCTTCACCTACAGGAACACAGGTTGCTTTATAAAGCATGATATCCGCTGCCATAAGCACAGGATATCCCAAAAAACCATAGGTATTATTATCCTTGCCCTGAGCAGACCAATTCTGCAGTTTATCCTTATAGGTTGGCACGCGTTCCAGCCACGACAACGGAGTGCTCATACCTAAAAGCAGCGCTAATTCAGCGTGCTCTTTAACATGAGATTGTACAAAAATGACATTTTTTTCAGGGTCAAGACCAGCACTAAGCCAGTCAATCGCCATTTCCATAACATTTTCCTGTAATTTTGAAGTATCGCTATAAGACGAAGTCAGCGCATGCAGATCAACAATGGAGAAAAAACATTCATATTCGTGCTGCAAACGAACCCAATTCTCCAGCGCTCCCATATAATTACCCAAGTGAAAACGGCCAGATGGCTGCATTCCACTGAAAATTCTACCTTTAGTCATCAACATCAAGTCCCTTCATTAATCATAATTCAACAAGCCGTTTTAATTAAAATACTATCCCCAAAATACTGTTTACCAAAGACATATACGTGCTTGCCAAAGGCCTTATGATCATACCAACGATACCGGTAAAGACCAAAGCCAGCAAGATATAAAAGCCATATTGGCCAACCATATTTTCATACTGATAAGCAGTCCGCGGCGGCAGCAGTTCTCCTAAAATCTTTGAACCGTCCAGAGGCGGGATTGGGATAAGATTAAAAAAAGCAAACCAAACATTATAAAGCTGTGTCCAAAGTAAAAAAGAATAAACGCCTTTGGTCATAACACCAAATTTGGTCATTAAAGCAACAATCAATGCTGCAAGAAAGCATAAAAACAAATTTGCCGCAGGGCCTGCAAAAGAAACTTTTAAAATACCTTCGCGGCGATTTCTGAAATTATTGGGATTGATACCTACAGGCTTAGCCCAGCCGAAACCGGCCACAATAAGCATCAAGGCACCAATAGGGTCAAGATGTGCTAAAGGATTAAAAGTTAAACGTCCCATGAACCGCGGTGTAGGATCGCCCATGGCTTCCGCAGTCTGCGCGTGTGCATACTCGTGGATAGTGATAGCTATCAAAAGCGCCGGAATCCTATATAACATTGATGAAAAATCAAAATCTAACATACAAACCTCCATAATCGTCAATAGTAATATTATACAGTATTTTACGTGAAAAGAAAACGGAACCGCTGACAGCGATTCCGTCTTTTTTGTGAATTCTTATTTACCTATAAATTTAGGAGTACGTTTTTCTTTAAAGGCAGTTATTCCTTCTGCACTATCGTCCGTGCCCATACATAAAGGCTGGGCAACTGCTTCCATTTCCAGCACTTCGTCTAAAGTCATCGCAGTATTATTCAGATATTTTTTGATGAGCCCTATCGCTAAAGATGCTGAAGCTGCAAGTCGTTCAGCCATTTGCATAACCGCGTCCTCAAGCTCTGCTGCAGGGAAGATATGATTTACCAACGCCATTTTTTCAGCAGTTGCTGCATCAATCAAATCAGCTGTAAACATCAGCTCTTTAGCTTTATGAACGCCGACAGCTTTCGGCAGGAAATATAAACCGCCACAATCAGGTATCAACCCTACTTTCGCAAAGCTTTGAGCAAATTTAGCTGTATCTACTGCATAAATAAGGTCACAGGCCAGCATCAGATTAACACCGGCACCAGCGGTAACACCATTGACCATGGCAATAATTGGCTTCTCGATTGTAGTAATACGTTTTGCAACTTGCCCTACTTTAGTAATGAAAGCCTTTTTTACAGCAGTGTCTGCAAGAGTCTCCAAAAACGGCAGATCTCCGCCGGCACAAAAAGCTTTTCCATTACCTGTCAGCACAGCACATTTTATTGCCGGGTCTGTTTCTACCTTTGTCAGAGCTTCATGCAACCCGTCAATCAATGCTTCATTCATTGAATTCAAGCTATGCGGTCTGTTCATAGTAATTATAGCAACCTGACCTTTAAGTGAAAATAAAACTGCATCTTCCATACTCGAAAAACCTCCTCTAAATTTTATTACAGGCTGTAGTTAGGAGCTTCTTTCGTAATGATGACATCATGCGGATGGCTTTCTTTCAAACCGGCACCAGTCATACGAATAAATTGAGTTTTTGTAATCATTTCTTCGATATCCTTAGCACCGCAGTAGCCCATACCTGCACGCAAACCACCAACCAACTGGAAGATTGTTTCTGCAGCCAGGCCTTTGAAAGGTACGCGTCCTTCAATTCCTTCTGGTACCAATTTATCGGCGTTCTCCTGGAAATAACGGTCTTTAGAACCGCGTTCCATAGCACCTAAAGATCCCATCCCACGATATACTTTATAAGAACGGCCTTGATAAATAATAGTTTCGCCAGGGGACTCTTCAGTTCCTGCTAACAAACCGCCAATCATAACAACATTGGCACCTGCGGCGATAGCTTTAGCAATATCACCGGAATATTTGATACCGCCATCGGCAATAATAGGAATACCATATTGACGTGCAACTAATGCGCAATCATTGATAGCAGTAATCTGCGGGACGCCGATACCGGCTACAACACGGGTCGTACAAATAGATCCTGGCCCGATGCCAACTTTAACGGCATCAACGCCACATTTGATTAATGCTTCAGTTGCAGCGCCTGTTGCTACATTTCCGGCAATAATATTCAATTCCGGGAAAGCTTCGCGCAATTGACGCACTGAATTCAGGACTCCGTGCGAATGTCCATGAGCAGTATCAATAACTATAACATCTACCTTAGCATTAACTAAAGCGGAAGCTCGTTCCATCATATCAGCACCAACGCCTACAGCAGCGGCTACACGCAGACGCCCATCACTGTCTTTGCAGGCATTAGGATACATTTTAGCTTTTTCAATATCACTGATTGTGATCAGCCCTTTAAGATAACCTTCGCTATCGACCAACGGCAATTTCTCAATACGGTGTTCGCGCAGTAATTTTTTAGCTTCTTCAAGACTCGTACCAACAGGAGCAGTTACCAAACCTTCACCAATCATACATTCTTTGATCTGTTTATTAAGATTAGTTTCAAAACGCAGGTCACGATTAGTAATAATTCCCTGCAGCTTACCATCAGGATCACAAATAGGAACACCGGAAATATGATAATGCTCCATCATTTTTACGGCATCTGCAAGAATATTATCAGGAGCCAGAAATAAAGGATCAACGATAATACCATGCTCGCTGCGCTTTACTTTGGCAACCTCTCCTGCCTGTTCTTCAATCGTTAAATTTTTGTGGATAACACCTAAACCGCCTTCACGGGCAATGGCAATCGCCATTTTTGATTCTGTAACAGTATCCATACCAGAACTGATCAGAGGAATATTCAATTTAATGTTTTTAGTCAAATAAGTGGAAACATCTACATCACGCGGCAAAACATCAGATTCTGCCGGAACCAAAAGCACATCATCAAAAGTTAAACCTTCTTTTGCAAATTTGTCTGTACGCATTATAAAACTCCCTTCTTCTTTGAAATATTTTTACTATACTAGCACAGTGATTACACAAAATCAAGTAATTTCTGTAATTTTTTTTACAATATCTTGTTTAGGAACCTTAAAAGATACTAAAAATGACCGATTTACTGCAACATTACAGCAATCCGGTCATTTTTTATTTAAGAATTATTTTTACGCAGTTCTTCCAGCAGGAACTCATTTTTAATCCGTATATATGTTCCCTTCATCCCAAGCGATTTCGTTTCGATTAAACCGGCACTTTCGAATTTACGCAGAGCATTAACGATTACAGAACGTGTAATCCCGACACGATCAGCAATTTTAGAAGCTACAAGCAAGCCTTCCATGCCTTTCAGTTCGCCGAGAATATTGACAATAGCTTCCAGTTCGGAATAAGAAAGCGTTGAAAAAGCAATCTGAACCATTGCTTTCTTACGCACTTCTTCTTCTACTTTAGCTGCACGCTCGTGCAGAATCTCAACGCCGATAACAGTCGCAGCATATTCTGCCAGCAGCAGGTCTTCATCGTCGAAAGGTTTATCATATTTAGCTACGATCAAAGTACCAATACGTTCGCCGTTACCGTAAATAGGCACGATAGTAGTTTTTTTCTGATCAAAAAAGCATTTTGTACCTTTAACAAAGGAACATTCCTGATTTTTATGTTCAATATTGGAAACTGTTTCTTTCGCGTCCATAATAAAATCCAGATATTTTTGCGGGAAGTTTTTGACATCCAAAACCTGTTCGCGCATGATATCACATTCGAAATCATCCTGAAGAGCGCTGCCTTTAACGCCGCCCTTACGCCCAACGATATAAATGTTAGCACCAATAACATCACGCAGCAGACGTGCGATAGCGTTATATTCTACTTTTTCCCCTCTTTGCAGCAATTTATTGATTTTTCTTGTTTTCTCCAAAAGTTCCATGATGATTCCTCCCTCAAATTTTAAGCACGCGGATGATTTTTCTGATATACAGAAGTAATACGTTCAGTAGTAATGTGAGTATAAATCTGCGTTGTGGACAGATTAGCATGTCCAAGCAGTTCCTGAACAGCCCTTAAATCAGCACCGTGATCTAAAAGATGTGTGGCAAAAGTATGCCTGATCGTGTGAGGACTGACTTTTTTCTGCATAGCCAGTTGGGTTATATATTTATCTAAGATCCTACGGACACTGCGATCCGTCAGCGGACCTCCCCTGCTATTAACAAAAACCTTGTCATGCGCCTCTGTTTTATTCTTTTCCATCAAAGCTCCACGTGTAACTTGCAAATACTGCCGTACAACCTGGCAGCAGGTATGCCCTATCGGTACGATACGTTCTTTATTGCCTTTGCCCAGCAGCAAAACATATTGGCTGCCAAGATCTATATTAGTCACCGTAAGTCCCACCAATTCGGAAACACGGCAACCTGTGGCATAGAGTAATTCTAATATCGCCTGATCTCTTAATCCCAGCGTATCTTTATCCGGTAAGGTTAATATCTCATTGATTTCCAGTTCTTCCAAAAATACAGGTAATCTTTTTTCCAGCTTTGGCGTTCTTACCTTAACAAAAGGATTTTGCTCCACATAATTTTCTCGCATTAAAAACTTATAAAAAGAACGCAGCGAAGAAATCCGCCTGGCAATCGTCGTACGCGCATACTTTTCTTTATTGAGCAGCACTAAATAGGCACGAATATCCAAAACTCCGATCTTCTGCCATTGAAAATCTTTCCCCAGCCGTTCTGCTAAAAAATTACTGAATAAACTTATATCAGCGGCATAATTTTTAACAGTCAGCGGCGACGTGTTTTTTTCAACCTGCAGATACCTGAGAAACTTATCAACCATAGGATATTGCGATATTGACTCTGCCATAATAAATCCCTTCTTCTTATGTAGACTTATAGTATCACAAACCAGGAAGCTATTTCAATAACCAAGTACTAAATTTTTTGAATTTTTTATTGAATACACAAAAATGTGTAAAAATCTGAATATAAACAAAAATAGCGGCCAATTTAATGTGCCGCTACTCTTAATATTTTAATTTTTTATGCCTAAAGTCTGCCAGATGCCTTCGTGCTGAACTGATTTTGCATCAAAGTGCAGCCAATTAAAAGTCAACTGCAAAATAGTACTGATGCCAAACGCAGCTATTATAGTACCTAAACCAACCTTCGCTCCCAGCAGCCAGCCAGCCAGCAAAACACTGCCTTCTATAAGGCCTCTGATCATACCAATCGGAACTTTCGGCAGCCGACGTTTTAACCCGATCATCAAAGAATCGCGCGGACCAGAGCCAAGTCCGGCACTGATATAAAAATAAGTGCCCAGACTGATGGAAAACTGCCCTAAAAACATTACGATGATTCCCAGCCAATAATTTTCTATTAAAGGTACAGCATGATAGTACTGAAGAACATCAACACCAAAACCGATCAATACAGCATTAAGAATCGTACCTAATCCAAACCGCTCACCCATAGCAACTGTCACTACTAAAATCAAAAGCCCACTCAAAACATTGATCGTCCCATAGGTCAATCCTGTAACATAGGAAACACCGATACCAAAGGCTTCCCATGGCGCCAAGCCGATATTAGCCTGGATGCCAAGGGTCAAACCAATGGAATACAGTGCCAGACCAAAGTGCAGCCGCAGCAGTTTAAAAAACAAGTTATGTTTGTCTTTCCAGTTCATCACAGCTTACTTGATTATTTGCAGTACATCCTGCAAAGCATTCAATGAGCGCTCTGCAATCAGAGCGTTTTTCTCTTTTTTATTACGTATCTTTTTACCTAAAGACGGCAGCAGTCCAAAATTAACATTCATCGGCTGAAAATCCCTGATTTCAGGATTGCTTATATAATGTGCCAATGCACCGTGAGCTGTTTCTTTAGGGAAGGTAATATCGGGAAGCTCTAAATAAGCCCGAGCGGTATGAATACCAGCCATCAAACCAGAAGCAGCCGATTCTACATAGCCTTCTACACCTGTCATTTGCCCGGCAAAGTAAAATCTCGGAATCGCTTTAAAATTAAACTTATCATTCAATAATTTAGGCGAATTGATATAAGAGTTTTTGTGCATTACACCATACCGGACAAATTCTGCATTTTCCAGCCCCGGAATCATACCAAAAACACGTTTTTGCTCAGGCCATTTTAAATGAGTCTGAAATCCGACCATATTATACAGCGAAGCAGCAGCATTATCCTGACGCAGCTGGACCACGGCGTAGGCCTGTTTACCAGTTCTCTGATCTACCAGTCCAACAGGCTTTAGTGGACCGAAGCGCATGGTATCTTCACCGCGGCGAGCCATTTCTTCAATAGGCATACAGGCTTCAAAAAAAACTTCTTTTTCAAATTCTTTGACCGGAGCCAGCTCTGCTGTTCGTAAAGCTTCCCAAAACGCCAGATATTCTTCTTTGGTTTCAAACGGGCAATTCAAATAATCTGCATCACCTTTATCATAACGTGAGGCACGATATACTTTTTCATAATTCAAGGACTCTGCGGTCACAATAGGCGCAGCGGCATCAAAAAAATGAAAATAATCTGCTTCTACCAGCTTTCTGATATTTTCAGCCAATGCTGCTGATGTCAAAGGCCCGCTGGCAACTACAACATAACCTTCCAACTGCTGCAAATCTGTTACTTCTTCATAAACCACAGTAATTAAAGGGTGATTTTTAATAATTTCCGTAATACCCTGAGCAAAACCTTCCCTGTCGACAGCTAAGGCTCCGCCGGCTGGAATCTGATGTTTATCAGCCTGCTGCATGATCAGAGAATCAAGGCGGCGCATCTCTTCTTTAAGAAGACCGACAGCATTTTCCAAATTATTGGCACGCAGAGAATTGCTGCAAACAAGTTCCGCAAAGTCTGCAGTTTTATGCGCTTCGTCAGACTTTACCGGACGCATTTCATGCAAAATTACAGGAATGCCATATCTAATTATTTGATATGCTGCTTCACAGCCGGCTAAACCTGCGCCGATAACATGAATCGGTTTATTTGCTTTTAGCACTTTTGCGTCCTGCCTTTCCTTTTTTTATATGCAAGCCATTTTCACAGGTTTCATTAGAACAGTACAGTTTCTTATTGCCGTTCTTTTCAATTCGTTCCAGCATCACTTTACCGCATTTCGGACATTTTTCTTCTGTTGGCCTGTCCCATGATGTAAATTTACATTCCGGATAATTGGCACAGCCATAAAAAATACGGCGCGTTTTTGTCTTGCGCTCGATAACTTCACCGCCGCATTCAGGGCACTTAACACCGATCTTATGCAGAATCGGCTTCGTGTTACGGCATTCCGGAAAACCGGGACATGCCAGGAACTTACCAAAACGCCCCTGCTTTATTACCATCATACGTCCGCATTTTTCGCATTTCACATCACTGACTTCTACAGGAGCTTCTACTGCCTCAATTTCTTTGTCGGCTTTTTCCATCAATTTTGAAAACGGCACATAGAATTTTTCCAGTATTTTAGTCTTATCAGCTTTATGCTCAGCAATCTCATCAAGCTCTGTTTCTAATTCAGCAGAAAAAGGAATATCAATAATATCTTTGAAATAATTAGTCAGCATATCGACGATCATGAGCCCCAGCTCGGTAATCATCAGTTTTTTGCCTTCCTTAGCAATATAACCGCGGTCCAGAATAGTCTGGATAGTAGGCGAATAAGTACTCGGCCGTCCAATACCTTTGTCTTCCAGCTCTTTTACCAGGGTCGCCTCAGTAAAGTGCGCCGGTGGTTCGGTGAAGTGCTGTTCAGCCGGTAAAAGTTTATATAATTCTACAGGCGTTTTAGCCTCCAGATAAGGAACGGTTTTATCCTTATCCTCGAGCAGGTCTTTTTTATCGCTTAGCTTTAAAAAGCCTTCAAACTTCAAAACAGAGCCCGTTGCACGCAATTGGTAATCGCCGGCGCCGATCAGCAAAGTAGTAACATCAAAAACAGCCGATGCCATCTGACTTGCAACAGCACGGTTCCAAATCAAAGAATAGAGCTTAAGCTGATCTTTATTCAGATATTTTGCCATTTCCAGCGGTGTACGATGTACACTTGTGGGGCGGATCGCCTCATGTGCATCCTGGGCATTTTTTTTACTTGAATAGCTGTTTGCATGTGAAGGCCTGAATTCTTTGCCAAACTCACTTTCAATATAACTGCGGATATCAGCAGCAGCAACATCAGCAATACGTACTGAGTCGGTTCTCATATAAGTAATCAAACCGACAGAACCTTCTTTGCCCACAGCAACACCTTCGTACAGCTGTTGAGCTACCATCATCGTCTTTTTGGTAGTAAAATTCAGACGTTTAACAGCCTCCTGCTGCAGGCTGCTGGTCGTAAACGGAGGCAACGGATTACGTTTACGCTCTTTTTTTGTTGCTTCTTCAATGATATAAGCAGCTTTAGCCAAAGCTTTTTCTACAATAGCCGCTTCCTCAGCAGTATGTATTTCCAGTTTTTTGCCCAGATGTTTGATAACCTCTGCTTCAAAAATAGGAGCTTTCGCTTTTTCACGCAGTTTAGCATTCAAAGTCCAATATTCTTTAGGAATGAAATCAGCGATTTCTTTTTCACGGTCAGCAATGATTTTTACTGCTACCGATTGTACACGTCCGGCACTCAAGCCTTTTCTTATTTTACGCCATAACAAAGGACTAAGCTGATAGCCTACGATACGATCAATAATACGACGTGCCTGTTGAGCATCAACTTTATCCAAATCAATCGGGCGCGGATTCTTCAAAGCATCTTTTATGGCACCAGAAGTGATTTCATGAAACTCAATCCGACAGTTTGCTTCCGGGTCAACACCAAGGATATGCGCTAAATGCCAGCCAATAGCTTCGCCTTCGCGATCAGGGTCAGTTGCCAGATAAATTTTATCAGCTTTTTTAGCCAAAGTTTTCAATTCTTTAATCAATTCGCCTTTACCGCGAATATTAATATATTTAGGCTCAAAATCATGTTCGATATCAACGCCAAACAAACTTTTTGGCAAATCGCGCAAATGTCCCATTGAAGCGCGGACAGTATAATTGCGCCCTAAAAATTTTTCAATAGTTTTTGACTTAGTAGGTGATTCCACGATTACTAAATTTTTCGTCATAATAATAAGTCCTCCTAAATTCGGTAATACCTGCGCCCATCTGCCAGGCCAAGTTTACCTTGCATTTGCAGATCCAGCAGTTCCCCGCTGATCTCTGCCAGAGAGCGACCGCTTAATTCTACCAGTTCCTCTAACGTAACCGGTTCCTGTGTCATTATATCCATCAATTGTTTAGCCAGTTCTGAAACGGCCTCTGCTCCTTCACTGGCAAACAACGATAAATTCTCTATTTTCTGCTTACTGCCGAAGTTCAATTCCAGATCATTCAAAATATCTTCCGGCCTATCTACAAGCTGTGCTCCAGATTTTATCAGACTATGGCAGCCAATACTGTTAGGCAGATAAATACTTCCTGGAATACAATATACCTCATGCCCTTCATCTGCGGCAAATTCAGCCGTTATCATAGCACCGCTCTTTTTAGCCGCCTCAACTACCAGTATACCTTTCGTCATTCCGTTGATGATTCTGTTGCGCGACGGGAAGTTAGCAGCAAGAGGTTCTGTTCCAGGTGCAAATTCTGTTACCAGCGCCCCATTTGAACATATCTGCTCGAAAAGCGCCGTATTTTCACGCGGATAAACAACATCTATACCGCAGCCAAGTACGGCAATCGTACTTCCCCCAGCCTGTAAAGCACCTTTGTGAGCAGCACTATCAATACCCTTAGCTCCACCGCTTACAATAACCAGCCCCGCTGAAGCAAGATCAGCAGCAAAGTCACCCGCCGCCTTTAACCCATAAGTAGAAGCTCGACGTGAACCAACGATACCGATACTGCAATCAAGCCTGGGCAAATTACCCTTGATATATAAAACCTTCGGCGGTAATGCGATATGCCTTAATGAGACCGGATAGTCCGCATCACCGCTTATCATCAGCCGCACCTGCTGCCGCTCGCAAAAATTCTGCAGCTGTTCAGGTAACGCAAGATTTCTAAATTTTAGGAACTTATCAATGGCCGCCTCTTTATAAACGCGGGCAGCCAAAAGCTCTTGTCTATCAGCAAGATACGCACTACGCGCACTGCCAAACACCGCAACTAAAGCTTCAAGCTTACTGTTGCCCAATCCGACAGCAGCGCTTAAAGCACCCCAATAATAACGCTCCACAGCAATGCCTCCGATAAATTGCAGGCATCCACACGAAAACCGGGTGTCGCAAAATATTATTTTTCCCAAATCCATTTCATTATAGAGTTGATTTAGTCAACGGTCAAGCTTTTACTTATTTTTCAAGTTTTTTTAAAATATAATTGCTTATTTCTTCTGCAGCTCCAGGTTTACCATATTTCAAGCTGCGCTGCTGCTTCTGAAGCAAGCGTACTTGGGAGTCGACATCCGCATATCGGCAGACCATCGTTTTTACTTCCTGAGGTGAACCGGCTACCTGTGCACCGCAATACTGCTCTAAATAAACAGCATTACCTGTTTCCTGACCAGGCAGCGGCTTATAAATAATATAATTGCAGCCCGCAATCAATGTTTCAGCCGCCGTTAAACCACCGGCTTTAGTTACGACAATATCAGCAGCCAGCAATAACTCCGGTACATCATCCGTAAATCCATAAACAGTCAGTGGTATTTCTTTAAAAATTTCCAGGCGGTGCTGCAAAATTTCATTATGTCCTGCGACCGCAATTATTTTCAAACGCTGTGGCAAAAAACCGTGGAAAGCTTTAACTATGCTCTCCATCGGTAACAAGCCTTCGCCGCCGCCCATCAACAGACATACTATATCCTGCTCAGACCAATTAAATTTACGACGCAGCTCCTGACGATCATATGCCTGGTAAAATTGCCGCCGAACCGGTATTCCCGTCGGTAAAACCTCAGCATCAATCCCATCAAACTGTGCACGCAGATTTTCTGATGCTGCAAAATACACATCAACGCCTTCGCAAAGCCACCATTTATGTACAGTATAATCAGTAACCACCACTCCCAACAGCAAATCCGGCTTGAATTTTTTCTTATAGATAGCCATGATACCTGCCGGTGTAGCATGTGTGGCAATTACAGCATCGGGGTTGGTCCTGACGATAAAATCCTGTGCCAAACTTGCTAAGGTACCATTAATAAAGTTACGCAGCCATAGCGACCCGCTCTGACGGTTTCCCCATTTATAAGCCAGCTCATACAGCCAGGGACAATATGAGAGTACCCATAAATAAAAACGTAAAAAAGCATTGCCGATACTGCCCGGAAAAAAGTCAAAAATACTTCCGTGCACTACCTGCACATTGTCTGCCAGTGCAAAAGACTGTTCCAGAGCTTGAGCAGCCAGCTTATGCCCTGAACCTATCGGAGCCGACAATAATAATATTGTATATTTTTTTTCACAAGATGCCATTTATAAACTCCATTTAAGAAAAATTTATCAAAAAACTTGAACCTGTAGCGCTATTATTGTATCATAAAATGTAATTAGCACAATATCAAGAGCTAATTTATTCTATATAATGATGGAGGTTATCATGAAAAATCGTTTACCAGTTGAACATTTTCATTTTCCGGTAGAAAAAATCAAAGCCGGTTATTACACCGACGCTTATTTTCTGCGTACCGAAGAGATACTGAATGGCGATAATCACCATCCTAGAGTAATGATGCAGCTTTTTACCCGTGAACCGGTAGTTGTTTGCGGCATCGATGAAACTATCGCCCTGATCAAAACCTGCGCACATAATCCTGAAAATATTACGATCCATGCTTTACATGACGGAGATGAGGTTGCCCCCTGGGAAACACTAATGACGATCGAAGGTGATCTGGCAGATTTTGCCCATCTGGAAACTATCTATCTTGGTTTTCTGGCGCGGCAAAGCCGTATAGCTACTAATGTACGCCGTGTTGTCAAAGCAGCAAACGGCAAACCGGTCCTCTTTTTCCCTGCCCGGTATGATACCTATCAAACCCAGGAATCTGACGGCTATGCTGCTATGATTGGCGGTATCAAAGGTTTCTCTACTGATGCCAACGCCTTAGCCAGCAATGGCAAAGGTCTGGGAACTATTCCCCACGCCCTGATCGCAGCATACAACGGCGACACGCTGGCAGCAACCAGCGCCTTTGATAAATATGTAGCGCCTGATATCGCGCGTATTGCCCTGGTCGACTTTGATAATGACTGTGTTGGTACGACTTTACAGGTAGCACGCAAACTTGGCCGCAAATTAGCAGGAGTCCGCTTGGATACCTCCGGCACTATGGTAGATAAAAGCCTGCTCAGCCAAATGGGTATGTTCAAACCGACAGGCGTCTGCAAGGAACTAGTACATAATGTACGCACAGCACTTGATGCAGAAGGTTTCGATTATGTAAAAATTATCGTTTCCGGCGGATTTGACGCCGAACGTATCAAAGAGTTTGAAGCATTAAAGGTTCCTGTAGATACTTATGCAGTAGGATCCAGCCTTTTTGACGGTAATATCAACTTTACAGCGGATATCGTTATGGTAGACGGCAAAGAATGCGCTAAAGCAGGACGAGTACATCTTCCCAACCCACGACTGGAACTTGTTAAGTAATTTTGAAAAAAGTAAAAGCACTGTGAGAATCTCACAGTGCTTTTTTATCAAACAAGATTATTTTTTCCAGATACCAAGCGGAGCTCCTACAGGCCAGAACTGACGGCCATAGAAATTATTAAGGAACCCGGCTCCGGCGCCATATAAGGAAATAAGCGCTACTGCCATTTCAGCATAAGCAGCCATGGTGTGCGGGAAATGACCGCCGATACCAAGTCCGTCTAAAGCTAAACCTAAAAGTAAGATATCAATGAAAACCATATCTACGAATAAGAACAGACTTGCAGAGGACGCAGCAATGGTACCAATGCAGGCAAATATAAAATAGGCCAAAAATGCAAAACCAATAGCTTTAGGATCCACACCGGCAGCAAGACCAGGACCAAAGGTTCCTGCTTTAATCATCCAGCTCATACCTACTGCAGACCAGAAAAAGCCGAAAGCACTGAAAATTGTTGCGCCAAAAATATTGCGATGGCAATAGTCAAAATAACCAGCCAACAGCTGGGCGAAGGATCCGCAGAAAAGAGCCCACGGCAAAACCCAGGATACTCCTTCAACGATACCTAATTTTTGTGCAGAAGCCACCATTGTTACGACGGCCAGACCAAATAGTCCCAAGGGTGTAGGGTCGGCTACTGCGATTTGAACATGCTGCGTTGAATCATTATTAGTACTCATTCATACGCCTCCTTTATTTTGGTTTGGTTGTGAATTATTCCACACGCATATATAATATACTTTAAAACTAACAACATCGTCAATAACTGTTACATAAATTTAGCACTTTTGTATACAAGTGTGATATTGTATATTTTTCAGAAAACTTATCTGTACTATAATCGCACTATTTTAGTATATAATTTATATAAAAGGAAGTGATTTTATGAGTTTAAATGCTACCCCATCTTCTGAACGCGTTCACATCGGTATCTTCGGTAAACGTAACGCCGGCAAATCAAGCCTTATCAACGCGATCACCGGGCAAAATTTAGCAATCGTTTCTGAAGCCAAAGGTACAACCACAGATCCTGTTTATAAAGCTATGGAACTGCTGCCGCTGGGACCAGTAATGATCATTGATACTCCGGGTATCGACGATGAAGGCGTTTTGGGCAGCCTGCGTATTCAAAAAGCATATCAGGTACTCAACAAAACTGATATCGCGCTTGTAATTATTGACGCTGCAGTTGGCCCTTCTGCTGAAGATCTGCGTTTGATAAAACGGATCAATGCCAAAAAAATCCCCCTGCTCATCGTTATCAACAAATGTGAAACCATAAATGAAGATAAAAAAACTGCTTATCAAGCTCTGCTGCCAAACAGGAAACTTTTATTTGTCAGTGCTGAACAGCAGCTCAATATTTTTGAGCTTAAAGAAGCAATCGCCCAAACCGTACCTGCAGATGAAAATAAAGCACAGATAGTTGCTGATCTGCTGTCGCCTTCGGACTTCGTTGTCTTAGTAGTGCCCATCGATTCTGCCGCCCCTAAAGGAAGACTGATCCTGCCGCAGCAGCAAACGATCCGCGATATTTTGGAAGCAGATGCTGCCGCTATTGTAGTTAAAGAAAACGAACTGACCAACACACTGCAAAATTTAGGTAAACGACCCAAACTGGTTATCACCGACAGTCAGGTCTTTAAAAAAGTTGCTGCTGAAACGCCGGCAGATATTCTTCTGACCTCTTTTTCGATCCTGTTTGCACGCTATAAAGGTAATCTGCAGACTGCCGTTCAAGGCGTTACCGCACTTGAAAACCTTGAGGACGGAGATAAAATTCTTGTCGGCGAAGGCTGCACACATCACCGCCAATGCGATGATATCGGCACCGTTAAGCTGCCACGCTGGATCAAAGAATATACCGGTAAAAATCCAGAATTTATTTTTACCAGCGGCACGGAATTTCCCCTAGACTTATCGCCGTATAAAATGATTATCCACTGCGGCGCCTGTATGCTGAACGAACGTGAAATGCAGTACCGCATCAAATGTGCTGCGGACCAAAACATACCTTTCACCAATTACGGTATCACAATCGCCTATATCAACGGTATTTTAAAACGCACCGTTGAACCCTTCCCACAGATTTATAAATTACTGGATAAATAATAAAAAGCTGAAACCTTTTGGTTTCAGCTTTTTATTTAGACTTTAGCGCACTTCTTCAAACATTTCTGCACCCACACCGCAGGTAGGACAGATATAATCTTCGGGCAGGCTTACACCTTCATAAATATAGCCGCAAACCTTGCAGCGAAATTGTTTTAAACCTGCTGCAGACTGAATTTCTGTCGGAGCGATATAAACTCCTCCCAAATCAGCACTTCTGTCAAAATACACCGTATGCAGCATCTGTTCTGCCAACTCACTTAAGGGTTCACCGTAAAATTCTTCGTATAATTTAATGATTTCAGGATTTTCGTGGCTTAACCGCAGCTGCATCGAATCGTCACGTTTATAAAGGCCTTCGATACGCTTGGCACGCAGCGCATCACCTTTATATTCCCTGTCTTTAGGCTGACCGCCCCCACCGATGCATCCGCCCGGACAAGTCATTACTTCGACAAAATGATAGCTTTTTTCGCCGCTTTTGATTTTTTCGATCAATTTACGGACATTAGCAGTACCATAGACGATAGCAACCTTTACTTTCAAGCCGTCAATGTCTACGGAAGCTTCTTTGATACCTTCCAAACCGCGTACGGGCTTCAAATCATATAGTGCTGCCGGAGCAGTTTTTTTCGTTACAAAAGTGTAAGCACTGCGTACTGCAGCTTCCATAACGCCACCGGTATTACCGAAAATCACGCCGGCACCTGACCCCAGTCCCATAAAGTCATCATATGCCTTGTCTTCCAATGCTGTGAAATCAATATTTTCATCTTTGGCCAGCATAGCCAGTTCACGCGTAGTAATAACATAATCCATATCACGCATACCGTTAATACCTAAATGCCTTGCAGCAGCATTCATTTCATCACGGCGGATTTCATATTTTTTAGCTGTACAGGGAGTAACAGCCACATTAACTATTTTTCGGGGATCAAGTCCCATTTTTTTTGCAAAATAAGTTTTGATTGTTGGCCCCTGCATTCCTATCGGGCTTTTAGCACTGGAAATATGCGGAAGCATTTCCGGATAATAGGTTTCAGCAAATTTGACCCAGGCCGGACAGCAACTGGTAAACTGTGGCAGCGGTTTTTCGCCTTTTGTGATACGTTCCACCAACTCACTGGCTTCTTCCATGATCGTAAGGTCAGCAGCAAAATTAGTATCCAACACATAATCTGCCCCCAGTTTTTTCAGCAGCGCTACCATTTTTCCTTCAACAAAGCTACCGTCTGCCATAGCAAATTCTTCACCTAAAGCAATGCGCACAGAAGGAGAAGTGCTGAAAATAACGATCTTTTCAGGATCGCGCATTGCTGCTGCTACTTCATAAGCCTCAACCTTTTCAGTAATACTGTCTGCCGGGCACACATTAGCGCACTGCCCGCAGTTTATACAGATAGGCACATCTCCGGTCGCCTTGAGATCGTAGGTACCGCAGACACCGATATAATCGGTGCAGACTGCTTTACAGGAACCGCATTTGATACATTTGAATTCCAACCTTTGTACAGCAGGATTATCCGGTTCAATAGCAACACGGATATCTGTAAATTGATGTTTACTCATATAAAAGACCCTCCTCTTTTATCACTGCCTTTATTATAACTGCTCTCAATTATTCTTGCAATAGATACTAAAAGAAAATTATTATCTTAATTGCAGATAAAAAATAACTGCCGTAACGCAGTTATTTTATCTGTCCATATAAATTTATTCAAAAGTATAAAACTCATCGCCACTGCCGCATTAGATATGAGTAAATAAAGCACACTGCTATTTTTTATAACGTTTATAAGCAAAAAACACGATGCCCGTAACAATAACCAACACTGTCAAACGCATACTGTTTTGCTTAAAATTTACAATATCATGCCCAATAACAACTTCTAATGCCGTCGAAGGAAATTTACCGATCAGGTTGGCAATAATATAATCTCTGACGCTGATTTTGCTCAAAGCCCCGATGGCAGTTAAAATTCCCGAAGGAAAATAAGGCAGCGCTCTGGCAAATGCCATCCACTGCAAACCGTTCTTACCGCTGGCTTCGTCGATATTTTTCAGGCTGTTACTTGTAGCAATGATCTTTTCAGCAGTACCTCTGAATAAATAACGCATCAGCAGAAAGCTGATCACAACACCGACAGTTTCCGCCAGCCAGGAAATCAGTATTCCCAGTGGCAGACCGAAAATCAAACCATTAGCCGTCGAAAGAAAAATTGAAGGAAAAATACTGGCCGCATTGATGAACACATCCAGTAAAAAACTGATCACAATTGCCCAGGGCCCAAAAGACCGCAGATATTCAGCCAAAGCATTGACGTTACCGCTGATAGCCAGTTTAAGAGTTTTATCAAAAAAATCCTGAGCAAAAAAATGTATACAGCATCCCAGCAGCACCAAAAAAGCTACTGCAATGATTTTAGTTATGACATCAGGGTCACGATACCATTTAGTTTTATTCTCCATTAAATCTCCTTTAATATTACGAATAAAAAATACGCTGGAACCGTTCGTCAAATTGACTGCTAAGAGCATCTTCGATCTCGCGCAGCATCTGCGGGTTCTTGAACGCTTTTTTCGCTAATTCACGTGCTTCTATCAAAACGCCTATATCTTGCAGTATATCAGCAATATATAAATCAGGCAAGCCGTGCTGACGCAAACCGAATAATTGCCCGGCACCGCGCAGCTCCAGATCTTTTTCTGCCAGAAAGAACCCGTTATCACTGTCGCGCAATACCTGCAGTCGTTCCAGTGTTTCCTTATTGTCATTATCCGTAAGCAGCACACAGTACGACTGATCCTTGCCGCGCCCTACCCTGCCGCGCAGCTGATGCATCTGGGCCAACCCGAATCTGTCAGCATTTTCGATGATCATCAGCGTTGCATTGGGAACATTGACACCAACTTCAATAACTGTCGTCGTAATCAGCACTTTGATTTCTCCTGCGGCAAAGAGGCTCATAATGTCTTCTTTTTCCTGGTTTTTCAAACGTCCGTGCAGCAGAGCGCAGGGAATATTTTTTAAATACGTTGCCTGCAGTTCCGTATAAACTTCTGTTGCCGAGCGCGCTTCTACACCTTCAGATTCATCGATCAGAGCACAGACAACATAAGCCTGATGTCCGGCCTGTACCTGACGCACCAGTCCAGCATATACGGCATTACGCTTCTCACCGGTGTAGCACAAAGTCTCAATCGGTTTACGTCCAACAGGTTTTCCCTGCATCATGGAAGTATCAAGATCACCATAAATAGTTAAAGCTAAGGTTCGCGGGATCGGAGTAGCAGTCATAACTAAAATATCTGGGGCAAACTGTGATTTATTGGATAATTTCGCCCTCTGATCTACACCAAAACGATGCTGTTCATCAGTAACCACCAGCGCTAATCTGGCAAAAACAACATCGTCCTGGATCAGGGCATGCGTGCCAACCAGTACATCAATCTCTCCCAGCTCCAGATTTTCTAAAATTTCCCGACGTTTAGCTTTTTTGACACTGCTTGTCAAAAGCTCGACTCTTAACCCCTGTTTGCCCAAATATTCTGTCAGGGTTTCAAAATGCTGCTGTGCCAAAATTTCTGTCGGCACCATAATACAGCCCTGATATCCGTTTTCAGCCGTTTTAGCCAGCGCCAGAGCCGAAACAACAGTCTTGCCAGATCCTACATCACCCTGCAGCAACCTGTGCATCGGCTTGTTATCCTGCATATCAAGTGATATTTCCTGCCAGGCCTTCTGCTGCGCTTCAGTAAGTTCAAACGGCAGTGAGTTTTTCACCGCTGTAACAAGCTTGCCGTCCACGCCGTGCTTGATGCCCTGCCTCACCTCTTTAATGCGATCGCGATAATAGAGCAGCCCGCATTGCAGTAGAAACAGTTCTTCAAAAATGAATCTTTTTTTAGCTTCTGCCAGTTTAGCAAAACTGCCAGGAAAATGAATATTCTTCAATGCAGTATAACGATCCGGCAGCTGCCTTTCCGTTATAATACTTGCCGGCAATGTTTCCGGCAAATATTGTTCTGCCTTTGCCAGTGCCTGTTTGACTGCTGTGCGTACCGCTACCTGTGTCAAAGAGCCTGTCAGACTATAAACAGGTAAAATTCCTAAAGCATTGATACTTTCATTACTGTCGGCAATTTGAATAAACGCTTCGGAAACAAATTTTGCCGTTGTACCGCGGCGTACTTTACCAATAACAATCAGACGCATACCTGATTTGTATTTACGGGACTGATACCGCTGCGCTGCAAACAGAAAAATATCGGCGTAACTGCCATCGTCCTGAACTGTGATAACAGTATAGCGTTTCCCTCTGCCTGAATATTTATCTGAAACTCGAAACACTTCCCCTGTAAAAAGCTGTTTTTCGTTATCAGTAGTCAGCTCTCCGATACGTTTCACTTTAGAATAATCAAGATAACTGTCCATTCTCGGGAACCGGTTGAGTAGATCACCGACCGTTTCTATATTCAATTTCTGAAATTCTAAAGCTTTTTTTATCCCTATACCTTTTAAACTGGTAACAGGCTCACGCCACCACATAAAATCACTGCCAATCTATAAAATTTACTTGCTTTTACCTACAGTCTATGGTATGATACTTTTGTTAAATTTGTAACTAATGCTCGTAATACGTTAAGGAGGTGGGACTCATGGCATCCATTTGCGAAGTCTGCGGCAAAGGTACTCTCGCTGGCAATAACGTCAGCCATTCCAATAGACATACTAAACGTGCTTGGAAACCGAACATTCAACAAGTAAGGGCTATTGTTAACGAATCTGTAAAACGCGTTAATGTTTGCACTCGTTGCTTGCGTTCCGGTAAAGTTACCCGCGCTATCTAATTTATGATTATTAAAAATAAACCAAATACCTAACGGTATTTGGTTTATTTTTATTTTACCGGTACACCGCATTCCGGACAAAATTTTACAAGCGAACTGATTTTGGCCTTACAGCTGGGACAAAGGATAAAGGCCCGGTATTCACGCAGCTTGTTTTCAAATAAGTCGTAAAAAAGATTGACTTCTTTATCCTGTGGCTTCCAGTTATAAACCTGAATCCTCTTACCATGAACATCAGCAAAAACCTGAGTAGTTTCTTCGTCCATCGCCTGTGCCGAAAAACGCATAACCTTTTTATCATTATGGCATTCAAGAATGCCATTTTCATCATCACGGGAATCAACCGTCACACCCATTTCATTGACTGTAAGCAATAACAGATTCCAAGCGCTTTTATTGTTTATTTCGTAAATACGGTTATCAAAACAACCGCCGGCACCATCAATTCTCATTAGCTGACCTCCAGAAAATTTTAGATAATAAATTAATACTCATATTATAACATAAAATAAACGCCAATCGCAGTCCTTCAAACGAATAAATCGTAACAATTATGTAAAAAATCCCCAAACCTGACGGCTTGGGGATTTATTTTCAACCTTATTATTTTGCGTAGTCAACAGCGCGTGTTTCACGAATGATGACGACTTTGATCTGACCGGGATATTCCATCTCGGCTTCAATCTTTTTAGCAATATCGCGCGCTAACAAAATAGATGTAGCATCATCGATCTGGTCAGGTTTTACCATTATGCGAATTTCGCGTCCTGCTTGGACAGCAAAGCATTTTTCAACGCCTTCAAAAGATTCAGAAATCTCTTCCAATCGAGTTAACCGTTTCAAATAGCTTTCCAATGTTTCGCGTCTCGCGCCAGGTCTTGCGGCAGAAACAGCATCAGCTGCAGCTACCAGAACTGCTTCAACACTCTTAGGCTCTACATCGCCATGATGGGCCATGATAGCATTGAGTACCAATTCAGATTCACGATATTTCTTAGCAATTTCCATGCCGATCTCAACGTGGGAACCTTCCATCTCGTGATCTATAGCTTTACCAATATCATGCAGTAAACCAGCACGTTTGGCTAAAACTACGTCAACGCCCAATTCTGAGGCCATCAAGCCTGCTAGATGAGCAACCTCAACAGAATGATTCAAGACATTTTGACCATAGCTGGTACGATATTTCAAGCGGCCCAGTAATTTTATCAGTTCAGGATGCAAACCATGCACACCTACCGCAAAAGTAGCCTGCTCGCCAGCTTCTTTGATCTTTTGTTCGACCTCTTTTTGTGCTTTTTCAACCATTTCCTCGATACGGGACGGATGGATACGACCGTCGTTGATCAGTTTTTCCAGAGCAACGCGGGCAACCTCACGGCGTACGGGGTCAAAACCGGAAATAATTACCGCCTCCGGCGTATCGTCAATGATCAGGTCAATACCGGTCAAAGTTTCCAGTGTCCGGATATTTCTGCCCTCACGGCCAATGATACGGCCTTTCATTTCATCATTAGGCAGGGCTACTACAGAAACAGTAGTTTCTGCTACGTGGTCGGCCGCACAACGCTGAATCGCCAGAGAAATGATCTCTCTGGCCTTCTTGTCTGCTTCCTCTTTCGCCTGCTGCTCCAAATCTTTAATGAGCATTGCGGTTTCGTGTTTCACTTCTTCTTCAACAGATTGAAGAAGTTCTTTTTTAGCATCTTCGGTAGATAAACCGGACAAACGTTCCAGTTCACCCAATTGTTTTTGATATAATGCATCGACTTTAGCCTGACTGTCACTGAGGAAAGTCTCTCTAACAGCTAAGTGTTCCTCTTTTTTCTCAAAAGACTCTATCTTACGGTCAAGATTTTCTTCTTTTTGCAAAAGACGTCTTTCCTGACGTTGGATATCACTGCGACGCTCTTTATTTTCTCGTTCCATCTCACTGCGCATGCGGTGGATTTCTTCTTTAGCTTCTACTAACGCTTCTTTGCGTTTAGCTTCACCGGTCTGTTCCGCCTCCTGAATGATACGAATAGCGGTTTCTTCAGCAGTAGCAATTTTGTTTTCAGCAACATTTTTACGTACTAAATAACCGATCGCACCACCAACGGCACCAGCACCGATAGTAATACCGATAAGTTCTAAAATGATTTTCACCTCCTTATTAATTTTTAAAAAAAATGAGGCAACAAACTATTGTCGCCTCGTGGATAACATTCATTCATTAATTATTAACACGATTGGATACTATAATTTTAAATGGATTTTATATAAAAGTCAAGTTAGCAGTCATCCATTAATATCACAGAACCATGTATATTATTAATGCTTTTTTGAATATATTTACTTGCAAAGCCACGCGCATACAGGTACCTGCCAATAGCGGCCCGGCCTTCCTGCGTAGCAGGATCATATTTTTTAGGATTACGTTTTAAACAAGACTGCAGAGCCTTCTCCGCCCGTTCCTGTTCCTCAGCTTCAGAAAACTGCGCTAAAATATCGTTTATATAACGTTCGGCCACATTTTTTTTCTGCAGCTCCAGCCGCAGGTGACATCTGCCATAGTATTTTTTAGAAAGCCAGGCTTCAAAAACCCTCTGTCCATAACGTTTTTCATCTAAGAAACCATATTCCAGCAGTTTTTGGATAGTACTCTTGATGATGACAGCATCTGCACCTTTACGTTTCAGCTTCAGTTCCATATCCTTACGGCTGTAATCACGATAGCTCAGAATATCTAAAGCATAATCATACGCTTCCTGCTCAGTCGTTAAGTTCTTGGACGACCGGTTCAGCATCGCTTACACCGCTTTCTGCGCTTACTAATTTGGCAATAGTATGCTCGCGGATCTTGGCTTCGATCTCAGCAGCCATTTCCGGATTTTCTTTGAGAAAATCTTTGACCTTTTCTTTGCCCTGTCCCAAACGAACCTCGCCGTAGGAATACCAGGCGCCGCTTTTATTGATGATGTCAAACTCTGCACCCAGATCTACGATGCAGCCTTCATGGGAAATGCCTTCACCGTACATAATATCAAATTCTGCCTGTTTGAAAGGCGGAGCGATTTTATTTTTAACGATTTTCACGCGGGTACGGTTGCCTATCATATCGTTGCCGTTTTTCAGAGTTTCAATCCGTCGTACATCCATGCGGACAGTGGAATAAAATTTCAACGCTCTGCCGCCGGTAGTTGTTTCTGGATTTCCGAACATAACTCCGACTTTTTCGCGGATCTGATTGATGAAAACAGTAGCACATTTAGACTTGGAAATGATACCGGTCAGCTTACGCAGAGCCTGACTCATCAACCTGGCCTGCAGGCCAACGTGAGAATCACCCATCTCGCCTTCGATCTCTGCACGCGGTACCAAAGCCGCTACGGAGTCGATAACGATGATATCGATAGCGCCGCTGCGTACTAAAGCATCAGCGATCTCCAATGCCTGCTCGCCGTTATCAGGCTGCGAAATCAGCAGATTGTCGACATCGACGCCCAGCTTACGTGCGTATTCAGGGTCCAAAGCATGCTCAGCGTCGATAAACGCCGCATAACCACCGATTTTCTGTGTTTCAGCGATCATATGCAGGGCAACTGTAGTTTTACCGGAAGATTCCGGGCCATAGATCTCGATGACCCTGCCGCGTGGAATGCCGCCTACTCCCAAAGCTATATCTAAAGACAAAGCGCCTGTAGGAATAACCTCTATGTTCATTTTAGCGCTGGCTTCGCCCAATTTCATGATCGAACCTTTACCGAAATCTTTTTCGATTTGGCGCATTGCATTTTCCAACGCTTTTGTTTTTTCAGCGTTCAGTTTTTCCGTACTCATTTGATCAAGCCTCCTGTTTCGTTGCTGTCAATTACTATCTACAAATAGTATACAAACAACTGTTCGAGGTGTCAAGATTTATTTATTTTTTCAGCAACCGGGCAATTTCTTCCCCGCTGAATTTATAGGTTTCGTTGCAGAACTGGCAATGCACCTCTGTTTCCTCATCCTGACTCATGGCCGAGATATCTTCCTGCCCTAAAGTCGCCAATGCTCCCAATATCTTTTCTCTACTGCAGCGGCATTTATAACTAAGCTCTATGCTCTCCTGAATTGTTACATCTAGACCGCGGGCAATAGTTTCGATCATCTTTTCTGGAGTATAACCCAGCTCCAGCAGCTGCGTAACATAAGGAGTTAAACTGATGTTTTCCTCCAGCTGTGCCAGCGTTTCCTCTGCGCAGCCTGGCATTGCCTGAATAAAGTACCCGCCTGAAGCTATGACCTGCCCCTCTTTATTGACCAATACGCCTAACGCCACAGAAGACGGTGTCTGTTCAGACGTGTATAGATAATTAGTAAGGTCACTAGCGATCTCGCCGTCAACCAGTTCGGCATAGCCGGTAAAAGGTTCAGCGTTCTGCAGATAACGGGTCACAATAATATTGCCGGCTCCAATAGCGCCGCCAACATCCAGCTTGCCGTTTTTCAGCGGCAAAAATACATCCGGATCACCTACATAACCACGCACATGCGTGCCTTCTGCATCGGCAACGACTTCGCCGATCGGCCCGTCACCCTTTAAACGCAGGGCAATGCGTTCATTATCTTTCATAGTAGCTGCTAAAAGCAGGGCTCCGTTCATCGCCCTGCCCAAAGCGGCACTAGCCAAATGGGAAGTATGATGCCTGATAGCAGCCTCCTGTACCAGATTAGTAGTACACAGCGCATAAATTCGTACACCTTCAGCCGTGCCTTTAGTCAAAATATCTTTCATTATATATACCTCTTAGAATCTACGATTAACGTACGTTTAAAAATCAGATGTTTTTCAACAGATTGACCATTTCGATAGCAGTCATTGCAGCATCAACACCTTTGTTGCCAGCTTTAGTACCGGCACGTTCAACAGCCTGCTCAATATTTTCGGTAGTCAGAACGCCGAAAGATACCGGAACACCTGTTTCCAGACCAACATGCGCCACGCCTTTAGAAGCTTCGGCACAAACATAGTCAAAATGAGGAGTAGAACCGCGGATAACCGCACCCAAACAGATAACAGCATCATATTTGCCACTCACTGCAAGTTTCTGCGCTGCCAAAGGGATCTCGAATGCTCCTGGGACCCAAACTGCAGTAATATCTTCATTGTCCATCCCATGACGTTCCAGGCAGTCGATAGCGCCGCTCAAAAGCTTGCTGGTGATAAATTCATTAAAACGAGCTACAACAATAGCCACTTTCATACCTTGTGCTGTTAATTGACCTTCTAAAGTTTTCATATTCATTGCCTCCATTTTAAGTTAATTTAATTTTTATATCAGCTGCAGCAGTTGCAGTGTTTATGCTCATGACCTTCGTGCAGCTCATGCCCCATTTTTTCCTCTTTGACTTCCAGATAGAACTCGTTAAAAGGGTTAGCGTCGATAACGATAGGCACTCTTTCGCTTACGGTGATGCCATAGCCGGAAAGCCCCACACGTTTGGCAGGATTATTAGTGATCAGACGAATGCTGGTCAAGCCCAGGTCGGAAAGGATCTGAGCTCCGATACCATAATCACGCAGATCCGGAGCAAAGCCCAGCTTAACATTGGCTTCAACGGTATCATAACCCTGATCCTGCAGCGCATAAGCCCTGATTTTATTCGCCAGACCGATACCACGTCCTTCCTGACGCATATACAGTACTACACCGCACCCTTCTTTTTCTATCATTCGCAGCGCTGTTGCCAGCTGATCGCCGCAATCACAGCGCAGGGAACCGAAAGCGTCGCCGGTCAGACATTCTGAATGTACGCGTACCAAGACATCTTTTTTACCGGACACCTCACCTTTAACGATGGCAACATGGCAAAGATCATCCAGATCATTTTCGTAAGCTACAGCGCGGAAATTGCCGTATTTACTCGGCAGCGCGGCTTCAGCCGCACGATGCACCATTTTTTCGTGCGCCTTGCGGTAAGCGACCAAAGCAGCAACGGTAATAAAAACCAACCCGTGTTCTTTAGCAAATTCTTTCAATTCAGGAGTACGGGCCATATTGCCGTCTTCGCTCATGATCTCGCAGCAGATACCGACTGGCTTCAATCCAGCCAGCTTACACAGATCTACAGTCGCCTCGGTGTGCCCTGTGCGGCGCAGTACGCCGCCTTCACGTGCACGCAGCGGAAAAACATGTCCCGGCCGGCGGAAATCATCAGCCTGCGCGTTATCATCAGCACATTTTTTCATCGTATAAGCGCGTTCGTGCGCCGAAATACCCGTAGTAGTATCGACGTGATCGATAGATACGGAGAACGCAGTTTCGTGATTATCAGTATTTTTAGCTACCATCGCGCCAAATTGCAGCTTATCCATGATCTCCGGAGCTGCCGGCATACAGATCAGACCGCGTGCGTATTTTGCCATAAAGTTTACTGCCTCAGGCGTACACAGCTCGGCAGCCATAATCAGATCACCTTCGTTTTCCCTATCCTCGTCATCAGTTACCAAAACCATTTTACCGGCTTTGATCGCTGCTATCGCTTCTTCAACTGTATTAAATTTGAACTCTTCCATTTTCATAACCTCCTTATTTACATAAAACCGTTTTCGAATAAAGTAGCTTTACTCAAAACGCTGGTTTCATCCTTTTTCTCTGCTTTATTGCCAAACTTCAGCATCTGTTCAACATATTTACCGATAATGTCTGTCTCCAGATTGACCTCGTCGCCAACGGTCTTAAAGCCTAAAGTAGTTTCCTTCGAGGTATGCGGGATCAGCGATACTGAAAAAGTATCCTCGGTGACATCCGTTACCGTCAGACTGATACCATCGATAGCAATAGAACCCTTATGCAGGATGTAACGCATCAACTCCGGCGGCGTTTTTACCGTTACCACATTAGCTATGCCGTCCTGCCGGCATTTCGCGATCACACCGATCCCCTCCACATGACCACTGACGATATGTCCGTCCAGGCCATCCATCAACCGCAGCGTCCTTTCCAGATTGACCCGGTCGCCGCTGCGCAGATCACGCAGATTGCTCAAACGCACAGTTTCCGGCATCACGTCAGCCGTAAACTCACCGCTGCCCAAAACAACTACTGTCAGGCAAACGCCGTTCACTGCAACGCTGTCGCCTATTTTTAAATTATCCAGCACTTTTCTAGCGGCTACAGTCAGATGATAACTGTTCTGCACTCTCTTCAACCCTCGCACAGTGCCAAGCTCTGCAACTAATCCAGTAAACATATCAGCATTTATTCCTTTCCACTCTGCCAGTCAGCAAAATATCTGCTCCCAAAGGCAGTGTTTCTATCTCCTTCAAAACATAACAATCCTCCATCAGTGCAAAACCTTTGCCGCCGACCGGAGTCAACGCCTCTTTGCCGCCGATCAGTTTCGGTGCGATAAACGCATAAATACGATCCACCAAGCCGGCTTCTAAAAAGTCACCGTGCACTGTACTGCCTCCTTCAACCAAAATACTGGTCAGATTACGCCCAGCCAGCTCCTGCAGCAGCAACGCTACAGGCAGCTTGCCATTGACCGCAGGCAGCTGAAGCACTTCTACCTTCGGCAGCGCCTGCAGCGCTTCTGCTTTGGCCTGCTTGGCGCCCGGTAAACAAGTGCCTGTGACCAGCAATGTTTCAGCCTCGCCGTCAAAAATCTTCGCAGTCATGGGTATTTCACAGTTACTGTCCAACACTATCCGCAGCGGGTTTCGCCCCTCTACCAACCTGGTAGTAAGCTCCGGATCATCTGCCAGCACCGTATTCTTACCGACCAGGATACAATCGTGAGCCTTGCGCAAATAGTGCCCATAAGCTCTGGCGTCCTCGCCGGTGATCCATTTCGAATCGCCGGTCCTTGTAGCTATCTTACCGTCTAAAGTCATTGCATATTTCATCGAAACAAAGGGTCTGCCGGTTACGATCCAGTGGAAAAACTTCTCGTTAAGCAGACGTGCCTCTTCTGCGCACACGCCCACAGTAACCTCGATCCCCGCATCACGTAAACGCTTAAAACCGTTGCCGGCAACCTTGGGGTTCGGGTCTTCGACCGCCGCAACCACACGTTTCAGTCCGGCAGCAATAATCGCCTCGCAACAGGGTCCGGTACGTCCAAAATGCGAACAGGGCTCCAGTGTTACATATATCGTTCCGCCACGGGCCAGCTTTTTTGCTTTCTTCAACGCATTGATCTCGGCATGAGGCTGCCCTGCCTTATGATGATAGCCTTCGCCTACAACTTCTCCATCAGCACTGACGATAACTGCACCTACCATAGGATTGGGGCTGGTATCACCTTCAGCCAGACAGGCTAAAGCCAGCGCCTGCCGCATATATAATTCATCGTCCATCAAGTCACCTTCTTCAAGTAAGCTTACGATATGCCCTGAAATTAGAAAAACCACAGGCAAAACCTTTTGGGGTTTTGTCTATGGCTCAGTAAACAAACTCATAGCCGCCTTTTCTCATCCAGACTATACTGTCGGTACCGGAATCACACCGGATCATGCTCACAAAGAAGCTCGCGGACTATAACCGCCGGTAGGGAATCACACCCTGCCCCAAAGGCTACCGTATTTAATTACTTTCTAAATATAGCACAAAATATTCAAAGCGTCAATTTCTTAAAAGCGAACTTCCTGTGAACAAACAGTATGCCTTCTGGCACCAACTATTTTTTTGGAAGCAGGCGGACTTGCTCTTCCCGCCCGCTTCCAAAGATGGAGGAATGAGTGTAAACTCGTCTTATTGTCAGGCAGCAGCCCAAAGGCAAATCTGCCGTAACAGCTCTTGAAAATTAGCTTCCAGCATCGCTATCGCCTCAGCCGACGCATCATCGATATGCAGGCCTACGGTCACTGTAACAGTATGTCCAAGCATCCTGGCCAGTTCTAAGGCGGCTTTGCGTGCCAGCAGGTCTTCCTTATGCCCTGTCAGGCACAGTACCGATGCCGAAGAAGAAACTATATTTTTATCTTTTAAGCTGGGGCGCGGTACGCCTACGGCGACAGCACCGATATGCTGCTTTTCACCGCCGCCGATAACGACCGTCAGATCATCACCACAGCGTACTGCCACAGCTTCCAGCAAATATTCCTGCGCTCCCAAGGAAAAAGACTTTGCCTGCATTTTAGTCCTCCCCTTTCCAGGCCACAAAATGCTTATAATCAATACCAAACTGCATCAGGACCTTACCGATGATATGCTGCATTTGCTTTTCCACCGAATTTGACCCATTGTAAAAAGTCAGCATCGGCGGCACAACGACGCAGCCGTAATCAGCAGCTTCCTTGATATTACGCAGATGCAGCCTGCTTAAAGGCATTTCGCGCGGTACGATAACTACCTTCCTGCCCTCCTTTAGACAAACGTCAGCGGAACGCAGCAGCAGATTATCTGTATAGCCGGCTGCTATCCCGGCGACTGTTTTCATACTGCAGGGTATTACGATCATTCCATCAGTTTTAAACGAGCCGCTGGAAATACTGGCAGCCATATTTTTATTGCTGTGCACAACATCGGCCAGAGCGCATACATCCTGTACGGTAAGATCCGTTTCGCACTCAAAATTTTTAACTGCACCTTCAGTTACAACTAAGTGAACTTCACAATCTGGGAGCAATTTTAAAGCTTTCAACATCTCATAGCCCAAAATGACCCCGCTGGCTCCGGAAATACCAACGATCAGACGCATCTCCAGCCCTCCTTCAGCAGATTATTTATCAAACAAGCCTAACATCGACCAGTACGGAACTTCAATCAGTACAGTCATAACATAGATAACGATAATGAACGGAATACCCAAACGGATCGTTTCCTTCTGTGAATACATACCGTTATCTTCACCCAAACCGACCAGCATGTTCAAATGCTGGAAAGGCAGCACATAGTGAGAAGCAACTGCCGAATAAGCGAGCAGCGCCGGAACAAGCGGCGTAATACCCATCTGGCTGGTAAAGGTGATCATAGCTGGGATAATGATACCCATAACTGCGATAACGCTGCCCAAAAGCATATGTATAATAATTGAAATAGTTGCGATAAACGCTGCCAGGATATATGGATCAGACGGAACTGTACCAGGCAATACTGTCTGAGCTATCCATGCATTCATACCGGTAGCGCCGCCAACACGTCCGATAGCAACAGCAGCAGTCAAAAAAATCAGTACATGCAGAGGAACACCGCTCCAGCTTGCCGGCGTCAGAATTTCGCCAACCAAAGGCAGGCTCATTGCCATTGCGATAAACAAGGTTACCCAACCGATATCGACGCCATGCAGAGTATCAGTCATCCAAAGAATGATCGCTAAAGTTACCCAAAAGGCAGTCCGAAGCTCTTTCCCACTCATTGGACCCATAGCTGCTAATTTAGCACGCATTTCCTCTTTGTTAACCTGTACTTCCTGAGTTGGCTTAAATAGGAACAAAATCATAAAGCAGGTAATAATACTTACGATAATACTGGGTGGTCCCATCAATTTAAACCAGCCAAGCCAACCTAGAGAAACACCGGATGATTGTACTGCCAGCGGACTGATAGTAGCATCGCCAGTCAAAAAGATCAGGGAAACCGGAACAGAAGCGGCAAAAACAGTAAAGCCTATTTTAACTGCATCCACACGAGGAATATTCGCACTTTTAATAACGACCGCCATAACTGACATAATCAGGAAAGCACGCGGCCAGGGATGCGGAATCAAAAGACTGAGGATAAAAGTCAGAATAAAAATCGCCACGATAATACTCTTAAATGAAGTTACATAAGAAATGATAAATTTATAAGCGATACGTTCGCCAAGTCCAGATTCTTTAACTGCACCGGCAATCAAATAAGCGCCTACAATCAAAAACATCATTGGACCAGTCCAGGTCGAAAAAATGAGAGCAGGTTTTTCAACCCCAAAAACTGCGAGGAGCAATAGATAAAGACCGGAAGTATAACCCGGCTGAGTGATTTGAAAGCCCCAGAAAATTACGGTCATAAAAGAAAGCGCCATACATATCTGACCATTTCTTGCAAGTCCTGGGATATCGGCCGTGCCGATCAACAGTGCTACGATAATGCCTAAAATAAACCCTATTCTCGCTTTATTCATTCCCACAAATAAAACCTCCTATCTCTTACAACTTTTGAACATCCACAACCAATAAAATATCTATTTTAATAATTAAGTTTATGTGCAGCAAATTTAATTATTGTAATTTATTAAGTTATGGAGTATCCTTATGCTAATGAGCAAGAGCTTTTTGACAGCTCCTAAAAATCTTTTTCCCCTCCTTCCCTTTCGTCTCCAGCAATTCTCTTTCTTGCTTTTCATCATAGAACCAGCCCGTCTAAAAGGCAATTCAGTTAAATAAACACGTCATTCTTGTTAGGAATTTCCAAAGGTGAAAGCTTGTATTCCATTCTCGAATATGTGTATATAGCAAAATCGAATATAATTTAAATGAAGAAGGTAAAGATTTTAAAACAAATCTCATTTTTTTACTATTTGCTATCGTGTTTTAATTTGCACAGAAGGGCGGATTGAATTTATGAATCTTAATCAATTGAAATACTTTCTGGCCATTGTCAAAACAGGTAGCTTTTCAAATGCTGCCGATGATATGTATATCTCCCAATCGTCAATGTCCAAACAGATAAAAGCCCTGGAAACAGAACTGGGTGTCGATCTCTTCAAACGCGAACATTCCAAGGTCTATCTGACTGAAATAGGTGCGGAATTTGCCAAATATGCTGAAATGACCATCAAACAACACAACGATATGCTGCTTTATTTAGATGAATTTGCTACCAAGAAGTCCAATACTATTCGTTTTGGGTCAATACCTGTAGTATCCTCCTATGGTATCAGCGCTCAGATAGCCCAATTTACAACCAACTATAAACCCGATGTTAACGTCGTTATCGATATGCACGAGACCAACCAGCAGGAAGTTATGAAAGAGCTGTTTGACGGAGCCATCGACATTGCGCTGATACGTACTGATTATCTTGATGAAGTAGATGTCTTTGACTGTATTCCATATAAGAAAGATATTTTTGTTCTGGTCTGCAATCAAAATCATCCTTTAAGTACAAAAGAAGCTGTTTCCCTGAATGACCTGATAAAATACCCACTTTCACTTTTAGATACCTCATCGGTCATTTATACGATCGTTATGAAAGCATTTGAACGCCACGGCATCGAGAAAAAAACAAAATGTCTGACAACAAGGCACAAGATCCTTATGGAGATCCTGCAGACGGCGCCAAATATTTCGCTGCTGCCGCTCAGTCTCGTTGACCTGACACTTTTCCCTCATCTCTGTACCGTTCCTCTAGTTGAAGAACTCACAAGCGATGTGGCGCTGATAAAACTCAAAAAACGTCGCCTCAATAAAATTACCAAGGATTTTTGGATCTATTGGCAAAAATATTTTCAAATGCAATAAATAAAAAACCACTGCTGAGCAGTGGTTTTTTATTGCTGATATTCCTGATATTTACCGCAAAGGAACTTCCAAAATTTTTCTGTCGTCGCATTCAAAGTTTTTTCCTTACGTTTAACGATGTAAACATTACTGTAGATCGGCATCGTCAGAGGGACATATTTCAGCCCTTCAATGCTGTGTCCTTCCTCCAGCATCCGTTTTGTAAAAAAGGTAATACCAACATTATTGGCCACCATCGAAAACACATTCCTATGACGTGTCATCGTTGCCGCCACATTACATTCCTTGTTCACTTTCCGCAGCTTTTCCATTAAAATCCGGTAAATTTCCGATTTAGGAGAAATCAGAATGATTTTTTCATCCCGCAGCATCGAAAAATCAAATTCCTGCAGCTGTGCCAGCTCACTTTCCTGCGAACAAATCAGGCCGATCTCGTCTGTCATAAACAGCCGATGCTCATATTCGGGCAGCTGGTCAAAACCGTCGCGCACAAAAGCAAAATCCACCTTATCGTTTTTTAAAAGCATCAGTACGTCTTTCTGTTCTTCTTCCAGAATATTATAATTAACGACCTGCCTGCGATTTTTATTGACTTTCTGAAACTCAGAAAGCAGCGTTGATATCTTATAGGAACTGACGATTGGAATCGAAGCGAATTTCACTTCTTCGATCGGCGTATCTTCAAAAGCCATCAGCTCCTGGTGCATTTCGTTTTTTGTCTCCAGCAGCTGCAGCGCATAATCATAAAAACACTGGCCTGCTTCCGTCAGAGTAATCTTATTACCAGTCCTGTTAAACAACACTACCCCAAGCTCGGTTTCCAAAGCTTTGATCTGCTTGGACAGCGAAGACTGAGAAATGTATTCTTCCAGTGCTGCCGACCAAAAACTGCCATGCTTGACAATAGCGACAAAATATCTCAACTGATTAAAATTCATTTCTCTCACCTGCTTTCACTCTGCCCAGCCTGAAGCTGCTTATCTACTACGATTATACGGTAAAAGCAGGCTTTTTCGTATTCCAATAGAGCATAACGTCTTGCCTTTATAGAATTAAAAGTTTATTAATGCAAACTATTGGTTATATCTTTCCAATATGTCAAAACAGCTTTGCTATTTAGAATAGCCTTCAAACTCCCACTCGTATTATGATGTTCCTAAGAGGAAATGCTGCTTGAACACCGGTGTCAGTTGGTGCAGCTCTGAAACCGGTCAGCTGAAAACTGTTAGATATTGCAAAAAACAGTCTCCGCAAAAATGATTCTACTTTCTTGCAGGCAGCAGCTTCCCATTCACAGTACAGTATATTTAAGGAGGCTTTATTATGACTACTAAAATCAATGATTTACGTTCCGCACTCGACTATCTGCGTACCATCCCCGGACAGTTGGTGGAAACCAACGTCGAGGCCGATCCACGTGCCGAGATCTCCGGTATTTACCGCTATGTTGGTGCCAAAGGCACCGTTAAACGCCCGACTCGCTTAGGACCTGCCATGATCTTCAATAATGTTAAAGGCCATCCCGGCGCTAAAGTCGCTATCGGCGTACTTTCAAGCCGTGCCCGTGTCGGGCACCTGCTGGGATGTGAACCCGAAAAGCTGGGCTTTCTTTTAAAAGACTCCGTATCCACCCCGATCGCTCCGGTAGTTGTAAGTGCTGACCAGGCACCCTGTCAGGAAGTAGTGCATCTGGCAACAGAAGAGGGCTTTGATATCCGCAAGCTGATCCCAGCCCCTACCAATACTGAAGAAGACGCCGGCCCATATGTAACCATGGGGCTTTGCTACGGCACCGATCCTGAAACCGGCGATACCGATATTACTATCCACCGCCTCTGCCTGCAGGGCAAAGACGAAATATCCATGTATTTCGTTCCAGGCCGTCACTTAGACGTATTCCGTCAAAAATACGAAAAAGCCGGCAAACCGATGCCGATCTCCATCAGTATCGGCGTTGACCCGGCCATCGAGATCGCCGCCTGCTTCGAACCACCTACAACTCCACTCGGCTTCAATGAATTGAGCATAGCCGGCAGTATACGGGGCGAAGGCGTGCAAATGGTACAGTGCAAAACTATCAACGAAAAGGCTATCGCCCGTGCAGAATATGTTATCGAAGGCGAACTGCTGCCTGATGTCCGCGTCCGCGAAGACCAAAACAGCAATACCGGTAAAGCAATGCCGGAATTTCCGGGCTATACCGGCGCTATGAAACCAGCAATCCCGCTGATCAAAGTCAAAGCAGTTACCCACCGCCGCGACCCAATCATGCAATCCTGCATCGGTCCTTCCGAAGAACACGTCAATATGGCAGGTATACCGACTGAAGCATCTATCCTCGGCATGACGGAAAAAGCACTGCCAGGCAATGTCAAAAACGTATATGCCCACTGCTCCGGCGGCGGCAAATATATGGCCGTTATCCAATTCGTCAAAAAAGCTCCGCCTGATGAAGGCCGTCAAAGACAGGCTGCTCTGCTAGCCTTCTCTGCTTTCTCGGAACTGAAACACGTTATCCTGGTAGACGACGATGTTGATCTGTTTGATACCGACGACGTACTGTGGGCTTTGAATACCCGTTTCCAGGGCGATGTCGACGTTATCACTATCCCAGGCGTTCGCTGCCATCCGCTCGATCCTTCCCAATCCCCCGAATTTTCGCCTTCGATCCGCGATGTAGGTATATCCTGCAAAACTATTTTTGACTGCACCGTACCTTTCGGGCTTAAAGAGCACTTCCAGCGCAGCAAATTTAAAGAAGTCGATCCAGCCAAATGGGTTCCTGAATTATTCAAAAAATAATAGTAAAAGAAAAATACCTGAAGCATTTATGCTTCAGGTATTTTTCTTTTGTATACCTAATGCCAGCAGCTTCACTGCCTGCCACTGTTTGTGTCTCTCCGGACTTACTTCCCTGTCCCAAAATTCATACTTCAACTGGAAGAAATACTCCTCATAAAAACAGTTGACAGCCGATTGCCGCGAATAGTCTATTTTTAACGCTGCTAAAACATCCAACAAACCGGCGCCAAAATATGGCAGCAACTCTTTTACTTTCCGTTTATACGTCCTGGTCTCCTCCTGAAAGCGAGCATAACACAAAGCAAACAGCGCCAGCTCCAGCAGCTCCTTAAAAGTAATATAGTCGCCGCTTACGGCAGCCGTCAGTACTGTTTCATAAATCAAACTCCGTACCGCTGCACTGGCGTGAAAAAACAAAAGAAATTCGTTCAGCGCTGTGCTGGCCTGCGGCGGTACATATCCCTCAGCAAGTTCACCACCACGCACATATGGTGCTAAAGCTGTGAAATTATCGCTGCTCACAAAAGTCTGCCCCATTTCCAGCAAAATTTCCTCCGGCGTCAGCTGCAACCCATTCAGCAATCCACACGCCTCACCGTCCTGCAGATGTCGATAGATTTTCAACCCCTGCCGCTCCTCGCAGCCTGTAACCAGGCCATGCGGGCACTTCAACAAACCTTCCATATCAGTATGCCGCCCCCTTTTCGATAATCCTGCGGGCAAGAAACCTGTGCAGATTTATGATTGTCGTATGCTCATAGCCATATTTATCCTCTTCGTCAAAAGTTATCTTCACCATCTCAATATGATTCCTGCGGCAATAATCGTTCAACTCCCTTTCGGCCTGCTCACGGTCGTTGATCTCTCCATCCGATAATAGAAACAACAATCTCCGCTTCCCCTTCAGCACCTGTTCCTGCAGCAACCGCACCGCCGGCAGCAGATTACTCCCCCCTCCAGACAACGGTACGATCGAAGTCTGCTCGGCTTTATCAATAAAACTTTTACGTACTTTGGCCCCGCCCTCAAAATCTATTACCAGTGTTCTGATACCGTCAAAATTATTAACTGCCGCTAAAATCTCGATCAGCGCTTCTGCATATTCACGTTCAAATCGGTACGTACTGCCCGAAACATCGCGTATGATCATAATATCTACCGATACCTTACGCCGCAAGTAATACTGATAAACCCTGCTTTCCTCCGCTGTTTTAGAGGCCAGATACGCTTCCTGCTGCTTTTTCAGGTTAACGTCGCCGTCATAAGCACCAATGATCTTCATCGACGTAAAGCTCTGCTTAAAAATATATTCCAGCTCGCCGATCTCGCGCCTGTATTTCCGTACTGTATCCAAAAAGAACTGTGAAGTGTCGCCCGACCTGCTTACCATACGCCCTACGCCTGCCAGCTTACCTGTCTGTGATGCGGCATTCTTCATTTTTACTTTCAGTTCACGGATATGCTCTTTCCGTACAATCTCGCATAATTCTTCTTCGCTGAACACCTTCAGCATCGACATAGAACCGGCAGTTCCTGCCGCAGCAGCTTTCTGCTCCCACACAGGTGTGATTTCTGACGTCATCCGCAATCCCTGCAGCCATTCTGTCAGCAAATCCGTCACCACGATCAAATTCTGCAGCTCCGTCCGTACCGCAGTCAAGGCCAGAGGTACCATAAAATCATAAAAACTACTGTCCCCCTGCGGCTCGATGATACCGTACTTCAAAAACACCTGTAAAGCTTCCAGCTGACCACGCTGAGGCAAATACTTCACAAGCTGCTCCAACTCCACATCCTGTGTCGTCATATTCAGTAGTGTCAGCAGCTTGCCAAACTCAGGCAGCTCACGCGCTAGCTTATACTCACAGAACGTCCTAAACAGACTTCTATAGATGCATCGGTATAAAATATCCTTCTTAAGTCGCTCCAAGTGCCTGTACCCCTCCGTCCCCGTAAACAACGCCGTCTTTTCATACCGCAAAACACTCAGTTCACTTACAACAAACGCATCAGTAAAACTCTCTGACGAAAGTAGCCCATGCAAAGCTGAATGCTGCCATGCCTCCAGCAACCATTCGCAGTTGACAGCCAGCACATACCCGTCCTCACGACTTCCAGTACAGCAGCACAGCTGTCCGCATTCTGTGCCAACAGAGCCTTGATATGCAGCTGCATCAGCATAATATTCTATTTTAAAAGCCAGTTCCGGGCATAATACCGCAAAATTTTCCATAACAGCCACCTTAAATAATTGAAGACTCAAGCTTCTCCTTCACCATCTGCAAATCATAAAAACCCAGGTCTACATCCAGATAATACATAAAGCTCTGCAAAATGATCTCTTTAAAAGTTACGATTCCGATCGCGCTCAAGGCCTGCTCCAGCTCCATGATCCGCCTGTCTGTCAAATCAGTAACGCTTGCCGCCTCACAGCCCAACACCCTTTTTGCCAGATACCTCTTGATGCTTTCAACATTCCGATTATCATAAAAATAAGAATCTATCATCGTCTGCCGCCACTCTGGGCGCCGCAAAAGCTCCAAATTGCACAGAACTACGGCAATAGCCGCATTGCGTACCGACAGTGGATAAGTATTGCTGCGTACCTCGCGCATCAACTCAATAATATAACGCTTTAGGCTTACCGGTACAACATCGTTGGCACGGCACTCCTCCGCTACTATCTGTTCAACTATCAAAAGCTCATCTTCCGCCGTCGGATAATCGAAATAAAATGAAACCAGACGCTGAGCAAAGCTCTGCGGCAGCTTAACGTTGCCGGAATATCTGCTGTCATTCGAGCAGAACACGATCCGAAAATCCTCGTGTGCATAAATCATCTTATCGCCGATCGCCGTTACCGAAGTCCGGTCCAGTATACTGTTGAACATCAGCAAAATCTCCTGTACCGAATGTGTCGCCTCATCGACGATGATAATGCCGCCACTCTCCATACAATCTGCCACAACTCCGTTCTTAACTGCCAGACTGCCGTTTTCCAGCCTCAGTCCCAAAATCAGGCTTGTTTTCGTCTGTTCTGGACTCAGCTGCACATAATAGGCTGGCACATTTTTAGCCAGCGCATACTGCCTGGCCAGGTTCATCGCGATAATACTTTTGCCGCTGCCCGAAGGTCCCACGATATAAAGCGGCCACCTGGTATGCTCAAGCACCGCGTAGCAGCGTGCCAAAAGCTGCGTCCCATCCTCGCCTACTATTTTTGGTATCTGCTGCAGATCAAGCTGTGTTTTCAGCTCTGCCATAATTTTTCACCCCGCAATTATATAAAAAAAGCGGGGGAGCTAACTCCCCCGCCAATCAAGGACTTGTCCAAGCCCCAAGCAGCCATTTATTTCTTTAAAGGTGGAACCGGCGGAATTTGCTGTAAATTAGGAATATCTTCCGGTTTTAGTTTAAATACATCATGTACATGGATTTCTTCGGTGGAACGCCAGGAATAACTGCAGGTATCGCAGACATAAACTTCCCAAACATCGCCAACCGGGGATTTAGTCATAACTCTTACTGTATCAGCATCACAACGCGGACATTTCATAAAAATCTGCCTCCTTTATACCTCAAATTATCATTGATTTTTTTGTGCAGCCATAAAGTCTCTAAAAATAGCTTCCCATTTCGGGGTAGCCGGAGACGGTTTCAACAATTCAACAGAACGCGGATTCGGTTCCGGAGCGACCGGAGTAGTTGCATCGATGATCAGCTTGTCATGCATACCTGCCGGTACCGAAGACGGATCAAGCGGCATACCGGCACAATTCGGGATGATCGCAACATCCTTACTGGGTTTGACGCGGGTAGTAAGCGCCCACATAACCTGCTCCAGGTTAAACGGATCGACAAACTCGTCGACAACGATAATGACCTTGGAATAAGGCATACCATGCGGAGTAGACAGCAGACGGAAAGCAACACCCTTACCGAAGCCGCCGTAACGGACCTTCGTAGAAATGATAACGCCGATACCATGAGTATACATAGCATTGACTGCCTGCACTTCAGGCATAGTAGCTTTCAGCTGTTTGTACAGAGGCACGCTGGTATTAAGAGCCATCAGGTAATCGATCTCAGTCCAGGGCATACCAAGATACAGGTTTTCAAATATCGGATTGGTACGATGTGTGATATGAGTTATCTTGATCTCGCACTGATTCCTGGCGCCGGAATAAGAGCCAGGGAACTCGCCAAACGGACCTTCGCAGGTACGAACGCGCGGCATAATGTAGCCTTCCAGAATAACTTCAGCATGAGCAGGAACATACAAATGCTCAGCAGTATCAGCTTTAGTAATTTCAGTAGGAACACCATCCTGCAAGGCGCCGACGAATTCATATTCATTCTGGTCGTAATTAACAGGAGTGCTTGCCATAAAGCTTACAAGCGGAGTATTGCCCAGAGCGATAGCTACCGGTAAAGGCTCGTTGACTTCTTCTGCCTTAGCAAGCTGGATGGCGATATCATGAAAAGGCAAAGCCTGGATGCCGATACGGTCGATATCTTTGACCTGGATACGGTAAATACCGACATTCTGCTTATCCAGATTATCAGGTTCAGCCGGATCGCCGGTAACAACGGCTGCTTTAGACAGGAAAAAACCACCGTCCTGATCATTGATTCTGTAAAGAGGCAAAACATCAAATAAATTGATATTTTCGCTGATGGTATTTTCCTTACACATTGCTTTTTCACGTGGAAGAATTACTGGCGGTACCGGGAATTTGTCCCAGCGGCGGTTCAATTCATGGAATTGTTCCTTTACAGGAGTGTCTTTAGGCATTCCCATCATCAAAGCATGATTAGCCCAGGAACCGTGAACGTTGGTTACAACAGAATATTTATAACCTTTCACCTTCTCAAACAAAACAGCCGGTTTTTTATCCATATTAGCGCAGGCACGTCCGGCAGCGCCAATATCAGGTTCCGGATCGACCTCATCTTTAACGCGGATCAGCTGCCCCTCTTCTTCTAATGTTTTTAAAAACTCTCTCAAATCTTTGTAAACTTTTGCCATGTTTTTGACCTCCTTTGTCATCGTTTCACTTGGTAAGGTTTACCCCTTGTCTATATACTAGAACTGACTGCTCCTAATAGCAATTCAGTTAGTTCGCAAGGATATGCGTTTTCGGAATTTCCAAAAAACTATCGCTGTCATTCAGTTTAGGAATGGCAGCGACCGGCTGTTCACGCCGCTTTTTACCCGTGACTGCCCTGCTTTCATGCCGCATTTTCCGTCACTCACCAGTGGGCATTGCAGTGCCATCAGCCCCCCCAATTTGCTGTCAACAGAAAAAACAATGGCGATACGGAAATAATATCCATACCACCATTGTTTTTATGTATTCTGTCGAAGTTTTAATAACTATTATCAGCACATTTTTACAGCCGTTTTAAATTATAAAAATTGAAAGACACAAATGCATTCCCTAATCAAAACTTCCAGATAAAATTGATATTACCGCTGAAGCCCTGCTTTTTGCCGCTCCAGCCCTGAAAGCCAATGTCGACAGCAGGCGCGTTCACATCTTTATTTTGAATGATATAACCCAGCTCCAACATACCGCTGCTGCCTTTGATACTGGGTGCCGGCGTGCTCAGACCTTTGACCGTTGCTTTTGCTTCGCCGTCAAATTCGTATTCATACGCCAAACCTGCATAATAAGTACCACGCTCACCGTTTTCTTTGCTCAGACGTGCTCCCAGTCTGGCACGAGTGCTGTTAACTGCGTCAAAGTCATAAACTTCTCCATTACCGGCACCGCCTAAAGTTACACTGTCACCGCTTTGGTGCGTATACAAAAGCTTGGCATAAATATCTGCTTTTACAGTATCGTTCAGTTTGCTGACCCTGCCAATACCAATATGAGCTCCGTAGTAACTGCTGCTGCTGTCATAGTCGGCATAAACCTTACTGCCGCCGGCGCCGATCATATCGCCGCTGGCGTAATCAGCATCCATACGGCCGTAGCGCACGCTGCCTTCGTAATATAAACCGCTGTTATTATCCTGACGCACTATCATGCCTATGCCATAGTATTTAGTATTACCGTCAGCGCGAATACCACTGTCTAAATGGCTGGTGTAATTGCCCCAGCCGTATTCCAGCAGCGGGCCATAGGTAAGCTTGCCGGCGTTGTTTTTGATTGCTTTGGCAAAACCCAGCGCCAGGTTATAACCACGCATATCGCTGTAGGAACCACTTTTGTAACGCATATTGCCGCCACCGGAGGCACCGAACATTTCTGCGCTGCCACCACCAGCTACCTGCACGGCATTAGCGATGCCGCTGCCGGCAACAGTGTCGGCGCCGCTGTTGACAAACGCTGCAGCGGCTATCTGGGTCTCTACTGGTGATTTAGCCTGTTCAGTCGTTTTGGCAGGAACTTTATCCACTGTAGCAACGATACTATTACCGCTCAGATCAGTTGTAAATTCGTACTCGATGCTGACGCCCTGCTGCAGCCTGCCATAAGTGACGCCGTCAGCTGTTATACCATTGGCATTAGTCAGCAGATTTACCTTATCACCGACCTGCAAGGTACTGGTCGAACCTGCCATACCTACGTTGACATTGCTGCCGGAAATATCAGTACCTTTATTATTAGTCAGGGTCAATATCGTATCTCCATTAATGATATCCTCCGGCAGATAAAAATTTAAATTCTCAAAATTTGCTATATTTTTCATTTCTAACCCTTTAGTTTGGAAGTTCAATGTATTTCCTGTACGTTTATCCTTAGAAGAAGTTGTATCAGCGCCACCATAAATTATTGTATCAGCGCTAAAGACCGGCTTTTCTCCACTGGCGGCTGTTATTGTGATAACATTATTTATCGCAGTTCCCTTGCTGCTTCTACCACCTGCAATAACATCACTGTTTATCTTACCGCCGCTGATAGTTATTTCATTGCCATCTGCCGACTCATTTACACAATATCCGCCATAGATCTTACTGTTTATTTCGCCGCCGCTGATAATAACCTTATTACCATTCGCACTTCCCTCTTCCGTATGTCCACCTTTAACGCTCTTATTTATCGTTCCGCCACTGATTGTAACACAGTTTTCTATCGCATCACCTGACCAACTGAAGCCACCAACAACGTTATCAATTTTTCCGTCTGTTACAGTTACCCAGTTCTTTTCGGCTGTGTTGACATCATAGGCATAACCACCATAAACATTTTTCATTTCCGTAGTACTGCCGCTGACTGCAACTCCATTTTCTTTAACTTTTCCCCATGAAGAGTAAGCTCCATAAATCTTACTTGTGAAACTGCCGCCATTGATAATTACTTTATTACCTGTTGCTACATAATCATCGGTACGTTGTGCGCTGTAGGCGCCATAAATTTCTTTTGTAAAAGTTCCGCCATTTATTGTAACAATATTATTATTGCTTTTATTTTTAGCACTCTTTCCGCCATAAATCTCATTACTGAATGTACCTTCTGCTATTGTTACTTTATTACCTTCTGTATATCCATTTTCTCCAACAGCGTTGCCACCAAAAACCATACCTGTTATTATACCATTATTGATAATCACTTCATTACCGGTAGCATTGCCCTCACCATTGACAGCTCCGCCGTAAACGGAAGCATTTATTGTTCCGCTCTTAATAGTCACTTTATTATTTACAGCATTGCCCAGCTCTGTGTCTCCATTAGCGGTCAATACCCCACCTTGCAGAGTATTTGTCACTGTCCCGCCATCAACAATAACGTGATTACTGCTAACATCATAATCACTGCCAGCACCGCCATAAGCATTTGCAATCGTACCAGTTATTGTTACTGTATTATTTGCAACAGCCGCCTTATCATCCCTACCGCCATAAACTTTTTTCCCACTATTATCTTCAGCAATCACAACTGTAGAACCAGTTGGATTCTTGTCGCCTATATATTCATCATCTTTAGTCCAGCTTTCACCGCTCCAGGTTCCGCCGCTGTTGGCTGCATGTACGGGCATCAGATTACAAACTCCCAGCACCGCCCCGGTCAGTAATGTTGCTAAAATCCTTTTACTCAAAAGTTTTTCTTTTCCTGTCATTTTCATCGCTCCTCATAATTTTTCACTTGTTTTTGCAGTCCCCTGCAGCACCTGCCATCCAGTTTCCCAAGCTTATCTAAATAAATTCCAGTGACTGTTGGTTATCCACCGCTGCAGCAAATATACGTTTATAACAGGCAGAATCACAGACAGCAACCTGTTATAAACTCAACCTCATGTTATTTTTATCTTTATCCTGTTATTTTGCCTCCTTAGAAGAACTTACTTATATCCTCGCAGTATTACTGCGGAACTGATATTGAGATTATTTATACAAACTAACACTAAAATTACGATCGTCTTTGCTGTTCTTGCCCAGCTGCAGACGGATATTGCTGCCAATATACGGAAGGCAGCTTTCACCGTACATACTTCATTCCAGCCTTTCCCAACGTTTGATTTCTCTTTAAAATTCTCAGCAAAAGCATTGTTTCTTTTGTTTAAATTCAAAAATATTTGTAATTATTATATTTATAGCAATTATAGCACACTTGTACCCCCCCGCAAGACACTTACTTTGAGTCTGTGTAATACTTTTTCGAGTCTTGGGGCGCATTACGCCAGCGGCTTTAAAACTATCGGCGTCTGCGCCTTTTTAAGTTTCTAATCCGCATACTTTTTGCCGGTACAGCTCTACCACTGCCAACACAGCTGCCTACCTGCCACCAAAACACTGCTACTAAGTTTTGACCTGGCTTTTAAACTACTCCTCACTTTGCTCTCAACACTCCTTTTATATCCTCCCAAAGGCATAAAAAAACCGCCTGCTAAAGCAGACGATTGGAAAATAATTTCATTTCAATTTATTTGTAATTATATTTAATAAATTGAACATATGTTATAATATCTGTAATAAAAGCAAATAAAATCCACAATCCGGAAGTGATCTCTTATGAAGAAATTTATAACTGTCACCCTCGCATTTATCATTGCTTTATCTATTCCTCTGGCAGCCTACGCTGCAACTTATATTGGTAACCGCAACAGCTGGAAGTTTCATTATCAGGGCTGTCGCTGGGAACGTAAAATGAACGAAAGTAACCGTATTTATTTTCCCAGTCGCCAGGAAGCAATCAATATGGGTATGGCTCCCTGTAAGGTTTGCCGTCCTTAAAATATGTTATAGGCAACAGCTAATACCCTTAAAGTAAGGTTTCTAACCTGCTTTAGGGGTATTTTATTTTACAGAAACAGTTTTTCCTGCTTTAAAGGAAGAAAAACTTTACTAAAAACAAAAACACTGCAAAATTTGCAGTGTTTTTGTTCTTAGCTTTTTAATTATGCTTTTAAACTGGCAATCGCCGCTTTGGTATCAGCAGCGCCATAAACATACGAACCTGCAACCAGTACAGTCGCACCTGCTTCACGTACCAGTTTGGAGGTTTTATCGTTGATGCCGCCGTCTACCTGTATTTCTATGTTTAGTCCTGCATCGTTGATCATCTTCCGCAGCCGGGCGATTTTTGGTACTGTGGTTTCAATGAAGCTTTGACCGCCAAAACCGGGGTTGACGCTCATCAAAAGCACCATATCCACATCCGGCAGAATCTCTTCCACCAGGCATAGTGGCGAAGCCGGATTCAAAGCCACGCCGGCCTGCATACCTTTGTTTTTGATGTATTGCACACAGCGGTGCAGATGTTTGGTAGCTTCGGCGTGTACTACTACCATATCCGCGCCGGCATCGGCAAAATCGTCGATATATTGCTCGGGATTGTTGACCATCAGGTGACAGTCAAAAAAGAGATCGGTGACCTTACGGATCTTTTTAACGACCGGCGCGCCAAAGGTCAGGTTCGGTACAAAGGCACCGTCCATCACGTCGATATGCACCCAGTCTGCCCCGGCAGTTTCGATTTTTTTGATTTCGTCTGCCAGATAAGCAAAATCGGCAGATAAGATTGAAGGCGCTACTTTGATCATTTTCTTCCGTCCTTTTCCTTTTTGGATTTTATTTCTTCTAAAATAGTCAGGTACGATTCGTAACGCGACTGCGCTATCTCTCCGGCTGCCAGCGCATCTTTGACGCCGCATATCGGTTCGTGCGTATGTGTGCAGGGCGTAAATTTACATCCATCTTCAAAGCCTGCAAATTCGCGGAAACATGCCGCCAGTTTTTTATCGTCCAGTTCTTCTAAATTCAAATTGCCAAAACCGGGAGTGTCTGCCAGATAACCGCCGGCAAAAGGCAGCAGGTGTGCAAAGCGCGTGGTGTGTTTGCCCCGCCCTATTTTTTCGCTGACACTGCCTGTCACCAGCTGCATACCGGGTTCGATAGCGTTGAGAGTCGATGACTTGCCCACGCCGGAAGGTCCGGCAAATACAGTTATTTTACCGTACAGCCGATCTTTCAGCTTGCCAACATTGATTCCCTGCTGCGCAGAGATCGCATAGACCTCGTAGCCAGCCTGTTTATAAACAGCTTCGATCTCGGCCACCAGCCCCGCCGGTGCCAAGTCGATTTTATTAAGGCAGATAACGGACGGGATACCAGCCTGCTCTGCCAGTACCAGCAGCTTATCGGCCAGCAGGTAGCTGAAATCGGGGTTGATACAGGCAAATGCGACGATGATCAGATCGACGTTGGCGATAGTCGGCCGCAGCATAAAATTACGCCGCGGCAGAATCCTGGTAATCATACTTTCGCCGTTATGATTGGTTTCAAATTCAACTATGTCGCCAGTGCAGAGTGAAAACCTGATCTGCTTAAGCTTGCCTTTGACCTTGCAGGTGACAAGCTCGTCGGTACCGCTGTCGACATAGTAATAACCGTTATAGGTTTTGATGATTCTTCCCTGGCCGATACTCACAGATTTTTCTCCTCGACCATTTTATTGTTACAGAAGAACTGCACTTTGCCGCTGCCAGTAACTTCCACTTTTTGGCGTATACGTACGCCGGCTTTCTGCGCGCCCTGATAAACAGTTCGCTGTCCGTTGGCATCGATCAGGATGATCTGCACATCCTGGGTACCGCTGCCCTGGGGCACGACGAATTCGGCATATTTATTGACGCTTTGCGGATGACTGCCAGATGATACCTGCAATACAACTTTACCGTCGGCGGCAAACTTAGAGCCTGCAGGCGGTTCCATACCTACTATGCTGCCCTCACTGCTGCCGCTTTCAACATAACGTACGGTAATATCCATGATACCTAACTCGGTCAGGGCTTTTTTAGCATCATTCAAGCTGCTGCCCATTACGTCCGGCATCGACAGGTCTTTGGGATCGCGGCATACAACCAGATCTACCTTCGATCCCTTCGGTGTCTTGTTTTTAGCCTTTGGGGCCTGTTCCAAAACAGAATCGGCCGGTTTGCCTGCCACAAATTTATAAGTTACAACACCAGTTTCGTAACCCAGGTCACTTAAAAACTTTTTGGCATTGTCCAGCTTTCTTCCAATCAAATCAGGCATTTCCAGCATTTCCAGGCCTTTGCTTACCACCAAAGTGATCTCGCTGCCTTCCTTACGCTTACTGATGCCTTCCGGTTCTTGTTTGATAACGTAGCCCGGAGTCACCTTCTCGTCATATTCTTCGTCCAGTTTTACAGTAAAGCCCGATTTTTCCAAGGTTTTCTGCGCTTCCACTACCGATTTACCAACTACGTTAGGCACATCAACTGTTTTGCGGCTGAACACGTTACCGACCATTAAAAAGACAGCGGATAAGATAGCAACCAGTGCAAACAGCTTGATGTATTTGTTCCGGCGTTCCCGCCTGTTGATAGCGGCAGCTTCCTGCACTATCTCGTCAGTACTTTTGTTGAAGGCCGGCTTCATGATAATGGTTTCTTCAGGAGCGCCTTCCTCGTTATCGCTGGCCCAGTCGTAAATTTTTCCGGTAGGCTCGGCCAGCTCGTTTTTCGAGATCGCCGTAATACCCAGCATTTCGGCATAATCTTCTTCAACGCTTTCCTGCAGCATTTTAGTTTTGATATTATAAAGGTCTTGCCACATTTCTTCGGCGGTCGCATAGCGGTCGGCCGGGTCTTTAGCAAGCGCTTTGTCAATTACTTCCTGCAGCGAATCAGGCAGGTCTGGATCATAGGTTTTCAGCGGCGGCGGCGTTTTTTCGAGGTGCATCATCGCCACAGCAACGGCAGTTTTGCCGTCAAAAGGCACGTGTCCCGTCAGCATTTCATACAAAACGATGCCCAGTGAATAGATGTCGGACTGAGCCGTTACGGGACAGCCGCCAGCCTGTTCTGGCGACAGATAATGCACCGAACCTATCACAGACGATGTATAGACCATCGTCTGACTAGTGACCATACGCGCTATACCGAAATCGGCGATTTTAGGCGTCATGCTTTTATTGATAAGGACATTATGCGGTTTGATGTCGCAGTGAATAATATTGCGGTTATGGGCATGCTGCAAAGCGGCAGCCAGCTCACAGGCAATATGCACGGCCCAGAAAGGTTTGAGCGGGCCCTGCTCCTCTAAAATACTTTTCAATGTTCTACCATCTACGTATTCCATAACGATAAAATACAAACTGTTTTCTTCGCAAACGTCAAAAATATTGACAATTGAAGGGTGGATCAGCCTTGCGGCGGACTGAGCCTCGCGGCGGAACTGTTCGAGCAGGCTTTTATCGTTATTGAACTGAGCGCGCAGTATTTTTACGGCGACTTCCCGGTCCAGCAGCATATCCTGCGCCAGGTAAACCTCCGCCATACCACCGACGCCGACAGGACGCAGGATCTTATAACGGTTATGTAAAATTTTTCCTACCATATCTGTCATGATCTGTTATCCTCCTCGGTCGGGGTCAAGTCTATCAGGATCAGCGAAATATTATCTCTGCCGCCGTTGTCTAAGGCAGCTTCCAGCAGCACTTCGGCAGCTTCGGCCGTCTGATGTGCCTGCAGAATCTCGCTGATCTGTCTGTCATCCACCATATCACTTAAACCGTCACTGCATAAAAGCAGCTTGGTATCTGCTGTCAGCTCCAGAGTAAAGCAATCTACTTCCAGCTCGTCTTCGGCTCCAACAGCGCGCAAAATTATATTTTTCTGTGGATGCTTAAAAGCCTCCTGTGCAGTGATCTCGCCGTTGGCCAATAACTCTGCGACGTAAGAATGATCGCGGGTGACCTGCTGTAAAGTGCCGGCACTCCATGTATAAAGTCTGCTGTCACCTACGTTGACCGCATAAGCTTTACCGTCTGCCGCCAGATATACTGCCACGAGCGTCGTGCCCATATCATGATACTGTATTTCATTTTGAGCCATCTTCCTGATATGCTTATTAGCCTGCTGCACTGTTTCACGCATGGCGGTGCATAACTCGGTGCCAGTAAGCTCCTTAAATTTTTCCGCTTCCTGCTGCAAAACCTGTAAGGCTTCCCTGCTGGCGGTTTCTCCGGCTGCATAGCCGCCCATACCGTCAGCCAGCGCAAAAAGCTCAGGTCCTGTTGTCAACAAAGCGTCTTCGTTGACAGTTCTTACCATGCCCACATGGGTTTTACTGATAACGAACATTGACGAACCTCCTAACTTTATAGCTTATGTCTGTTTTTGTCACTGATAACGCCGCTGCTTTCAGTCCTGCTGCTCTTGGGCAAACCTGGCGCGCAGCTGTCCACAGGCGGCATCGATGTCTTTGCCCATTTCCCTGCGGACGGTGGCATTTATTTTATGTTTCTGCAGCACCTTTAAAAATGCTTCAACCACTTTTTTTGATGGGCGTTCAAAGCCTTTTTCTGGCACTGGATTGGCCGGAATCAAATTGACGCTGGCATGTTTGAACCGCAAATGATTAGCCAGCAGCTCGGCTGCTACAGGGCTGTCATTTTTGCCGGCAATCAGAATATATTCATAAGTCACCTGCCTGCCGGTATAACCGACATAAGCTTCGGCAGCCTGGATGACCTCCTGAAAAGGAAAACCTTTGTTGACCGGCATCAGCTCGGTTCTGAGCTCAGGCTCGGCTGCGTGCAGCGAAATTGCCAGATTGATCGGCAGTCCCAGCTGCGTCAGCTTTTCGATACCTGGGATAATACCGCAGGTAGAAATCGTCATGTTCCGGCAACTCATATACAGCGTATTTTCCTGATGCAGGAACTGCAGTGCGCCGATAACGGCGTCAAAATTAAGCATCGGTTCGCCGCTGCCCATAACGACAATACGGCTGACCTGCTTACCTTCTCTGACCAGCATACTGTTAAAAATATAAACCTGTGCTAAAATTTCAGCGGCGGTCAGATTACGAATGCAGCCGCTGAGGCCGCTGGCACAGAAAGCACACCCCATATCGCAGCCGACCTGGCTGGATACGCAGACGCTGTAACCATAATCATGGCGCATCAGTACGGTCTCGACCGAATTGCCGTCCGGAAATTCGAGCAGCACCTTGCGGGTCAGATCGTCCTGCGATACCTGCTCGCGCAGGATTTTAAGCTGCTGCGGCAGGAGCGTAAAGTTTGCTTCTAAGATCGCGATATCCGCTTTGGAAAGATTGCGCATCTGATCAAAAGCAGTTACGGATTTTTGGTATAACCATTGATAAACCTGAGCCGCGCGGAATTTCTTCAATCCAGCAGCCACCAAAAGTTCCTGTAATTCAATTAAAGATAAGCCAAAAAGCTCTTTTTTCACAGCCTACTCCTTACGCACCAAAGCGCAGATATAGAAACCATCGGTACCATCACGCTGCGGCAGCAGCTGCAATTCGTCCACTGTTTCACCTGTCAGCGGGTGCTGAAAACCGGCATACTGCCAGTTGGGATTATTTTCTAAAAATTCAGCGGGGATGTAATGATTTTCGGCCTGCTCTAAAGTGCAGGTACTATAGACCAGCCTGCCGCCAGGTTTGACATAACGGGCAGCATTGCGCAGAATATCGCGCTGCAGCGGCGGGAAAGTTTTCAGATCAAGCTTATTTTTCTTCCAGCGTGCTTCGGCACGACGGCGCAGTACGCCCAGCCCCGAACAGGGAGCGTCTACCAGCACGCAGTCTGCCATTGACGCCCACTCAGGCTTAAACTCTGCCGCATCCTGCAGCGACGGCTCAATGATCGTAATGCCCAGCCGCCTGCTGTTTTCTTCGATCAGCTTGATTTTATGCTCGTGGATATCAGTAGCGTAGATAACGCCTTTGTTTTGCATCAGCTGCGCTAAATGGGTCGTTTTACCGCCCGGCGCACTGCAAACGTCGATAACTGTCTGCCCGGGCTGAGGTGCTAAAACCGGCGCTACCAGCATCGAGCTTTCGTCCTGCACATAAAACATATCGTTGTATTTACTGAACAAAACACTGAGCGCCGGGATCTTGGTACAGACGATACCATCTTCGCACCATTTGGAAGGTTCGGCCTCAAAGCCATCCTCCTGCAGACTCGCCAGAAGTGTTTTGCGGTCACTCACCAAAGTGTTTACACGCAGTGTCAGAGGCGGTGGCTCGTTATCAAAGCGGCACAAAGCCTGCGCCCCTTCAAAACCGAATTGTTTAAGCCAACGTTTTACCAGCCAGTCCGGATGAAATTCTTTAAGTGCTAAATACTGCCTGGGATCTTTTTCTGCATCCGGATAAACGATACTTTCCTTACTGCGCACCGCTCCGCGCAGCACGCCGTTCACAAATTTTACGATGCCTTCATGCCCGAACTTCTTCGCCAGATTAACGGACTCGTTACAAGCAGCAGAGGCCGGTATGCGTTCCAAAAAATAAATTTGGAAAACACCCAGCCGTAATATATTTAAAATCATCGGTTCGATTTTGCCAAGAGGACGTGATACCAGCTGCTGCAACAGCCAGTCTATAGTGCCTTTGGCCTTCACCGTGCCGTAAACCAGCTCGGTAACGAACCTTCTGTCCTGTTCGCTATGATTTTGTTTGCTCAGCGCCTTGCCGAGCGCTATATTGGCGTAAGCCCCATCTTTGAAAACGCTGTTGATCACCTGAGCCGCTGTTAAGCGGGCATTTGGCAGCATGTTCACGGCAGCGGCTTGTTCTTTAATGTTCGCCATGCTTTTCCTCAACTTCTAAAAAGTCTAATACTGCGGCCTCCACACGTTTGATATCGACGCGGGTATTGAAGCAGGGCCCGAAGGGGCGTTCATTGAGCACGCCGACTACCGGCAGCGGAAACACGTCCTGGATACCGCTGGTCAGATCACGTTCACAGGCCACAGCCACAATAGCTTTCGGTCTGATCTGTTTGACCATTTGCCGGGCCAAAGTTCCGCCTGTGGCTACTGCCATGTGGATACCGTATTTATGGGCCAGCCCCAGCATATCGCCAACGCTGCAGCCACCGCATTGACGGCAGTTTTCGATATTACGGGTGATCTTATGTACGCAGGTATCCAGCTGGATACAGTGCGGGGTCAGGATCATAATGCGGTCGGCAGGAACTTTGACGCGATGCTGCTTGACCAAATGATTACTGACTTCGATAAAAGACTGCTCTATCTTACTGCGCGGGATATCAAAAATTCTGCCTAAAACAACGGCGAAGGGGAATAAGATATTCACAGCCTTCCAGGCCCAGAAGTAAAAGATCTTCATGATGGGCACACCTAAGATAGCCAGTACGATACCGGCAACACCGGCCAGCAATGCTAAAGCAATAGCGATACCGATGCCGCCGAACACCACAGGCAGCTTGGCGTTGATTTGTTCCAAACCAGGCAGAGCTACGCGCCAGGCCATATAAATGACCATCGCGCCAATAACGGCGCTGGCCAGAGTCAGTGAAACAAAGACCCTCTTTTTAGGCTTAAAAACATTTTCAAGTTCAATCATTACTTACCCCTCGATATTACCTAATACAGTGCCGGGCTCTACACCGCGGCCATTGCAGAAAACTTTGGCTTCCATACGTTTTTTCGATTCCGGCTGCACTTCCAGCACTTCCAAGGCACCGCTGCCGCAGGCAACTATAAAACCTTTTTTCGTTACAGCCGTAACTGTCCCTGCTGGTGCCGTCTGCCCCTCTGCCGGAACTGTTTTCCATATTTTCAGGTTTTTGCCGTCCGGCAATCTGGTAAATGCGCCGGGAGCCGGATTAAAGCCCCGCACCAAATCGTGTATTTTAGCGGCCGGATTATTCCAGTCGATTTTTTCCATTGCCCGGTCCAGCAGCTTGGCATAGGTTGCTTCAGTCTCATTTTGTTTTTCAGGCTTTGCCGCACCTGAGGCAAGCTCGTCTAACGTTCGCACCAGAAGCTCAGCCCCTTTGACCTTCAATTCGTCATGCAGCTCTCCCATCGTCATTTCACTGCCTATAGGAACGATAACTTTACTGAGCATATCGCCAGTGTCCATGCCGATATCCATCTGCATAATCGTTACGCCGGATTCTTTTTCACCCTGCAAAATCGCATAATGGATCGGTGCCGCACCGCGATATTTCGGCAGCAGCGAAGCGTGTACATTGACGCATCCTAAAGGCGGCAGTGCCAAAAGCTCCTGATTGAGCAGCTGCCCAAAAGCGGCAACGACGATGATCTCTGGCCGCAACTCACGCAGCTGGGCAATAACCTCAGGTGTTTTGACCTTCGCCGGCTGATACACAGGTAAACCCTGCGATAAAGCGTATTCTTTAACAGGCGTCATCAGCATTTTCTGCCCGCGCCCTTTAGGACGGTCGGGTTGCGTAACAACGGCAGCGATTTCGTGCTTACCTGATTCCACCAAAGCCTGTAAAGTTCCTACGGCAAAATCTGGTGTACCCATAAATACAATTCTCATTTTGATCTCCTTTAGCTTGCCGCCTATTCTATGCCGACAGGCACTGTTTCTTTAGGTGTCAGTACGGTAGCTTTATCAATAAACAGGATACCGTCCAAATGATCCAGCTCGTGCTGTACAGCGATCGCCAGAATGCCGTCGCTGGCAAGCTTCATACGTTTGCCTTTACGGTCAAAAAACTCACATTCGATATATTCGGCGCGTTCTACTTCGCCTTCAAAATTAGGCACCGACAGACAGCCTTCGCCGCCGACAACGGAACCTTCCCTTTTGGTGATAACCGGATTGATAAGCTCGATCAGGCCTTCGCCAACGTCGATAACTACTATTCGTCTGGAAACACCTACCTGAGGCGCTGCCAGGCCTACGCCGTCTGCCGCGTACATGGTTTCCGCCATATCGTTCAGCAAACGGACTGTTTTTTTATCTATACGTTCTACTTCTTTTGCCTTTAACCGCAGCACTGGGTTACCGGCAACAATGATATCTAATTTAGCCACGGTCGGACCTCCTTAATTTTTCGTACCTTATATTATACCATAAAATTCAAACTGCAGGCAATTTCTAAACTACGCTGACAGGGTCGACGTCAAAAAAGACATTGCGGCATTCTTTAAATTCAGAATTCCACAAAGCACGCTTGACCAGCTCCATCTGCGGACATTTTACAAGAATGTTCATGCGGTACAGGTCACGTACCTTGGCAACAATAGCAGGGAACGGCCCCAATACCAACAGTTCCTGTTCAGGATGTTCCAGCTGCAGCGTCTGCAGAAAATTAACGATCCGCTGGGCCAGACTGCTGCCACGCACTTCTTCCTTATCCAATACCGTAATTTTCAAAATTTCGGTATAAGGCGGATATCCCAGCTCCTGCCTGATTTCCAGTTCGCTGGCGGCAAAAGCGTCGTAATCCTGCGTCGCCGCCAGCTTGATAACTGGATTATCCGGGTCATAGGTCTGCAGGACCACATGGCCGGCCCTGTCACCGCGCCCGGCTCTGCCTGCAGCCTGTGTCAGCAGAGCAAAGGTTCGTTCCGAAGCTCTGAAATCAGGCAGATTCAACGTCGAATCTGCCGAAAGGATACCCACCAGTGTTACGTTAGGTATATCATGTCCTTTTGCTACCATCTGCGTACCTAAAAGCACATTATATTCACCGCTGCTGAAAGATTTAAGAATATCCTCATGCGCGAATTTTTTGACAGTCGAATCCTGATCCATCCGCAAAATCCTGATTTCCGGCAGTTCGGCAATTTCTGCTTCTGCTTTCTGGGTGCCAGTACCAAAAAATCTGATTCGGCGACTATGACAGTTAGGACATTCGTCCGGGATCGGGGCGGTATTCCCGCAGTAATGGCAGCGCATTGCTTCACCGGCACTATGATAAACCAGCGCAACAGCACAATGCGGGCATACAATACTTTCACCGCAGTCACGACACATCACAAAGGTTGAAAAACCACGCCTGTTCAGCAGTACTATAGCCTGCTCTCCCTGTACCGCCGTCTGCAGCAATGCATCGTTTAGCGCCGCCGAGAGCACAGATTTATTCCCCCGCTGCAATTCCAGCCTCATATCGGCAATTTCAACATGCGGCAACATACTGCCGTTGGCACGCTGCAGCAAACGCAGATGTGTATATGTTCCCTGGCGCGCTTTATAAAAACTTTCCAAATCAGGTGTCGCACTTCCCAAAACTACCGGAATACCGCTCAGCTGCGCCCTTTTCAGGGCTACTGTCCGCGCATGATAATTGGGCCGCTCGTCCTGCTTGTAACTGCTCTCATGTTCTTCATCAATAATTATCAGGCCCAGATCGCTGAAGGGAGCAAAAACAGCTGAGCGTACACCGATCAGCAGCTTGGCACTGTTAGTACGCATTTTATACCATACATCGGCACGTTCATTCTGTGACAGTTTGCTGTGGGCAACCGCAACTTCATCGCCGAACCAGGCCTGAAAACGTTTAACGATCTGTGCCGTCAATGCTATCTCTGGTACCAGCAGCAGAACCTGCTTGCCTGCTTCCATTGCCTGAGCTGCCACCCGCAGGTAAACCTCTGTCTTACCGCTGCCGGTTATTCCCTGCAGCAAAAAAGTTTCCTGATGCGGCTCTGTAATAGCACTGCCGATAGCCTCAACAGCCTGACGCTGCTCGTCTGTCAAATGCAGACTTTCCTTCAGCTCCGTCCTGTTGGCATAGCTGTTGCGCAAAACACGTTGCTCACTCCGTTCGCTCCAGCCTTTCTCACATAAGATACGCAGTATCGCAGCACTCACCTGCACTGACGCCAGTTCCTCCCCGCTTAGAGGGCGTTCGGCTTCTACCAGCACTTCCAAGGCATGCATCTGTGCACGCAGACGTTTATTATATGCTACCAGAGCCTCACGTCCTGCCTTAGTCACAACAAAGCAGATACGGGTCTTGATTTTCAGTTTATTTTCGTAATCATAAGCGATAAGCTTACCTTCATCGTTATAAACAGCCTGCCGCTTGATGCTGGTTTTACCTGGAATAAACAGCCGCATCGCCTCAGCCGGCGAACACAGATAATATTCGGACAGCCAATTTGACGTTGCCAGCATTTCCGCATCAAACCAGGGGCGCGTATCCAGTGTCGCCAAAATTTCTTTACATTCGTATTCTGCCGGAGCAGCCGCGGCCAACGATGTCACAAACCCCTCCACTGTCTGATACCCAAACGGCACCACAACACGCCAGCCCACATCAACGTGGTCCAGCTGTGGCGGTACGGCATAGGTAAATTGTTTGAACAAGTTTTTTACAGGCAGGTTGATTGCCACATTTATATATTTCATGTAATGCTCCATTACTGTAAACTTTAACTTATTATACTTCTACTATTTAAATGAAAATTCCTTTATTTTTCCTACGGACAACAGTTTTTATACTAAGATAAAGAAAGTCACAGCTCCCGCAGAAGCTGTGACTTTACCAACATTTTAAATTACAAGCCTGCCTGTTCTTTCAAGGAAGAGGCTTTATCCGTACGCTCCCACGGCAGATCAATATCAGTACGTCCCATATGGCCGTAAGCAGCCGTTTGTTTATAGATCGGACGGCGCAGGTCCAAAGCTTTGATGATCGCAGCCGGACTCAGCGAGAAGTTTTTGCGCACCAGGTCAGCGATCTTATCATCGTCGATCTTACCGGTACCAAAGGTATCTACCAAAACAGATACAGGCTGTGCCACGCCGATAGCATAAGCCAGCTGAATCTCACATTTATCAGCCAGTCCGGCGGCAACGATATTTTTAGCAACGTAACGTGCGGCGTAAGCAGCGCTGCGGTCTACCTTTGTGGGGTCTTTACCCGAGAAAGCTCCGCCGCCATGACGTGCCATACCGCCGTAGGTATCGACAATGATCTTACGTCCGGTCAGACCGGAGTCACCCTGCGGGCCGCCGATAACAAAACGGCCGGTAGGATTGATATAGTATTTGGTATCAGCGTCCAGCATTTCTGCAGGTACGATCGGTTTAATAACATGCTCCATAATATCAGCGCGGATCTGCTCCATCGGAATTTCAGGCGCATGCTGAGAAGAAACGACTATAGCGTCGATACGTACGGGCTTACCGTCGTCGTATTCAACTGTAACCTGAGTTTTACCATCAGGACGCAGATACGGTAAGGTACCGTTTTTACGAACTTCCGACAACCGACGGGCCAGCTTATGAGCCAGACAGATAGGCAGCGGCATATATTCTACGGTTTCGTTAGTAGCGTAACCAAACATCATACCCTGGTCGCCGGCGCCTACCTCAGTTTCCTCTGCTTTGCCTTCTTTAGCTTCCAGCGCTTTATCAACACCTAAAGCGATATCGGCAGACTGCTCGTCGATAGAGATCAGCACGCCGCAGGTATTACCGTCAAAACCATATTTAGCACGGTCATAGCCAATATTGACTACAGTTTCACGGGCGATTTTCGGAATATCCACATAACAGTTTGTGGAAATCTCACCGACAACATGGATCTGACCGGTTGCCACCAAAGTTTCACACGCAACACGTCCCATCGGGTCCTGTTCTAAGATAGCGTCTAAAACCGCATCAGAAATCTGATCGGCGATCTTATCCGGATGTCCTTCTGTTACAGACTCAGAAGTAAATAATTTTCTCATAATTAGCCTCCTTTAGATAAAGTACACATCATCAATCTGCCTGCTTACTAAAAAAGCGCTCTCATAATGAGAGCGCTGCGTATTATTGTTCAGCATTCTCATCTCACGAATTATCGCAGGACTTAGCACCGTTTTGCAAGACTTTCACCTTACAATGGTTGCTGCGGTTTCACAGGGCCATTCCCTCCACCAGCTCTTGATGAGTAATATTCAATTACAATGCTTATTATAGCGGAACAACTTTCAAATTGCAACAGATTTTACAAAAATCTTTCATTTTTACATCCCGAGGCCTACAAAAGCTTATTTCTACGCCTTTTGAACGAGTTATACTATTTACGATTTGCGCAAACGCAGAACAGTATTCAAAAGCTCTTCTGCAACTTCTGCTTTGGTCATTTGCTCCAGCTCGCGCACTTCGCCGTCCGGAAACAGGAATTTAACGATATTGGTATCAGAGTTAAATCCTGCCCCCTGCAGAGTGACATCGTTAGCAACGATCATATCCAAATTCTTTTTGCAGATTTTTTCTTTTGCATTAGCAATCAGATTTTGAGTTTCGGCGGCAAAGCCTACCAAAAACTGTTTTTCTTTACGTTCGCCCAGAGCTTTTAGAATATCAGGGTTTTTATCCATTACGACAGTTAAAGCGTCGTCAGTTTTCTTTTTGATTTTCTGTTCGGCAACATCATGGGGTCTGTAATCAGCCACAGCAGCAGCTTTGATCACTATATCCATGTCGTTGTAAGCTACCAGACAGGCGTCCATCATCTGCTGCGTAGTTTCAACCTGCACCGTTTTGACATTAGCAGGCGGATTCAGCACCGACGGCCCCGAAACCAGCGTCACCTCGGCACCGCGGTCAGCAGCGGCCTGCGCGATAGCATAACCCATCTTACCGCTGGAGCGGTTGCCGACATACCGTACCGGGTCGATCGGCTCGCGGGTACCGGCAGCAGTTACCAAAACACGCAGATTTTTCATATCGCCACAACTTCTGGCAAAGAAAGCTTTGACAAATTCCACGATCTCACAAGGCTCAGGCAGACGTCCCGCACCAGAAGTACCACAGGCCAAAAAGCCTGTCGCCGGGGCCATCACAGTTACGCCATGCTTTTTCAGGCAGGTAATATTTTCCTGCGTCAAAGCATTTTCATACATACCTGTATTCATCGCCGGACAGACGATGATCGGTGCCTGAGCGGCCAGTAAAGTTGTAGAAAGCAGATCGTCGGCAAGACCGTGCGCCATTTTCGCAATGATATTGGCAGTAGCCGGAGCTACTACAAAAACATCAGCCCAGTTTGCCAGAGCGATATGCTCAACATTAAATTCCTGGTTGCTGTTCCACATAGAAGTCGCAACAGCGTTGCCGCTGATTTCCTTAAATGTCAGCGGCGTAACAAACTGCCGGGCATGCTCTGTCATAACGACACGCACCTCGGCCCCCTGCTTGCGCAGACGGCTTACCAGATCGACAGCTTTATAAACGGCGATACCGCCAGTAACGCCTAAAACGATTTTCTTTCCTTTTAGCAACAAGGCACTAAGCCCCCTTATCTCAGCGTACTTTACGCTCGTAAGTAATAACGTCGTCAGCGATCTCGCGTAAAGCGGTGCTTACTTCTTTCTGAGGCATATTCTGATTGCCTACCGTCAGTTCACGGGCACGTTTGGCAGCTAAAATCACCAGGGTGTATTTACTGTCAACTTTCTCTGCTAAATAATCGATAGAAGGGTCAACCATACTCATATTTCTCTCTCCTTATGTGCCGCATGGCAAATTTCATTGATAATAAAATAAGTTCTGGCAGCACGGTAACGTTCTGCTTCCATGATCGTCAAAACTTTGCTGGTAGCTTTCTGCGCCACATCATTGACGACTATATAATCATATTCGTTGGCATAAGCCAGTTCACCTGTTGCCGAAGCTAAACGGCGTTTAATAACGTCTTCGCTGTCCGTGCCGCGTTTATAAATGCGCGAGCATAATTCATCAAGTGACGGTGGTACGATAAACACAAATACTCCATCAGGAAAGCGTTTTTTAATCTGCATCGCGCCCTGGATATCAATCTCCAAAATAACATCCTTACCCTGATTCAGCAGTTCCATAACATAAGAACGGGGCGTACCGTAATAATTTCCATAAACCTCGGCATATTCCAGCAGTTCTCCCTCTGCGATCATCTGCTTTACTTCTTCCACAGATTTAAAAAAGTAATTCACGCCGTCAACTTCGCCGTTACGCGCCTGTCTGGTAGTAACTGAAACGGAATAAGCCAAGTCGGGAAGCTTTTCCCTAAGCATCTGACAAATCGTTCCCTTGCCGGCTCCTGAAGGCCCGGACAAAACTAATAATAACCCCTGCGGCTTCACGATTAGCCCACCTTCCGTTTTATTTATTCTTCGTCTTCGTCGTCAGTCTGCACTAAACGGTTGGCGACTGTTTCCGGCTGCACAGCCGATAAAATAATATGACCGCTGTCAGTCACGATAACCGCTCTGGTTCTGCGGCCATAAGTGGCATCAATCAGCATACCTCTGTCGCGCGCTTCCTGAATAATCCTTTTGATAGGAGCAGATTCAGGACTGATGATAGAAATGATCCTGTTGGCAGCTACAATATTGCCAAAGCCAATATTGATCAATTTGATATCCATACTTTCACCCTTTCCCCATTACTCGATATTCTGGATCTGTTCCCTGATTTTTTCTATCTCAGCTTTGATCTCCACAACAACTTGCGCCAAAGTATAATCGTTGGCTTTGGAAGCAATGGTATTTGCCTCGCGGTTGAATTCCTGGATAAGAAAATCGAGCTTGCGACCGACAGGCTGATCTGCATCAATGATCAGCTTGAATTGTTTAATATGGCTTTTCAGTCTGACGATCTCCTCAGTAATACTGGTACGGTCAGCAAAAATAGCGACTTCCTGCAGCAATCGTTCCGGTTCAATGACCTGGTTATGTTTCGCAAGCAGTTCGTTGATCCTGTCGCTCAGGCGAATCTGGTATTCTTCAACTACCTGCGGCGAACGTTCTTCGATTACTGCCAGTTTTTCGGCAATCAGATCGGCACGTTTAATGAAATCACCATAGATATTACTGCCCTCGGTCTCACGCATAGCGACAAGATTACTGATAGCCTGACGCAAAGCCTGTTCCAGCTTCGGCCAAACACTCTCAACGTCAAAAAAACCTTCTTGTGCATTGATCACATCCGGGCAGCGTGACAAATATAAAATTTCCGACTGCTCGTTAAGCTTATAGTCTTCACAGCCGATAGCGGAACCAACATCACGCAAAGCGTTATGATACGCCAGTACCAAAGCTTTATCTACTTTAATCGAAACGTTTTCTGTATTGGTATAAGAAGCATTGATAAAAACATCGATGCGTCCACGATTAACAGATTTTAAAATAGTCTTACGGATTCTGTCTTCTACCGGATTCAAAAAACGCGGTAAGCGAATAGCTACCTCGTTATAACGGTGATTGACCGTTTTCATTTCAATCGTTACTGAAAACTGCTCGTCTTCATATTCACCCCGGCCGAAGCCAGTCATACTTTTCAGCAAGCTAAAACCTCCTAAATTTTATGATGATTCATTTTATTTTAATAACGCAGGATCCACGGCAAATTCTCGTCCGCCGCAATAAGCGTCCTTAATGACCAGTAAATAAGGTTTGTCAACATTGAATTCTGCCTGATCAAAATAAAAATTATACTGCAGCTGGCAGATCTTCTGCTTTACTTCCACAGACTCAGATTTGACATCCGATTTCGTTTTCTGCTCCAAATCGATGTCTGCAGGCTTGATTTTATTTTCCTTCAAGGCATCCAGCTGTTTTTGCAGTGCTGCCGCTTTTTCCTGGATCGTTTCCATCCGATCCAGCTTTTTCTGTACCTCCACATCAACGATAGGCTTATTGACCGCCTTGTCAAGATATCTGCCGTCTAAATAGTCGCTGTGGTATGGTGTGACAAAATTCCCATTTTGCACAAGCTGCACTTCCAAATCTTTTTCATTCAGAATTATCGGTGCGTTGATCACCGCACGTATAACTAGCACGCCATCGTAACGCGCTACCAGTTCTTTAGCATTCTCCACACTGATACCGGCAGCCTCCTGCGTTTTTCCTGCGGTATCCAGAGCCGTCAGCAGATAAGGAGTATAAACTATGATCCTTTCCTCATCACGATAAGGATTGGTTTCAAAACTTTCAGCAATTACCCACGGCTGCAGCATAACTGCGTCATTTTTTTCACCCTGATAGCTTTTACCATAGGCAATAGCCGCTTCTAAATTCTGATCAGTAGCTGGAAGCGCCGCTTCTGCCTGCAGGCAAAAGACAACCAGGCACAGCACCAAAAGCAGATTTTTCATAATCGTATCCCCTTCCGATTATTTGCTAATCGCGAAATCTGTTGTATACTTATTCTTGAACTATTATTATATCTTATTCTGCTTTCACGTGCAAATCAAAATCACTAAAAAACGAAGTAAAAAGGAGCAAATCAATGAATTTAGAAGGTTTGACCTTGCATATTTTAACAAATAAACTAAAAGAAGAGCTTTTAGGCGGCAAGATCTACAAGGTTTTTATGCCCTCATACGAGTCGCTGCTGCTGCTTGTAAAACGCGAACGCGATACTGCGGCATTGCTTGCTGATTTCAGCTGCGGTTCACCGATGCTGTACCTGCCGAATAATTTACCCGAACGTCCCGAAAGTCCTCCGGCTTTTTGTATGCTGCTGCGCAAGCATCTGGAAGAAGGCCGTATAACCAGAATCGAGCAAAGCGGTCTGGATCGTATCATTACCATAGATATTGATACAATCGGTACCGCTAGACAAATAGTTACTAAACAACTGATTTTTGAACTGACCGGCAAAAACAGCAATATCATTTTTGCCGAAAACGGTCTGATTTTCGACAGCTTGAAGCATGTTAATAAAGCAATGAGTTCTTTCCGGCAGATCATGCCTAATCTGCCTTATCTTGCGCCGCCTCAGCAGACCGGCCTTTCTATTTTAACAGCTCCAGCTAATGCAATCATTGAGGCAATGCACGAATTTAAAACTAAAAACAGCTTAGCTGCTTTGATCGCTGCCACTACAGGCATTGGCAAAATAACTGCATCCGAGCTTTTAGCTGCGGCTGGTATAGATAGCAACACAACTGCTTTGACTGCAGAGGAAGAACAACGTCTCGCCAATGCAATCTATTCATTACAGCAATCAGCTAATCAGCAAACATCAGCGCCGGTATATGCTGTCATCAGCCGCACTAATCAGGTCAAGACTATTCTGCCTTTTGCGCCCACGATTTTGGAACCAGGCTGTAATACTAAACAACTGCCAGATATCAACAGCGCACTTAATTATGCAGTCACCCTGACGCCAATTCAATTACCTGAACAGGAAACACTGCAAAAATTAGTCATCGGCGAAAGCCAGCGTCTGGAAAAGAAGCTGCCGGTTTTGGAAAAAGATCTGCTTACCGCTGATAAAGCTGAAGCACAGCGGATGATCGCCGATACCATCATAGCTAATATTTATCAGATCAGCAAGGGACAAAGTTCCTGCCAACTGCTTAATATTTATGACAACGAGCCACTTGAAATCCAATTATCCCCCTTACTTTCACCTACTGAAAACGCACAGGCTTATTATAAACGGTACAATAAATATAAACGTGCACAAAGCGAAGTCCAAAACCAAATTGAAACGACCAGGGAGATGCTCAATTACCTGGCTTCCATTGACGCTTCACTGACTACGGCAACAACCAAGAACGAAATTGCTGAAATAAAACAGGAACTTATCACCGCAGGACTGCTGCAGAATCAGGGCAAAAAACATAAAGGTCAGGAGCCAAAATCGGAGCCGCTGCTCATAAAGCTTTCCAAAGAAACGACCTTATATATCGGTAAAAATAATAAACAAAACGACTACGTGACTTTTACATTAGCACGCGGTAAGGATCTGTGGTTCCATACTAAAAACATTCCCGGATCACATGTCATATTAAAAACAACGCTGCCCCAGGCAACGGCAAGTGATATTGCAGCAGCAGTTCTACTGGCCGCTTATTTCAGCAAAAGCCGCAGTGGCAGCAAAGTACCTGTAGACTGTACCGAGCGGCGTTTTGTCAAGAAACCCAATGGCGCTAAACCTGGGTTTGTGATCTATACCGATCAAACAACCTACTATGCTACGCCTGATGAAGCAGCGGCTCAAAAACTTTTAAGCAAATAATAAAAACACCTGGTTTACCGACCAGGTGTTTTTATTTTACCATGATTATTTTTACAATATCTTTAAAGCCAGCAGCCCTAAATATTCCTTTAACGCCATTGCAGAAAGCTCCAGCGCAAACCCCTGCGGCATAAAGCTAAAAATACTTAGCTGCATTTTTCCGCTCAGCTGATAATCACAGGGAAAAGGCACTATGTCCAAACCTTTATCCGCAAAATTCAGTACACTGCGCGGCATATGAAAAGCAGAGGTCACCAATACGATTTTCTGCCACTGCTGTTCACGGCACAACGCAGCAACATTAACAGCATTTTCAGTTGTATTTCTTGCTTCGGTATCAGTAAAAATCTGTTGTGGCGGTACACTCAGCTCTAGCAGCACTTTTTCTGCCACTGTAGCTTCTGTACCACTGTCGGCAAAAACCTGCCCACCGCTGATAATGATCGGGATATCTAATCGTTTCTGCAAACGCACCCCGGTGATCAGTCTATTCATAGAGACCGCCGACAAGGCCTCTCTACCACTGATATCAGGCACATCCCTGACAGCTCCGCCGCCAAGAACAACTACAACATCAGTTTTACCGATTATTTTTTCCAACGCCGGAGGAACATACTGCTTTTCCAGTCCCTGCATCAGCATTCCGGCAACAGGAAGAATCGAAAACAGATATAAAGTGACCGTTACTGCTGTTAAAGGATAACGAAGTCTGCTGCGTTTCTTAAAACAATAACCGCACAGTAAAAACAGCATTACAATAATACCGCCGGGCGGCAGCAGCCAGCCCGCAATAAACTTATGTACATACAGCATATTACTTACATTCCTTCACCAGCATCTCATACATCTGTCTGAAAATCTCCGGCTGTAAATTGATCTTATTTAAAATCGTATAACGCTTACGGACTTCTTTGGCAAACATCCAGGCTTTGATAAATTCTTCTTCAGTAATATTCAAAGTTTTTGGGCTAACGGAAATATCGTAAGCTTCCAGAAAATCCAGCAGAATATGATGGTCACGTCCCTGAAGACGGCAGGCTACGACACTGCCAAGAGCTACCAAAATACCATGTGGGATATTATGCTCAAACAGCTCATCCATAGCGTGACAGAATAAATGTTCCGACCCGCTGCAAGGACGTGAATTACCAGCTATCTGCATCGCCAGCCCGCTCAAGACCAGTGACTGGGCCAGCATTTGAATCCCGGGAACTGTCGTCAGTGATTTAGCTTCAGAATATAAAAGCGAAGTAAACGCCGTTTCAGAAAGCATATAGGCAAAATCGTTAGGACGATCGCTGTTTTCTTCACAACCCAGCTTCCAATCATACAGTGCCGTATAATTACTGATCGTATCACCGACACCGGCTTTCATCAAAAGCCTCGGCGCGTCAAAAACAATATCAGTATCGATCAATAATCCGTCAGGAATTTTAGAAGTAAAAGAATGTTTGCGGCCGTTTTCTGCAAACAATACGGAAACAGGAGAAGCAACGCCGTCATTGCTAAGTGTAGTCGGTATCGCTATGTAAGCTACGTTGGCGACAAAAGCAGCATACTTGGCCGTATCCAGTGCTGTACCACCGCCCAAACCAATGATCAGGCTGATATTGTTCATTGCTACCTTTTTAGCAACATCAACAGCAAAATCAAAGGAACTCTCCTGAACGGTAATGATTTCAAAATCCAGTAACTGTTTCAATAGAACAACGACTTTTTTCTCTAAAGTCTGTAAAAGTCCGTCTGTCGTTAAAATCAAAGTTTTGGTATGAATAAGTTTAGGCATATATAAACTTAAATTTTTATTGAGGTCCTGAACTGCGTTTTCTTTGACCTGCATAAACAACGGCAAGGAATAATTACTCATCATTTAACCTCCCGGCGTAGTTTTATTAGCATATTATCTATTCCCTATTATATAGCAAAATCATTGTTACTAACAGCATTATTACTAAAACAAAACAATATTTTACAAAACTCTGTCACCTTAACAGGAAAATAAAAAAGCCTGCCGAAAAGGCAGGCTCTGATACTCAAAATTATTTACGGATACCAAGTTTAGCAATGATAGCGCGATAACGTTCGATATCTTTAGCCATCAGATAGTTCAGCAGACCACGACGTTGACCAACCATTTTCAGCAGGCCGCGACGGGAATGATGATCTTTCTTGTGTTCTTTCAGATGCTCGGTCAAATATTTGATGCGTTCGCTCAAAACAGCGATTTGTACTTCCGGAGATCCGGTGTCGCCTTCATGACGTGCATTTTCAAGAATGAGTTGTTGTTTTCTTTCAGCTGTTAACATTGTAATTCCTCCATTTTTTTATAATCCCCAAAGCATAGAGGTCGTTGGAGAAGCGAGCATCCAAGCCTTGGTTAAAGTACTTATGTAGTATACCACACTTGACTTTTAAAGACAACTATTTTTTGTAATATTGGAAATAGTTTTTAATATTTTCGCGGTCTTCAGTAATACGTGCTTTCAGCTCATCGATACTGGCAAACTTTTCTTCACCACGTATATATTTATAAAAGTAAACAGTGATATCCCTGCCATACAGGTCGCCTTTAAAATCAAACAGATTTACCTCCAGACGTGCATGCTCCACATCGCCAAAAGTAGGGTTATTGCCGATATTGGCCATACCGAAATACAGCTTATCGCCTACCTTGACCTTGACCGCATAACCACCAGTTGCCGGCACAGCAGTTTCACTGCGCTGCAGTTCGATATTCGCAGTTGGAAAACCAATTGTCCTGCCGCGCTGCGCCCCATGCGTAACTATACCGGTGAGCGCATAAGCACGCCCCAGCATCTGATTAGCATGCTCCACATGCCCTGCCTGAATCAGACTTCTGATGCCAGTACTGCTGATAACGTTTTTACCGCATTTGACCAGTTGCCTGATAATCACGGTAAAGTGATCGTGCAATCCGGTACGCTGCAAAGTATCTGTTTTACCGCTGCCTAAAAAACCATAGCTGAAATTTTCACCTACTACTAAGCATCGATAATTAAATACAGCCAGTTTTTTCAAAAACTCATCCGGCGATAATCCGGCTAAATCATGATCAAAAGGTACGTTCACCAAAATATCAACGCCTAATTTTTCCAGGTATTTTATTTTTTGCTGCTGCGTAATAATTCGCACTGGCACTAAATCAGGCTTGATCAGGGATAAGGGATGATTGCTGAATGTAAAAACAATCAGCTTCAAACCATGCTTTTGGGCATAATCACGTGCTGTTTTTATAATATCCTGATGACCTAAATGCAGCCCATCAAAAGTTCCCAAAGCAATAACACTGGGACTATATTCAGTTTTCACAGCTTCTAATGAAGTAATGATTTCCATATCTGCCTCAATCTAAATCATTTCCGCATCTGCTTGAAATTGTTTCAATATTTTTTCAGCTTTAACGAGCTCGGACTCTGCACTGCCAATGCCAAGAAAATCACCTGTAATCGTTTTCAAGCGGTATGTACCGTTTGAAATACCTCGCACAGTGGTCTTTACCCCCTGAGTAATCCGCAGCGCCTGCTTATCTGTCAAAACCAATTCCTGTAAATCCTGCACTACTGCTTCGGCAGGAAGCAGATAAGCATACGGTGCAGCGGCAATTTCTTCCAGAGTTTTGGCCTCTGACAGGTAAAAATCTCCTACCTGTTTGCGTAATAAAAAGCTCATTGTGCCGCACATACCAAGTTCTGCCGCAATATCTTCCAGCAAAGTCCTTACATAAGTTCCTTTTGAACATACAATATCAAGTGTTAAAGAAGTACCAGTTTTATGAAGCATCTCTAAAGCATCAATAGTAATGCTCCGTGCTTCCCGTTCAACTTCAATCCCCTGCCGTGCCAGCTGATAAAGCTTCTGACCATCTTTTTTTATAGCAGAGTACATGGGCGGAATCTGTTTTTGTTCACCGATAAATTTTTGCAGAGTTTCTTGAATTTCGGCTTCAGTAACAACACGAACCTCTGAACTGGCAATGATCGTACCACTGTCGTCTCCTGTGTCTGTCTTGATACCGAATTTCAGTTCAGCCCGGTAATTTTTACGGCCTTCGACTGCATATTCCAACAGCCTTGTTGCCGTACCGATAAAAACAGGCAGTACTCCCGCGGCATCAGGATCAAGTGTGCCGCCGTGTCCGATTTTCTTAGTTTGCAAAGTCCTGCGCAGAAAGCCGACCACATCGTGAGACGTCATTCCACAGGGCTTGAGTACATTCAAAATGCCTGATGTCATACTAATTTTTCCTTTAAAGCTTTCAAAAGCTGCTGCTGCGCTTCAGGTAAAGAGGCTTCGATAGTACAGCCTGCCGCGCGCAGATGACCGCCGCCGCCGAAGGTAATAGCGATTTCAGAAACATCAAGGTTACGAGACCGCATACTGACACGGGTAACAGCTTTTTCCACAGCTTTAAACATAATAGCAACTTCGACGCCTTCAATATACCTTGGATAAGAAATGAAGGTATCTGTATCAACATCTTTGTCATACATTTCGTTATTAATAGAAATATATGCAATTTTACCATCAGCATCAAAGGTCAATGTTTCCAGAACCTTTGTCAGCATCTCGATATTAGAGCGCTGCTTAATCTCCATACTGTCAGAAATTTCATTGGGTTTTACCCCTATTTCCAATAAAGCTGCAGCTATCCGCATCGTTTTCGGCATCGTATTAGAATATTTGAAAGAACCGCAGTCCGTATACAGCGCCGTATAGATACACGTTGCCATCTCCAGATCCACTTCAACTCCTAATGTATCAATCAACTCATACATAATTTCACCAGTAGCAGCCGCAGCTGTATCAAGATACAAATAATCGGCATATTCGGTATTAGAAATATGATGGTCAATATTGAGTGTTTTAGGAGCACTGACACACTGTGACACGTTACCGGCTCTATCTAAAGAACTGGCGTCGATCACGACTAACAGATCCGCAGCTATCCGCTCATCATTTTGAAAACGGACAAAGCTTTCGATACCGGGTAAAAATTTATAGACCTTTGAGATTTCATCATCAACAGTTACAATGACATCTTTCCCAAGCTTCTGCAAAGCTTTCATCAAACTCAAAGCAGAGCCCAGCGTATCACCGTCTGGGCTCACATGAGAACATAATACTATTTTATTGGCAGCCTGCAGTAAAGCGGCTGTTTCCTGCAGGGAACAATGCTTACTCATGCGAGGGACCTTCCTCTTCTTTGATTTTCTTCAGCAATCCCTCGATATGTGCACTATACTCCATCGAAGTATCTTTTACTAAAATCAAATTAGGAGCAAAGCGGAGGCGAATCCGCTTTGCTATTTCCGTACGCATAAAGCCAAGTGCTTTATTCAATCCCTGCCAGGCGGCTTCATGATCCTTTTCCGGACCATAAAGACTGACATATACTTTAGCAATGCTCATATCGTCAGTAAGCTCAACACCGGTAATGGTAACAAACTGGATCCGTGGATCTTTGATATCCATCAGCAGCATTTTACTAAGCTCCTGTTTGATTGCTTCCTGTACTTTTTCTACTCTTAATCTAGCCATAGTTCACCTATTCGACGGCGACTTCTTCCATAGTGAAGACTTCGAACACGTCGCCTTCTTTCAAATCGCGGAATTTTTCCAAAGTAACACCGCATTCATAGCCTGCAGCGACTTCCTTCACATCGTCTTTGAAACGTCGTAAAGTGTCGATTTCGTCTTCGTTGATGACGATACCGTCTCTAACTACGCGCACTTTAGAAGTATTGGTGATCTTACCTTCCAGCACATAGCAGCCAGCAATCAGCATTTTCGAAATAGTGATCATCTGACGAACCTCTACACGGCCCTGGATAGTCTCCTGGAATTTCGGTGCCAGCATACCTTTAATAGCAGCTTCAACGTCATTCAAAGCGTCATAAATAACGCGGTAAGTACGAACATCTACCTTCTCTGCTTCCGCTGCTTTACGGGCGTTAGCATCAGGACGAACATTAAAGCCGATAATGAGGGCATTGGCGGCCGAGGCCAGCATAACATCGGACTCGGTAATAGCACCTACACCAGCATGTACAACAACGACTTTAACTTCGTCATTTTTTATATTCTGCAAAGAAGAACGCAAAGCTTCGATAGTACCTTGAACATCGGCTTTAACGACGATATTCAGGTCTTTAATCTCGCCCTCTTGAATACGTTGGAACAAATCATCCAGCGAAACTTTGGAATTCTGCTGAATTTCTTCAATACGTTTTTTCGCAACACGCTTTTCAGCAACACTGCGGGCAATCTTTTCATCAGTAGAATCAAGAATATCACCGGCCAGCGGCACATCGTTCAAGCCTAAAACCTCTACAGGCGTAGAAGGCAGTGCTTTTTTGACTTTTTCACCACGGTCATTGACCATTGCACGCACCTTGCCATAAGCAGTACCGGCAATAATAGTATCACCGATCTGCAAAGTGCCGCGCTGAACTAAAACAGTAGCGACAGGGCCGCGGCCTTTATCAAGCTGCGCTTCAATAATCGTACCATGAGCAGGCAGACTTGGATTAGCTTTCAGATCCTGCATTTCTGCAACCAGCAGAATCATTTCCAACAGTTCGGAAATACCTGTTTTCTGATGTGCGGAAACCGGAACCATGATAGTATCGCCGCCCCAGTCTTCCGGGATCAGCTCATGCTCAGCAAGCTGCTGTTTTACATGATCCGGATTAGCTCCGGGACGATCCATTTTATTAATGGCAACGATAATAGGTACCTTTGCTGCTTTTGCATGGTTAATAGCTTCGAGCGTCTGCGGCATAACACCGTCATCTGCAGCAACTACCAAAATAGCAACATCTGTTACCTGTGCTCCACGCGCACGCATAGCTGTAAAAGCTTCGTGACCGGGAGTATCAAGGAAAACAATCTTTTTGCCCTGATAATTAACCTGATAAGCACCGATATGCTGCGTAATACCGCCAGCTTCTCTTGCTGTAACATTAGCCTTGCGAATAGCGTCAAGCAGAGAAGTTTTACCATGGTCAACGTGACCCATAACAGTGATTACCGGCGGCCTCGGCAAACGTTTAGCCGGATCATCTTCCACTTCCGGAATTTCAGTCGGATCCTCTTCAGGCGGTAACGCGGCAACTTCGACATCAAATTCACTGCCGACCAACAATGCCGTATCAAAGTCGATATCCTGATTGATAGTAACGATCACGCCCAACATGAACAAAGATTTGATAACTTCGCTGACTTCACGTTTCAGCAGGTTGGCAAAATCTTTGACATTGATAGTTTCGCCGATCTCTACATAAGTAGGTTTCTGAACCTCTACTACAGGCTGCTGCACGCGCGGAACATTATTATTGCCGCCCTGGCGTTTATTACTGCGTCCCATATGATTATTACTGCGGTTAGGACGGCTGTCTTTAGTTGCATAAGAACCTTTGATCTGCGGTTTATCTTTACGGGCATTTTTATTAAAAGGTTTATTATTGGCACCAGCAGGACGAGCAGTATTGGCCTGCGGACGCTGTGCACCGGTACCGCCTTGCTGCGGACGTGCATTATTATTGTTATTCATATTTCCCTGTTGCGGGCGCGCATTACCCTGCTGCTGCGGGCGCGCTGCGTTAGCATTATGCTGACCAGGCTGCTGCCCGCGCGGGCCTATATAAATGCCCCCCTGAGGACGCTGCTGCGGTCTGTTTCCCTGCTGCGGGCGTTGTCCCTGTTGATTATTGGGACGATTTTGCGTATTAACGCCCTGGTTAGGACGGTTTTGATTAAACCTCTGACCTTGATTTTGGGTATTAGGACGTTGCCCCTGCTGTTGCTGTGGGCGCTGACCTTGTTGGTTGTTAGGACGATTCTGCTGGCTGATGCCCTGATTAGGACGGTTTTGACCTGCGTTCTGCCCCTGCTGATGATTAACGGCAGCAGGACGCGGACCCTGATTGTTGGGACGTTGTCCCTGATTGTTGGGACGCTGACCCTGTTGTTGCTGCGGACGCTGTGTATTCGCAGCGGAATTCGGTTGAGTTTGCACCTGCTTCGGAGCAGCTTCAGCCTGCTTAACCGGCTCTTTTTTCACTATATGTTGCGGTGCAGGAGCAGCCTTCTTCTCCTGTACAGGCTTCCTGGCCGAGTTTTTCACTACCAAATCTCTAACCGTATCGTCTACAGTGCTTAACGTACTTTTTACCTGAATGTTATTTTTAGCTAAAATATCGATTACTTCCTGGTTTGTTTTACCAAGTTCTTTTGCTATCTCATATACTCTATGCTTACCCATTCATCCACCTCCAAGCGTATTTATGTCATATATTTTTATTTATCATATTCGCAAAGCTGTTATCCAAAACAACTACTGCGGTTCTTTTAGCCTTGCCAATCGCCCAGCCCAGTTCATCTCTGGTCAGGCATTCAACCACGGGTGTATCAGACATCTCTGCCATAAAATACATATCTTTTTTAGAATTTTCAGCAGCATCTGCGGCCACAAGCAATAGCTTAGCTTTACCGTTTTTCAGAGCAGATCTTACAGCATAGTCGCCTGATGCCAGTTTACCTGCTTTCTGTGCCAATCCTAAGGCAAAAGTCACACCATTATTCGCCATCAGGCAAATCCTCCAGCAATTTGGCATAAACTTCTTCGCTGACCGGCTTTTCCAAGGCCCGTTCCAAACGTTTTTCCTTCACTGCTTTTGTGATGCATTCTTTAGATTGGCAAACATAAGCTCCACGACCTGCCTTTTTCCCAGTCAAATCAAGGCTTATCTCACCTTCCGGAGAACGTACTATTCTCAGCAGAGCTTTTTTCTCTTTCATTTCATTACAGCCCACACATTTACGTTGAGGGATCTTTTTAATCTTCGTCTGCTTCATAGGCTACACCAACTTCTTGTGCTCCCTGTTCTGCTTCTTCGGCAGCCTGAGATTCACTTTTGATATCTATCTTCCAGCCTGTCAGCTTCGCTGCCAGACGTGCGTTTTGTCCTTCTTTACCAATTGCCAGAGACAACTGATAGTCAGGCACTATAACGCGGCAGATTTTTTCTTCTTCCAGAACTTCAGTACTGACAACCTTAGCTGGCGATAAGGCATTAGCCACATATTGGTCAGGCTCGGAACTGTATTTGACTATATCGATTTTTTCACCGCGCAGCTCATTAACAATAGTCTGAACACGCATACCTTTATGTCCAACACAGGCGCCGACCGGATCAATATTCTCATCCTTAGTATAAACGGATATCTTAGAACGCATACCAGGTTCACGAGCTACTGACTTAATCTCGACCAATCCGTCGTGAATTTCAGGAACTTCCAGCTCGAACAGTCTTTTCAGCAATCCCGGATGTGTTCGGGAAACCATAATCTGTGGGCCTTTGCTTGTCTTTTTTACTTCCACGATATAGGTTTTCATCCTATCATGATATTGATAAATTTCTCCGGGGATCTGCTCGTTAGGAGTCAAAATAGCCTCGGCCTTACCTAAATCAATATAAACATTTTTATTTTCCATACGTTGAATGATACCGGTTACGATATCATTCTCTCTGCTGGAAAATTTCTCGAAAACCATGCCGCGTTCTGCTTCACGGATACGCTGTACAACAACCTGTTTGGCATTTTGTGCTGCAATACGACCAAAGTTACGTGGAGTCACCTCAGTTTCTACAATATCATCGACTTCATAGCGAGGATCTATTTTACGGGCTTCCTCCAGAGAAATCTCATTAGGATCGTCGCCTACCTCTGCCACAATATGACGCTGTGCATATATGTGAAGTTCACCTGTTACTTTGTTCATATCAACACGGACATTCTGGTTAGAACCAAAATTCTTTTTATAAGCTGTTACAAGAGCTTCTTCGACCGCCTGGAACAGGAGTTCCGGATCAATCCCCTTCTCTTTTCCCAATTCCCCTATTGCCAGAATAAAATCTGCGTTCACGTTTCTTAATCCTCCTATACTTTATAATCTTTAAAAATCAATATGCGGTCTGATCATTGCGATAAGTTTTCGGTCAATGCTGACCGGATTTTTGGCTTCTTTTCCCTTGATAATCGTTTTTATTTCTATTGTCTCATCGCTGTGACTTATTAAAATTCCAACCAGGTCTTTTAAGCCTTCCCACGGAGCAAAAAAGGAAATATCAACTTTACTTCCATAAGCTGCTGTAAAATCTTTATCTTTTTTCAACGGGCGGTCAATGCCTGGTGATGAAACTTCCAGGTAATATTTCTCTTTAATCGGATCTTTTTCATCTAAAACTGTAGTCAGTTTTTCACTTACTAATTGGCAATCGTCGATTTCAACTCCACCCGGTTTATCAATGTAGATACGCAGATACCAATCTTTTTCACGCACATATTCTACATCTACCAAAGTCAGATCGGTACCATCTAAGAGCGGCGTTACCAAATCAGCAATCAAAGCTTCCAGAGCTTCCTTCTGCACAATACTCACCTCCGGTCTATAATTTATCTTAAATAAGCGGAAAGAGCGGGTATAGCACCCACTCTCTCAAAAGAAGTCATAAATTTTCTGCTTATATTATACCACCCTGTAAGATTAATTACAAGTTTTTTGTTAACTTCCCTACAATATATATGGCAAAATTCAAACTTTTATCAAGCCCAGTCACAAATTTCAGTTTTTCAGAAAAACAAATTCCTTTGCGGTGGATTGCTCCTTCTGATATTTATATCCTAAACAGTCAAATTTTTTTGTGTCTTCAATGTGTAAAATATTATGCTCGGCACACCAGCGCACCATTTCACCACGGGCCATCTTCGCTTCAGTAGCTTTAACCTTTACTTTACCGTCCTGCCAAATACCAAAAATACAGCTGACATATTCCACTTCCGGCGTCAAATATTTTTCTATAACTTTACTGTATTCTTTTGATGCCAGGTTAAGAATGCTTTTATCGTTTTGCGTCAGCTCAAAATAAAGCCTGCTTCCCCAAAAGTCATACAGATTTTTACACCCGGCAGCCGGCAGCTTTGCCTGCATCTCCAAACGATAAGGAACAACACCGTCCATTGCTTTTAAAATACCATAAAATCCTGATAAAATATTTAAATGTTCTGCCACATAATCAAGCTGTCCATTTTCAAAAACACGCGGTGCCATATATTGATACTGGATACCGTCATAAGCCAATACTGCCGGGGTAAGATTAGCACGCAGACGCATAGTCTGTAAACGCTTATAGTTTAATGCCGCAATCTCATCGTTACATTGCCACAACTTTTTTAGATCATCATACTGCATCTTTCTCAGCTCTGCCAGTAAAACTTCTGTATCTTTTAAAAAGCGCGGTTCTGCCGCAGAAACAAGGTCATCATTATCAATACGCATTTTTTTTGCTGGGGAAATAATTATCTGCATCGTATCCTCCTGCAAGTATTTATCAAAAAGCGCGTCCTTATACAAGAACGCGCTTTTGATTCTTAACCTTTCAAATAGGCTAAAATTTCTTCAGCATTAGTATCAGGATTAGCATTGGGATATGCTTTTTCGATCATACCTTTTTCATCAACGATATAAGTCGTTCTCACTACTCCCATTGATACCTTGCCATACAATTTCTTTTCCTGCCATACATCATAAGCTTCGATGGCCTGACGTTCAGGATCAGCTAAAAGAATAAAAGGCAGCTCCTGTTTCGCGGCAAAATTAGCATGAGATTTTACGCTGTCTTTACTGATGCCGATAACCTCAATGCCCATTTTTTTATACTCACCGTAATTATTGCGAAAAGAACAGGCCTGACGTGTACACCCCGGTGTAGAATCCTTAGGATAAAAATAGACAACTACTTTTTTCCCTAAAAAATCCTTCAGGCTCACAATATTACCATCTTTGTCCTGCAACGAAAATTCCGGTGCTTTTACTCCTGCTTCTAACATACTAATCGCCTCCTAATGTCAGAATAAATCTATCTGATCTGTTTCAGGCAAATCCCCTAAGGCTCCGTGTTCTGCCAATTTTTCAACTACAGCTTTACCAACCTTGGCTCTTACCCGCAGATCTTCCTGGGAAATAAAAGGATGACCGATTTCTCTGGCTTCGCTGATACTTTGAGCGGCAGTAACACCAATTCCTCCCAAAGCAGCAAGCGGCGGCCTCAATCCCTTTTCAGTGACGGTAAAACGCGTCGGATGGGATTTATACAAATCGATACGTTCCATTTCAAAACCACGAGCCAGCATTTCAATCACCAACTCCAGATACGTCACCGTATCTTTATCTCTGTTACTTGCTTTATAGCCCTGTGCATAAACATCTTTAATATAACGTTTCATATAATCAACGCCTTTGACAACATGATCCATATCAAAGTCCGGTGCACGCACAGTAAAGTATGCCGCATAGAATTCACGTGGATAATGCACTTTACAGTATGCTATACGATAAGCCATCATAACATATGCCACTGCATGCGCCTTCGGAAAAAGATACTGGACCTTATTACAGGATTCAATATACCATTCCGGCACCTTTGCGGCACGCATCGCTTCAAGCATGGGTGCTTCCAGACCGCCTTTAGCTGCCTTGCCTTTACGAACATATTCCATAATTTTAAAGGACATACTGGGATCTACGCCTTTCGCGATCAGATTAGTCATAATATCATCCCGCGTCGAAATCGTTTCCTCACTGGGTTTACCCTCGCGAATCAGATCCTGCGCATTGTTCAGCCATACATCAGTACCATGCGAATAGCCTGATACCCTGACAACCTGACTGAAATTTTTAGGCTGAACATCCTGAATCATCTGCCGTACAAACTGTGTACCACATTCAGGAATACCATAAGTGCCAACGGCACTGCCGATCTGCTCAGGTGTTACGCCGAAAGCCTCAGTCGAACGGAAAATAGACATAGTTTTTTCATCGCCGACGGGTATCTGCTGCGGTGGAATATTTGTCAATTCCTCCAGCATTTTGATAACCGTCGGATCGTCGTGACCAAGTATATCAAGCTTAACCAGACGGTCGTTGATCGAGTGATAATCAAAGTGAGTAGTTACTGTTTCCGAATCTTTTTCATCGGCCGGTCTGTTCATCGGCGAAATATAATGAATATCCATATTGCGCGGTACAACCATGATACCGCCTGGATGCTGGCCAGTAGTTCGTTTAATACCGGCAAAGCCTTCTACAAGACCTGCAACATGTGCCGAATGCACATGCAGATTTTTCGACTCATAATATTTTTTGACATAACCAAAAGCCGTTTTGATAGCAATCGTTGAAATCGTACCAGCGCGGCAAACATTATCGCGTCCGAAAAGTTCTTCTGTATATTTATGTGCTGTCGGCTGATAATCTCCGGAAAAGTTCAAATCAATATCAGGTACTTTATCACCATGGAAACCCATAAACACGGCAAACGGAATATCGTGCCCATCACGGATCATCTCTGTACCGCACTCAGGACATGCTTTAGCAGGCAAGTCAAAACCTGACGCAACTTCTTCTTTCATGAAGAACTCGCTGTGTTTACATTGTGGACAGCGGTAATGCGGTTTCAGCGGATTGACCTCTGTAATATCGATCATAGTCGCTACAAAAGAAGAACCGACAGAACCACGGGACCCAACCAGATAACCATCGTCCAAAGATTTTCTTACGAGCTTATGTGCAATATAATACAGAACTGAGAACCCATGATTGATAATGGAATCGAGCTCCATTTTCAGTCTGTCGCTGACTACCTGAGGCAGATTTTCACCATACCATTCGTGCGCACGCTGATAAGACATTTCCTTGATAGCTTTTTCTGCCCCAGGTATAAATGGTGAATACAGCTGATCACGATCAGGAACAGGTTTGATTTTTTCTACCATCTCCGCAATCTTATTCGGATTGGTTACACACAACTCATAAGCAATTTCTTTACCAAAATACTCAAATTCCTTGAGCATTTCTTCTGTTGTCCTGAAATAAAGAGGTGCTTGCTGATCAGCATCAGAATAATTTTGCCCAGCCTGCAGGATAGCCCGCAGCTGCGCGTCCTCCGGATGCAAAAAATGCACGTCACAGGTAGCGACAGTCAGCTTACCCAGCTTTTTACCAAGTTCATAAATTTTCCTATTATGCTCTTGCAGCTGTTTGACTGTGCAGCGCTCCTGTCTGACTAAAAACATATTATTTCCGGTTGGCTGAATTTCCAGATAATCATAAAAAGAAGCTATTTTCTCTAATTCTTCATCGGGACGACCTGCCAAAATAGCCCTGTACAGTTCACCAGCTTCACAGGCAGAACCCAGAATCAAACCCTCGCGATATTCTTCGATAACCTCACGCGGCAGCATCGGCCGTTTATGCAGATAACGCAAATGACTGATTGTTACCAGTTTATACAGATTACGAAGACCTGTTTCGTTCTTTGCTAAAATGATAATGTGGTTATTTTTGACCTTCTTGATACGGCTTTTCTTGATCGTATCCGTCGGCTCCAGATCGATATCATGGCCGTCGTCGTTCATCAAATAACCTTCCATACCGAAAATCAGCTTGATATCCGCTTTTTCAGCTACATCAAAGCAGAACGGAAAAGCCTGTACAACGCCATGATCTGTGATGGCAAGAGCTTTATGCCCCCATTTTATCGCTGTCTCCACCAAATCTTCCATTGGTGTTACGCCATCCATCTTACTCATTTTTGTATGACAATGCAGCTCGACACGTTTAACTTCAGCGTTATCCATACGTTCTTTTTTAGGAACAGCTATAATACCCTGAGGACTGATGACCATTTCATCAAACAAAAATCTGTCAGGAGCAACATTACCCATAATACGCAGCTGCATCCCCGGTTTGATCTTCTTTTTAAACTGCAGACATTCTTCCAGATTTTCAAAACGCATTCTAACATAAAGTCCACTGGTTTCATCACTCAAATTAAAAGTGAGCATCACATTGCCGGTACGCAGGACTCGCTCAATAAAAGCAGTCAGCTTACCGTCTTTATCAATGCTTTTTACAAAAGTACCTTCTACTACGACTCGATTTTCTTCTTCGATAACGTCGATCATCGGCCTAGGCTTTCCTTTAAATGCTTTACCAAAAATAAGGCCGTCTGCTTTTTTATTCCCTCCATAGAGAAGGTTATAAGCCTTTTCATAAGCATCGTCTTTACGCTCTGCCTCACACGAAGGTACTGCTTCAAATGCGGCAGCTTCTCCTATTTCAACTGCTTCAGGTTCTTCCGGCGGCAAAGGAATTTCTTCACGCTCCGGCTCTACCTGCACAGACTTATTTTCTGTTTCAAGCTTATTTTCTGTTTTAACCGATTCAGCCACAACGGAAGTTTCCAGCAGATTTGTCTGCTGCAGCTCCACTTTTTTTAAATTAAAAGCAGCGGTAAGCTTATTTGCCACCGCTGCAAGTAAAGTTTCTGTCACGGGAGCAACTGCTTTATACTCTATCTGCCACACGGCAGCCTCGATATCCATAAAGATTTTCTCCGGCTGGATTAAACGAGCACGCAATAATTCTGCTTCCGTTAAGGACTGCTCGGCTAAAAAAGCAAAAAATTTATTTTTATCAGGAACAATACAATATTTCGCCTTCATGCTTGCGTCCTTTCTTACCAATCAACCAACGTTCTCTAAAGTAATGATGCCTTCAATACTTTGTAAACCGCGAATAATATCAATATCATCTCTATCTTTACTTATTTTGAGATACAGCTCTAAAACTACCTCATTTTTTCTGGAGTTGTTTTTTACGTTTAAAGTGCGTACCTTCACGCCATTTTCAGTCAAATACGCAGTAATATTCGTTATAATACCGGGTTCATTTTCGGCAACAATCCGAATAAAGCGGCGGGCATTTCTGCTGCTGCCGGCAAAACGTTTTTCCCAGCTGTGAAAAGTTACCAAAGTAACCATCATTACCGCCGTAGAACCAATACTTAAAACATACATCCCAGCACCGGCAGCCAACCCAATGGCCGAAATCATCCACAAGCTGGCAGCTGTTGTTAAACCACGTACGGTAACTCCCTCATGCATTATCGTACCGGCACCAAGAAAACCAATACCGCTGACTACCTGTGCAGCAATACGGGAAGAATCACGATTGCGCGGGAATTCTTCCCCATGCATAGGGTAATCATCATAACCGTACATAGAAACCAGCATAAATAACGCCGCACCGGCACAAACTAAAATATGTGTTCTAAAGCCAGCCGGTCTATCGCCGCTGCCGCGTTCGATGCCGACTATTCCGCCTAAAAAAGCGGCCAATAATAGACGAATAAGCATCTCCCAATCATGAGAACTCATTATCGGCACCTCCTTACTGTCAGTTTAATCTTTTATTTTGAAAAAGCAAGTTCTGCGAGAATATTTTTGATATCTTGTACATAATCGCCATCTAAAGGCAAATATCTGATCTCGCCTGTTTTACGAATTTTAACTTCCAGCTTACCTTCAGTCAATGTTTTCGGCCCAACTACAACGCGCAGCGGATAACCGATCAGATCAGCATCTTTAAATTTAACACCGGGGCGTTCGTTGCGATCATCGATAACTGTTTCCAGACCTACTTTTTTCAACTGCATATAAATTTCTTCAGCTTTCGCTGCAGATGCTTCATCTTTTGTATTAACAGGTACAACCAGCACATGATAGGGTGCTATTTCGATTGGCCAGATGATACCATTATCATCATAATTCTGCTCAATAGCAGCCGCCATCGTTCTGCTGACACCGACACCGTAGCACCCCATTACCATAGGCTGCTCTTTGCCGTTTTCATCAAGATAGGTAGCTTTTAAAGCAGAGCTGTATTTAGTAAACAGCTTAAAGACCTGCCCTACCTCGATGCCGCGGGCTTTGCTCACTGCGCCGCCGCAATGCGGGCACGGATCTCCTTCCTGAATAAGACGGATATCTGCTACATATGTTGGTGTAAAATCACGGCCCGGGTTAACATTGATGAAATGGTACCCTTCTTTATTAGCGCCGCAGCAAACATTATGCATTTGCATAACAGTAGCGTCAACAACTACTATGACTTTTTTATTATCGATGCCAACAGGGCCCATATAACCGCCGACAGTACCAGCAGCAGCTAATTGTTCCTCTGTCGCCATTTCCAGGTCAATAACGCCGCAGGTATTGATAACTTTGATTTCATTGACTTCGTGATCGCCACGTACAAAACAAAGAATCAAACCTTTTTCACTGTTATAAGCAACAGCTTTAACAGAATGGTCAACAGGAAGTTTTAAATAAGCGCACACATCAGCAATAGTTTTACAGTCTGGTGTTACTACCTCTTCTTTAGTCAGCATTGCTTCTTCTTGAGCTTCCAAAGGAAATAGCTCTGCTTTTTCAACATTGGCCGCATAATCGCAGCTGGTGCAGAAAACAATCTCTGCTTCACCACTGTCGGCAATTACCATAAATTCATGGGAACCACTGCCGCCGATAGCCCCGGAATCAGCTTCAACAGGGCGGAAGTTCAGGCCGCAGCGCGTAAAGATATTGGTGTAAGCATCGTACATATCCTGATAAGATTTATCAAGACCAGCTTCGTCACGATCAAAGGAATACGCATCTTTCATAATGAATTCACGGCCGCGCATCAAACCGAAACGCGGGCGGCGTTCATCGCGATATTTATTTTGGATTTGATAAACACTAAGCGGCAGCTGGCGATAAGAACGAACATCACCGCGGATCAAAGTCGTTACCATTTCTTCATGTGTAGGCCCAAGGCAGAAGCAGCGATTATGACGATCCTGCAACCTGAACATTTCCGCACCGTATACATCCCAACGTCCGCTTTCCTGCCAAATCTCAGCCGGCTGTACAATAGGCATCAAAAGCTCCTGTGAACCTTTGGCATCCATTTCCTCACGTACTATTCTTTCTATTTTTTTCAATACACGCCAGGCAAGCGGCAGATAAGTATAAATACCACCGGCAGCTTTACGCATAAAGCCGGCACGCAGCATTAATTGGTGACTAACAACCTCCGCCTCTGCTGGTACCTCACGCAAAGTAGGAGCATACAGTTTGGAAACTCGCATTATTTCATCTTCCTCTCAACCAAAATTTTCTTAATTTCATCAAACAGCTCGTCAACGATTTTATCTTCGCTGACTTTTTTTATGATCTCGCCTTTGCGGAACAGCAGGCCCTCGCCAATACCGCCGGCAATGCCTATATCGGCCTCCCTGGCTTCACCAGGTCCATTAACTACGCAGCCCATAACTGCAACCGTAATTGGTTCTGCTATTTCGTCTAAACGGCGTTCGACCTCTAAAGCAAGCTTTTCCAGATTGATTCTGGTCCTGCCGCAGGTTGGACAGGAAATCAAAGTCGGCCCATATTCTCTAAGCCCCAAAGCTTTCAAAATATTATAAGCAACCTTTACTTCATTAACCGGATCCCCGGTAAGCGAAACACGAATCGTATCGCCAATACCTTCAGCCAATAACGTACCTATACCAACTGCCGATTTTATAATCCCGGAATTAACGGTACCAGCTTCAGTAATCCCCACATGCAGCGGATAATCACATTGAGCAGCTAAAAGCCTGTAAGCCGCAATCGTTAATGGTACGTCATGTGCTTTCAAAGAAATTTTGATATTGCGATAATCAAGTTCTTCTAAAATATGAATATGACGCCAAGCAGCTTCTACTAATGCTTCTGCTGTCGGATGCCCATATTTTTCCAATAAATCCTTCGGCAGTGAACCGGCATTAACACCGATACGAATAGGTATATTTTTTATTCTGGCCGCTGCAACTACCGCTTCTACCTTTTCACGTCCGCCAATATTACCAGGATTTAACCGAAGTCCGTTGACACCGGCATCTATAGCCGCCAAAGCAAGCTTGTAATCAAAATGAATATCAGCTATTACAGGAATCGGGCTCTGCGCAACTATTTCCCGTAAGGCCTGCGCTGCAGGCATATCAGGTACAGCACAACGAATGACATCGCAGCCAACTGCCGCCAGTTCCTTAATTTGTTTCAAAGTCGCTGCAGCATCGTCGGTCCTCGTATTAGTCATCGACTGTACTGAAACAGGAGCATCACCGCCAATAAATACAGATCCCAACTGTAATTGTCTGGTTATTCTGCGCTTCATAAACACACCTCTTTATTTTATCGGCTGATGTCGTTAAACACCGCCAAAACAGTAATACTTAGAATGATCGCTACGCCAACCATTTGAATAGCATTGGTCGCACGCGCTCCTAAAGGCTTGCCACGTACTGCTTCCAAAACTAACAGAACAAAATGCCCGCCGTCCAAAGCCGGCAATGGCAATAAATTGATAACGCCTAAATTAATACTGAGAAAAGCAATAAAGTTCAGTAGCGGAAGCATGCCCTGATTTGCCATCTCCCCTGCCATTTTAGCTACGCCGATAGGACCTGAAACATCTGCCGGCGCCGCCCCGGTAATTATTTTCTGCAGACCGTCAATCATCGCAAATATAATATACTTAGTATAGCCAGCGCCCATGGTAGCCGCTTCAACAACGCCTGGCTGATATTGTTCATATGTAGGAGAAATACCTATCAATGGCCTGCCGTACTGCGCATCATAGGCTGGCGTCATTTGATAATTTTTTACTGCGCCCTGATGCTCTGCCGTAACAGTAATCTCCTTATCAGGATACTTCTGCAAGGTAACTACCAAATCATTCCATGTGGCAATCTTTTCACCATTAATGGCAAGGATACGATCGCCTACCTGCAAGCCTGCCTGCGCAGCCGCCTTATCTTCCATAATCGTGCCCAAAATAGGCTGATCGACTGGCTTTTGAATACCATTGATCATAAAAATACTGAAAAACAAAACTATCGGCAGCAGAAAGTTCATTAACGAACCTGCTAAAATAACCAACATTCTGGCAGGAATAGATTTTGACTTAAAAGAATCATCGCTGTCAGGCTCTTCCGGATCCATACCGGCTATTTTATTATACCCGCCTAAAGGAATAATTCTTAAGCTATATAGGGTCTCACCAACTTTTTTCTGAAAAATGTTGGGTCCGAAACCAATGGCAAACTCGTCCACGCGCATGCCTGTCATTTTTGCCGTAATAAAGTGGCCGAATTCATGTACGGTGATCAAAACACCAAAAACAAAAATAGCCGCTAAAATAGTTGTCATGTCCGAGTTCCCCCTCTCATTACAAGTTTTTTAAAATTTCTCTGGTCAGCCTGCGAGTTTCAGCATCTGTCTGCTCTATATCCTCAATAACAGGCTGCAATATATTCTGATGTCTGACAATAATCTTTTCTATAGTCATCGGAATATCAAGGTATTTAATCTTATTGTCCAAAAATGCGTAAACAGATTCTTCATTAGCCGCATTAAATGCACAAGGTAAGGTACCTCCTGCTTTACCACATTCGACAGCAAGTTTCAGTGCCGGAAATACTTCCAAATCAGGAGCTTCAAACGTCAATTGACCTGCTTTTACTAAATCCAGCTGTCCGAAAGCATTATCAAATCGCTCTGGATATGAAAAAGCGTACTGTATCGGCAAACGCATATCGGGCAGTCCCAACTGAGCCAAAACAGAACCATCCTGATATTCAACCAAAGAATGAATTACGCTCTGCGGATGTACAACTACATCGATTTTTTCATAAGGCATGTCAAAAAGCCAATGCGCCTCAATAACTTCCAACCCTTTATTAGCCAAAGTAGAAGAATCAACAGTTATTTTTCTGCCCATACTCCAATTTGGATGCTTCAAACACTGTTCTAAAGTCACATTTTCAAGCTCAGCTTTACTTTTACCACGAAAAGGACCGCCAGAAGCAGTTATCAGCAACCGCTTAACTTCCTGATGTTTGCCACCTGCCAAAGCTTGAAAAATGGCACTGTGTTCACTGTCGACCGGCAATAAAGTAACATTGTGCTCTGCTACCGCACTCATAACAATACTTCCTGCAGCAACCAGCGTTTCTTTATTAGCCAAAGCGATGTCTTTACCATGCTCAATCGCAGCCAGAGTAGGTCTCAGACCGGCATAACCGACCATTGAAGCTAAAACTGTGTCAACTTCGCTGAACGTAGCCACTTCCAAAAGACCCGCTTCTCCTGCAAGGATTTTCGTCTTGCCGGTATAACGTTTTTTCAACCGCTCTGCAGCGGCCTCATCAGAAAGCGCCGCAATATCAGGCTGAAAAATATTAATCTGTTCTTCCAATAAAACGTCACTTGTATGTGCCGCCAACGCTCTGATTTTTATCTTATCAGGATTAGCTGCAGCAACCTCTAATGTCTGTTTACCAATGGACCCGGTACTGCCAAGCACGGAAACATTTTTCATTTTGAAGCCTCCGAATAATATAATCAGTGTGTTTTAGTCAACAAAACCGAAAACACTAAAACATAATAGCCAAGCGGTATGGCAAACAACAAGCTGTCACAACGATCTAAAACTCCACCATGGCCTGGAAAAATCTTACCAGAGTCTTTAACGCCAAAGGAACGTTTCAAAATCGACTCTACCAAATCTCCCAGCGGCGCAAAAACAGCTACGCATAAACCTAATGCAGCTGCCTGTGCTATCTCCATATCTAACACCTTTACTCCCAAATAAACCATTACAGCCAGACAGCCGATAAATCCGGCTGCAGCTCCTTCTACAGATTTATTAGGACTGACATTTGGACACAACTTGCGTTTGCCGATCGCACAACCGACAAAATAAGCAAAAGTATCACTGGCCCATGTTCCAAGCATAATCAGCCAGAAAAAACATTCGCCGCCTTCTAAAACAAATGAACCAATAACCACCGGTTCAAATGGTAACTGCCTTAAAAGACCAAAGTGAAAAAACAGAATGCCGATATATAAAACCGCCATAACCGACAAACCAACATTCTCAACCAAATGACCTTTACAGTGCTTATGCAGGCCTTCCAGTAAAATAGCAATAATAGTTACGACCAGAAAAAGCGGCAGTGAATATAATGTATAAATAGAATCATCCAAATACATCAAACTTCCTACCAGCACCAAGGTCATAATACCGGACGAAAAATAAAAAACATTATAGCCTTTATTTTTGGCCATATTATAAAATTCCAGCCAGCCGATAGCTGCCAGTACAAATATTGCAGCATTAAAAAGCATACCGCCGCTATGAAGCAGCCATACTACTATCGGAACGCCTACCAAACCTGTCAAAATACGAGTCAACATATCTTTTACACCTGCTTAATTTATTTTGTCACTAACCCGCCAAAGCGTCGTTCGCGTCCCTGATATTCTTTGATTGCCTGCAAGAACATTTCAGGGGTAAAAGCAGGCCAATATGCATCTGTAGTCCAAATTTCCGCATATGCGATTTGCCACAGCATAAAATTACTGATACGATTATCTCCTCCTGGTCTGATCAAAAGATCAGGCGCAGGCAAGCCAGCCGTATAAAGATAATTTTCAAAAGTTTCTGCCTGTATATCTTCTACTTTCAGCAAGCCTTTTTCGGTATCTGCCGCAATACGCTGTATTGCCTGTAAAATTTCGGCCTGCCCACCGTAGTTTATTGCCAAGTTTAAAATAATACCGGTATTGTTTTTAGTTGCTTCCACAGCGTGGTCCATTTTCTGTTTTACAACTTCCGGCAAACCTTCACGTGAGCCCATAAAACGAACCTGAACATTATTTCGATTAAATTCTTCAATCTCACTGGTCAGATAACGGCTTAAAAGCTCCATAATAAAACTGACCTCAGTAACAGGCCGTTTCCAATTTTCTGTTGAAAAAGCATACGCGCTGATAACTTTAACACCAATTTTATCAGCAATTTTAACAATAGTTTTTAAAGTTTCAGCTCCGGCCTGATGCCCAAATGTTCGCACTTTTCCCTGCGCTTTAGCCCAACGGCCATTACCGTCCATAATAATTGCTATATGCTGCGGCACATTAGCCAAATTAATACCATCGATATCGATATTTACGTCGGGGTTTGTATTCTTCTTGATTTTGAACAAGCTGTTAAACACAAGCACACCAACCCTTCCCTGGAATAAATAAAACTGACAGACCCCCTCTAAGAGGGGGCCTTGCAGTCCTAAAAACTTAAAATCAAGGTTGTTTAATAGCACCTACAGGGCAAACACCAGCGCAAGCGCCGCATTCAACACATTCATCACCGATTTCATATTTACCGTCAGCTTCTTTAATAGCACCTACGGGGCAGGTAGAAGCGCAGGAACCGCAACCGATACATTCGTCTTTATTGATTACTAATGCCATTCTCCAGCACCTCCTTTCTATATTTTTTTACTGTTACAAGAGCTACTTTATTGTCAGACAGCAAACTCTGCCTAACCACATATTCAACAGCTATCTTCTCCGCCACAACTTCGTTTTGCCGGCGCGGCGGCTGCGTATCAGCAACCGTATATCCGATCTCGGCAGCTTCCAGTCTGGCAATAGCTTCTGCCAAAGGCAGTGCCAACACATCAGGCATCAGCATCAGATCTCCATAACTTCCTTTTCTTTATTAGCCATGATATTATCGATTTCCTTGATAATTTTATCAGTCATTTTCTGAATATCATCAGTACCCTTTTTAGCTTCATCTTCAGTGATTTCTTTAGCCTTCTCTGCTTTCTTAACAGCATCGTTGGCGTCACGGCGCAGATTACGCACAATCACACGTGCATCTTCAGATTTTTTATGAACAGTTTTTACAATCTCTTTACGGCGTTCTTCTGTCAGCTGCGGCAGATTCAACCGAATTACAGCACCATCACTGTTAGGGTTCAATCCCAAATCAGATTTCATAATAGCTCTTTCAATATCCTTCAGAAGATTCTTCTCCCAAGGCTGGATAATGATCATTCTCGGTTCAGGTACAGTAACGCTTGCTACCTGGTTAACAGGTGTCGGTGTGCCGTAATAATCTACCATAACCTTTTCCAGCAGAGCCGGAGTAGCACGTCCTGCACGAACAGAAGCAAGATCTACGCGCAGTACGTCAGTAGTTTTGTGCATTTTACTTTCTGCTAATTCAATGATTTCTTTTACTGTTGCCATGATTATTTTCCTCCCACTAGGGTACCGATCTCTTCGCCTAAAGCAGCACGCAAAATGTTACCCGGTTTATCAATATTAAATACTACGATAGGAATTTTATTATCCATGCAAAGACTGATTGCCGTAGAATCCATTACACTCAATTTTCTTTGAATAACTTCGATATAATCAAGTTTTTCAAACATTACCGCATCTTTATTTTTAGCCGGATCGCAATCATAAACACCGTCAACACCCTTTTTAGCCATCAAAATCGCATCGGCTTCTACCTCGGCCGCCCTTAAAGCAGCAGTGGTATCTGTTGAAAAGTAAGGATTACCAGTACCAGCGGCAAAAATAACTACACGCTCTTTTTCCATATGACGTATGGCACGTCTGCGAATATACGTTTCTGCAATCTGACGCATTTCGATCGCTGTTTGCACACGTGTTGGGACTCCCAAAGTCTCCAAAGCATCCTGCAGCGCCAGAGAATTGATAACTGTGGCAAGCATTCCCATATAATCTGCAGTAGCGCGGTCCATACCTTTCGAACTTCCCGATAAACCACGCCAGATGTTGCCACCGCCGTTGACAATAGCGACTTCTAAACCACATTCCGTAACATCTTTGATTTGTGAAGCTATGGACTCAACCGTTTCCGGGTCAATACCGAACCCTTTATCACCAGCTAAAGCTTCACCGCTCAATTTTAAAATGACACGCTTATACTTCGATTTCTCCGCCACTTCCACGACCTCCTATTTTCTGCAACTCTATATCCTATTTCATATTCTACATTTTACCAATATTTCCTCTTTTTTACCTTGAGTTTTTTGTGAACTACAGCCATTCGGGCAAAAAATAAGAGAACACCGAAGTGTTCTCTTATGCGGTTTCTCATTATTTTACGAAAGACATAACTTCTTCTGCAAAGTTTTCTTCTTTTTTCTCAATGCCTTCGCCCAGTTGATAACGGGTGAAACGGCGAATAGAAATATTCTCACCGATTTTAGCAATTGATTCGGTAATCAAATCAGAAATAGTTTTGTCGGGATCTTTAACGAAAGGTTGTTCCATCAAGCATACTTCTTTATAGTATTTCTCGATACGTCCTGCAACCATTTTTTCAATGATTTTTTCAGGTTTGCCTTCGTTGCGAGCCTGTTCAGCCAAAACAGCTTGTTCATGCTCAAGTTCAGCAGTAGGAACTTCTTCGCGTTTGAGGTAAGACGGATTCGTTGCAGCAATATGCATAGCAATGTCTTTTACCAATTCTTTGAAAGCATCAGTTTTAGCAACAAAGTCAGTTTCGCAGTTAACTTCTACCAAAACGCCGATACGTCCGCCGCCATGGATATAAGCTTCAACTAAACCTTCAGCCGCTACACGGCCCGCTTTTTTAGCAGCAGCAGCCAAACCTTTTTCACGCAGGAAGTCGATTGCTTTTTCAAGATCGCCATCGGTTGCGCTCAAAGCTTTTTTGCAGTCCATCATACCTGCGCCAGTACGTTCACGCAGTTCTTTTACTAATGCAGCAGTAATTTCAGCCATTTATTCGTCCTCCAGTATTTGATTATTATTCAGCGTCTTCAGCTGCAACTTCTTCAGCTTCAGCAGCTTCTTCCATTTGCATACCTTGACGACCTTCCAAAACAGCGTCAGCCATTTTTGCAGTTAAAAGTTTTACTGCACGAATAGCGTCGTCGTTAGCGGGAATCACATGATCGATAACGTCAGGATCGCAGTTAGTGTCAACAGTAGCAACAATAGGAATATTCAGTTTGCGTGCTTCAAGCACAGCAATATTTTCTTTGCGGGGATCAACAATGAAGAGAGCACCCGGCAATTTTTTCATATCTTTGATACCGCCAAGATATTTAGTAAGTTTTTCCATCTCAAGACGAAGACCGATAACTTCTTTTTTCGGCAGTACGTCAAAAGTTCCGTCAGCTTCCATAGCTTCCAGCTTACGTAAACGGTTGATACGGGTTTGGATAGTTTTGAAGTTAGTCAGCATACCACCCAACCAACGTTCGTTTACATAGAACATGTTGCAGCGTAAAGCTTCTTCGCGCATAGCTTCTTGAGCTTGTTTTTTAGTACCAACGAACAAAATATTTTCGCCGCGGGCAGCAACATCGCGCAGGAAGTTGTAACATTCTTCAACTTTTTTAACGGTTTTCTGCAGATCGATGATGTAGATGCCGTTTCTTTCAGTGAAGATGTACGGAGCCATCTTAGGGTTCCAGCGACGGGTTTGGTGACCGAAATGAACACCAGCTTCAAGTAATTGTTTCATGGAAATAATAGCCATTTTTATTTGCCTCCTGTTTTTTCCTCCGCAGAAATCGTCTCTAACCCTTACCGCAAGCGGACAGCGGGTGATCATTCTGCGTGTGTATTTTTACACCGTGTGATATTATACCATAGTTACGGCCTCTACACAAGCTTTTATTCATAATGATCAGCAAAATTTGTTTAATACTTTACACTTAACATGTATACAAAATATTTTAATAATTAAACTTGCCAGCTATATACAGATGTGTTAGATTTGATTTGTTTATTGTTTCTATATTTATTATGAAAGGTGGAATGACTTCCATGAGCTTCAACATCGATAAAATGATCTCTCCCTTTATTAAAGCCCTTCCGCCCTCCGGATTGGCAAAATTTTTAGAAATAACAGCTAACAATCCTAACATTGTACCACTCAGCGTAGGTGAACCTGATTTTGATATTCCAGCAAAAGTACGTGCAGCCTGTATCGACAGTCTGAATGCAGGGAAAAGCAATTATACCTCTACACTGGGAATGCTGGAACTGCGCGAAGCAATAGCTACTGATACTTACAAAAACTATGGCGTGCAATACGACCCCAAAACTGAAATTATGGTTACTGTAGGTGTCAGCGAAGCATTAGACGTCGTTATCCGCACCATTATGGTCCCTGATGGCGAAATCATTATTCCCGAGCCCTGTTATGTTGCTAATAAAGCCTGCATCATTTTAGCAGGCGGAAAGCCGGTACCGGTAGAAACCAAACTGGAAAACGGCTTTATTCCCACGGTCACAGATCTGGAAAAAGCAGTGACTGATAAAACTCGCGCTATCCTCCTTGGTTATCCCAACAATCCTACAGGTGCTATTATGAGCAAAGAGCAAATCAAGGCTATTGGCGACTGGGCTGTTAAACATGATATTATGATTATTTCTGATGAACTTTATGCTCACCTGACTTATGGCGGCAAAAAACATACTATGTTCACAGCTTTCCCTGAGTTCAAAGACCGCACAGTAGTTTTAAACGGATTTTCAAAAGCTTATGCCATGACCGGCCTGCGGTTAGGTTATTTCACCGCTCCTGCAGCATTCGTCCAGGCGGCAAACCTGCTCCATCAAAATGTAGTACTCTGTGCCAATATCACAGCTCAATACGGTGCTATAGCTGCTTTAAAATATTGTGAAAACGACATGCTGGCAATGGTTGCCGAATATGAAAAGCGCCGTCAGATCATGATCGACGGCTTTAAGAAAATCGGGCTGCCCCTTTATGAACCAGAAGGTGCCTTTTATGTATTCCCCTGTATTAAACAAACAGGGCTCACGAGTATGGAATTTGTTGAAAAACTGCTTACAGAAGAAGAAGTGCTGGTTATACCCGGCAGCAGCTTCGGAGCCAGCGGTGAAGGCTTTATCCGCTGTTCTTATGCTTACAGCGAAGATAATCTGCGGGAAGCATTAACACGTCTTGACAGATTTATCCGAAAATATACAAAATAAACATTTATTATAAAAAAACAGACTGCCGTTAAATGGCAGTCTGTTTTTTTATAATAAGCCCACAGGTATATACCAGTTCTTAGCATCAACAGGCAATAAATCGTTTGCCAGGCAAACAACGCCGCCAGAGCCAATTCTCAAGGCTTTTTCACCTTCTGCAATCGGTTTCAAAATTTCAAACTTCTTAATTTCTTTTACTGGCTGTGCACTTTTACGAATTGCTAAAGGATATACACATCCATCTGTCTCAATCAAAAGTTCGACTTCTTTGGTATTGAAATCACGAAAATAACTAAGAGGCGGGATCTGACCGCAGTTAATAAAGCTTTTATAAATCTCATTAACAACCCATGTTTCAAAAAAATTAGACGCCATTGCCCCTGCTTCCAACGTTGCTGCACTGCTCCAACGCAGCAAATATGCAGCAAGTCCAGTATCAGTAAAATAAAGCTTTGGTGCTTTGACTGCATATTTTAAGTTAGGATGCGCAAACGGTTCCAAAAAATATACCAGACCCGCTGCTGCCAAAACCTTTAGCCACTGTTTAGCTGTCGGTGGAGTTATCTCTACCTCTTTAGCCAAAGCTGCGTAATTAAGCATACTGCCGGTATAGCTGGCAGCAGCACATAAGAACCTGTAAAATTGCAATTCATCATTCACCTGTGCCAATTCTTTTACATCACGCTGTAGAAAAGTCTGTACATAAGATGAATAATAGCAGTTCCAATCCTGTTCAGAAGCACTATTCAACGCTGGCATACTGCCTTGCCAAATCTGATCAAATAGATCACTCATCGGTAACAAAGGCGACTCCTTCACACGGCTCAGCAAAAATTCATTTTCCGGCACAAAAGGCCCGGCAGGACGATCAATCAATTCACCATAACTCAAACCCAATAAATTAACGATACCGATCCTTCCTGCCAAACTCTCACTGACACCGTGCATCAACTCAAAAGCCTGTGACCCGGTCAGCCAGAAATCACCGTTTTGCCCCTGTTCGTCCACATACATTTTAAGATACGGCAACAGCTTAGGAGCCAGCTGAATCTCATCAATCAAAAGCGGCGGTTTGTAACGCTGCAGAAATAACGCCGGCTCAGTCATTGCCAGGCTGCGTACACTGATATCGTCCATCGTCACATAGGTACGATCGACCGCAGCAAGCCTGCGCAATAAAGTAGTTTTACCCACCTGTCGCGGCCCCGTAACAAGCAGCACCTTAAAACAACTGTTCAGCTTTTCTATTGTCGTTTCTAAATGACGTTTGATATACATCGTATTTTACTTCCTTTAAAACTCAAGTTACCTAAAGTTTTATCTTGAATGTTTGTAATAACCTATTTAGATTGTTTTTACATATCGATACTTGATTTTTCCGGTATAAATAGCAAACAACTTTGCAAAAGTTATTTTTGTAGAAATGTTATTTGCTTCCGCCCAATCATACTGATTTTTTGAAGAAATTGCCCACCGGATTTGCGATGCAAAATACATACGTAAGTAAACGCTCAAATTTTGACCGCGATAATTTTTCCCGACAACTATCCTACTTGCTTTTTCAGTAAAGTAATATACAGCAATTAGATTATCGGCAACATAAATGCCTACAACATTATTATTCCTGATTTGTTCCTGCCAGTCCTCGTCTTCTATAGATAATTTGTTGTATTTACCCATGTAGTCAACTATCAATTGTTCCACTTCACTTTTGTCATTTAAACTTACTGTACCAATACGCATATTATTTTCGTAAAGTTTCCACTTATTCTCTTCTAAATATTTAAAAGATATAGTATGCAAATTTCCGTAAGATAATCGCACTTGCTCATACTTTTGTTTACATTCATAATTATTTTCGATAAACAACTGGTGCAAAACATTTACAGTGAAATTATTATTTTGTTGTTCATATATATCACAGCAAATTTCTTTATCGGCGTCGGGCAGACTTTTTGTTTTGGCGGTAAGCCTCCAAAAATACATTTTATAATAATTGCCCTGATCAGCAAACAAGAATAAAGTTCCATCAACAACAGCATATTTTATTTTTTCTTCATTAATATAAGCAGATATATTCTTTTTACTAATGAAGTAATTGAGATATCCCCTCACATGTCCTTCCGTTACATACTCATTATAAAGTTGTTCGTATTCCGATAAAGATTTGATCGTTTTCAGCACTTATTTTTCCTTCTTATTGATATAGCCGTAATATTCATGTAAAGAAAAAGACTCGCCATGACCTGGATACACCACTAGCTCCGGCGGCAGAGTATTGATATATGGAAGCGCGACATCTGTAAATTCTTTGGGACTGCCACCAGGAAATTTAGCCGCAGGCACACTTTCATCTAAAAGTATATCGCCTGAAAAAAGTATGTTTTCGTTTAAGAAGATGAAATTACCGCCTTCGCTGTGCCCGGGAACCATCTTGATAAACACAGTATTATGCTGCCATCTAAAGGTAATGCTGTCATTAAAAAGCTCATCTGCGCTGCATGAATAATTGCTGTCAAAAGCAAAATCCGGCTTTTGCAGGTCGGCCTGAAATTCATAATAGGCCTCAAAATATTTGGAGAAATTTTTGGCAGGCCTTTGCAGATTATTATCACATTTTGAGTTTGACAACAGTTTGCAGCCATACAGCTCTTTAAATTTGTTTACGCCGCTGATGTGGTCGTAATGTTCATGGGTAACAAGCAACAGATCAACGATCTTGCCTTCTAATAATACTGCTGTTTTTTCATCATAATATGGATCAATCACTATACAATGCTTTCCCTCTTCTACGATATACATATTTTGTTCTAAAAGAGGGGTAGTACAGGTTATTATTTTCATTTTTGCATCTCGTTCTCATAAATTTTTTGCAGCATTTTTTTATCTATCTTACCGTTAGCATTATGCGGCATATTTTCCAGGAAAAACATTTTATTGGGCAGCATATATTTGGGCAACCTATCCCTAACTCCTAAAAGGATATCTTTGGACGTAAGATTTTGACCCGAGCAATAAATGATGATCAGCTTCCTTTCTAAATCGTAGATGCAGGCACATTCATGCACTCTCGAAACTGCGCTTACCGCTGTTTCGATCTCGCCCAATTCTATCCTGTAGCCCTGATGTTTGATTTGAAAATCTTTTCTGGTGATATATACCAGTTCGCCTCTGTCGTTGTATTTGACCAGGTCGCCGGTTTTATAGATCATATCCCGATAATGGGTATTTAGCGGATTCTGTACAAAGACTTCGCCGGTTTTTTCGGGATTATCGTAGTAACCGGATGCCAAAAAAGACCCCCGCACGCACAGTTCGCCTTCTTCATCAGCGCCGGCTAAGGTATCGTCCTCTTTTAGAACAAACACGTCGCAATTTCTGCATGCATGGCCAATGGGGATAGGTTCATCATCTCTAAAGTCCCTGTCGATGATGTAATAAGCCGCTATATCGGTAGTTTCAGTAGGGCCAAATAAATTGGCATACAAAGTATCAGCAGACAGATGCCGACGCCAGTAATTAAGCTGTTTGGTAGGCATTGCTTCTCCGGCAAAAAGGACGGTTTTCAAGAACGGCAGACGGTGCTCATCCAAAGCTTTAAAATTGGCGATCATATTCATAGCCGAAGGTACCCAGTAGATGGTATTGATCCTGGCTTCATTCATAAACTCTATCAGTTTGACAGGGAAAGAAAAAAGCTGTTTGGGAATCACTACAAGTTTAGCTCCCGTATAAATCGTTGAAAACATAGTGGATACAGACATGCTAAAGTAAAACGGCGTCTGGCTGCCGAAAACAGTATTTTCATCGATATGAAAAGTTTCTGCATACCACTGTGTATATTTCATAACGCTTAAATGGGTAAGTACCGTTCCCTTGGGCACGCCGGTAGAGCCGGACGTGAACAACGCGTATACGGGATCAGCATCGATCATTTTTTCGCGCACAGCCTGCAATTTATCTGCATCCGGGCTTGTTTGAACGATTTGTTCATAATCATAAACGTCTTGACCCATCCCCAGCTTTGCCGTCTGCTTTTGACACTTTTCATCAACTATAACGGCTACGGGCCTCAGGGTAGTAAAGATATTTTTTATGCGTTCGATGGGCATCAGCGCATCAATAACCACGTAAAAATTGCCGCTATACACTACCCCCATCATGGCTTCCCAAGCTTCTACAGAGTTATCCATAAAGACAGCCACAGGTTGGCGCATTTTTTCGTATTTACACAAGAAACTGCCGATAGCCCGGGCATTTTTTACAAAATCGGTATAGGTTATTTGTTTTTTCGCATCTGAGCAGATGATATTAGCCGCAAATTTTGCAGCTGTGCTTTCCAAACAATCTAAAACTGTAATCATTTTCTCCCCCGGTTGCTTTAAGTTTACTTATAAAAATTACATGGTTGTTCTAATAATAAATTGATTCATAGATTTTGCAGCAGCTTTAATACCGACCATTTTATATACTCTCCAAGATGGTATATTATCAACTGCAATCCAGCCACCAATACCCTTACTTTGCATATACTCTTTTTCTTTCACAGGATTATTTGGCATATTATCATAAAAATCCTTAAATAAATATAATACTAATATAGGTGCATAAATATTATTTTGGCAATCACTTCTAGAACCATAAGCACCACCATGGACACAAGCCTTTATTGCAATAGCATAGATCGAAGCGCTTTCATCAGTTATACAATAAAGATAGCCAGCGTCTGCCTGTGCTTTGCGTTCTTTTCGTGTATATTTTTTTTGAACAAACTTATCTATAATACTTCTATAAACCTTTTCAAACTCATCAAGCTGCTTATAGGAAGGTATCGCTATTTTCTTCCCTTCTAAAGCAAGAGTTTTTTCTAACACTTCTAATTTCTTAAAAAATTTGTCCGGCGAAAGAGAGGGCCTATCTTCTATAGAACGATATGTATTCAAAAATTCGCACCCTGAATCCAATAAAAAACTTTCAAAGATTTCCTGTTTTTTATTTTTACGGCCTTCATAATATACATTTTCTATCAAAATATCTTTTTCTAAGGAAGGAAATGTGAAAGATACCGACATATTTACATATAAAAATAGATAATAATAATCACCTTCATCATCAGCAAAAGCTAATCCTTGTTCTGTTTTGACCTTATAAAACTTTTTGAGGTGAATCAATCTTTTGATTTCTGCAGGCAGCATATAGCAATTACTAAAAACCTTATTTTTAGAATTATCCTTTGCTTCTTTGACCAGAGCCGCATATTGATCATAAGATGTAATGGGTATTAAAACACTTTGTTTTATCAGCTTCTGATGTTTATACCATTGTTTTATTTTATGAATAAAACTAAACATAATGTTACTTTTTAACTCCATTTACAAGATTCATAATCGCAGCAGCACTTTCAAAATTTTCCGCAACCATACTGTCTACCGGAATTTCTACAGCGAACTCATCTTCTATACTTGCAATAATACTTACAATATCAAATGAATCAATAAAACCATCAGTAACTAAAGTCGTAATATTACGAAAATCCACATCTGGTCTAATTTCTTCTAAAAGTGTATATAGTTTTTCCATTGTTAACTTCTCCCTAATTCATATAAGCTAAAATATCATTTACACTTTCCAGCGCTTTGATCTGCGCTCCGCTTACTGTTTTTTCAAATTTTTCATCCAGCATAACTATCAACGATAACGCTGCTATAGAATCCCATTCATCTACTTCTGCCAGCAATGTTTCCGGTGTTAAACTGCCTTCTGCTACATCCAATACTTCTTCAATCAGTGTTAATTTTTCTTGTAAATTCATTTTCTTTTCGCCTCATCTTTTTTATATTTTTAATTTTATATTATTAATCCATGTAATCTAAAATATCATTTACGCTTGCCAGTGCTTTGATCTGCACTCCGCTTACTGTTTTTTCAAATTTTTCATCCAGCATAACTACTAACGATAACGCTGCTATAGAATCCCATTCACCTACTTCTGCCAGCAATGTTTCCGGTGTTAAACTGCCTGTCTCTACATCCAGTACTTCTTCAATCAATGCCAGTTTTTCTTGTAAGTTCATTTTCTTTTCTCCTTATTATCTATAATATGTGACCATCTATACTTCCACCATCATTACCGGCTGATAGCCATATAGATTGGCCTGTAATTTTTTTGCTCATATCGCTTAATAAAAATATGATAGTATCAGCTACATCTTCTGCCTCTAACATACCAAGAGGATAGATCTTCTGCCTGGCTTCTTGAGTAGTATTGTCTTTAAACCCGGCGCCCATTTCCGTATCGACGGCTTCAGGGCAAACTGCATTAAACCTGATTAACCTGTTAGACATTTCCTTTGCTGCTGCAACAGTATACGAATTTATTGCTGCTTTGGAAGCCCCATAAACGCCCTGCGATTTATCAGGTAAAAGCGCAGCTCTTGATGAAACGCTTACAAAAGAAGCCCCATTATTACTGATGCGCTTCGATGAAAAAGCTTTTGCTATCGCCATCATCGACACTATATTAGTGGCAAATATTTTATTTATTTTTTCTTCTGTGACCGCGCCCAAAGGCAGCATAGCATAAATACCGGCAGAAAATACACACCCATCCAGCTTGATATTATCCATGCTGACCGCAGTTTTAACTGCATTTTGTGCTGCTGAAAAATCGGAAACATCACAAATTAATATATTATGCCCATCACCGTCAAGCATCTCCAGAGTTTCCTGAAGTTTTTCTTCATTCCTGCCAACTAATACCAATCTTGCTCCAAGCTGGCTTAACTGAAGCGCTACCTGTTTGCCAATACCAGAAGAAGCACCAAAAATCAGATACTTTTTCCCATTAAAGTTTAAATACTCCATTTTAGTCCTCCCAGGTTTTGGCCTCATCTACGTCGATCGCTACACCTGAAATATATTGCATGGAATCGCTGAGCAGGGCCACTACAATAGAAGCTATCTTATCCGGCAGCATCAAATAATCGGGCAGCTCGTTAATAGCATCGCCTTCTATGGCTTTTATGGCCTGATTAGCCAGCATTTCTGTTTTTATACCGCAAGGGCAAATAGTATTGACCCTGATTTTCCTCGGCCGCAGCTCTTTGGCAGCGCTTTTCATAAAAGCGTCCATAGCTCCTTTAGACGCGCCATAGACAGCGTTTGCCGCCTGCCCATAAACGCCTACGCAGGAGGATATGCCAACGACAGCGCCGCCATCATTGAACAGCCTTTTCTGCGCCACGCATTTTAATAAAGCCATGAAAGAATAAGTATTGCTACTGAAGATCTGCGAGATATTAGCTGGTGACATACTTCTTAATGGTATCGGTACGGCTAAGCCTGCGCAATGAGCAATATAGTCTAATTTTTCGCCGTCTTTAGCGATTATATCTTTGACGGTCTCAACGATTCCGTCAAAATCTGTCAAGTCCAGCACTCGATAACTATGACCACTGCCTTCCATTAAGGAGAGCGTTTTCTGCAATTCGGATTCCCTTCTGGCAACAATAACTACTTTAGCACCCATGGCGCTGAGTAGGATGGCCACTTCTCGGCCTACGCCGGAGGAGGCACCCGTAACTAAAACTTTTTTACCATTAAAATCAAATTTATCCATTGCTATCCTCACTTATAGTCTTCAAAACTCAGGCCGTCGTCGTATCTTTCTTTTACTCTAAACACAGGGAAACAATTCTGCGGCTCAACTGTAATACCAACAATACCTAAAGATAAACCAATGCCAAATCCACAAGTTAAAATTTTCCCGCTATCTTGACTAGTATTTTTATTAGAATAATGCTCGCATATAGCCAAAGGTATAGAAGCACAACCAGTATTACCATAATCAACTATAGATAGTGGTATTTTAGAAAGCGGAAATTTAATTTTTCTGGCCAAGTTGCTGATAATAAGTTTATTAGCCTGATGACAGGCCAATATTTCATATTCATCATAATCACAGACAAAACGCTCTTTAAAATCATTGATCATGGTAACTACTTCTTTTAAAGAAAAACGCATTACGTCCATGCCTTCCATATGAAATAAATCTCTGTAGGCACACGCCTTTTCATAGCCAAACTTTTGCACCATAGGCCAAAAAGCATGTCTTTGACCACTAAAAGGTGAAACCAGCATCTTAAAATCACGACCAATGGATCGTAATAATCCGTATGTTGGTTCTGCATTTTCATCATATTCCAATAAAGTAGCAGACCCACCATTGCCAAAAAGCATGGGGATTTCCGAAGGTACATAGCCATCTGGCAACTGTTCGCCTGTAGACCCTGACAATAATAATACGCTGCGGCAGCCTGAATTGATGTGCATAGCAGCCAAATATAAACCATACACATAGGCCGAACACCCAAGCGGAATATCATAACACATGCAATCATCAGATAACCCTAATCTATCCTGCAGAATTGTTGCGGTGACAGGTTCCAAATAATCACGGCTGGATGATGCAAAAATCAACGCATCAACCTTATTTCTGTCATAGTTTAATTCCGTTAATATTTTTTCAGCAGTGGCACAACACAAATCTGACGCAGTAACGCCCAATCTGTGTGATGTGAAGCGCCGCTGAACACCGGTAGAGATGATAAATTTCCTGACATGTTCTTCCCCAAAAAGGTCGTTATAATCAGTGGTATACTCAACATCATCCGGGACACTGGCAGCTACTGCTTTGATTTTTGCGTTTTGCAAATTAAAATATGTCATCTAACTTCTGCCTCCTATTTAAAATATGTCTCGCTGTCGATACCGTCATCATAAACTTCACTTGTTTTAATAATTGGTAAACATACAGACATATCAATAGTAAAAGAAGCTACTGTCACATTAAGCCCAATACCAAATGCCAGCGCTAATATTTTCTTATCCCCCTCATATATATTATTATTCTCAGCATAATCACATATATTTACTGCCGTACTTGCCCCTCTTGTGTTCCCAAATCTTTCAATAGAATTTATAACCTTTTCCTGAGGTGCTTTTATTCTCTTGGCAACATTATCTATAATCATTTTATTCGCCTGATGAATAGAAACCAAATCAAAATCACTTATATCATTACCCAAATTTGCTAAAAATGTTTTTGTCGTCCGAGGAGCATCCTTAATACTAAAAGTAAATACATCAGTACCTGACATATATGTTGCATTATTATAATAAGCAGCAAATTCAAAACCTCTTGTTTGTGCAACAACGGGTAATGGGTGTCTTTCCATCCCATAAGGAGTAATCAACGACTTATATCCGGAACCTATAGTTTCAATAGCAATATTAATAGGTGAAATATCTTCGTCTGTTTTCTCCACTATTATGGCCACACCTGCATCGCCAAAAAGCAGCCCATCCTTATTACTTGTTTCACCTCTATTAGGATTGGCATCTCCCACTAAAAGCAATATTCTTTTACATCCAGCCATAATATTAGCACATGCCATTTGCAGTCCGAAGGGGAAGGCCGTACAACCGATATTGGAATCATAAACCAGGCCGCAGTTATCCAGTCCCAAACGATGCTGCACGATACAGGAAGTTGGTGGCACAAAATAATCTGGCGTCTGAGTAATCATGATCAGACCGTCTATTGTATCTTTATTAATATTTAATTTTTCAAAAAGCTTATTGGCCGCTACGACGCACAGGTCCGAAGTAGTAGTTCCTACGCCATAGGCATTATACTTTTCGTAAATGCCTGTTGCTGCGCAAAATTTTTCTACTTCTCCTTCTGCAAACAGGTAATCATAATCCGACATTTTCTGGTGACGGTCGGGAACAGCAGTTGCCATACCGGCAATTTTTATACCCTTAAATTCAAAAAAATTCATCATTTCCTCCTAATTTTCTTCTTCAAAATTCCATTTCTCGAGCAGGGTTGCCAAAAGCCCGCTTTCCAGCCTTTACTTTGCGCAAAACAACACTGCCGACACCGACATAGGCATCATCTTCAATAACCGCGTTTGGTGCGGCGGAACAATTTCCGCCCATAAATACACGGTTACCTATTTTTACATGACCCATGATGTTGCACCAGGAAGAGATAGTAGAAAAGTCTCCTACTTCAACATCGTGCCCCAGTCCACAGGCAAGTAAAGTACAAAAATCGCCTATCTTAATATTTACCGTCATGCCGAAGCCGGAATAGATAACGGCTCCTTCACCGATGGTATTGAATCGGCCCAAGGCCACATAGGGATGAATGATACTTTGAAAAACCGCCCCTTTTGCTTTCAGCATCGCAACTATTTTTTCTTTGACTTGTGGACTGGCGATCCCCAGCGCCAAAACATCATTTGCCTGCGGAAGATAATCTTTGATGGTACCAACGACCTGATAGTCACAATCGATGCTATCCAGTGCCTGCAAGTCGTCATCTAAAAATCCTACTATATTCCACTGGACACCTCGTATGGCGTGAATGTCTTTGATAATATTCAGCACTTCCCGCCCGCAGCCACTTGCACCGACGATATACAAGTTTTTCATTTACTCACCTGCCGAAATAAGATTTAAACAATATCCCCATTTGATTTATCCTGGTTTATCGTAAAGCTGCAATGCCTCGTCTACATTACCCACAAAGCGCAAATTGCTTTTGTCTATCCAGACTGCTTTTTGGCAGATCCTTTTGATATCCGCCGCAGAATGCGACACCAAAAGCACAGTAGTGCCGCTATTCATCATATCTTCCAACCTCTTATGGCACTTGTCCTGAAAAGCCTGGTCGCCTACGGCTAATATCTCGTCAACTACTAATATTTCAGGCTTGACCATGGTAGCGATAGAAAAACCCAAACGGGCAATCATGCCGCTGGAATAGTTTTTTACGGGGACATCTATAAAATCACGTAGTTCACTGAAGTCTATTATTTCATCATATTTTTCCAGCATCAGCTTTTTGCTGTAACCAAGGATCGCGCCATTTAAGAAAATATTTTCACGGCCTGTCAATTCGTAATCAAAGCCTGCCCCTAATTCGATCAACGGCGCGATAGAACCATTTACTTCAACGCTGCCTTTGGTTGGAGTCAAAATACCGCTGATGATTTTGAGCATGGTGCTTTTGCCGCTGCCATTAGCGCCAATCAAAGCACAGGATTCGCCTTTATCCACAGAAAAGCTAATGTTATTCAAGGCCCAAAATTCATCAAAGCTGCAACTTTGAAACTTTATTTTTTTTATAAGTAAATCTTTTAAACTATCCACACGTTCAAACGCCAAATTGAAACACATGGAAACATTATCTGCAACAATAATTTTTTGCACTTTTACCACCTATATATATAAAATAAAATCATTCTGTTTGCGCTTGAACACATATAAGCCTATGACGAGCATACAGAAAGTGAAGGCCAGACAGATCAAGTGCTCTGTCATGGTTGGCCACTGACCATAAACAGTTATCTTGCGGAAAAATTTTATATAATTATAAAGCGGATTAAAGACCAGCAGTTCTCTGAGCCACTCGGGCAATAAACTTTCCGGGTAAAAAATAGGCGTCAGATAGTTAAAAGCCGTTAAAAAAATACTGTACAAATACTGGACATCTCTAAAAAACACTACCAATACAGATAATAAAAGCCCCATGCCTATGCAGAAGACTAAAACCTGCACTAATATAAATGGCAGCAGTATTATAGTTATTGAAAAGGTGACATCGGTAGCAATGATCACTATAAAAAGGGCAATCATAGAAAGCAGCATGCTTGTAAAACTTGATATCACTCTGGACAGGGGAAAGATGTATTTAGGCAGATACACTTTTTTTATAAGGGCCGCGCCGCCTAAAATAGAACCCATCGCCATGCTGGTAGCTTCGGAATAAAAGCCGAAAATAAGCTGTCCTGCCAACAGATATACAGGGTACTGGGGTATATCGAAGCGAAACATATTGGAAAAAACGATCGTTAAAATAATCATCATCAGAAGCGGATTTAAAACACTCCATAAATATCCTAAGAAGCTGCGCCGATACCTGATTTTTAGATCACGCTCGACTAATACCTGTAATAACCAACTATATTTAACTAATCTTTTAGCACTGTCTACTATATGCACAATAAAAAATTCTCCTATGAGTGATATCACCTAAATACCTGCAAACTGGTTAGGTCAAATTCAAGGCTTCTGCTCAGACCAGAAATATTGTTCCTGCAGCTTCGCCAGTTTTTTGTCATAAATCGAGTACCCTTGCCTCAGCCAAGGGTAAGCTTTGGTCTTTTCCATAAATTTTTTCTCATAATCATCAAAAGAACCTATCACTTTTGCAGGAACGCCGCCCACAATGGAATTTGCAGGAACATCTTTAGTAACACAGCTACCAGCAGCGATGATAACATTATCGCCAATAGTGACATCGTACATGATCATGCTGTTACTGCCAATCAAGACATTGTTGCCGATAGTTATTTTACCTACTCGCCTGATATGCTGATCCATGTTATTTTTGTACAAGATAACATCGCCAAAAATATCGTGGGTAATAAATCTTACGCCGGAAGCTACTTTTACATTGCTGCCGAAAGAGAGCAAATGCGGTTCTACACCGAAATTGTAGATTTGAAAATAACATCCTTCGCCCTGAGCATGAAAATAACCTGTTTTTTTACAATATGCCGCACGCTTGCCCCCATCCCTCAGAAGGAACAACCTTAATAACTGTAAATATCTTCTAAACATTACTTATTCCCCTTAAATTCTTCCATAGTGACCGAGGTTGCCGATGATATGCCTTCCCTGCCGAAAACTTTCATTACCGTCTGGAAGATGATCTTGCAGTCACCATAAAAGGTGATGTTTTTTACATATTCCAAGTCGTAGTGAAATTTTTCTTCCCAGGTGATACCATTACGGCCATTGACTTGTGCCAGGCCAGTTAATCCCGGTTTTACATCATGGCGATGCTTCTGCTCCTCGTTATACCGCTCCAGATATTGCACTAATAAGGGCCTTGGCCCCACTATAGACATATCGCCATTTAAAATATTCAACAGTTCAGGAAGCTCGTCAATAGACGTAGAACGTAAGAATTGGCCGAATCTGGTCAGCCTGATCTCGTCAGGTAATAGATTTCCATTTTCATCTTTTGCATCCGTCATGGTGCGGAATTTTAAAATACCAAAGATCTTCTCATTTTTTCCCGGCCGTAGCTGTTTAAAAAATACCGGTGCCCCCAGTTTTATGCGTATCAAAAAAGCTGTTAAAATCAGCAATGGCGATAAAATGACCAAAGCCAGAAACGATAAAATGATATCTAATATTCTTTTTATAAAATTTTTATACATGGCTTCCTCTTCATTCAAAACAGCTTTTTATGATCTCAATAATCCTGTCCTGCTCCTGCGTCGTCATTTTGATATCACTGGGCAGGCACACGCCCCGCTCAAAAATATCCATGGCCACATCGGCAGAATTTCCGTTTGGAACTGCTTCGGCGCCATTAATACAGTACGTAGCTTTTGCCCTATCGCTGCCTGCCCGGGTAACAAAAGCATTCATTCGATATAGGGGTTGCATGTGCATCGGTTTCCAGATAGGACGCCCTTCAGCGTTCATCGCCGCTAAAGCTTCCAAAATTTCTGTAGGACAGGTTTTTCCTTTTTCGCTTAGATAAAATGTTTCCTTTTCACTACATACTTGTTTGCACATGGCTTCGGAGTCAATAAGCAGACAGCTTAACCAATAGTTTGGCTGGCTGTTGACAGCATCAAATGGATTCATTTTGACAGGCAAATTTTTAAAGCCCTTTTTATAACGCATGTAGATTGCCTTTTTTTGGGAAATATGTTCTTCTAAATAAGGCAGCTGACCCCGTACGACGCCTGCGATAACGTTGCTCATGCGATAGTTATAACCAAGTTCTTCATGCTGGTACCATGGTACATTTTCACGGGCTTGAGTCGACCACTTGCGCACTTTATCGGCTGCTGCTGCGTCATCTGTTAAAAACATTCCACCAGACGAACCGGTGATAATTTTGTTGCCGTTAAAAGAAATAGCGTTATAGTTACCAAAATTTCCCGTCTGCACACCTTTATAAGTCGCGCCCAGTGATTCGGCAGCGTCTTCGATGATAACTGCGCCATGTTTATCACAAACGGCTTTGAGTTCATCCATCTTTCCGGGACTACCGTAAAGATGGGCCAAAACGACAACCTTTACCTCTGGATAAAGTTCAAAAGCCTTTGACAATGCTGCAGGGTCTATATTCCAGGTAGCATATTCGGCATCTATAAAAACAGGTACTCCGCCTTCATACACGACAGGGTTAACTGTGGCGGCAAAAGTCATATCGGAGCAAAAAACCTTATCACCGTTTTGCACCCCGGCCAATTTGACTGCCATATGCAAAGCCGCAGTACCAGAGGCAAGAGCAACGGCATATTTGCAGCCAATTTTTTCGCATAGCATCTGTTCCACTGCGTTGATATTTTCACCAACAGTAGACATCCAGTTGGTTTCATAAGCTTCCTGCATATATTTAAGTTCTTCTCCGTGCATGGTAGGCGAACTGAGCCATACTTTCTTTATCAGCGGAGAAAACTTCTTTAGAACATTTTCTTTCAACAAAAAGCACCTTCTAATCTGTTTGTAATCTGCCCTTACTTTTTTAACGCATCTCTGTTAGGCGTATAAGTAGGCACTATCTCCTGCAATTTTCTTACAACTGCATCACCTTCGGTGATCTGTAAAATATCGACTATCTGCCTTTGTAATTCTGCTTTATCAACGTCTTTTATCTTGGCTATAAATATTTTACTGTGCGTGGTTTTTTCGGTACCATCTTCGGCGCTCAAAAGTTCTTCAAACAGCTTTTCACCGGGTCTTAATCCGGTTATTTTTATTTCTATATCTTTATCGGGTATAAAACCCGATAATTTTATCAAATCTTTGGCAAGATCATAAATTCTTACAGGTTTTCCCATATCAAGTACGAATACCTCTCCACCTTTCGCCATTGCTCCGGCTTGAAGTACCAATTGACTTGCTTCAGGAATAGTCATAAAATAACGTTTCATCTCTGCATCTGTAACAGTTACCGGTCCTCCTTTGGCTATTTGTTTTTTAAACAGTGGTATTACACTGCCCCTGCTGCCAAGTACATTACCAAAACGTACTGCCACAAATCTTGTACTGCTTTCTTTATTCATACTTTGCACAAACATTTCAGCAATTCTTTTGGTACAACCCATAACACTAGTTGGATTCACTGCTTTATCTGTAGATATCATTACAAAGGTTTCAACTTTATGTTTGGCAGCTGTTTCTGCTATTACTTTAGTTCCTAAAATATTGTTTCGCACTGCTTCAGATGGTTGGTATTCCATTAAAGGCACATGTTTGTGGGCTGCGGCGTGAAACACTACTTGAGGTTTAAAATAGTCCATTATAGCGTTAATTCGTTCTTCATCTCTAACATCTGCTATAATGGGCACTTTTTTTAGTTGGGGATATTCTAAATTCATATCCTGCATTATTTCATAAATACTGTTTTCTCCTTTACCAACGAGAAGCAATTTATTAGGATACATTTTAGCAACTTGACGCACAATCTCGCTGCCAATGCTGCCACCAGCACCAGTAATAAGCACTGTTTTCCCTGACAAGTACTTCGCAACGGCTACGTTATCCAGTTCCACCGGATCTCTGCCTAGTAAGTCTTCAACATCAACAGGGCGTAACTGACTTACGCTCACACTGCCTTCTATAATTTCATATACCCCAGGTAAAATAGTTAATTTGCAGCTTGTTTTTTTACAAATGTTGATAATTTCTTTGATATTTTTTCCTTTTACTGAAGGCATGGCAATAATAATTTCATCAATTTCATAGTTATCGGCAAGCACTGCTATATCGTCTCTAGTTCCTAATACTTTTGTACCAACCATATATTTTCCTATTTTGGTTTTATCGTCATCAATAAAACCAATAACTTGTCTTTTTCCTATATGGTACTGATTTAATTCCCTGAGAAGCAGTGCACCGGCATCACCTGCGCCAACTATCAATACTTTGTCTTTTTTACTTGATATAAATTTATGTTTGGATTTATTAATAAAACAACTGTAGATTCTAAAGGACAATCTACTGCCGCCAACAAATAAAACAAGAATCGAAGCAGTAAAAATATATAAAGAGCGTGGTAACGCCAAATCTATATAAATAGAAATCCCATACCAAGACAAAGCTGCAACAATATTTGCAGCAACGATGGCAACAAGTTCTATGCTACCAGCATAACGCCATACTCTACCGTATAGTTTAAAAACAAAATATACTACCAAATGCACAGCCACTACTATAGGTAATTGTGAGATAAGCATTTCAAGATATTTTTGAGCGATTGCAGTATCTTCAAAGCGTATATAAATACTAAAAAATGCAGCACTTATAATACAGATGGTATCTAAAATTACAACCAAAAGTGGCAATAACAAATATCGCAAATTTTCTCATCCCCATATCACTTACATTAAACTTACCGGTATATAGTAATCTTACACACTTCTAATCAGAAATATTTTTTTCATCAAACAAATTCCATTATCTTCACCTAAAACAAAAGTGCAGACAAAAAATAATTTGTATATTTACTGTATTTAGGTATTTTAAATTTCATTTATTTCATTTTTGCATTTTATCCTTAAATTGTTTTTTTATTTCAAATAATTTCAGCTAAAATTATACCACACGAGTCCCCCCCCCGCAAGACATTTACAAATAAATGAATCAAACTTATTCTGGTCTTGCTATTACTTTTGCATCGCTCTCTACGCGATCGCGATGCTTAGCTAACGCGATACATGTTTATAAAAACCCACAGGACATAAAAAAACAACGTCGCTTTCAGCGACGTTGTTTTAATCTACATTTTTCTAACTAATCCATATATTCTTTTAATATTTTTCCAGCAAATAAATGTCACCGATTTCTTTGATCTCATTTAGATTTTGGAGTTTATCCTTATCTTTTAAACGGCGCAGTTCCAATCCTCGTACCAAAACATACTTTTGACCAGGATCATTTAAAACTCTGGCTAAATCACCACTTTTAGGTTTTACTTCCTCACCCGGTGCACCAGTATAATACATAAAACCAGGCCTCAAAAATTTATCAACATAAACCGGTTTCTGCTGATCACATTTCGTATGATAAACTCTGACGATTTCTTTAACACTGAAACGATTGGCAACCATTGGCAACAAAAAGGAAAATGCAATTACCATTGTCAAAACACCGGTAACCACATGCAGCCAAGCTGAAAAATTAATATCGCGATAGCGCCACAACGCCCAAACTATACTTACGCCCAAAATAAAAGTTACGCTGCCCAGCACAATTCCTCCGAAAGCAACTTCAGGCAATTGCTGCCCGCCAATAACCCATCCGGCTGTAAGCAATAAAAACATTATTCCGCTGCCAAAAATCCAGGACCAACGGATACCATAATTTTCTTTTTGCATTCTGGCAATATTCCAGCCAATCACAATCGCCAGCGCTGGAAACATAGGTAAGATATAAGAAACGAGCTTCGTTTGAGAGATAGTAAAAAATATCAGTACGAAAAGCCACCAGATATTCACGAAAAGCATTTTTTCCAGATCATCAGATCTGCTATCTGTAATTGATGCTTTAATAGATTGCAGTAACAGCCCTGTCCAGGGAAACAAACCCAGGATTACAACAGGAAAATAATACCACCACAAAACCCGGGTCGGATGCTCAGGCGTTGTAAAGCGGGTAAGATTATGAAACCCTAAAAATGTATTAATAAATTCCATTCCATGCACTTGATACATCAAATAATACCACGGTGCCGCAATAAAAAAATACAGCAGTAATCCGCGTAAACAGTGCATTTTAAAAAGCCTCTGCCACTGCCCGGTACAAAGAATATGCAGAAATATTATCGCGCCTGGAAAAACGATCCCGATCGGCCCTTTTGTTACCGTGGCCAGTGCCATACACACATACATCAGCCAATACTGCTTATGCAAGTAGCACAATAAAGACCCGGTCAGGAAAAACAACAGCGTCGTATCTGTTACCGCCGCCTTGCCAAGATAAAAGAACTGTACAGATGTCGCTAAAACGAGCGCCGACCAAAAACCAGCTCTTTCGTTAAACAGCCTGGTAATGTAACAATAAAGCATTATTACAGTCAAAAAGGCCATTAATGCTGCAGGAAAACGCGCTGCAAACTCTCCATCCCCAAACACATGTATTGCACCAGCTACAAGCCAGTAATACATTGGCGGTTTGTCAAACCAATATTCATTATAAATACGCGGTGAAAGATAATCATTAAACTGGATCATCTCACGCGCAGTTTCAGCATATACCGGCTCATCCGGGTCAAGCAGCGGTATACTGCCTAATCCAAAAAAGATATTGAAGGCAACTATAATTGCTAAAACGAGCAAGCTTCCCTTCTCGATCCTATTCATTATTTTCCTACTTTCCCCGTTTTACATAATCATGGTAAGTTTTTTGGATACCTTCTTTTAACTGCATCTGCGGAGTTACAGAAAGTATTTCCTTTAAACGTGCATTAGACAGCGCAGAACGAAAGATATCACCCTGTCGCGGTTCCGCATAACGAACTTCAAGTTTATCAGCAGCAACTTCGGCAAAGGCGCCCAAAAGTTGATTTACCGAAGTTTCATGCTCTGTAGATACATTGATAGTCTGGTATCCCCTGGCTGCCAATCCCGCTTTAATAGCTGCTGCAACATCGCCTGCATAGACAAAGTCACGCGTTTGTTCCCCATTACCATAAACGGTCACAGCTTTTCCTGCTGCCAAAAGTTTACAGAAAATACTGACGACACCACCTTCGCCGCCTTCCCCCTGACGTTCGCCATAAACATTCGCAAAACGGAAAACAACTGTATTGATCCCATAAAGCTCGTGGTAAACACGTAAATAATGCTCTGATGTCATTTTTGTAATACCATAAAACGACATTGGCATCAATGCAAGGTCTTCATGTAAAGGAACATTTTCATTATTGCCATATACTGCCGCACTGGAGGCAAATAAAACTGTTTTCACCTTATACTTGCGGCAATTTTCCAACACATTGATCAAGCCTGCTAAATTGATTTCGCAATCTTCATCAGGATGTTCGATTGAATAAGGTACCATTGTCTGGGCAGCCAAATGCACAACTGCATCAAAATTTTCTTTTTGAAATAACGCTTCTATTTCCTGCGAACGTATATCCGCTACGACAAGTCTCATTCCTTGAGGTACATTTTCTCTGAACCCGCTTGAAAGGTTATCTAAAACTACAACTTCATAATTTTTATCACTATTTAACAGCTCTAATAAATGCGAACCGATAAACCCAGCACCGCCGGTAACTAAAAGCTTCATTGTTGATCTTCGCCCTTCCTGAGATTTTTCATAGATAAAACATTAGAGCCAAAGGCGCGTATTGAAACTACTGCCCCTAATAAAAACGGCAGGTATTCAGCTGTAAAACGCCATAAAACTGCCATAATACCAACAAGACCACCAGGCAACAGCTCAGAAAATAATACAACGAAGCCCGCCTCTGCGACACCTGAACCTCCGGGAGTTGGTGAAAAATACAGCACCAGGTTCAGCAAAACCATTCGCCCCATAACCTGCAGCCAGTCAAATTTGATATTCATACCCAGAAAAAACATCGGTACAGTAGCATAAATACATAACAGACTGAGCCCCGATTCAATAAAGGCCCGCATTACTTTCAAAGGATTTTTGCCCATGATAAAAGATGCCTGTTTAAATTCTTTATACCAAATAAAACAATTCCTCCTGAAATCGCGCGAGAAATTGTTCGTTAACCCAATGATCCAAAACTCCGGATATCTGGTCCTCATAAGCAGCACTGCCGCAATCGGCAGCGAAACAAATAAAACAGATACGATAGTAATGACACTGGTCGGCATCCAGTCAACCAAAGCATGATCACTATGCAGAACAAACGGCACCAGCAAAATCAAAAAAGTGATCGACATAATCGTACGCACAAAAACAACGACCGTGGCCTTTGCTACCGGCACGCCCGCCTTGCGCATGAACATGATCTGAGCTACAGCACCGCCGCTGGCTCCGGGGGTAACAAGCGCCAAAAAATAATTGCTTAGAACAACGTTCACCACTTGTCTGGTAGTTAGCTTTTCATCAGTCACAGCAGCCAAAGTCATCAGCCGCAAACCATCAAAAACCAATCCCAATCCCAAAATGCCAAAGGCCGCAGCAATACACCACGGTTCAAACATCGTCAGATATTCTAACGCTCTTATATCAAATGTAAAATAAATAACTGCCGCAGAAATAGCAATAACAAAAACAAACATCCATAGCAACCTGCGGATCAATTTTCTGTGCATATCAAAGCCCACCAAAGTTTATCAAAGTTACTTTCTTCTGCTCCAATAAACATTTATTTTTTTCAGAAAGAAAAGCCTGAAGCTCATCTTCCCAATGATACTGCCAGGAAAAAGTTTTTTCCAAAGACTCTGCATCCATCCCCGGATGAGTCATGATCTCACTTACGCCATCAGGCAGATTCCTAATGATTTCACCTACTAAGAATTCGTTTAAATTACCTCCGGCCAGCATTCCAAAAAAATGCTGTGGATAGACAAAATGGGCCTGTCTGGCTTTCATTTTCGCCAAAGCGCTGCAAAAGCTTAAGCCTTCACGGCCGATCAGGCGAGCAGCAGTGCTGTTAAATCCACCGCGCCAAAACCAGCCTTCCTGCGGCATCCTAATTTTTTTAATACCAAATGCACTACACAAATCCAATACGATGTCGGCGATTCCCGGCAGCACATGCAGATGCTGATGGCTGTCGACGTGAGTTATTTCCAGACCACAGCTTAAGCCGCGTTCTAGTTGTGCTTGCAGTTCGCTGACAACTTCTGCTTTTTTTATTCTGCCAGCATACCACCGTTTGGCAAAAACTGTATAATCAGCAGGCAAAAGCCCATCTTCATCAACAAGTGTTCGCAGCTGCCGTGCTTGTAAAAGCGGTTTACCACCTCCTACTAAAGTAAGATGGATACCTACTCCTAAAACAGGTGTTGCTTTCGCCTGAAGTACTGCGTCATCAAAAGCAGCGCCGCTACACATTAAAGACGTACTGGTAATAAAACCGTCCCTGCAGCCTTTTATAATACCAGCATTGATTGCCGGATGCAGTCCGAAATCATCAGCATTAACAATTAATTTTTTCATATATTTCAGCCTCCTGAAAGGCTCTAGATTTTTTTATAATTTGCAAAATGGACTTTTACAAGCCGTTCCAGGGCACCGCGTCCCAATTCTTTCAGCAGCTCGCGCGCACAGTTTGTCGCAGCGTCACTGCCGCCTTTAGGCAATTCATTTCGCCCAACCTGCTCGGCCAGCTCCTGCATTATTTCCAAAAATTTAGCCCGCGCCAATACTGAAGCAGCCGCCACAGCAATATCTGCCTCGGCCCTGTGCTGCTGTACTATATTAACATCAGGAAATTCCTGCTGTAAGCTGGCGCGGATGTCGTTAGACGCTGTAAATTGATCAACCAGCGCATAATTACATTGCGGGCATTGCCGCAGAACATTTCGCAGTACAGCTATGTGACCATTGCTTAACAAATGGTTGAGATTTTTTCCATCTGCACGCATTTGCTGATAACGAAAATTATACATTTCAGGCTTCAAAGCTAAAACCGTGTTGATCGGAGCAGCTTCGACAATCAGCTCTGCCAGCCGCAGAACTTCTTTATCATTGATCAGTTTGCAATCCCTGACTCCCAAACGGACTAGTTTTTCAGCCGTCGTAATATCTACTAATACTGCTGCAACGACTAAGGGTCCGAAAAAATCTCCTTTACCTGATTCGTCACTGCCTGCCCAAATACCTTTAAAATCGGCACAATTTCGTAAAAGTGTATAGTCATTTCCAATAGCCTGTACGATATCCCCTTTATCGGCAGTATCTTTTCCTGTCAAAACTGCTTCCAGCTGGGACCTCAATTCTGAAGCCGTACCGCCCCAAACAAACTTAATCCCCTTTTTACCATTATATACTGATAATACTACTTTACTATCACTGTTTGTTACTGTCAACTGTATACCATACTGCAGCTTTTTTTCAGTAATTGTAAGATTGGCGTCAAAACTTTTGATCTGCTTTTTTAAATTGTCGATATAAGCAGCAAAATCACTGTTCAAGTTGTGCCTCCGCAGCAGCAGCTGCTGCCTGCATAATAGTTTTCAGGCTGTGTCCGCTTTTTAAAGCCAAAACTTTACAATCCTCAAATTCAGGAGCAATATTCACAATTTTCCCATCCATCTGTGCATATTTAATTCTCACTTCACCTTCAGGCAACGACACAATAGTAACCTTCCTGTAATTGATATGGCGATGCACCGCATAATAACGTACTCCCAGCGACGTTGTTTCAGTCAGCAAAATATCAGTCAGCTGATCCAGGTTCTGAGGATCGAGCAGCACAGATAAAGTTTGAGCAGGCCGTCCTTTTTTCATAATGATCGGAGTCAGCCAGCAATCCAAAGCACCCGCCTGCAGTAAGCGTTCCTGCACATAAGGGTACAATTCGCCATTCATATCGTCAATATTACATTCGGCAACAAGTAATTCACCACCGGCTTCAGCTTCCCATTCGCCGATACTGATGCGCAGGACATTGGGTATTTCCAGATCCCAGGTCCCGGCGCCATAAGCAATTTTACTGCCGCTAAAGCCCTGTGGAATATCATTTGTACTGACTGCTAAAACCTTCATCAGTGCAGCACCAGTCGGTGTAGTAAGCTCTTTTTCGATCTTTCCGTGGCTGTGCTGCAGCCCTTGTAACAGCTCTGCCGTCGCAGGAGCCGGCACTGGCATCAGTCCGTGTGCACAATTTACAAAGCCGCTGCCTGTATGGATATTGGAAACAAAAATCTTTTCGATCCCCAAATATTCCAAAGCCAAAACGCAGCCCGCAATATCAATAATCGTGTCGATTGCTCCGACTTCGTGAAAATGCACTTCATCAACAGTTTTTCCGTGAACCTTAGCTTCAGCTTCTGCTAAAGCTGTAAACACCTGTAAAGACTGCATTTTGATTTTATCATGCAAGTCAGAATGTGTAATAATATGGGCTATATCATGCAGATTGCGATGTTCATGGTGGTGATGCACAGGTTCTTCAGACACTTTCACCTGATGGCAATGCTGAGCGCAATCGGAATGATGTTCATGGTTATGCCCTATATCACCATGTTCGTGATGATGGTGACCAGCGTGAGTATGTTCATGCTGATATCCAATTGTGACATCATGTTGATGTTCATCTGGCAGCAAGACATTAAAATAGTTCGCATCAATCCCACATTTATTAACACGTTCGTTGATCAGTTCATACTCTCCCAAGTGCAGCTTTTTCATCTCAGACACCAGATGATCGAACGGTACACCTGCATCGATCAAAGCTCCCAGCAGCATATTGCCGCTGATACCCGCAAATGCTTCTATATAGATTGCTTTCATTACATCACCTCATATGATTGATAATACTTGCCATACGCCCCGCTCCAAAACCGTTATCGATATTAACAACAGCCACACCGGCCGAACAGCTGTTTAGCATGCCCAAAAGTGCCGATAGTCCCTGAAAGTTAGCGCCATAACCGACACTGGTAGGCACCGCTATTACAGGTCGTTCGACCAAGCCGCCGACAACGCTTGCCAAAGCGCCTTCCATTCCGGCAACGACAATAACTACATTAGCATTTCTGATCAAATCAAGTTTATCAAACAGTCGATGAATACCAGCCACGCCTACGTCGTAAACCCTCTCTACCTGATTGCCCATGATCTCAGCAGTCAATGCCGCCTCCTCTGAAATAGGCAGATCGCTTGTACCAGCCGTCACAACGGCGATATAACGCTTATCATCTTTTGGAAGAGGTTTACGCTCTACAAAAATCAAGCGCGAATTTTTATGATAAACCGCATCGGGCAGCACCTTCTGCACCGCTGCAAATTTATCGGCATCAGCACGTGTTCCCAAAATATTATTGTGTACCTGTGCCAGCTTTTCCATGATTGCAGCAACCTGCTCTACTGTTTTACCCTCGCAGTAAACAACCTCGGGAAACCCCTGACGCAGACTGCGGTTATGATCCAGTTTCGCAAAACCTAGGTCAGTATAATCCGCAGCATGCAGCTTTTCCAATGCTGTTTTAGCGTCGATAGTGCCTGCTTTATAACTTTCCAAAAGCGCCAGCAAATTTTCTTCGTAAGTCATATTATAATACTTCCTTAACTATGATTTATGCAAATGTTTCTCTTTCCATTCCTCGCTCAGCAAATATAACAGCGGCACTACAACCAGAGTCAGCAAAGTCGACGTCGTCAGACCGCCAACTAAAACCACGCCCATAGACTGGCGCAGCTCAGCACCGGCACCAAGACCCAAAGCAATTGGCAGCATACCTAAAATAGTCGAAAGCGTTGTCATAAATATCGGACGAATACGCAAAGCGCAAGCTTCACGCAAGGCCTCGCGCAAAGGCATACCCTTAGCCCGTGCCTGATTGGCATAGTCGACCAGCAGGATCGCATTTTTTGTAACCAGACCCAGCAGCATCGTAAAACCGATCAGCGACATCATATTTGCAGTCTGCCCTGCTACCATCAAGCCTAAAACAGCACCGATAATCGCAAACGGCAGTGACATCATAATTACCAAAGGCTGCATAAAGCTTTCAAACTCTGCTGCCAGAACCATATAGATCATAATAATAGCTAAAATAACCGCCTTCGCGATCTCACTAAAGGCTTTTGCCATTGTATCAGCCTGACCGATCATTTTATAACGGTAACCGACCTGCATATTCATATCCGGGATCATCTCCGTCTGGATCTTCTGGATCAAATCGCCCGGAGTAATACCGACTGTATTAGCATAAACAACGATCTGGCGCTGTCTGTCCTCACGGTCAATACGTGTAGGACCGGACGAGAAATACACGTCAGCTACATCGCCCAACCGGACAAACTTCCCTTCCGTATTGGAAACACGCAGATTGGCAACGTCATTGATATCACGACGATGCGCAGCATCCAACTGTACAATTATATCATAGTCGTTATCACCGATAGTAAAACTATTGCTTGTGCTTTTGCCTAAAAAGGCCATTTCCACAACTTTACCAACGGAAGTTGAATCAAGCCCCATTGCGCTCGCACGCAGCGAATCGACCTTAACGATGATCTCCGGTTCTTCTTCCGATGAAGAAATATCAACATCAGTAGAACCTGGAACCTGTCTGATCCTTTCCGCCAGATCCTGAGCATAAGTTGTCAGCAGCTCAAGATCACTGCCGCGCAGACCTACCTGCACCGGTCTGCTGTCACCGCGTCCGCCGCCCTGGTTACTGACGACTGCGACTTTCAATTCTTCGACATTACCAAATTTACGGCGCAGCTCATCCATAATATCGATCATACTGCGATCTCTGTCAGACGAAGGAATAAGCTTGACATCGATATTGCCTTCGTTAACAGGCACGCGCGAACCGCCTAAGCGCATCGCTGCAATCCTGACCTCCGGCATTTGCAGGATTTCTTCTTCCAACGGCAGCGTCAGCTCCTTCATTCGCTCGATACTTGTACCGGCAGGAGCTTTAACACTGACGGAAAATTCACCGGAATCGTATGTCGGCTGATATTCCGTACCAATAAAAGGTAACAGAAAAAGATTAAAAATAAGTGAAGCAACAGAAATCAGAACTATTTTCCAAGGATGCTGGAACGCAAATACCATTAATTCATCATACATCCGGCAAATTACCTGAAACCCGGCCTCAAATTTATCCAGACAAATCTGTACAACTTTGGGACGCGGATGCTTATAAGGTTTGGCATGTTCCTCGCGATAATCCTTCAGCCAATAAGCCGATATCATTGGTGTAAGCGTGTAAGCAGCCATCGTCGAAAAAGCCAGCGCAAAAGCGACAGTTAAGCCGAATTGTTTAAAATACTGACCAACTACCTCACCCATAGAACCGATCGGTACAAAAACCGCCATCAAAGAAAGCGAAGTAGCAAGAATAGCCAGAGATAACTCTTCTGTAGCGTCCTGAGCAGCCTGAATCGGCGACTTACCCATTTCCATATGCCGGAAAATATTTTCAATCAAAACGATAGCATCGTCGATAAGGATGCCGACTGCCAGGCTCAAAGCCATCAGCGACATATTATTCAGCGTAAAGTCCATCGACTTCATCAAAAAGAACGTGGCAATAACGGAGGTCGGTATAGAAAGGCCGCCGATGATCGTAGCCCGAAAATCGCGCAGGAACATATAAGTTATCAAAAGCGCCAGAAAGCCGCCGAAAAGTATAGCATTCCAGACATCGGCAACATTCTCGCGGATATAAGCAGACTGATCGCGTACGACATCGACCTTGATATCCTTAGGCAAATCATTTTCCATCATTTGTTCCATAGAAGCGTTGACACCGTCAACAACATCTACAGTATTGGTCTTAGACTGCTTCCTTACCAAGACCATAACGCTGGGTACTTTATTAGAACGGGAATAGGTGTCTTCGTCTTCCCAGCTGTCAACAACCTTCACAACATCTGAAAGCTGGATCGGGCGACCATCCTGATTGGCAATAACGATGTTTTTAATATCGTCGATATTTTTATATTTGCCTAACGTACGGACTGTTATTTCCATATCGTTATAACGGGCCTTACCGCCAGGAGTATTGATATTTTCACTGTTGACCTTATCTAAGATAGTCTGAAAGGAAATATTATAACTGTTCAGCTTCTCAGGATCGGCAATCAGTTTGATCGCACGCAGGCTGGCGCCGACAACAGATACTTCGGACACGCCTTCGACACGCTGCAGTTCTTCTTTAACAACGTCTTCAACTATCTTACGGGTTTCTTCACGGCTGCGCGAATCAGAAGCAAAAGTAAATGCCGCTATCGACTGTGACGAAATATCAAACCGCTGTACAACCGGCTCATCGATGTCGTCAGGCAAACGCCGGCGTACCGACGCAACCTTTTCACGCACCTCACTGGCCATCTCGCGCGGGTCAACACCCAGCTCAAATTCCAGCGTCGTCTGCGAATAACCTTCGCGTACAGTTGACGACAGGGTTTTAATACCTGCAACCTGGCTGACGCGATCTTCAATAGGTCTGGTGATCAGAGTTTCCATTTCCTCAGGTGAAGCGCCTGTATAGGTAACAGTAACACTTACCAGAGGCAGTTCAACGTCAGGATACAAATCGACACCCAAATTAGGATACGACTTAATGCCGAATACTACTAAAAGCAGTACAAACATCGTCGTAAAAACAGGTCTGCGTATAAATGTGCCTATCATTTTATTTAGCACCCTGTCCTTCTAATTTGATCTTACTGCCTTCACGCAATTTATTCTGACCGCCGGTAACGATCCGGTCGCCATCACTCAAACCATCTAAAACTTCTACCATATTATCATTGACAAAACCTATTGTTAAAACTCTGCGGCTGACGACACCATCATCATCAACAACAAAAACCGTACGCTGATCTTCACGCATTACAATAGCGCTCATAGGAATAACTAGTGCATTCTCTTTCGGCTCGGCTGTAATGACAACATTGGCATAAACACCGCCGCGTAATTTACCGGCACTGTTGTCCACTGTCACCTCAGCAGCAAAGGTCCTTGCCGGCATATCTGCTACCGGCGAGATACGTGTGATCATACCGCTGAATTTATCATCAGGATATGCGGGCACAGTAATATCAGCCAATCCGCCAACAGCAATATTGCTGATCTGACCTTCCGGGATATTTATTTTAGCAGTCAATTCAGAAATATCGGCAATATTAAACAGCGCTGTGCCAACTTTAGCATAATAACCTTCCTGATAATAACGTTTAGAAATAATACCGTCCTGCGGCGCAGTTACACTGGCTCCGCTCAGCTTATCCTGCATATTGTCCCACACGCCCTGAGCTTCCGAAAGCTTGCCCTGCGCATTGTTTCTGGCAAAACGGTAATTATCTACTGTCTGCTCCGAAACAGCGCCCTTTTCATATAATGCCTGATAGCGCTGCAGCTCGCGTTCAGCTCTTTCCAAAGTCGTTTGGGCATCCATCAAAGAACCCTTCGCCGATAACAAATTAGCCGTCTGTTCTGTCTGCTCTAAATGAGCCAGCACAGTGCCAGCTGTGACCTTGTCACCTTCATTAACATAAACCTTCTCTACCCTGCCATCTATTTTAGCTGCCACGTCGGCCTGCCAAACAGGATCAAGGCTGCCCGCAAAACGCATAACAGGAGTAATACTCTGCCGCTGCGGGAAAGATGTGGCCACCGCAATATTCTGCCCTTGCGAAACACGGTTCGCACGCTCGTTGTTAGCCTGGATATTACCATAAATACGATAAGCAATAATTGCTAAAAGAACCAGGGATGCGATAATTGCAATACGAACTTTTGTATTCTGCCAAATCATTTTTTTACTCCTCAATTTATCGAAATAAAGGTATTTTTATTTATAATAACAGATATTTTAATTATACAACTTTTCCATATAGAATAGCAAGAAAATTGCAGGCTGAAGCAGCGCTTTCACAGTCTTTTCAACGGTTATGCCATGCAACATAAAAAGACCCCTGCTGCAGAAAAACAACAAGGGTCTAATAATATAACGTTTACTCTATTTTTTTGCTTCGTCTATTGCCGCCATATTAGCTGCGTCACGTTCTTTTACGCGATCCAGGCCGGTCTTTTCACCAGCGGCACCAGTATTCATTTTCCCTAAGGCGTCCTTCAGCGAATAAACGGTAAATTCAGCCGTCATATCCAGATTTCCCGAAGCATCATTTTCTTTAACGGTATTAACACTGGCTTTGTTCAATTTTGCAAACCTCGTACCGTTTTCTACCTTCTGCAAAAACTCGACCATTTTATAATAGTTGCCGCTGATAGAAATATTGAGCGGTACTTCGTAAGCTCCATTTACCTGTTTTAAATTGCCACTCGGAGGCTTAACACTTTTGAACTGAATTCCGCATTCCTTTGAAAGGTTAGAATATTCCTGTACTAATTCAGGCACAGTTACTATATCAGGCAACAGCTTCTTAGCTTCAGCAAGGTAGCCTTCCTGCTTCGCTGCAAAAGCATTATAATCCTTATTCTGTTCAGCAAATGTCTGATAACTGGCTAAACGCTGCTGCGCCTGTGTCAATTCCTGCTCATTTTTCTGAATGTCTTCACGCAGCGGCTGCATGATATACAGAACTACAAAAACAAGCAGCAGTACCGAACCTAACAATAACAACGAATATTTACTGTTTTCTGACATATTGCTGTCAGGCATTTCTAATTTCACTTCTTCACCCCACTTCTCTGAATTTCCAAAGTAAAATCAATAACGCCAGCAGTACTGCTGTTATTATTGTTGCTTTCATCAGCAGAAATCAGCTGCACATTGGCAATATCAGGCCGTGCCTGTAAAAGACTGATGAATTTAACAATATCGTCCATTTTCATGGCTTTACCGGCAATGCTCATCTGATCTGGCTTATTGCCCTGTTTAACACTTGTCAGCCAGCAGCCGTAGGGTGTAACATTGCCCAGTTCAGCAAGGGAACGGCTCCATACGATGCGGTCTTTAGAAAGATTGCGTACGATAGTATTGCGTTTATTTACTTCCGCATTCTGCTGCTGAGCTTTATCAAAACGCTCCTGCCAGACTTTCATTGAAACGATACCTTCATTCACATCGCTGAGCTTACTTTCAGTATACTTGAACATTGCCAAATGGTAACCCCACAGTAAAATGCTCAGTCCTAAAAATACATAAGCTATAATACGATAAAGTTTCCATGTAGGAAACTCACTTTTGCGCCTGTACTCAGGTAAAAGATTGATTCTAATCATCTGCTTCCCCTCCGTACAAAGCAGCGCCTATTGCAACAGTCAGCGCTCCCAGATATTTTTTCAGTTCTCTCTGATCAAGTTTATCTGCAAAAGTAACTGCTTGACGCAGATCGTTAACGACAACCTTCATTTCCATACCTTCGCTCAAAAATTCGGACAATCCGGCCATATTTGCACCGCCGCCTGCCAAAACCAGATGCGTAAATCTTGCATCCTTTTTATTGATCAAATAATATTCACAGGTTCTGCGTACTTCACGTCCCAGATTTTCAACCTCGTTGAAAAATTCTGCAAATTTAGTTTTATCTGTTTCCAGGCTGCTCAAAAGCAGCTCATCTTCCAGTTTGATCTTTTCAGCAGCCGTCAGGTCAACGCCAGCACCATTAGCAATAGCGGCATTAAACATCTGCCCTCCCTGGGGAATACTGCGCTGCGCAACAGGAGCACCGTTCTGAAAAATAGTCAGCATCGAATATGAACGCCCTATATCAAGCAAAACGAAGTTTTCCAACTGCCTGGGCAAGGTTCTATAAGCAGACAAAACTTCGATATCAATACCAATAGTATGCCAGGCCAGCGCATCACTGATTTCCAGCAGTGAATCAATAACATCCTTAGGTGAAGCAACCAAAAGCACAGGCTGCAGACCTTCATTAGTATATGCCCCAAATTTAGCCGAATCCACATAATAAGTATCAGCTTCATAAGGAACATACTGACTGGAATCCCAAGCTACAGACTGTTTCATTTCTTCGTCAGGCATTTCCGGCATATCGATCTCACGTACAAAAGCATTACGGCCGCCTACAGTAAAAACCGCATGCCTGGCATTAAAATCATATTTTGCCACCAAGCCTTTAATAAAGCTTATCATCGCATCACTGTTACGGACAAATCCGTTATTGATAAGCTCCAGTGGCAGCTCTGCTACAGCAAAACAACTAACTACAGGCTTACTGCCTGTTTCTATCTGCACCATTTTTATACTTCCGGTGCCGATATCGACGCCAACTATTTTTGACGGCTTTGTGTGAAACATTCTTTTTACGATGGCTTGCACATTCACTTGCGCAGACCTCCTTGATTCGTATAAATAAAATCAGTTTTAATACTATATTTTATAAATTATATCATAAATTCATAAACTCATACAAACAAATTCCAGTAAAAATAAATTAAATATGGAGAAAACAAAAGCGCAATATAAGCTCCGATACATAAAAACGGTCCAAACGGAATCGGATCTTTACGCTGCTTGATACCGGAAGCCAGCAGCAGCACCCCGATTATCCCCCCAAAAACAAAAGCCAGCATCAGACAAACGATACTCGCCTTAAACCCAAGCCAAACGCCTAAAACAAAACTGAGCTTAACATCGCCAGCACCCATTCCACCGCGGCTCAGCAAAAATATCAGCAGCATCAGCCCACCGGCAAATAAAGCCCCATATAAAGAATCCCACATGTCCGGTAAAGCATAATAGGCATAAATGATACCTGTCGGCAGCATCAGCATCAAAATTTCATCCAGCAGAATTTGATGATCCAGATCAATAAAAGCCTGCACGATCAGGCAAGCTACAAAAAAGAAAACCAGTATTATTTTTAAGCCAGGCAAATAATACAAGCCGCACAAGGCAAATAAAATACCTGTCAAAAGCTCTACCAGCATATAACGGGCGCTATAAGCAGCATTACAGTAGCGGCACCTGCCGCGCAGCCAAAAATAACTTAGAACAGGTATCATATCCAGAGCCCCTAACCTGTGTCCGCAGCTGCCGCAGGCTGACGGAGGGCTGATAACAGATTTCCCCAGCGGCAGCCTGTAAATACAGACATTCAAAAAACTGCCGATAACTATGCCGATGACAAAATATAAACCAAATAACAAATACACAAAACCACGCTCCAACATAAAATATACTGTAAATTATAGTACTTTCAGTTAATTTCAGCACAAAAAGAACTGTCAAAATATATTACATAAAAGACAAAACCAGACACCATTGCTGTCTCTTGATGCCTAAATCATAGTTTTCAAAGCGTCATTTAAACACCGATTTTTGAATAACAACGATGCTTTTCTTGATATACCACCTTGAATATACCGACAGAAAGTTTAACAATAATAATAAACAAAATCCTCATATCCAATTACATTGATTAATATTTATTATATCACACAAACAGGATGATATTTATTAATTTAAGAAAACATACCTTTAAAAATATATGCTCAGAATAGTGATTACCAGGATAGATAAAGTATTTGCCTTTACAATCACTTACTGCTTAAGCAGGTAAACAAAAGCAGCAGTATTATCAACTACTGCTGCTTGGCATTTATCAACATAATTCCAGATTCATTCTATAAAAGCAGATTTAATTATTTCCATAAACCTGCTCTTTTGTATAATAACCGCTTTCGATCAATATCTTGTCAATATTTTCTTTTGTTACCATTTCACCAGTAATCAAATAAGCCTTAATTTTTTCTCCCTTCTCATTGGCGATTTCTGAATTGGCAGTTACTTTTTCGCCTTTAGCAAGTGCAACAGCCTGATCAACCGCAGCTGACGCCATATTTTTCAAGTCCATATACACTGTTGCATCCTGCGTTCCTGCAACAAGTCTTTTAACCGCCGCCAGTTCTGCATCCATACCAACAATGATAACATGATTTTTTAATCCGAGCTCCTGTACTGCAGCAGCGGCACCGCCAGCCAAACCATCATTCGGACACAAAACTGCATCTAATTTCATGTCATTCGCTATAACAGCTTTTTTTACCATTTCCTTGGCCGTATCAGCGGACCACCCCGGTACATAATCATTCAATATTACATTGACGCCCGTTCCGACCATTGGTTCAATGTATTTATTAGCCCCATTGTATAAAAAGTGAGTATTAAAATCACCTTTATCACCCTTCAAAACAATAAAATTACCCTTATAAACACGCTCTGATAAATGCTTGCCCAGGTTCTGCCCAATTTTATAAGTATCATAACCAATAAAAAGATCCGTTTGAGGATTTAAAATAGCCCTACTATATGAGACAACCTTAACGTTTTTCTTTTTTGCATAATCTACTATATCATCAACCTGACGTAAATCTCTGGGAATCATAATCAATACATTGATGCCGCTGTCAATAAGTTCAAAACAGTCTTCACGCCATGTCTTAGGTGTATCGGTAGTATTAAAACGAACAGTTATATCTGCTCCGAGTTCTTTAGCACGATCTTCCATAAACTGTTTTTCTTTCACCCATCTTGTAGCACCACCAACACCAAAAGAAACTCCCAGCTTGGGTTTCTGAGGCTCGCTGCTGCAGCCCACAGCCAGTATAAAAATTGCCACAGCCCCCATAATACATACGATTTTTTTCAGCATAACTTACCCTCCCTGAAAAGCTCGGCAAATTTACTTTCTTCCATTGGTCTGGCAAAATAATAGCCTTGAGCAATATTACATCCGCATTCACGCATCAGACTGACATTCTCCCCTGTTTCAACGCCTTCTACCACCAGACTGATATTCAGCTTGCGAGCCATTTCTACAACTGAAACAAAAATAATATTACGTTTTTCGTTATCAGCAGCTTCCTCTAAAAAAGCTCTATCTACTTTTAAAGTATCTATCGACAAGTCTTTCAACATATTCAAAGAAGAATAACCGGAACCGAAATCATCCATTGCCACAGCGACACCATATTCACGAACTTTCTCTGTAAAATCATAAATAATACTGAAATTATCAAAAATAGCGCTTTCCGTTAGCTCCAATTCAATCAAATGCGCTGGTACCTGATATTTTTCCATTTTCTGTAAAAGTGTCGGTAAAAATTTTTCGTTTGAAAAATGCAAACGTGAGAAATTTACAGAAATCGGCACACATTCAACCCCTGCATCCAATGAAGTTCGCAAGAAAGCTAATACTTTTTCAAAAACAATCATATCCAAATCTGTAACTAAACCAGTTTTTTCGCTTAAGGGTATAAAATCGCCCGGCGCAATCAGTTTATTATCTCTGGTCCGCCAACGGATCAATGCTTCTGCACCAACCAGCTTACCACTATTGATGTCAACTTTAGGCTGGTAGAAAGCTACAAACTCATCATTTTTAATTGCAAGTTTTAAATCCCGTTTCAGTTCTTCATTATGAGCAGTCATATCATCAAATTTCTTGGAATAATAGACCACGTGCTGATTCAGCACACCTTTAATCGTCTGCGCCGCAACGCTGGCCTTGTCGACCATAAGATTAATATTTTCATCGTAGTCTTTGATAACATAAACGCCAGCCGAAAAATGCAGTATCAGATTTTCTTCTGTGATATTTCTGATCGCTGAAAATAACGCTTCGATTCTTTCTTCATCTGCATCCAGTAAGAAACATACAAAACGGTCACCGGAAATACGTGCCGCAGTTTCGCCTGGCTGCATCCAGACGCTGACTGAACTGTATATTTGCCGCAAAATCTTATCGCCGCAGGCAAACCCGTAAAAATTGTTGATATATTTAAAGTTATCTACATCAAAACTCAGAATATAAAATTGCTTGTTTATTTTGTTGCTTAACGTCTCCTGTACATCAACAAGAAATTTATTATAGGTATTGCCCCCTGTCACATTATCTACAAAAGCAATTTTTTCCAAAACCCGTTTCTGTCGACGCTTGTTCCAGGCAAAATAACAGATACTTACCAAAAAGATAAGTACAAGCGAAACCATAACCATGTAAAAAATCTTCATAACTATATTTCCGTTTTCGGCAATGACATCAGTAGGAACGCTCGTTACCAGATACCAGTCATGTACCTGTTCAATAGGAGTATAAGCAGAGAATGTTTTTTCACCATTGACCGCATTTTCCATAAAACCGCTTTTATTGGCTTTAATGTCATCTTTCATTTTACGAACAGCTTCAACGTTTCCGTATTCGTAAACATCACGAAAATAATTATCCGATTTTAAAGCACAATTAATGTGTTTGGTATGCAGGATAATATAACCTTCACTATTGATAACATACATATACCCTTTAGACGAAAATAACGAAGCCGCAAACAGCTCATTCATCTGTTTATCAGTATAGATTTTCTGAATCGTACCGATGATATTATTATCGTAATACAACGGCACGCTGCCGACAAAAATATATTCGCCGTTGATTCTTGAAATAGTCCGTTCAGAAATATTAGAAATACCATCAATAGCTAATTTAAAATATCGGCGTCCTGAAATATCTATATGCGTGTCGCCATCTACATAAGCAAGTCCATTTTTATTTGCTAAGAACAAACTATCATCAATGCTGTTTTTAGAATAATCCTCTAAAAATTTATTGATATCCGCTTCTTTGGTGATATTCTTATTTTTCAGTCCGTCAGATATTTTATTACTGATAATATCCAGACGATTAAGATCTAAAAGCAGTTTACTGGTAATAACGTTCTTATTTTGCGAAACTATTTCTTCAAGGTTATTTCTGGAATCACTGTCAAGTAAATTTTGAACATATCCCAACAAAAAAACAATAACACCAAATAAAATGTTGTTAAATACAAAAACAGATATCAAAAAAGGTTTTTGTAAAATTTTATCAAAATTCATGACAGATCCCATCCGGCTTCGTTAGAAGTATAAAAAAATTAAATATCACTTTTTTCACTATGGTATTACATTGAACAATTACTTATCAATAAATTTCAATATCTTTATTTCTTTTTATTTAGCAACTAAATATTATTTTCATAAATATATTTTTAAGTTTTATTTTAAATATTTTATCACTTTATTTATCTTTTATCAACTTAAAATAATAACCCCGTTCCCTTTTTGGGAACGGGGTTATTATAAAAACGGTTTGATTTATAAATTTGATTTATAAAATAGAAGCTTCATTTACTTCTTCAATATCATTTTTTTCAGCATAGCCTGTCAGGGCCAAAGTCAAAGCACCGTCACCAGTTACATTGCAGGCAGTACCAAAGCTGTCCTGCAGTGCAAAAATCGTCAACATCAAAGCCGTACCAGTAGCATCAAAACCCAGTACACTGATGATAAGGCCTAAAGAAGCCATAACTGTACCACCTGGAACACCGGGAGCACCAATAGCAAAAATACCCAGCAACAGACAGAATAAAATCATCGTACCTAATTCCGGCAAAGCACCATATAAAATCTGCGAAACAGTCATAACAAAAAATACTTCAGTCAAAACACTGCCACATAAATGAATATTGGCAAACAGTGGAATACCAAAATTTACCAAGTCTTTGCGCAGCACTTTTGATTTACGTGCACATTCCAACGCCACTGCTAAAGTAGCCGCCGATGACATTGTACCTACGGCAGTAATATAAGCCGGCCAGTAATGCTTAAGCACTTCCATTGGATTAGCGCCGGCATAAAGACCTGCCAAACCGTACAACAATGCCAGCCAGATATAATGTCCCACCATTACTATCAGCACTACAATCAGGAACACAGGCAGCTGTTTGGTAATCGTACCTTCGTACGACAATGCGCAAAAAGTGCAGGCGATAAAAATCGGCAGCAGAGGAATAACAATATTAGTAACGATAGCCAGAACAATTTTTTGAAATTCTTCCAAAAATTTAGTAATCACAGCAGCCTTAGTCCAGGCAGCTGCCACACCAATCAAAACAGAAAAGACCAAGGCGCTCATTACACTCATGATCGGGTCGATCTTTAGATCAAACAACAGCTTTGGCAGTTCTTTTAAACCATCTACAGAAGAAACAATATTCAGATGGGGAATAATACCATACCCTGAAAACATTGCAAAAAATGCTGCTCCAACCGAAGAAACATAAGCTAAAGTAATAGCAACACGCAGCATTGTCGACGCATGCTGGCCCAAACGCGTGATAGACGGGGCAATGAACCCGATAATAATCAGCGGTACACAGAAAATAATCAATGAACCAAGTAAATTTTTGATGGTTAATATAACCTGCATCAAAGCTTCATTGGCATATAAGCCTACCAGAATACCTGCAATAACACCCAGTAAAAGTCGGGCAGGCAAACTTCCCAGTATGTTTTTCATTAGCGTCACTCTTTTCTTGGATAAAATATTTTACTATATACTAAAATAGCATATACTAATCAATTCCTCAACTGTTTTTCACTTTTTCTCTCAAAATATTATTATTTTCTTAAATAAAAGTACTGAAAATAGTATTTTAGACTTTTTTACTACCGTGGAGCCCACATCATCAGACCCACACCACTGCCAGACAAGATAACCGCCGCCGATCTCAGCCAGACCTGCCAAAATAAAAATCATAATCGAAGTAAACATAACATTTTCCTTTCCAAATACGCAATCCATCTAATATTATAGCCATAAAATAAAAAATTAAAAGTCTGGCTAACTAAAATCCAGACTTTTATCATTTTCACATTTAATATAAATTATTTTTGCTAATAAAAAAATCTAAATCTGCCAGCCGCTGTTTAGAATCAGTTCCAATTTTCTGACCAATCAAGATTGCTAACGACTCTGCAACACATAATGGAACTACATAAGAATTTGTAAAACCAACTCCGTCTATTTTTACCGTTAACAAATAATCAGCATATGGCACTAATGGTGACGTTACTCTGTCTGTAATGAGAATGATTTTACTACCACGCTTTTTAGCCAGCTCTAAAATAGAATAATTAATCTCAGAGTAGCGCGGGAACGAAAACATCACCAAACAATCTTCTTCATTAAGATCAATCAATTTTTCTATAACACTGCTTTCTGCCATATTGCACAAAATCAAATGCGGCACAAAAAACACTGCTTTACGTGTAAAATAATCAGCACAACAAGATGTTCCTCTAAAACCAATAATATATTTATTCCGACTTTTTATAATACACTCAGCGATACTATTCACTAATTTGTCATCTAAATTAAGCATCGTCGAAGATAAATTATCAATAGCCTTATAAAAAACATCGTTTACTACGTTATCACTATTTATTTTATCTTTGGTATTAGTAAATTTCTGGCTTGGCGATAAATTCAAATTATAATGTTCAAGCATCCGTTCTTTCATAGTATTTTTAAAATCAGCAAACCCAGCAAATCCAAGTAATCTAATAAACCTAATAATAGAAGTATCACTTACACCTAACTTTAAAGATATATCAGTCACTGTACTAAGACCAATGTTATTAATATTATCAAGAATATAATCTGCTATAACTTTTTCTGTTTTAGTTAAATTCATAGACTGGATCTTACTAATCAAATTATCCATAACAACATTCCTTTAAATATTAAGTATTATGTTAATATTATACACCATAAAATAAAAAGAAGCAGGGATAAATTTCCCTGCTTCTTTTTATTTTATTCAAGTTCTCTTACAAAAGTCTGTATTCTATCCATTGCTTCCTTTAAATTCTCCATAGAATTAGAATAAGACAATCTTACTTTACCCTTAATATTAAATGCTTCCCCTGGAACCAATGCCACCAGAACAGCTTCTAATAGAATATTAGCAAAATCAACGGCATCTTTTATTTCACGGCCACGATATTTTTTGCCAAAATAACAACTGAAATCCGGCAATAGATAAAAAGCTCCTCTAGGTTTCGCACAGCTTATCCCCGGCATTTCGGCCAAACGCTGCAATAAATAAATTCTTCGTTTATCGAACTCTGCAACCATTACTTCCAAATCATGCTGCGGTCCACTCAAAGCAGCAACAGCAGCCTTCTGAGATATAGCACTGGTAGCTGAAGTTGTTTGACTTTGAATTTTCTTTATTGCATCTATAATAGTTTTATTGGCAGCTACATATCCAATACGCCAGCCAGTCATTGCATAAGCCTTAGAAAAGCCATTTACAGTTAAAGTCCTGTTCCAAACATCTTTAGAAATAGAAGCTATTGAAAAGTGCTTTGCATCGTCATAAATAAGCTTTTCATAAATTTCATCTGTAATAATATAAAAATCATATTTACAAGCTAAATCAGCTAATTTACGCAAAGTACCTTCGCTATAAACAGCTCCAGTTGGATTATTAGGAGTACAAATAACAATAGCTTTTGTCTTCGTAGTTACAGCCTTCTCTAAAGCCTCAATATCCAAATCAAAAGTTTCTGCTTCTACATCTACAAAAACTGGTTTCGCTCCTGCAAACTTAATCATCTCAGTATAACTAACCCAGCAAGGAACTGGCAAAAGCACTTCATCTCCAGGATCTACTAAAGCCATGATCGAATTAAAAATTGCCTGCTTAGCTCCTACAGTCGCGCAAATTTCATCTGTGGTATATTCTAAATTATTATCTTCATGTAATTTTTTAGAAATCAAACGGCGTAATTCTATAATACCGTTACCAGCAGTATACTTACTGAAGTTATCAACTATTGCCTTGATAGCTCCGCATTTAATATAATCAGGAGTCCCAAAATCAGGTTCACCCACATTTAAAGAAATAATATCTTTTCCCTCTGCTCTCAACTCAGCTACTTTCGCAATCAATGCAGAAGTTGGCGAACCTGAAAAAGTATTCATTCTTTCTGCTAACATTATAATTCCTCCTATCCTAAACTAAAGTTTTATTAAAATCTTCACCAGTCCAAATATTTTCATTTTTGGCAACCAGCATCGTTCCTAAAACATCACCCGATACATTTACTGTAGTATGTGACATATCAATAAGTCTGTACATTCCAGCAATAGGCCCCATTAAATCCATTGGCAAACCTAAAAGATTTAAAAAAATCGCACCTGTTACAATACCACCACCGGGGATACCTGGTGCCGCGATAGACATAATAGTCGAAATAATAATAACCATTAAAATCTGATCAATAGTGAGCTGCAAACCATAGATCTCAGCTACAAAAAACGCCAGTATCGTTTTATATAAAGCGGCTCCAGTCAAATTTATCGTGGCTCCCAAAGGTATAGAAAATGAAGCAATAGACATCGGTACCTTTAACCTTTCTGTAGTAACATTTAGAGTTATAGGTATCGTACCTGCGCTGGAATTAGTAGCAATAGTATTTACCCAGATCGGTATCATTGATTTACACATTTCCAGATAATTTACTTTAGTATATAACCAGACGATACCACTAAAGAAAAACCAAATCAAAAGACAGCCAACCCAATCTGTAAAAACAAACTTAGCCAGAACCCCAAAAAGCTTAGGTCCAAATACAGCCGTAGTATTCGCCATCAGTGCTAATACACCAATAGGAGAATATAACATAACTATATCCAGCATTTTATAAATAATACTTGCACATTGATCAAAAATTTTAGTAACCCCAGCTACCTTCTCACCTAAAGACACCAGTGCCACACCTACAAGAACAGTAAAAAAAATCATTTGCATAATCTGATTTTTAGCCATACTGTCAACAATATTAACTGGTACCATATCAAACAAAAAATTTACAAATGATGGGGTTTTCACTTTTGAAGTATCAAATGCCTGCATATTATCAAGTGTAAATCCCACACCTGGATGAGTTATATTAACCATAACAATACCAACAATACAAGCAATAACTGTCATAAGGAAATAGACAATGACTACTTTACTGCCAATTCTTTTCAACCGCTGCACATCACCAATAGCAGCAATTCCGCTTGTAACGCTAAAAAAGATAACCGGAACAATTAACATTTTAATCATATTCATAAATAGATCTCCGGCAGGTTTTACCCAAATAGAAAAATCATGGAAAAACAGTCCGGCTATAATACCTATGATAAAACAAACGCCTACTCTATGCGGCAAATATTTTTTATTTAACAAAAACGTACTCATACTATCCCCTCGTTTCCCAAACAACTTGCTTTATTAATAGTAATCGTCAATTATTTCAATCTTTTTTGTCTCGATAGCTTTAGCTACCCACTCACGCTTAGCAGTTCCATTCCCAGCGGCAACCACTTTAGCTTCATCAGTTTCTTGCAGTTTTTGCGCTGCTGCAAGTACCGCAGAAGCATCCTTCAAGGGAATAATTATTACACCATCATCATCCATAACAACTATATCTCCTGGGTTTACGCTAATACCACCACAAGAAATTGGTACATTTATTTCTCCCGGTCCTTCTTTATAAGGACCACCTGGTGTAGAACCTGTCGCATAAATAGGTAATGGTATTTCCTTTGCGGATTTTACATCCCTTATCGGACCATCTAATACTAAACCATTAAGTTTTTTATAAGCAGCATATGTAAACATAATCTCTCCCATCAACGACCTGTTATCTACACCGCCCTCATTAGAAACAACAATCACATCACCTTCTCTAGCCATATCCAAAGCTGCGTGTATAAGAAGGTTATCTCCCCCACGAGATTTGACAGTAAGGGCAATTCCTGCCCATACCGTTCCATGCGGACTGGAAAACAACTTAATTCTTGGATGCATAGCACAAGAACGTCCCATCGTATCAGCAATATTAGCTGTAGGTATCTTGGCAAACGCTTTAACTAATTCCAATCCACTGTTGTCCTTTTTTAAATAAATTCTTCCGCCAACTGTCATTTGCTACACCTCACTTGATATTATATTAGTCACTTTCTTGTTTATTTAACAACATTTTAACTTCAAAAAGAATATTATTCAACATATTTCTGTAAATATTTAATAATATTTTATTTTTCTACCTAAAAAGTAAAATTTGTAACAAATTTCTAGCCATTTCATTTATTATTTCTATTATGTATTCAAACTTTAATTATTTCTATAAATTCAGTGTTCTCAAATCAACTATAAATATTACAGATGCAATTATCGAAAAGCCTTTCATTATAACAAAAACAAAAAACCATTTCTGAAAATATCAGAAATGGTTTTAATTCATCTTATTTTGTTGGTGATCTGGGAGGGATTCGAACCCCCGACCCACGGCTTAGAAGGCCGTTGCTCTATCCTACTGAGCTACCAGACCAAAAATTGGAGCGGGCGATGGGAATCGAACCCACAACATCAGCTTGGAAGGCTGAGGTTTTACCACTAAACTACACCCGCAATTTACTAAGCAATGCTCTATGTATTTGGTCGGAGCGGCAGGATTCGAACCTGCGCCCCCCTGCTCCCAAGGCAGGTGCTCTACCAAGCTGAGCCACGCCCCGAATACAAAGGATATTATATAGATTTTTGATCCTAAAGTCAAGTCTTTTCGTATTTTACCTGACAGATTCTTCAAATAAAGTTTTCTGCAATCAAAAAGGCAGTCATAAAAACTGCCTTTTGGGGTCTAACCATTTACTAAAACTTAAGCTTCTTCAGCCACTTCTTCAGCAATAGAGTCCTTTTCTTTTTGTTTTGCCAGATGTGCGGTATAACGTTTTGTTTCGGCTACGATAACTCCAGTCAGGCCCAGAAGCGCGATCAAATTAGGAATAGCCATCAAACCGTTAACTATATCTGCTAAAACCCAGATTGCTTCCAGTTTCAAGAATGCACCGCAGGCAATCAGGCAAATAAAAATAATACGGTACGGTAAAATTGCTTTAACACCCAGCAAATATTCGATGCAGCGTTCACCATAGTAATTCCAGCCTAAAATCGTAGTAAAGGCAAACAGTACCAGGCCAACCATCAACAGATATTTGCCCCACACCGGGAAGCCCATCGTAAAGGCGGCCTGAGTCAAAGCTGCACCATTCAAATCACCAGTCCAGACATTAGTAACAACCAGCGTCAACCCAGTCAGTGTACAAATAATGATCGTATCAATAAAAGTACCGGTCATAGAAATAAGCCCCTGTTCGGCGGGCCATTTTGTTTTAGCAGCAGCAGCAACGATCGGGGCACTGCCAAGACCGGATTCGTTAGAGAAAACACCGCGGGCAATACCATTACGCATTGCCATCATAACAGTTGCGCCCAAAAAGCCGCCAGCGGCAGCCGTAGGACTAAAAGCATTAGTAAGCACTGTGGAAATAGCTGCAGGCACCTGATCGGCAAATGTAAGTAAAATACCTACGGTAGTAACGACATATAACAAGGCCATAAAAGGAACGATTTTACCTGCTACGCTGGCGATAGATTTAAGACCGCCAATAGTAACGACAGCAACCAGTACAGTCAGCGCAATCGCAGTATAAATAACAGGAATGCCAACAGACAACTGCGTGATCTCAACTATAGCGTTGACCTGAGCAAAAGTACCGATACCAAAATAAGCGCACAACACACCGGACACGGCAAAGAAAACAGCCAGCGGTTTATAAGATTTACCTAAACCGTTTTCAATATAATACATCGGTCCGCCGGCAATATTGCCATTAGCGTCAACTGTACGGTATTTTACCGCCAAAAGACCTTCGGCATATTTGGTAGCCATACCAAAAAATGCCGCCAGCCACATCCAGAACAAGGCACCGGGACCACCTGCTTTGATAGCAGTAGCAACACCGACTATATTACCTGTACCGACAGTAGCTGCTAAAGCTGTACACAATGCTTTAAAGCTGTTGACGTCGCCGTCACCATCATTTTTAGCCGAAAAAATCAATTTTAAAGCCATTGGCAGTTTAAGCACCTGCAATAAATTCAAACGCAGGGTCAACCAGATACCGGTACCAACCAATAATACCAATAACGGCGGTCCCCACACAAAACTGTCGATCTCATTCAAAAGCTCCAACATAAAATTCTCCCTCTTCCCCTTATTGTGAAATGAAAAACTAAAAGCCCACCGGAATAACGACAACTCCGGTGGGCAAAAAAACGATATAAGTACTCCCCTGCCTAAAAGGCAGCGGAACTACTGCTATTGCTCTGTCCATTGGCCTGAGAGATAAGAACATCAACGATATTCGTGCACCTTCGGCGCCCATTCAAGGGACTCTCCAGAGTTGTGTCCGCATACGGTTCCGCCTGATTTCCAGGCACCTGAGAGTTTAGCTCCTTCGGTAGACGCATCGTCTTCTCCCATATGTTTCATCCACGCATTATTCACTTGTGATGTTAGTTATTATAGCAGATAGTTAAAAAAAAGCAAGTACTTTTGTATTGTATACATGTATTCAATTGACCAAAGTATCGAAATAGCCTGCCTCTATCAGCTTAGCCAAAGCCAGCTCGCCGCCCTGCGGTTTAAAATCAGCTGATAAAACAGGTGCCGCCAGGCCCTCTGCACCAAGCGACATGCCGACAGCACGGGTATTATAGCCTCCGGCGACTGCTTCCACAAAATGGGGCAGACAGAACCCGCCCAAAACGCCCGCGATCAGCAGAACTACGAATACTTTGAGACAACGATCACTCAATTTACCGTATGTCATACTGTATCACCGTCCTTTACTATCTTCATTATACAAAAATATTCACTTCTGTGAACATTTTGAAAACTACAATACTGCTTTCATTATCTACAAAATTATTTTTTCTGTGGTTTACTTGTGTCTTACAGTTTTAAAGCTAAAATAATCTGCTAAGATAAATAAAAAGGAGGTATACTATGAAAAATCCTAACGGTTACGGGGGCATCAGCAAACTGCCCGGCAACCGCCGCAAACCCTATCGTGTACGACTGACAGCAGGCTGGCAGTATCAAACAGATGGCAAACCACTGCAAAAATATCACACACTTGGTTACTATACCAGCAGACGCGCTGCCCTAATCGCACTTGCCGACTACAACAAACGCCCTTACGACTTAAATCTGCAGCATATCACTTTAGGCGAGCTTTACAACCAGTGGTATGACAAACATACCGTCCGTCTTTCACGTTCCTCACGCTGCAGTTTTACGGCAGCCTGGAAAAAATGTACTGATATTGCCAACGAACCAATCAAAAAAGTAAAAAAAGCACAAATGCAGGCAGTCCTGGATAATAATCAGCACCTTTCCCCCAGTGTGCAAACGCGCTTAAAAACTATTTTCAACGGTATTTTTCGTCTCGCACTTGAAAATGATCTTATCAACGTAGACTATTCGCGTTATCTGGAAAAGAACGCTACTGCCAAACAAACATCCCGCAGTATTTTTACTCACAGTGAAATCAAATGTTTATGGAAAAATCTTGAACTGACACTGCCGCTTGCTGACGGCAGCCGCCATCATTACAATGACGTCAGGCTGGTCGATACGGTACTGATCATGCTTTACAGCGGTATACGCATCGGCGAACTGCTGGAAATACAAACGGCACATATCGACCTCAAAAAGCAGATTATTGACCTGCACGGTACTAAAACAAAAGCAGCACACCGTATCCTGCCACTGCATAAAGATATCGTGCCGCTTGTCGCCGCCCGTATGCACGGTAAATATCTGATCGAAACAGAAAATGGACAGCCAATAATCTATGATACCTACAAAAAACGTTTTTTTAACCTGTTAATGTCAACATTAAAAATGCAGCATAAGCCCCATGACTGTCGTCATACCTTTATCAGCGGTATGGACTCATGCGGGATCAGCGCCGGCAGCGTTATTTTAAAACGCATAGTTGGTCACGCCAATGCCGATGTCACTGAAAGCTACACTCACAAAAATATCCGGCAGCTTTTAACTGCAATCAACAAACTAAAATATTGATTTGTGTCTTACCAGAGTCTTACAAAACGTTATAAATTTAATAAATAACCCCTGCGTTTAATAAACACTCAGACTGCTGATACTAACTTAATGGAAATTATTAATCCTCTTGAATTTTACTAAAAACAGAAAAGGTTTCACTTTGGTGGAATTGGTAGTAGTAATTGCTATTTTAGGTATTTTAGCAGGGTTGGCGATTCCACGTTTTATGGATGCTACAGCATCAGCACGTGGTGCCAGAATCGTTGCTGATATGCGAACCATTGACAGTGCTATTATGATGTACAATGCTAAAACTGGCAACCTGCCTACAAGCAAAGATGCGTTAACAATAGACAAGACTACTGGTGGTGTGACTAGTGCAATTAAAGTCTTAGCTGCTTGGCCAACACCTCCTACAGGTACGGCAAAAGTCACGGCTTTTAATGGTTCTGAAGTAACACTTACGGCCCCTAATCCTAATGAATATACTTTAGATGCAGCTAATGGCCGTGCCTTATATGATGGTAAAACTGTTGATCAAATCTTGACTAATAAATAATGAAAAATAAATTTAAATTTTAGTTTTTAGTTTAATGTTCAAAGAACCTCCTCACAAACATTATTTAGCATATGTTTGTGAGGAGGTTTCATATTAGTGAGATATAATTAGTAAACTTATTAATTTATTTGACAAACACCGTTAACAAGCGCATACTTAACAGGTTGCCTTCAAACCACAGCTTGTGCGGCAAGGCTTCAAAAAACAGGACAAGACGCTGAGCAACGTGTAAAATAATTTGACTGATGGCAAACTAAAGCGGCGACGTTATAAAATCCTATGCAACGGCAATAAACAAGCATTGTGCAACGGTGAGCCTTAGCCAGATAAAAAACGCTTTTAAGCGGTAGTGCGCCTGCAAGCAGACATTATTACACTCAGCCAGCCGGGAATCCCTTGTTTTTTATATCAAAAATATAAAAAATTGAGGTGCTGTCCATGAACAATGGCTTCTTTAAGATTTATCGCGAACTTTGGGATAAACCTATCTGGAAACAATCTACTCCGATCCAAAAAACTGTTCTTCTTACTTTGCTGTCTATGGTCAACTTCGCTTCCGCCGAATGGGAATGGCAGGGGCAAAAGTTCAGCGTGCAGCCTGGACAAACTATTACCAGCTTACAGCATATTGCCGAACGTTGCGGCAAAGGTGTCAACGCAGGTAATGTTAGGGGAGCTTTAGATCGATTTGTAAAACTTGGTTTTTTAGCAAACGAATCTACAAAGACCGGACGCCTGCTGACTGTCGTGAATTGGGGAACTTACCAGTACCTTGATGACGAACGTTGCGCAGCTGACTGCAAAGACCTTACAAAGGCAATGCAAAGCGACTGCAAAGGCTCTGCATCTAATAAGAAGAATAAGAAAGAAGAGAAAGATAAGAAAAATAACTTTTATCAAAACTCTTCTTTTACTTCCTTTTCCCAACAAGCCAAACCCGTACTTTCTGCTGGTGCAGCACAAATCCGTGCTTTAGCGCAGGGAGGCTGCCATGAATAATCAGGTCACGCTGCAGGATGCAGCCAAGATCATTGATCGTTTGGGCCGTTATTTCCCTATGCTGGTAAGAAACGGCAGCGAAGTCGTAAACGACTGGTATCCGTTTATTGCGCAGTTTCCGCTGGATGTGGCGCAGGCTGCGGCGATGTATGTTATTGAAAACACCGCCTTTGATCCGCCTAAGCCTGCTGTTTTTGTGCAGGCGGCCAGAATGTTGCTGCAACATCAAACCGGACAGCGTGAACTGACTGCCGCAGAAGCATGGCACGCAGCTTGCAAGCAGCTGAACCCTTATAAAAAACCTCATTACGAAAACAAACTTGTTTCTCAGGCAGTACACGACATCGGTTATCTGAATCTCTGTACTGCTGAACATGATATGTTTTCCCGTTTTGAGCATGTCTATAACATTTTGCTGCAGCGTGAAAAAGATGAGTTTAAGATCGAAAGTACTCTTGCCAGTATCGGCCTGTATCAAAGTAATATCGCAAAAATCGAAGCCAAATGAAATAATCCCCGTTGACGCTATGCGTCAGCGGGGATTATTCTTTAAAGCTTGTTTTATTAAATTTCAGGTATTTTTAAAATATTATCTTTTTGGATGACTTCTACAGTTTGAGTTTTACCCGCACCAATATTACCGTTAGTTACTTGGTAAACTGTAGCCTGTATAAAACCGGGTTTAGTCAGTTTTGGATAGACATATAGAGTATAATTTCCAGTATTTGTTCCTCTAATTGACCAGCCGTATTTATTCAAATCAAAGCCATTTTTTTGCAGGTATGCGTTTATTATAGCGGTTCGCGTACCTTCACCTTTAGCTTCAGAATCAATGTTTCCTTGCCCAAAATTATTAATATTACCAGAGTTTATTGCATCTAGGATACCTTGGCTTACATTTTCGGCAATTCCATTAGCCACATCAATATTTATGCCATTATTGGAACCTACAGAAATAGGACTTCCGCCGTTATTGCCTTTTTGACCTGTTAAAAATTCATAAATAGATTTGCCATCACAGGTAGCAAATGGAAAATCCACACCATCCCTTTTTTGGCTATTATAGCCATAATAATATTGACGATCAGATAAATCATAACGATAGGTATTGCCGTCACTGCCTTGAAAAGAAATTATTCCCTGCGGCGGTAAAGGATAACCACCAGAGAAATAATCATTAAATTTTTCGGAACCAGACTCGAATTTAAAACCGGAGTTGGTAGTGCTAACCTTAGGATATTGACCGCCGTGATCTGCAGCATAAACTAAAGCCATGCTTTCGATAGTACGCATATCACCCAATAATTTAGCGCCACGGGCTGCTTCTGTAGTGTCTATAAATCTAGGGATAGCAATACCCGCTAAAATACCAAGTATAGCTATTACTATTACTAATTCAATTAAAGTAAAACCTTTTAGCTTTTTCATTTTTTACCTTCGCAACTTATATTATTTATTATAATTATAATATGATTAATAGTAAAATATGCTATTGGATAAAATATTAGATAAAAACAAACGGATAAGATTAAGCCTATCCGTTTGTTTTTATCTAATATTAATTTTTCGAAGCATTGTCTGCAGTTCCCTTTATATATTTCTCTACAGTATTACCATCAAACGTAGCTCTAGGATGATTATTAGTATCATTTTTTATTTCATATCCACCTGAAGATGTTTTAGCAACAAATATATAATCTCCAATTTTAAATTTACTACCCGCTGTAATCGGAGTAGGTACACTGGCTAAATAATTATTATTAACCAGTTCTTGTATATTTTTAGCTTCTGTACCTTTCTCAGCGTACTGCAAAGTAAGTGCAGTTTCAATAATACGCAAATCTGCAGCAACCTTAGCACCTCGAGCTGATATTGTAGCATCCATAAATCGTGGAATCGCCAACCCTGCTAAAATACCTAAAATAGCAATTACTACTACCAATTCCACCAAAGTGAAACCTTTTCTGTTTTTAGTAATCAGTTAGTTTGTTCAGAAGTAAATATATTTATAGTAAAAATACTTATGTATTAGCGTCATCAAATAGCTTTTACATTGTGCTTTAATTTAATACACAAGCGATAATCAAGGTAACCTGTTAGGTATGTGTTTATTACAATAGTTTGTAGACTGTTATTTTATAGATACTTATAAAAACTATCTAATCATTTATAAAAAACAAACGAACCTTAAAAAGGTTCGTTTATAAATACTATTAATTTCCTACTAATTCAGTTAATGGAATAGGAGTTGCAAGGTTTATGGCAACTATCAATTCTGCACCATCTATAGCAGAATGCTCATAAAATATATAACCACCTAATGAAGGATCCATAACAGTCCCTTTATATATTTTTAAGCCATCTTTTCTAATATCCTTATTACTAGCGTTTGGGAAAAATGCTTTACCTGCAGGCGGAGTAGGAACAACTTCTAAATACCCCTGTTCTACCAACAATGGAATAATTTCCGGGTGCTCTTTGGCAGAACCTACTACAAGATTATTTTGTTCGCCGCCATTTTTAGCAAGATACATAGTATAAGCTGCTTGAATAGTCCTCATATCAGCTAGGATACGTGCACCTCTGGCAGTTGCTTGGGCCTCTGTATAATATGGAATTGCGATACCGGCTAAAATACCAATGATTGCGATAACTACAACTAATTCAATTAAGGTAAAACCTTTGCTTTTATGCATTGTTTGTTACCTCCTGGAAGATAAAATAAAACGGCTAACAAAATTGTCAGCCGTTTAGTTAAAGCGACTTTTTATTAAGGCGTAGGAGTTGTTGTTGTTCCTTGCAGTAATTGTGTCAAAGTAACATCGTTAGAACCAACAGTAACAGTAAGATTACCAGGTTCTACACCAGTACCGGTATATTTATATGTTGCACCGCTGGCAATAGTTCCTTCGTACGGTTTAGCGTTGGTATTATTGCTCATTGTAGGAGCAACAATGATATTGCCAGCCGGAGGTAATGGCCAGCCCCCCTGTACTAAATCTGTAAAATCGGTATCAGTATTTGCCGTAGGATATTTTGAATATTTAGCAAAATAAATCATTTCCGCCGATTGGATGGTACGCATATCAGCAACTACTTTAGCGCCGCGAGCGGATGCAGTAGCATCAAGAAAACGCGGAATTGCCATGCCGGCAAGGATACCGATAATGGCGATTACTACTACCAGTTCCACCAAAGTGAAACCTTTTTGGTTTTTAATAAAATTTTTCATTGGATTTCATCCCTTCTTAATATAGCGTTGCTACCATTATTTGCATAATAATATAGCCGCTATTTTATTTATATTTTAATAATAACTCTTTTTTAAACTTTTATCAAGTATTTTTATCATAAAACTTTTATTTTATTTATAAGCTTCCTACTTTTGTAACTATTTCAAACATCGGCAGTAAAAGAGCTACTGCCAGCGTACCGATAATGACGCCTAAAATAACTATCAGGATCGGGTCCATGATAGTCTGCAGTCTTCCGATAGTATCATCCACCTCGGCGCCGTAGAAGTCGGCGACCTTATCAAGCATGGTATCCAGAGCGCCGGTTTCTTCGCCAATATTTACTAAGCTGATAACGATTGGCGGAAACATACCGCTGGCTTCCATAGGATCTGCCAAAGTACGGCCTCGCCTTAAGCTGCCGCGGGCCTGATTAAGTACCCTTTCAGCCTGCAGACTTCCTGTAGCCTTGCTGACAATGGTCATAGCGTTTAAGATCGGCACGCCGCTGCGTGACAAGCTGGCAAAAGTACGGGCAAAACGGGTAATGATGATTTTGTTATATAAGTCTCCGAAAATAGGTACTTTCAAATAAACACCATCACGCCACAGGCGAAAACTTTCTTTAGTACCGGCCCATTTATAAAGCAGGAACAGGCCGATCAGTGCGGCAATAACCAAATACCAGTAATGGCCAAGGAAATTGCTGATGCCGATAACGACACGGGTGACAAATGGAAGTTCGATTTTAAGCTGTTCAAACAAGCCGACAAAAACCGGCATAACGAACATCATAATAATAGCAACCACAATAGCAGCTACCGATAAAACTATTGCCGGATAAATCATAGCTGATTTAAATTTGGCATTCATTCGATAATCTTTTTCAAACTGTGCTGCCAAACGATCCATAACGATTTCTAAAATACCGCCGGCCTCGCCTGCTGCTACCATGTTAGTCATCAGCTCGGGAAAGACTTTAGGGAACTCGGCCATAGCTGCCGACAATGCTTTACCTTCACGGACACTGGTAGTTATCTGCCCTAAAACAGTACGCAGACGCTCTTTAGCAGATTGCTGAGTTAGTATCTCCAGCCCTGTTAAAAGCGGCACACCGGCTCCCAGCAGAGTTGCAAACTGGCGGGCAAAAATCGAGATGTCATAAAGATTGATACTTTCCTCAAAAAGTACTCCCGAAAACAGCCCTTTCTTTTTAGAAGCTTCAATGCCAGCCACATACATGTCCTGTTTACGGATAAAGGCGGCTACGGCAGCTTCGTTAGGGGCGTTGACAGTGCCATAAACTACAGCACCATCACGTTTACGTGCTTTATATTTAAATTGCTCCAAACTGCGGTTCCTCCTTTAGCTTTATAGTCCATGCATATAGCGTTCTAATGATAATGGATCATAACAGCGTTCTTCCGCTATGCTGCGGTCGATCTTATTTTGACGTACCAGCTGCGCCAGATAGGCATCCATACAAATCATCCCGAATTTGGAACCGGTCTGGATATATGACGGTATCTGATGTGTTTTGCCTTCGCGGATCAAGTTCCGCAGCGCCGGTGTGGCAACTAATATTTCAAAAGCAGCCAAACGTCCGGTTTGTTCGCGATTCATCAGCAGCTGCTGGGCAACGATGCCCTGCAGGTTGCCAGCCAGCTGAATGCGAATCTGCTGCTGCTGGTGTTCGGGAAAGACGTCGATGATACGATTCACTGTCGATGCCGCATCCTGAGTATGCAGAGTTGCCAAAACAAGATGTCCGGTTTCGGCAGCAGTGATAGCGGTGGCGATAGTTTCAGTATCACGCATCTCGCCTACCAGAATAACGTCAGGATCTTCACGTAATGCTGCCCTAAGGCCATTGGCAAAGCTTTTGGTATCACTGCCGACTTCGCGCTGGTTGATAATGCTGTTGATATGGTTATGCTTATATTCGATCGGGTCTTCCAGAGTGATGACATGATCTTTACGGTGTTTGTTGATTTTATTGATAACAGCCGCCAGTGTCGTTGATTTACCGCTGCCGGTAGGCCCTGTCACCAGTACCAGACCACGCGGCAGCATGGCAAGGTCGCTGATAACGTCAGGCAGGCGCAGGTCCTCAAAGCTGGGTATATTATTGGAAATCAAACGCAGCGCTGCTGCCACACAGTTACTCTGCTTAAAAACATTGACACGGAAACGGCATACATTTTCAATTTCATAAGAAAAATCAGCTTCGCCGTTATCAAGAAACTGCGTGCGGCGCCGATCGTCCATCAGTTCCATGGCCATATTATAGGTATCCTCACGGCGCAGAGGTTCTTCACCCGCCTGCCGCAGCACGCCATTGACACGGAACATTGGCGGCAAGCCTACCGTTAAATGGATATCCGAAGCGTTGACATCAAAAGCGTCACGCATTAACTCTTTGATCACTTTGTCATCTCCTTACGCATACGCTACGCGCAGCAATTCTGAAGCAGTTGTCTCTCCATCCAATACTTTGCGGATACCGTCTTCTTTCATAGAAGTAACGCCATAAGAACGTCCGGCAGCAAAAATTTCCGTATCGGGAGCATTTTTCAAAATCAGTTCCTTCATTTCAGGAATGATAGGCAGAACTTCATGGATCGCCATACGTCCGGCATAACCGGTAAAATTACATTTACCGCAGCCGGCACCTTTATAGAGTTTTACTTCTTCATCAAGTGCAATACCCATATAGGCCCTTTCTGCCGCGTCAGGAGCATAGGTTTCTTTGCAATGCGGACAGATACGGCGCACCAGCCGTTGAGCTACGACACCTCGCAAAGCGGAAGCTACAAGGAAAGGCTCTACACCCATATCTATCAGTCGCGTGATCGCGCCTGCAGCATCGTTGGTATGCAGGGTACTGAAAACCAAATGGCCTGTCAATGCGGCGTGAATGCTGATGCGAGCCGTTTCAACGTCACGAATCTCACCGACCATGATTATATTCGGGTCTTGACGCAAAATGCTGCGCAGTCCGTTGGCAAAGGTAAGACCCGCTTTATTATTGACAGCTACCTGATTGACGCCTTCAATACGATATTCGACCGGATCTTCAACAGTAATGATGTTTTTATTAGGATTGTTGATATTGGTGAGCGTAGAGTACAGAGTTGTCGATTTGCCGCTGCCGGTAGGACCTGTGACAAGTACGATGCCATAGGAAGAGTTGAACAGACTGCTATACAGCTCCATATTCTTCGCTGTGAAAGCCAGATCATTGATATCAATAGAAGCCGCCGTTTTATCAAGAATACGCATAACGACCTTTTCACCTAAAATAGTCGGCAAGGTCGAAATACGCAGATCAATATCACGTCCACCCTGTTCAATATTGATACGACCATCCTGCGGCAGGCGTTTTTCGGCAATATCCATTTCCGCCATGATCTTGATACGCGAAATAATAGCACTGTGACTGTTTTTCGGCAGTGTTACCGCATTACGTAAAACGCCGTCAACACGAAAACGCACCCTCGTATCATCCTCCTGGGGTTCGATATGGATATCACTGGCCTTATCTCGGACAGCCTGCTCAATGACGGAGTTGACGATTTTTATTATCGGCGCGTCCTCACTGCTGTCTTCAACTCTGCGAATGACAGGAGCAAAAGAATCTTCTTTCAATTTGTTGAGGCTGCCGCCTACGCGGCCGCTGACACCATAAAAATTATTAATGGCGTTAATGATATCCTGCTGTTCGGACAACACGATAGAAATGTCACAGCCACTGACCATGCGCACATCATCAATCGCATAGAAATTTGTCGGATCGTTCATCGCTATCGTCAGACGGTTGCCGTCTTTTTTCAGCGGCACTAAAGTGTAGCGCTCTGCCAGAAAGATTGGTACTGCCGCAACAGCTTCCGGCATAATTTCGATATCACTCAAAAACATATATGGTATGGAAAGCTGTTTTTCTAAAGTTTTAAGCATTTTACGCTCAGTCAAAAAATTCAGACTGATCAGAGTCTCACCAAGTCTTTTGCCATTTGTTTTTTGTTCAGCCAAGGCTTGATCCAGCTGGGACTGCGTTATTTCTCCCGAGGTAACAAGAATCTCGCCCAAGCGTCTTTTCTGAGTTGCCACGTTGTTCTCCTCCATTTTAAATATTGCCAATAACACGGTTATCTTAGTTTTTTTATTGCTTTCAAAACAAATAATACCCCTATATTATTTTATATTTAATTATACTACGCTATGTATTCTAAAACAAACTTATTTTAATAAAAAGAATAAGAATATTTATTTGCTTTTTTTCATCTTGTGGTATAATAAGTATATTAAGATTTTATAATTATCAGTTTAATTTATATTGGAGGAATTATTATGCGAAAACAGCAAGAGAAAACTGATCGTTTGTCACTTATCATTCTGGCAGCCTTCCTGGTTTTGAGCACCTCGCATTTCATGTGCCGCTTTGATGCCAGTGGTTATATAGAAGGCCTGTTCGAAAAAGCATGGGCCGGACAAGTACAGTCAGCAGCTCAGGTTCAGCCTGCTGCAGCAGTTGTACCTGCCGCAGATGCTTTAGCTGCGGCACCAAAAGTACAAACTATAGCCCGTAATCCTTTTATGGCTCCGGCAGCAATGCTCAACAAGCCAACTGTGCATCCCGGTGCAGTTATCGGAGGCGGTGCACCTGTTTATGCAGCTCAGCCTGTTTTACGCGGCATCATCAATAACGGCGTCAAACAGCTGGCCATTATCGAATTTAACAACACCAGTAATTATTACAAAGATGGTCAAAGCTTCGGCGATTATACTGTTGCCGCTATCGGCATCGATTCTGTTGACCTGAGCCATCCGCAAAATCCGCTTCATTTGACCCTAGGGAGGAATAACTAATGCATTCTTGGAAAAAATCGCTGCGAAGCACTACTCTCGCCGCACTTTTGGCCTTCAGCAGCACTACTGTTGCTTTGGCCGCACCTAACGTTACCCTAAATGTGCACGACGGCGAAGTTCGCGACGTTTTGACTGCTATTTCCGCTCTTTCGGATGCCAGTATCGTTACTGACGAATCTGTTAAAGGTAAAATTACTATTGCCTTAGATAATGTGCCGTTCAACACTGCTATCAAGCTTATCACCAGTGCCAAAGGACTGGCATATCGCATGGTCGACGGCGTTATTTTGGTTTCCACCCAGGAAAATCTGAACAAGTTCAACGGCAGCGTCAATGTTTTTAAGCTGAATTATGCCAAAGCAGAAGATGTTAAAAATGCTTTGAATGATATTCTGGAAAGTGAAAAAAAAATCAGTATCGACCCTATCACCAATTCTATTCTGTTCAGCGGCAGCAGCACAGATGAAGAGCGTGTACGCTCGGCAATCAAAGCGATGGACGTTGCTACCAAACAGATCACTTTGGAAGCCAAGATCATTTCTATCAACAAAGAAGACAGTAAAAACCTGGGCATCAACTGGAATTGGGATAAGATACCACAGAACAGTGAGGACAGTAATAACAGCAGCAATAACGATGATGATGAAGATTTCGGCGGCGTAGTTCACTTTGGCGCCAGCTATGAATTCCGTTTTAACGCGACACTCAACGCACTGTTTGCTAATGGCAAGGCCAAAATTTTAGCGACTCCGCGAATCATCACCGTTCCCGGTAAAGAAGCAAGTATCTTTATCGGTGACCATATTCCTGTTTTGACTGAGAAAATCGAAAACGGTATTACCGTCAACACTACCGAATATGTAGATGCCGGTATCAAGCTCACCTATACTCCGCTCGTTAGCGAAGACGATATGATCACCTCAGCCGTACATACCGAAGTCAGCACTCCGACACTGGTTTCTGAAATCAAAAATTATAAGATCACCAGCCGTACTGCCGATACTTATGTAAGAATGCGCAATGGTGAAACACTGATCATCGGCGGCCTGATCAATGAAGAAGAGCAGAAAAATATTCAGAAGATCCCCTTCCTCTCCAATATTCCTATTTTAGGTGAACTGTTCAAAAACCGCAGCACAACTAAAAATAAAACTGAGGTTATGATGATCCTGACGCCGCATATTACAGAAGCAGGCGCGTCCCCGGCTATTTATGATACTCAGTCCCTGGAAAATGAATTTAAGGATTTCGATGATAACAAATTCCTGAAAGATATCAAAAAATCCGAGCGTTCTCAGGCTGAAGCTAAAATCAAAGCCCAGCAGAAAGAACTGGCAAAGGAAATGAAGGAACTGCAAAAAGAGTTTGGCGACGATAAGGCCAAGGCTCCGCAGTCAGGTTCGATGCGTGACCGCGTCAACCAAATCTTAAACGAAGATAAATAAAAAGTAAGAGCTATCGCAGTAAAAGCGATAGCTCTTTTTGTCTGTCTTTTTATATATTTTTATACCTGTCAGCTATTGTTTTGAATTTACGTACCTCTGCTTCAATATCATCTGCTGCCAAAATCCCGCTGACAATAGCTGCGCCGTTGACACCGGTTTGCAGTACCTGTTCAAAATTGGTGCTGTTGACGCCTCCGATACCGACAAGAGGTGCCGTAACAGCCTGTCTGATACTTTGCAGTCCGTCAAGACCTAAATAACCGGCATCATTTTTGGTAGTGGTGCCAAACACCGCACCGCAGCCCAAATAGTCAGCACCATCCGCAAGCGCTTGCCTGGCTTCTTCAGGGTTATGAGCCGATGCGCCAATAACTGCCTGCTCGCCTAACAGTCTGCGCACTACAGTAACCGGCAAATCGCTTTGCCCCACGTGCACACCGTCTGCCTGAACAGCCAACGCGATATCAAGCCTGTCGTTGATCAGCAGAGGTACATGATAAACAGCACACATTTTTTTCAGCAGCAGCGCCCGTTCAAGCAGCACACGACTGTCAGCATTTTTATCGCGATATTGCAGCAGGGTCACGCCGCCTTTAAGTGCGGCTTCAATGCAGGCAGCGAAATCACGTCCCTGCAAAAATCCGGTATCTGTTACCAAATATACACTGTAATCTATTTTCAGCTTCATTTTCTCCATCTCACTGCTTCCGTTCCGGGTCCAAATGCAGCACGTTCCATTTTGTCGTAACGTGATAAACACCGTCAAACAGCCTTGTTTTAAACATTCCCGGTCCGTCTTTTGTTTCCATAAACCCTGCGGCCAGTTCTGCCGCCTGCCCCATTATGACTATACCTAAAGCGGCTGCCAGCAATGGGTCTTTTGTTACTGCAGCGCAGCAGGCACATAACGTCGTTGTCATACAGCCGGCTCCTGTGATCTGCATCAGCAGCTCATGTCCGCCAGTCAGAACTAAAGCCTGTTTCCCGTTGCTGACATAATCAGTAACGCCTGTAACAGCAAAAACACAGTTATATTTTTCCGCAGCGTCCTTCGCTACCCTTAACCCATCAGTCACATTGCCATTTGAATCTACGCCTCTGCCTTCAGCTTTTTCTTCCAATAATGCCAGACATTCAGCGTAATTACCGCGCACGATAGTTACCAGCCCTTCGTTTAAAAGCTTCAGCGCAAAAACTAAACGCAGCTTGGACGCCATAACTCCTACAGGATCTAAAACTACTGCGATGCCTTTATTTTTAGCTGCTGCAGCCGCTGTTTCCATTGCCTGCATTTTTGCTTTGGCAATAGTTCCCAGATTCAATACCAATGCATCAGCATTAGAAGTTATTTCAGCTACTTCCTCTGCTTCATCGGCCATTACCGGCGAAGCACCTGCACACAAAGTGATATTGGCGCAGTCTCCCGCCGTCACATAATTAGTCAAATGATGGATAACAGGCCTTTTTTCACGTACAGCATCAACGATCAAGCCAAATTGCCCTTTGATGACCAAACTCATTTTAACCAGCCTGCCTTTCTGTACAAATCAACAAAATGATGTGTCGGGCCACAGCCGCCGCCGATCGGCAAACTGTATTCTATCGCTTCTGTTACATAAGCCTTCGAAGCCGCAACGGCATCCGCCAGGCTCAGACCCTGGGCAAGGTTTGCCGCCAGCGAACTGGATAATGTGCAGCCGGTACCATGTGTATTTTTTGTGTCGATGCGATCTCCCATAAACCAGCGTTCTGTACTGCCATCAAACAGCAGGTCATCAGCGCTGCCGTTCAAATGACCGCCTTTGACCAAAACAGCTTTAGCACCTAACTCTAAAATACGTTCGGCAACAGGTCGCATTTCTTCCTTCATCGTCACCTTCATACCGCTGATAACTTCTGCTTCCGGCAAATTAGGTGTTACCAGCGTTGACAGTGGCAGCAGCTCTTGGACCAGTGTCGCACAGGCTTCCGGTGCCAGCAGCGGATAACCGCTTTTAGAAATCATTACCGGGTCCAGCACCACGATCTGCGGTTTATAATAACGCAATCTATCGGCAATCGTTTTGATGATTTCCGGCCTTGATACCATACCTATTTTTACCGCATCAACGCGTATATCGTCAAATACCGCATCGATCTGCGCCTCGATCACCCCAGCATCTATATCCTGCACCATCGTCACACCCTGTGTGTTTTGCGCTGTTACAGCAGTAATAACGCTCATACCAAAGGTGCCATGTGCGGCAAAGGTTTTCAAATCGGCCTGTATTCCGGCTCCGCCGCTGGAATCACTGCCTGCTATCGTTAATAAATGTTTCATTTCTTCTCCTATCTGCAGACTGTCTTACTAAAATCTTCAGATTCAGTACCGCAAGCAAAACGGGCACGGGCCTAAGAGTAAGCACCATGCCCGTTTAAATTATAAAATTAAAGAACGCTTTTTACTTTAGCAACCAGATTCTCAACAGTAAAACCATATTTTTCCATCATTACATCGCCAGGTGCCGACGCGCCAAAACGATTGATACCCAAAACATTGTCTTCACTGCCGGTATAACGGCTCCATCCTAAAGTAACGCCGGCTTCAACAGCAATCTTCGGCAAACCTTCAGGCAAAACGGAAGCTTTATAATCTGCGCTCTGCATTTCGAAAGCATCCCAGCTGGGCATCGAAACTACACTGACAGCAGTTCCTTCCTTAGCCAAAACAGCCTGCGCCTCCAAAGCCAAATGCACCTCGCTGCCGGTAGCAATAAGCACCGCTTTTGTTTCTCCCTGTCCCGGGTTCAGCACATAAGCGCCTTTATAAGCATTTTCGTGGACGATTGCCGCATATTCGTGTAATACAGGCAATTTCTGACGGCTCAAAAGCAATGCCGTCGGTTTATGTAGATTCATACAAGCCATTTGCCAGGCAGCAGCCGTTTCCAAAGCATCTGCCGGACGGAATACAGACAGCCCCGGAATCATCCGCAGGCTCATAGTTTGTTCGATCGGCTGATGAGTAGGGCCATCTTCACCCAAAGCAATACTGTCGTGCGTCAGAACAAAAATGGAACGTAATCCCATCAAAGCAGCCATACGGATCGCCGGACGCATAAAGTCGGCAAAAACAAGGAACGTACCGCCGAACGGAATAAAACCGCCATGCAAAGCAATGCCATTAAGAACTGTTCCCATAGCATGTTCGCGCACGCCGAAATGAATATTACGGCCGCTGCGGTCTGTTTTTGAGAAATAACCGACATTTTTCATCACAGTTTTATTAGAAGGCCCCAGGTCGGCACTGCCGCCAACCAGATTCGGCAGCTGCATGACAAGTTTCTGCAGGATATCGCCGGAAGCTTCGCGGGTAGCAGTTTTAGCAACATCTTTAAAGATCGCTTCCAAATCATGCAGATTTACCAGGGCATTGCCGCTGATACGTTCTTCAAGTTCCGTTCCCAATTCAGGATAAACGACCTTATAATCAGCCATCAATGCTTCCCAGGCTTTTTGATCGCCTTCACAATCTTCGATTTTATTTTTGAAGTACTGGCTGACAGTCAAAGGCACATAGAACGGTTGACCAACAGGCCAGCCGGCTTTTTCTTTAGTCAGTGCCAAAGCTTCAGCACCCAAAGGCTCACCGTGGCAGGAAGCACTGTCCTGTTTCGGGCTGCCATAACCGATATGAGTACGCACAATGATCAGACTGGGATGCTCGGTATCTGCCTGCGCTTCTTTAACGGCAGCTTCCATAGCTTCAATATCTTCTGAATCAGCTACACGCAGCACCTGCCAGCCATAAGCCTTAAAGCGGGCTTCCACATCTTCAGTGAAAGCGATATCGGTAGAACCTTCGATAGTAATTTTATTATCGTCATAAAGGTAGATCAATTTCCCCAGGCCCAAAGTTCCTGCCAAAGAAGCAGCTTCGCTGGCAACGCCTTCCATCAGGTCGCCGTCGGAAGTGAGTCCATAGGTATAGTGATCGATAACAGTAAATTCAGGCTTATTATATTTTGCTGCCAGCATAGCCTCGGCAACAGCAAAACCGACGCCCATTGCAAAACCATGTCCCAACGGGCCTGTAGACGCATCAACACCTGCTGTATGACCATATTCAGGATGCCCCGGAGTTTTGCTGCCCCATTGACGGAAGTTTTTTAATTCCTCCATCGAAACATCGTAGCCGGCCAGATGCAGCATCGCATACAGTAAAGCGCTGCCATGCCCTGGCGACAAAACAAAACGGTCACGATTGAACCAGTTAGGATCTTTCGGATTGTAGCGCATAAAACGGTCCCACAAAGTATACATCAACGGTGCCGTGCCCAAAGGAAAACCAGGGTGTCCCGATTTAGCCTTTTCTACCTGGTCAGCCGCCAAAAAGCGTAAAGTATTAACAGATGCATGATCAATAGCCTGCATTTACTGAACCCTCCCAATAACTCATAGTAATATATTAATTATAGCATAAGTTGAAGAAATAAACATCGTGTATTTTCCTGTGTTTTTTATCTTTACCGGCTTTTATAAACTTATTCCTTATTTTATTCTGCCATTTCATCATAATTATAAAACCTACTTTGTCTTTATAAGTGTGATTTTCAGCTGAAATAAAATTTTTTTAGGGCTAGTAATAAGCAGCATAATAGTGTATACTAATACCCGTATTGCACCCGCTATTATCGTATGCTTTATTTATATAGTGTCACTATTGCTTTGTACCTTTGCAGTTTAATTACAGTTTCCCTGTGGCAGGACATCTCCGACTGCGGTATATCACTTCAATCTGTATACCTTGACGTCGTTAGATATATTTTTAATTATTATTTTATTTCTCGGAGGTGTCTTGATGTTAATGTTTTTAGGTTTTATCGTTTTGATAGCCTGTCTGGTGATCGGCGTTCGACGCGGTGGTATCGGCCTGGCTACTATTTCCGGTATCGGTCTTGTTTTCTTTATTTTTGTTATGGGCCTGAAACCCGGTAAACCGCCGGTCGACGTTATGCTGACAATTATGGCGGTAGTCACCTGTTCAGCATTTTTGCAGGCTTCCAAAGGGCTTGATGTAATGCTGAAATACGCTGAAAAATTTTTGCGCAGCAACCCCAAATATATTACGATCCTTGCTCCGCTCACAACCTGGCTGCTTGCCGTTTTATGCGGCACCGGACATGTAGTTTACGCTATGTTCCCTATTATTTATGATATCGCTATCAAACAAAATATCCGCCCGGAACGGCCGATGTCTGTTGCTTCCATTGCTTCACAAATGGGTGTCTGCGCTTCGCCTGCTTCGGTAGCTGTTGTTTCGGTAGTTGCCATCCTCGGCGCTACAGATCACCCTTTCGGAGTTATGCAGATTCTTTCTATTTCCATTCCTGCTACCTTCATCGGTGTTGTGATCGCCGGCCTTTGGAGCATCAACCGCGGCAAAGATCTTGATAAAGACAGTGAATTCCAGGAAAAAATCGCTGATCCTGAACAAAAAGAATTTATTTACGGCGGCCTGCAGGAACAAAGCCTTTTAAATATCATCCTGCCCAAAAGTGCCTATCAGGCAGCATTAGTTTTTCTTCTGGGTATCGTTGTGATTGCTATCTTTGGCAGCTTCCCACAATTATTGCCGCACTTTCCCAACGCCAAAGGCGTTTTGAAGCCGTTTTCCATGACACCGACAATCCAGCTGATGATGCTTTCTATTGCCGCTGTCATTATGATCCTGTGCAATGTTAAAACTTCGGAAGTCGCTTCCGGTTCTGTTTTTAAATCAGGTATGACCGCCATTGTTTCAGTTTACGGCGTAGCCTGGATGGCCGATACCTATTTCGGTGCCTATCTGCCCGTAATGAAAAAATCCTTAAGTGACATCGTACTTACTTATCCCTGGATGTATGCGATCGTTCTGTTTTTGGTTTCCAAGCTGATCAATTCACAGGCAGCGGCCGTGACCGTCATCGTACCGATGGCATTAAGCGTTGGCGTCGATCCCTTAGTAATAGTAGGTTTTATGCCGGCAGCTTACGGTTATTTTGTTCTGCCGACTTATCCTTCCGATCTGGCCTGCATCGGCTTTGACCGTTCGGGAACAACACATATCGGTAAATTTATCATCAATCACAGCTTCCTGGTGCCGGGGCTTATTGGCGTAGGCAGTGCCTGCTTTGCCGGGTATATGCTCGTACATATGGTATACTGATCTAATAAGCTTTTGACCCAATCTGTAACAACAAAAGAGTTTATCTCAATAATTGAGATAAACTCTTTTTATTTACTCACACCAACAGCAACGCACAAGCATAAAAAAGCGGTTTGCCATTTTAGCAAACCGCTTTCAGCTTAGTTTTGCAGAAACTACATAAATTATTGAGCTTCCTTAGCTTCGGCAATGATCTTTTCTGCCATTTTCATCGGTACGTCCTCATAATGGTCAAACTTCATTTCAAAAGTACCCAAGCCCTGAGTCAGAGCACGCAGGTCAACCGCATATTCGGAAATCTCGGCATAAGGAACCTGCGCTTTTACGCAGCCCATACCGTCTTCCAAACTCTGCATACCCAAAATACGTCCGCGTTTAGAGTTCAAATCGCCAATAACATCGCCCATCATTGATTCGGCGCAATAAACATCCAAATTATAAACAGGCTCCATTAAAACAGGTTTCGCCTGTTCCATAGCTTTTTTGAACGCCATATTGGAAGCGATCTTAAACGCCATTTCTGAAGAATCGACAGTATGATAAGAACCGTCAAGCAGCGTAATGCGAACATCGACTACCGGATACCCGGCCAAAATACCGTGTTCCATGGACTCACGCATACCTTTTTCAACAGCCGGAATATATTGCCGCGGCACAGCACCGCCGAAAATCTTGTCAACAAACTCAAAGCCTTCTCCTGGCGGCAAGGGTTCCATCTTGATCACAACGTGACCATACTGGCCATGTCCACCGGATTGTTTCTTATGCTTGCCTTCAACCTCCGCCGTTCCGCGGATAGTTTCTCTGTATTCAACGATAGGCGCACGCAAATCGGCTTCCACACCGAATTTACGTTTCATACGCTCCATAATGATCTCGATATGCTGATCGCCCATGCCACTGACCAGAGTTTCCTTCGTCACACTGTTCTTAGTAACAATGATAGTCGGGTCCTCGTCCATCAAACGGTTCAAAGCAGTGGCGATCTTCTCTTCCTCGCCTTTCTTTTTAGCGTAAATGGCACGAGTATACATCGGCAGCGGGAATGCGATCGGCGCAAACAAAACAGGTGAGTTCTTGTCGCTGAGCGTATCGCCGGTAGACGTAAACTGCAGTTTAGTAGTAACGCCAATATCACCGGCAACAACTTCCTTCATCGGGATCTGAGTTTTACCACGCATCGTAAAAATACCGCCAATACGTTCTTCTTTTTCACGGCTGGCATTATAAACCATGCTGTCACTCTTGATCGTGCCCGAGAATACTCTAAAGAAGCTCAAACGGCCAACAAAAGGATCAGACGTAGTTTTGAAAACCAAAGCTGCCATAGGTGCGTTGGCATCGCGGATCTCTTCTTCTTCAGTTTCCGGATTCGTAACAACAAAGTCATTCAGAATAGCCGGATAGGTAAAATCGATAATCGCGTTCATAACGCGTCCCAAGCCAATATCTTTATATGCGCTTCCGCAAAGGACAGGGAAAATAATCGCTTGACGAATGCCTTTGATCAGGCAATCCATAATTTCCTCATCGCTGATAGTTTCGCCTTCCAGATAACGCATCATGCAGTCATCATCAGCCTCAACAGCAGCTTCGACCATTTTTTCATGCGCTTCTTTGGCATACTCCAGCATATCTTCAGGAATGTCCATTTCGATGGAATCGTTGCCGTTAGCTTTATAAGCCTTCATTTTGTAGAGGTCGATAACGCCGCAGAAATCGGCTTCCTTACCGAGAGGTAATTGCAGCGGCAATACACGTTTACCGATCTTAGCACGCAGGTTGTCAAGGATACTATCAAAATCAGCATTTTCACGATCCATCTTATTAACGAAAATGATACGCGGCAAATGTGCTTCTTCTGCCAACTTCCAGCACTGCTCAGTGCCAACCTGCACGCCCGAAGTAGCGCATACAACGATCAAAGCGCTGTCAACGGCACGGAAAGCGCCTTTGACCTCGGCTACAAAGTCGGCAAAGCCTGGTGTATCAATAAAATTGATTTTGGTATCACGCCATTCAACAGGCGCCAAAGTTGCATTGACAGATACGCCGCGTTTGATTTCTTCCGGCTCATAGTCAGTGGTGGTAGCCCCGTCTTCTACCTTGCACATTCTGGAAATTGCTCCCGAACGATACAGTAAGGCTTCGGTAACAGACGTCGTTCCAGCCCCACCGTGACCCACAATGGCCACGTTTCTGATCCTATCTCCAGTATACTCTTTCATGATTACTCCCCCTTGTCCTACAAAATTTGATGTTATTACAATTCGCTGGTTGCAAGGGCTTTTCCTGCATTTTAGCTGAAATTTAAGAATTTACCGTTTTTAAAACAACAAAGTGTAACGCAAGTAACAATAACCGCAGCTTCTCTGTTATAAACCATCTATAGAACTTTTCCAACTACCAAAATACAAAAAACGCAGACTGTCAGAAACAGTCTGCGTTCAAATCACTTATTAAGTTTTATTTCAGCATTTCCAATACACATAAAGCGCTTAGAGTTTTAGAATCGAAGATGTCTCCTTCCAGCACCATTTCCCTGACCTGCTGCGGCGTTAATTTTACGACATCGATAAACTCATCTTCATCAGTATGCTGGTCGTGTTTTTCCAAACCGCGCGCCGCATACAGGTGAATAACTTCATCAGTAAAGCCTGGTGTAGTAACGATAGAAGTCAGCCTTTGCCATTCCTTCGCACTATAACCGGTTTCTTCCGACAGTTCCCGCTCAGCACATACGTCCGGTTCTTCACCCGGGTCAAGTTTCCCTGCCGGGATCTCATACATTACTGTTCCCACAGGATAACGGTATTGTTTTACAAAAATAATACTGCCATCGTCTAAAATAGGAACAATAGCTACAGCCCCCGGATGATGAATCAGTTCACGTGTCGTTTCTCTTCCGTTCGGCAAGATTACCGAATCAATATTCACCTGCAGCAGGCGTCCTGAAAATCCCACTTTACTGCAGATAAAGGTTTCATCTAAATTTGCCTGATGAAATTTTTTCATAGCTCTCACCTTGCCTGTTTATTTTTAGCAGCCGCTGCTAAAAGCTCTTTAGCATTAGCGTAGGCTACTTCGCTGACATTATCGCCGACTGTCATCCTCATCAGTTCCTGGATACGGCCTTCTTCATCCAGTACAGTCAACCCTGTTGAAGTTCGTCCGCCTGTACTTTCCTTGCGGATCAGAAGATGCCTGTCAGCAAAAGAAGCTATCTGTGGCAAATGCGTGATACACAGTACCTGTCCTACCTTGGCAATAACGGCGATCTTTTCGGCCATTTTCTGTGCGGTAACGCCGCCGACGCCTGTATCGATCTCGTCAAAAACCATTGTCGGTACACCGCTGGCATTTAGGAGCACCGTTTTAATAGCCAGCGCCACACGTGACAGCTCGCCGCCGGAAGCGACTTTTAACAAGGGTCTGATCGGTTCTCCCAGGTTAGCTGTAAACAGGAAGGCCAATTCATCCTTACCTGTTTTAGTCAGGGTGTCTTGAGCAGTTACCTCGATCTCAAACCTGCCTTCCGGCATTGCCAGATCATGGATATGTGCCGTAACTTTAGATGCCAGCCGCCTGGCATATTTAGCGCGCAGCTGCGATAAGCTTTGCGCCTGCTGTTCCAATTCACCTTTTTGCTGCGCCAGCAGCTGTTTTGTTTTAGCAATGTTGCTTTCCAGCTGCGCCAATTCATCGGCCTGCTGCTGTGCCTGCTCTAAGTATGCAGTGATCGCTTCATAGCTGTCGCCGTATTTTTTCTGCAGACGATACCACAGATCCAAGCGTTCCTCTACATAAGCTGCTCTTGCAGCGTCATATTCCTCGCTGCTTAGATAATCGCTCAGCTCACGCCGGCATTCATCCAATGCGATCCAGCTGCCTTCCAGGCTTTCACACGCATTATGCAGCCGTTCATCATAACGCACAACTGCCGCCAGCTGATCTTTAGCTGCCGCCAAATTATCAAGAATACCTCTTTCGCTGTCAAGATATTCATGAGCACTGTTGACTGCTGTCATGATCTTGCCGCTGTTCTGCAGACGTTTTACCTCTTCCTGTAAGGCTTCAAGTTCGCCTGCTTCCAATGCGGCCTCAGTAATTTCTTTGATTTCCCATTCCAGACGGTCTAAAATGCGTTCCCGCTCACTGCCGGTTTGCTCCAGCTGTGTCAGCTTCGCCTGCGTAGCCAGATAAGCTGTATACAGCTCCCGATACGTTTTAAGCACAGAAGCAATCTCTTCCCGTCCATACAAATCGACCAATGCCAACGGTGCATCAGACTTTAAAAGCGCCTGGTTTTCATGCTGGCCATGAATATCGACCAAAAGTTCGCTGAAGCTTTTGAGTACTGCCAATGGTACCTGCACGCCGTTAACTGTAGCCTGGCTTTTGCCGTTGGCTAAAATACGCCGCCTCAAAAACAGTTCGTCCTCTTCGTCTATCCCCTGCTCTGCCAGCAAAGACTTAACTGCTTCTATCCCGCTGATATCGAATACCGCCTGCACCCAAAAGGAATCAGCTCCGCTGCGGATATAGTCCGCCGAAGCCCGATTACCCAGCACGACGCCAAAAGCATCGATCAGAATAGACTTACCTGCACCGGTCTCACCTGTAAAAATATTGAAACCGGGGGCAAAATCTATTTTCGCATCTTCAATTAAAGCAAAATTATGCACATGCAAAGATTGCAGCATCGTTAAACGACCTCGTCCTATCAGCGATTATTAAAGCGTTCCATAAAGGTTACAGTGTTATCTTTTGAATCGACAGCAACAAAAATAGTATCATCACCAGCAACAGTCCCCAAAACCTCCGGCCATTTCATATAATCAATAGCATAAGCTACCGATTGTGCAGTACCGGGAAGACTGCGGACAACTACCAGATTTTCAGAGGCACGCATGCCTATGATAGAATCCTGGAAAGTACGTTCCAGACGTCCGGGAGTCAGCAGCATATTATGTTCTTTTGGAAAAGCATAATGATAATTGCCTTCGGCATCCGGAACTTTAATGAGCATCAGCTCTTTGATGTCGCGGGAAACAGTAGCCTGAGTTACCTCGATACCGTCGTGGCGTAAAGCAGCCGCCAAATCTTCCTGAGTTTCGATTTTGCTGTGTTCGATGATTTCTTTGATCTTGCCGTGTCTGATACCTTTCACGTCTCTCACCTCATATCTGTATTTGTAAGCGGTTGGGTATTTTAAAGCATTTCCGTATTACGGATCAGCTTTTCCTGCCAGGTTTCATAATAACTGCGGCCATTGAGCCTGATAAAAGTTACTTTGTCAGGGCTTTTGGCAATTCTTACCGTATCATTTTCCGCTATCGATGCTACTATTTCTCCATCCGCCGAAAGCAACAGTTCTTCATAGGGCGGAATAGCATTCAGTTCTATAACCCTGTCCATCGGAATCAAAAGCGGTCTTGTATAAAGCGCATGAGCGCAGATAGGCGTAATAATAGTAACATCGAGGCTGGGATGTACAAGCGGCCCCCCTGCCGATAACGAATACGCAGTAGAGCCTGTAGCCGTTGCCATGATGATACCGTCAGCGGCATAATTGCCCGAACGTTTGCCATTGACCTTCAGACTGAGATGCGCCAGCTTTGAAAAATGCCCCTTGGCCACTACCATATCGTTTAAGGCGTGAGCGTCAATCAAAACCTTACCGTCACGCCAAACACAGGCCTGCAGCTGACTGCGCTCTTCCAGCACATATTCTCCCGCCGTCAGCTTGGATAAGGCTTCCGGCAGTTCTTTGAGTTCTATTTCCGCTAAAAAGCCTAATTTCCCAAAATTGACACCAAATACAGGGATTTTCAGCGGCGCCAAAAATCTCGTCATCTGCAGCAGCGTACCATCGCCGCCTAAAGATACCGCCATATGCATCTGCTTCAGGCTTGCCCTGTCGCAAACGTCGTAGCTGGGCCTGTCCTGATAATCCAGACGCTGCGGCAGTACCGCCTCGATCTCAGCCTTATCGCACAAATCCAACACTTTCGGCAAACTGTTTTTGACATTTTCTTTTTTCATATTGGGGAATATCCCCAACCGTAATTTATTCATAAAAGCCTCGCTGTTTCTACTCCTGGGTCTGTGGTTTATCCAAATCACCATGTGATTTGGATACAAGCTCGTCAATCATAGTTTCACTTACCGCATTGTCATCACCCAGTGTCAGATGCAGTAAGTACTCAATATTGCCTTCAGGCCCTTTGATAGGAGAAAAATCCAGTCCGGCAATACCAAAACCTTCTTCTTTAGCAAAAGCTACTACTTTTTTGATAACGTCGGCATGTACCTTAGGGTCGCGTACGACACCTTTTTTTCCGACGTTTTCTTTGCCAGCCTCAAACTGCGGCTTAACAAGCGCAATAACAAAGCCAGTTGGCTTAAGCAGTTTATGTACCGCCGGCAGCACCTTATCCAAAGAAATAAATGCCACGTCGATAGTTGCTGCGTCTACCAGTTCTCCCAAGCTTTCAGCTTCAAGATAGCGCACGTTAGTGCGTTCCATATTTACGACACGCTCATCACTGCGCAGCTTCCAGGCCAGCTGACCATAGCCTACATCAACGGCGTACACTTTAACAGCGCCATTCTGCAGGGCACAGTCGGAAAATCCGCCTGTGGAAGCGCCGATATCCGCAACTGTTTTACCTTCTACGCTGATGGGGAATATCTGCAATGCCTTTTCCAATTTCAGCCCACCGCGGCTCACATATTTAAGTTTTTCGCCCAGCAGGCGTATCGCTGCCTCTTCGGGAACCTGTGTCCCCGGTTTATCTATTTTCTGTTCATTGACCAGCACCTGACCTGCCATAATGGCAGCCTGAGCCCTTGCCCGGCTTTCAAAAAGTCCTCTAGCTGTCAGCAGTGCGTCTAATCGTTCTTTTTTCACTTTGCTTCTCCGGCACCTTTCACCAAAGCAGTAATTTTTTCTTTTATACTTTCTGTATCTAAACCCAGATCCCGGAACAAATATTTTTTGTCACCATGCGGTACAAATTCGTCAGGGAGTCCCAAATTTAAGACCTGCACCTTTTGCATCAGACCGGCTTTATTAAGCAGCTCTAAAACTGCAGAGCCAACACCGCCAGCCAGCACGCCTTCTTCCAGGGTGACCAGTTTTCCATATTTTTCGGCCGCCTGAACGATCAATTCTTCATCAAGAGGTTTGGCAAAACGCAGATTGATCACACCAGCCTGAATACCGTTTGCCGCCAAAGCATCAGCAGTCCGCAAAGCTGTTTGCACCATGCTGCCGATTGCCAGCAGGCAAACATCGGTACCTTCCCGCAAAAGCTCACCTTTACCAATAGGAAGTTCTTTCAGTTCGTCTTCACAGTCAACGCCAATACCGCTGCCGCGCGGATAACGGATCGCGATCGGTCCGTTGAATTGTAATGCCGTGTTCAGCATCTGACGAAGTTCGTTTTCGTCCTTAGGTGCCATAATCGTCATCCTGGGCATCGAACGCAGATAAGCATAATCAAAAACACCATGATGTGTAAAACCGTCGTCACCGACGATACCGGCACGGTCAAGGCACATCGTTACATGCAGATCCTGCATGCAGATATCGTGCAGCACCGAATCATACGCTCTTTGTAAAAATGTAGAATACACCGCAACAACGGGCTTCATCCCAGCAGCCGCCATACCGGCAGCCGCAGTAACAGCATGCTGCTCAGCGATACCTACGTCCAAAAAGCGCTGCGGATAGCATTCGGCAAATTTGTTAAGACCGGTGCCGTCAGGCATAGCCGCGGTGATAGCAACAATATCTGCATCTTGTTCAGCTAGTTCGACCAAAGTTTTACCAAACATTTCCGTGTAAGCGATCGGAGCCTGCGGATCGGTGATTTTTTTACCTGTTGCAATCTCAAACGGACCCGTGCCATGAAATTTATTCGGACTTTTTTCTGCAGGTTCATAGCCTTTACCTTTTTTAGTGATCACATGTACTAAAACAGGACCATCGACATGCTTTGCCGCTTCCAAAACCTCCAGCAGCTTATTCAAATCATGGCCGTCAATCGGGCCAAGATATTTAAAGCCCAACTCTTCAAAAACAGAGCTTGGTACCATCAGGTACTTTACACTGCCTTTAACACGTTCGATAGCATTTAAAACATCAGTGCCGAAGTCCAGGCTTTTCAGCCAGCCTTCAACATCGTGTTTGATTTTGTTATAGGTTTCACCTGTGCGCAGATCGCACAAATACTGTGACATCGCGCCGACATTTTTAGAAATAGACATTTCGTTGTCGTTTAAAATAACGATCATTTTTTTATGCAGATCGCCGGCATTATTCAAAGCTTCAAAAGACATACCGCCAGTCATCGAACCATCACCGATAACGGCAATAACATTATTATCTTCACCTTTAAGATCACGTGCTACAGCCATCCCCAAAGCAGCTGAGATGGATGTGCTGGAATGTCCTGTACCAAAAGCATCGTGCTCGCTTTCTTTACGCTTCGGGAATCCTGACAGGCCTTTATATTGCCGCAGCGTCGGAAACTGGTCCTTACGCCCCGTCAGTATTTTATGGATGTATGACTGATGGCCTACGTCCCAGATAATTTTATCCTTCGGTGTCGTAAATACTTTATGCAAAGCCAAAGTCAGTTCTACCACACCTAAATTAGGAGCTAAATGGCCGCCGTTTTTAGAAACGACATCAATGATCAGCTGCCTGATCTCGCCTGCTAAAAGCTTCATTTCATCCAGAGTCAGCATTTTCAGATCTGCGGGAGAATTTATTTTTTGCAATAATTGCTCATTTTGCATTCAGCAATCCGCCTTTCTTCTCAATAACAAATAACTTAGCTTTTACGCCCGCACATCATTTTTGTAATCTCACGCAGAGCTTCGGCATTTTCTCCAAACATTTCCAGACAGCCCAGCGCCTCGTCAACAGTTTTCTGAGCCAGCGCTTTGGCGCCTTCCAGAGTATATAAGGTCACATAAGTGGACTTATGCTTTTTCTCATCACTATGCGCTGCCTTGCCCATCTGAGCAGCATCACCCTCGACATCAAGGATATCGTCTGTGATCTGGAAAGCAAGCCCCAAAAGATCGGCAAATTTTGTCAAAGCCAGCAGTTCATCACTGGCAGCACCAGACAATCGCGCACCACTGCGAACTGCCGCAATGAAAAGTGCTCCTGTTTTGCCTGCATGCAGCTTACGCAGTTCTTCTTCACTGATCTGCCTGCCTTCGGAATCAAGATCAATGACCTGACCGCCGACCATACCGAAGTTTCCGGCACACATTGCTACTTCGCGCACAGTTTCGATCAAAGCTTCCGCCGGTACGTTTTTTTGTTCCAGCATCACTTCAAAGGCAAGGGTCAGTAAAGCGTCACCAGCCAAAAGCGCCAGCGCTTCCCCAAAAACCTTGTGGTTGGTCAAACGGCCGCGACGATATTCATCATCATCCATACAAGGCAGATCATCATGGATCAGCGAATAGGTGTGGATCATTTCTAAACCACAGGCTACCGGCAGAAAATTATAACCGCTGACACCCAAAGCATCGGCTGTTGCCATTAAAATTATGGGACGGATACGCTTGCCACCTGCCAGCAGGCTGTAAGCCATTGCTTCATCGACACGCGAGATGCCCTTTTTTTCCAAACGTTTTTCCAGAAAAGTATTGACCAGCTTCTGCCTGTCTTCGTAATACTTATTAAAATCCATGTCAATCCTCCAGCTCTGCGAATGTTTCCAGTTCATATTCGTTATCGTCGTCAGCAGCAACGACGATTTTTTCTACTTCCTGCTGCACCGTATTGAGTTTAGTCATGCATACCTTACTCAAAGCAACGCCCTGCTGAAACGCTGCCAGCGCTTCTTCCAGCGGCAGTTCTCCACTTTCCAGCAGCTGTACCTGCTGTTCCAGCTCGGCCAACGCTTCTTCAAACTTTATGTTTTTGGCGATTTTTTTCATCGTCATTGTTTTTCACGCCTTTCTACCTGCTGCACAACCGATATCACATCACCGTCAGCAACCTGAGTCCTGAGTTCTTCTCCCCAGCGCACATCTGCGATACTGCGCAAAGCCCTGCCTGAGTCTGTCTTGGTTATCGAATAACCTCTGGCAAGTACCGTCAGCGGTGATAAAGCATCAAGCCGCGCTGCCAGCAGTCCAAACTTGTGCTGCCGTTTCTGCAGAATACTTTCCATCCTGCCCTGCAGCTGCCGCATCGCCATATCCGTACGCTGCTGCAATGGCTCCAGCCAGCGTTCCGGCTTGGCTAAAGCCCATGATCCCTGAAGACGCTGCAGCTTATGCTGCGCCTGTTCCAGTTGATGCACAAGCACCCGCTCGCCGCGTGCTGTCAGTTCCTCAACATAGCGCAGATACGAATCAGCATCTGCAACAACCAGCTCAGCAGCCTGTGAAGGAGTAGCTGCCCTGCGGTCAGCAGCAAAATCTGACAATGTAAAATCAGTTTCGTGCCCTACTGCTGAAACTACTGGTATTTCAGACGCAGCAATAGCACGCACAACAGGCTCTTCATTAAAAGCCCACAATTCTTCTATGGAACCGCCGCCGCGTCCCACGATCAGGACGTCAGCCAAACGGTGTTTATTCATAAACCGGATCGCCCTGACAATTTCAGCAGCAGAACCATCTCCCTGCACCTTGACAGGAAACAGCAACAGCTTGATGCCGCGATTGCGCCGCCGCGCGACAGTAATCATATCACGTACAGCAGCACCGGAAGGCGATGTTATCATTCCAACTGTTTTAGGGTTCAGCGGCAGTTCACGTTTACGTTCACTGTCAAACAACCCCTCCTCAGTAAGTTTTTTCTTTAATTCTTCATAAGCCAGCATCAGATCTCCAGCACCTAACGGCAGCAGCAGGTCTGTATAAAGCTGATAAACGCCATCGCGCTCGTACACTCCGACACGCCCGATAGCAACAACAGTATCACCGTTTTGCGGTTCAAATCGCAGACTGCGCGCCTGATTGCGAAACATAACTGCTTTCAGTACGCCGCCGGCATCTTTCAAGGTAAAATAACAATGCCCTGAAGAATAACGTTTAAAATTAGAGATTTCACCCTGGATCTGGATATTAGTAAAAGTACGATCGCCCTCCAGCAGGCTTTTGATCATCAAATTCAATTCACTTACGGAATAAATTACTTCATTCATAACTGCTTTCTCCCTGCCTGAACGCATAAGCAGCGCAGCCGGCAGCATTATCGGGGCTAAACCGGCTTTCGGGTATCCAGACCCTGATCCTGCGTTTAGCAAGCTTTTCTATCATATGACGGCGGATATAAGCATTAGAAACCACACCGCCTACCAGCAAAACATCAAAAATTTCTTTCTGCGCTGCCACGTTACGGATCATCCTGACAAAGGTTTCTGCCAGGGCATATTGCACACCTGCCGCCAAAGCTGCAGGATCAGCGCCAGCCTCGATTTTACGCAAAGCAGCAGTAGCAGGCCCGGATAAACTGACGTCACCCTGACGTACTGCTACCGGCAATTCGATGCAATCGGCCGCAGTTGCCGCCAGTTGTTCTAAAGCGGCTCCTGCCGGAAACTGCAGTCCCAACGCAACACCTACTCTATCAACAAACTGACCGGCATGCAGATCTTTGCTGCCGCCTGCCTGTGTCAGTGCATAAGTGCTGTCAGTTTGTTTTTCCGCTAATAATAAGTCAGTAGTACCGCCGGAAGCATGTAAAAGCAGAAAACGGTCGGCATCAGGCCCCTGCGCTGACCACAATCCGGCTTCCAAATGATTTTCCTGATGGCTGATCTGCCATAACGGAATTTCGTTTACAGCCGCTAAAGAGCGCGCCAGGCCCAACCCAACCAAAAATGCTGGCATATACGAATCTTCCAAGGGCCGCGGGCGGGCAGAAACACCGATACCGATGACTTTCAGCGGCTTTTTTAAAACCTCTTCCAGCAAAATCGGCAGGTTACGCGTATGCTGAAACACCATCTCCGACTGCTGCAGACCTCTGCAGCCCGGTTTCACTTGTAAAATCCTGCGGGCCTCACCTACCAGTCCGCCTTCTCTGCCGATCAGTGCGACCGACGTTGTATAGCAGCTGGTATCAATGCCCAGATAGACCTCATTTTTAGACATCACTGCGAACCATTTTACCTAGAACTCCGTTGATAAACCGCGGAGTATCATCTGTTCCATAAATTTTCGCTATTTCCACAGCTTCGTTGATTGCCACATTAGGCACCAGCTTTTCTGCTGCAAAAAACATTTCATAAACGGCGACCCGCAAAATATTACGGTCGACAGCCGGCATACGCTCCAAGGTCCAGTCAATAGCATACTCACTGATCCTGGCATCTATCGCTTCACTATTAGCCAAAACACCATTTAAAACATCTTGTGCATACTCTTTGGCTTTTTCAGCACTTTTATCAGACCGTTCTTCAACAGCAGCATTCAACGCTGCCTCACAGTCGACCTGAGCAAAATCTATCTGAAACAAACTTTGTAAAACCAATTCCCTTGCAATCCTGCGAATCATATTAGCCCTCTCTTGTCTGAAATTTATTTATGATAGCCTGGCGGCAGCAGTCTGTCCAGCCATTCCATCAGGTCTTCTTTTTTGTCCAGCTTATTGCCGAGGAAGAACCCGGCAGTAATACATATGAGCAGAAAAATCGTCTGCAGAAAGCCTAAGATCAAAAACATTACGCCGATAAACAGACCAAATATAGACCCCAGCAGCCGGCCACGGTAATTCTTCCAAAGATCACTGAAAATTTCGTTAAGCATGCCGTCTACCTCCTCAGCCTTTCGCTTTGATCTGCTTGAAGAACAGATCTATGTCCTTGATCTCCATACCCAAGACCTTTTTGATCGTATCACGTACATTATATTTAATTTCATCTGTAGTTTCAGGAATATTTATACCAGGCTCTATCGACGCATTGATGCGAATACTGATATGTTCTTCGCCCATTTTTGCCTCGACCTTAACGCCATAAACACCATAAACCTCTTTAGCGATCTCCGCTACATAATCTTCAATAGCGCTTTTACCGACAGATACTTTACCGGAATCGGCACTGCTGATCGTCAGCGAAGTCATTCCAGTCGCGCCAATACCTGCAATAAGCAGGCGGATACTTACCAGCAGAATGATGATCCCGCCCACCGCATACTCCCAGTTGCCGGGAATAGTAGCAAAGAAAGCAGTGATAGCAGTCTGGCCGATAACGCCCAAGCTGCAAAGCACTACCAAAACGGCCACTACTGCCATCAAAAAAGTGTATAAAGTTAAAATTATTCTATCAGGTATTCCCAAAATAACTCACTCCTCACCAAAGAAATTTTCATGGGCGACGTCCATTTTTTCCAGGCTCTCTTCCAATTCGCTCTTGGGTCGGCGCGCCACGCCCTGTATATGCACATCGACGAATTTGACTTCATAACCGGTCATGTTCTCGATTGCTTCTTTAACCTTTTCCTGTATTTCCAAAGCTATTTCAGGGATACATGAACCATATTCAACATTAACATAAACTGCGGCTGTCACAACATGCCCATCGACGGTGATCCGTACACCCTTGGCAAAACTTTTCTTACCTAAAAATTCATTCAGGCCTTCGGCAAAACTGCCGCTCATACCAATAACACCGTTGACTTCCTGCGCAGCCAGTCCTGCAACGATACTGATTACTTCGTCGGCAACTTTCACATCACCGATTTCGTCAGGCAGCTGTTCTTCTGCCTCAGCTGCATCGTCTGCATTCACAAACTCCCCTGTACCGGTTTCCAATTCTTTATCTTCAGAATCTGATTTCAACTACCATGCCACCTCCTGTCTGTGCGGCAACAGAATATACTTACCCTATTTTGCTTTTAATTATACCATAACTACTGCGTGAATACTATGTATAAATGCATAAAAAAACAGCGGCGAAAGTAAATTCACCGCTGTTCAAACAGTCGCTTTTAATTATGCACGTTCGATATATTCGCCGGTTCTGGTATCTATACGAAGAACATCGCCTTCGTTGATGAACAGAGGAACTTTTACAACATAACCGGTATCCATTTTAGCCGGTTTGCTGCCGCCGGTAGCGGTATCGCCGCGGATGCCGGGATCGGTTTCAACTACGGTCAGTTCAACAGTATTCGGCAGGTCAACACCGAGAATACGACCTTCGTAAACCATGATTTTAACATCCATATTTTCTTTCAGGAAGTTCAAAGCATTACCCAACTGCTCTTTTGTCAATTCGGTCTGCTCATAGTTTTCGTTATCCATAAAAACATATTGTCCGTCAGATTCATATAAATATTGCATTTCACGACGGTCAACACGTGCTTTCGGCAGACGTTCGCCTGCATTAAAGGTACGTTCAACAACAGAACCAGTACACATGTTACGCATTTTAGCGCGGACAAAAGCTGCACCCTTACCAGGCTTTACATGCTGGAACTCAACGACTTGCCAGGCATCGCCGTCAATAGTAACAGTCACATTAGTTTTAAATTCGTTAGTAGAAATCATAAATAGTCCTCCTATATAAAAAATTAAACAATTTCCATCAGCTGTTTTTTAACCCCGGTCAGCACTTTTGCGCCTTCGTCGGTCAACACAACCGTGTCTTCTATACGTACACCGCCCTTGCCGGGGATGTAAATACCAGGTTCAACAGTAAATGTCATACCGGGCTGCAAAATTACATTCTGACCGCGTTTGTTGATATTCGGCATTTCATGGATCTCAAGACCGATACCATGTCCCAGCCCATGCACATAGTTTTCGCCATACCCCCGGGAAGTTATATAATCCCTGACAACAGCGTCCAGCTCTGCACCGGTAATACCGGGTTTAGCATTTTTCAAACCGCGCCACTGGGCTTCTTCAACAATGGTATAAATTTCTTTATGCCATGAGTTGGCCATTCCCAAGACAACGGTACGGGTCATATCAGAATGATAGCCGTCATAAACGGCACCGAAATCAAAAGTAATAAAGTCGCCGATCTCCACTTCTTTATCGGAAGCGATACCATGCGGCAGCGCAGAACGTTCACCCGAAGCTACGATAGTTTCAAAAGCGAGTTTTTCTGCTCCCAGGCTGCGCATATAGTATTCCAGACGGCCAGCCAGAGTTTTTTCAGTCATGCCGGGCTGTAATTCATCCAGCAACCGTAAATACGCCTCGTCGGCAATTTTTACAGCGCGCCACATCAATTCCAGCTCGCGTTTATCTTTGACCATACGGATATATTTCAGGTCAATGACCTTCAGTTCTTTGCCGCATAGAAGCTCCTGCAAAGTATTGAAGTCATTATAAGTGAAATAATCGCCGTCAAAACCAACTGTTTTAGCATCCTGCGCCAATTCGGCAACTGTATGCCAGATGTTTTCCGCATATTCGACGATATGGCAGCATTTGGCTTCTGCCCTTGCTTGATACAAGTATCTGCCATCAGTGACAAGGACAGCCCGACGGTCATCGGCATAAAGAATGCTCGAATCACCTCTGAAGCCGGTCAAATAGCGAATTGTATTAACGTCTTTAATAACGACGCAATCCAAATGTTCTTTTTCCAGAAAATCAAAGATTTTACCGATACGCGGCATAAATCCTTACCTCACTTTTTTTATAAAATAATACGATACCCAAATATTTTATCACACTTTTGACAATTTGCCTACAAAGCTTCATTAAAACTTTCAAGAATTTCTACTGAAAACGGCATATTTTCAACAATTTCTAAAACATCATTATAGGTATCAGGCGTACCACGCAAAAGAATGATGCCTTCCTGATGATCAATCGTGCTGACTAAGGCCAGATGCTCATAGCCCTCCATGATCCAGTTTACGTCTGCTATACGCTCAGGCGCCACCTTCGCGTAGATGGTACTTCGGTCTTCTAACATATTACCTTCCTCCGCAGCAGCGAATCAGGCATCAAAGCCCTGTCGCTGACGATAGAAAATTTTTGTTGAGCATGCGGTGCACAGTCGATACTTTCTCCGTCTGCATTACGCATATCCTCTAAAGTTAGCGGGAACAGTTCCCCGTCCGGCATCAGCAGTTCCAATACCTCGCCGTTTTTCACATTGTTGCGCTGTTCGATATAAGCGCGTTTAGCGTCAGCATCATATGCAAGCACGATACCGACAAAATCATGTGTCTGTTCATAACTGGAGGTCGTATAGACCTGTCCGTCACTGCCTGGTTTGCCAAAAGCAAACCCTTTCGTATACGGCCGGTGAGAAACTTTTTCCAACTCCTGACGCCATTCATCCGGGACCTGATATTTTTTGGGATCGTTCCAGTAAGCGTCGATCGCTTTACGGTATACGCTGACCACAGTCGCTACATAATGGATACTTTTCATACGCCCTTCGATTTTCAGGCTGCAAATACCCGCCTCTATCAAATCAGGAATATGATCGATCAGACACAAATCCTTTGAATTCATTACATAAGTACCGCGTTCATCCTCTTCAATATCAAAGCCTTCATCAGAACGGTTCTTTTCGATAAGGCTGTATTCCCAGCGGCAGGCCTGCGCACAGGCACCACGGTTGCCGTCGCGTCCAGTCAGATAACTGCTGAGCAGACAGCGGCCGGAATATGAGATACACATTGCTCCATGCACAAAGGCTTCCAGCTCAACATCAGTCCTTGCACCGATTTCCCGGATTTCCTCCAGTGACAGCTCGCGTGCCAGTACGACACGTTCAGCTCCCAGTGCCTTCCATGCCTGCACTGCTGCCCAGTTACTTGTATTAGCCTGCGTACTTACATGCAGCGGCATTTCCGGTACAGTCTGACGTGCCACGTTCCAAACACCCAGATCAGAAATAAGCAAAGCGTCAACTCCGGCCTGCTGCAATTCCAGCAGATAGTCCGGCAGTCTGGCCAAATCTTCGTTATGGGCAAAAATATTAACCGTCACATAGACCTTTTTGCCAAGTCCGTGCGCGTAAGCAGCCGCTTCTGCAATTTCTTCAATACTGAAATTATTGGCAAAAGCCCGCAGCCCAAACATCTTACCGCCCAAATAAACGGCATCAGCGCCATAACGCAAAGCTATTTTACATTTTTCCATATTTCCTGCCGGCGCCAAAAGCTCCGGCTTATTTTTCATTCTCGTCATATTACTTCCTTATTGTGGTCCATGAATATCTTCGATTGCCTTCAAATGCTCGGCATAAGTTTTCGTAAAACGGTGATGTCCGTCTTTTTCAGCAACAAAGTATAAATACTCCGTTTTTTCAGGATTTAAAACAGCCTTGATCGCACTCATCCCAGGACTGGAAATCGGTCCCGGCGGCAAACCTGGATTTTGATAAGTGTTATAAGGGTTTTGGATCCTGGTATCTGCAATTGTAATTTCTTCTTTTTGAGTCCCCAAAATATACTGAATAGTAGTATCTGACTGAATCGGCATATAAATCTCTAAGCGACGCAGAAAAACTCCGGCAATGCGCGGCTGTTCTTCTTTAAAAACAGCTTCCATCTCTACCAGGGCAGCCATATTTACCAGATCTCTGATCGACATTTTCTGTTTTTCTGCTTCTTCCGGAATATTTTCTTTGTTCATCTGCGTATTGAATTCCTTGACCATCATGGCCAGCATATCTTTTTCATTCATACCGATGTCAAACATATAGGTAGAGGGAAAAATAAATCCTTCCGCCTTATAAATAACATTAGGATCACTGGTTTCCATATAGGGATATGGAGTATAATTACGCGCGGCTTCGATGAACTTTTCAGCAGAACCAAGACCTTCAGCCTCAATTTTTTTCGCAGTTTTAACTACGGTAAAGCCTTCTGGAACCGTAAACCTCACCCGCTGCACCTGTCCCTTTGACAGAACTTCAACGATCTCACTGTTAGACATCCCGGCTGTTATTTCATAACGCCCGGCCTGCAGATCGCGTTCCAATCCACGGAATTTGGCTTCCAGTCTAAAAGCTTCCGGAGTTTTCACCAATTTCTGCTTATGCAGAAGATTTGCGATATCCGCAGTAGTCATTCCCGGCTCAACCGTAATCAGATACGGGCTTCCAGTTGCCAGATCTTTATTGCTGCCAGTGTAGTTCAATACCCAGTAAGCACCTACTACAACTACCAGAAAGATGCCTAAAAAAAATGGCAGTACCTTCCTCATTTTTCCATTCCCTTCACACCAGAGATAATAAAGCTCAAAAAGTGCCGGACAGTATGTCCGGCACTAGCAGTTGTTATTCTTCGTCCCAGTCTTCCATGAGTTTTTCGTAAGCAGCTTTTACTTCATCAAACTCTTCGTCTGTAGGAGCTAAATAAACTTCTTCGCCGTTTTCATCAAACTCAATACGGGCGATAATCACATTTTCTTCTTCGTCTTCCTCATGTTCATGGCAGTGACAATCTTCATCTTCACATTCGCAGTCTTCCAAATTGATCTGCGCTAAAATAGCGAAATTTTTCTTGCCTACAGGTACTACCATTTCTTCACGAAAATATAATTCGTTGCCTTCATCGTCAGTAATAACTACGATTTGTTCTTCTTCCATAGCTTCCATATTTTCTTTATTTTCTGTTTGGTCCATTACGACACCTCGTTTCTAAATTATATACATTTTATATCATTTACAGTAATGCTGTCAATTTATCATTTTTCACCAAGCTGTGCAGCTAAAAAACCTTTATCCAGATCAAATCCAAGCTTACCGTTATCTTTAACTATGATATTAGTATCAAAGCTGCCGACAGCGGTAGCGATCTTGATATTGGAAAAAGCAAATTTTCCCTGCTGTCTGGTGATCGAACCTTTGATGGAACGGAACGGCAGCATCATGTACTTGCCTTCCTCGATGCGGAAGCTGCCCGCACCTGTGGCACTGCCTGCATCAGCAGTTCCTATCGCCAGCATTTTAAATGACAGCGGACCGTCGACCTGCGTTTCCGTAACTACGGAGCTGTCGAGGTCTATACCCTGTACTTCCAGTTTAAAGTCTTTGGTTTTAGTATCAATCTGACCATTGACATTGACCTGACCAGCATAAACATTACCGATAGCATCACCGATATTAAGCTTTCCGTCTTTATACAGAAACTTGCCGCTGAGCGCGGTAATATAAAGCGGATCGTAGGCCAGCTTATCAAGTCCGAAGGTGCCTTCAGCCTCAGGTTTGTCGATAGTACCCTTGACCTTGCCCAAAGCGGTAACCGCATCCTTCAAGCCCAGGCCCGGGCTCAAAGCTTCTATCACAAAGCTCGGCGCATTAACAGTCAAAGCATATGTCTGTTTTGCCTCCGGCTTTTCAGCATAATAAACATTGCCGTCTATGACCACCGTCTGTCCGGCTAACTCCAGATTCAGTCCGGCAAACTTCAAAGCCTCGGTATCAGCCGAAAACTTGCCGCTGCCTTTCGTTACAGGATAATTGATCAAAGAGCCTTTCAAACCGTCGATCGTACCGTCGATATTCAAAGTCCATTTATCATCGGCTTTATCAGCCCTGATTTTTACGTCAGGCAGATTGCCTTCAGTGATCACCACATCAGCAGCCTGCGGCAAAACATTCAGGATATTCTGCAGCGGCATTTTCTTTACCTCTGCCACAACTGCCGTCGTGCCTGAATCATTTTGGATGTCAGCGATAATATCGCTTTTACCGTCTTTAACACGCAGACCGTATTTGATTTTTGGATATTGTTTAAAATTTCCCTGGAACTGTACTTTATCAAAATCCAGCGGCTTGTTCTCCAGCAGCAGATTCACCTTCGCGTCCTTGATTTCCATCAAACCGCGGAACTGCGTTGCTGCAGCCGCCTTTTTTACAGTCAGCAGCTCATTGTTCTTCTGCTCTTCTTCAACCTGAAAATTGATATAATTGACAATGTTCAAACCGTCTTTTTTATTATAAGACACAAAAAAACTGGGCTTATCGATCACCACATCACCAACAGAAGCTCCGGTACCGCCTTTCAGCAAAGCGTCAAATAAATTGACAGATACCGTAGCCAGAGGTATTTCGGCAATCGTTTTGCCATCCGGCCCTACCCAGACGACATTTTTGAAAATAACATCACCCGACCAGTTAGCCTGAATCTCTTCGGCTTTTAAAGTCCCCTGCAGCGCAGTCTGCTCTGCCAGAAGCTTTTTAGTGAGCTCTTCGGCAGCACGGCCTCCGAACTGGAACAGCAGCACGAAAGCAACCAGAACCAGCGCAACAAAGCCGATAAATATTTTTTTCGCCATACTTTCATTCCGTCCTTTTACTTTGTGGACTATCCAGATAATTTTGCAGAATCACCACAGCCGCCATCATGTCGATAACTTTTTTGCGTTTGCTGCGGCGCAGGTCGGCATCTATCAAAACTTTTTCAGCGGCAACTGTCGAAAGACGCTCGTCCCATAAGACGATTTTAAGCTGCGGGAACCTTTCGCCGATCACTCTGGCAAAATCCTCGCATCTCTGCGCACGTTCGCCTACACTGCCGTTCATATTCTTAGGATAACCTACCACCATCGTATCTACTTCATATTCAGCGATAAGCTCGCCGATACGCTGCAGATCACGTTCTTCACTGGTACGACGGATTGTTTCCACCCCGTTGGCGATCATCCCCATCAGATCACTGGCGGCTACGCCGATAGTCCGCGTGCCGACATCCAGAGACATACTTCTCATGTAAGCAGCTCTCCCCGTCTTATTTTGTGTTTTTTTCCAAATATTTTACTACCAGTTCTTCAATAAGCTCATAACGTTCAAAACGACGCAGCTTCGTGCGTGCGTCATCATGACTGGTAATATATGTAGGATCGCCGCTGAGCAGATAACCTACGAGCTGGTCAATAGGATTATAGCCTTTTTCTTCCAGCGCTTTGCACACCTCGCTGATTGTTTGCGAGACGTCTTTATTTTCATTGTTGCGCTTAAACATCATTGTTTCCTGCGATACCTGAGTCATCGTTGATCCCTCCTTGATACAAAATTCCCTTGTTGAACAACCGTTTGATATAGATACACTACTATTGTAGCATACCTTGAGACAAAAAAATATAAAATAACTGTGAACTTGTATAAATAAAGGCCGAGAATACTCTCGGCCTTTAAGTTTTTTTACACAATTTATTATTTTACCTGTGTTTCGATAACGCCCCAGGCTGTTTCCAACGCTTCACCTAATTTAGAAGCATCTTTACCGCCTGCCTGTGCCATATCAGGACGTCCGCCGCCGCCGCCGCCGCAGATCCTGGCAACCTCTTTGACAATGTTGCCGGCATGGATACCTTTAGCGACAGCATCTTTCGTAGCCATAGTCAGAATACTGATCTTGCCGTCGGCAAATACTGAAGCCAGCACAACGACGCCGCCGACCTTATCACGCATCTGGTCACCCAGATTACGCAGTGCTTCGATATCATCGACACTGACCTGCTGCACTAAAGCTTTGATACCTTTGATGTCGCGAATCTGACTGTCAACGTCACTGACCTGAGCTTTAGCGATCTTATCGGCCAGCTCGGCAGCTTTTTGCTCAACAGCTTTCAGTTCGCCCTGCAGAGCTGTCAAACGTGCAGGCACATCAGTTACACGGCATTTCAAGCTTGCAGCCAGGCCTTTTACCATAGCTTCCATTTCGTTGACATGAGCCACAGCACCATGCCCTGTCACAGCTTCGATACGGCGAACGCCAGCACCGGTGCTGGACTCGGAAATTATTTTAAACATACCGATCTGAGCGGTATTAGTCACATGAACGCCGCCGCAGAATTCCATAGAGAAACCCGGTACAGTAACGACACGCACGATATCACCATATTTTTCGCCAAACAGCGCCATCGCACCACGTTTTTTAGCTTCTTCAATCGGCAGTTCTTCAATGGTCACACCCTTGGCTGCCAAAATCTCTTCATTAACAATAGCTTCGACGCGGCTCAGTTCTTCTTCTGTTACCGGCGAGAAATGCGAAAAGTCGAAACGCAGACGGTCCGGACCTACATAACTGCCTGCCTGATTGACATGACCGCCTAAGACAGATTTCAAAGCTGCGTGCAGCAAATGCGTTGCCGTATGATTACGGGCAATATCGCTTTTGCGGCAGCTGTTTACTTCGTAAGTTACCGCATCGCCCACATTGACCGTACCTTCAACTACACGCCCAATCTGGATCGTAGCGCCGTCCGGCAGTTTTTTGGTATTTTCAACTTCAATCACACCTGTAGGAGCAGTGATACGGCCCAAATCACCTAACTGGCCGCCGCCTTCAGCATGAAAGGCAGTAACGTCAAGAATAACGGCAACGTCTTTACCATCTTCTGCATTTTCGATCGGCTGTGCATCATGCGCAGGGTACAGCATAACGATTTTACCTGTATCTGCAGCTTCATCAACCTTTAAAGAAGCAATATCAATACCGCGGGTATTATAAATAACCGGACGGCCTGCTTTATCATCACGGGCTTCACGCGCCATTTTACGCTGAACCTCCAGCGCCGCGTCAAAACCAGCTTTATCCATCGTCATTCCGTTTTCTTCCAAGATTTCAGCAGTCAGTTCCCACGGAAAGCCAAAGGTATCGTTCAGTTTAAAAGCTGTAGCTCCATCCAGTATCGTAGCGCCTGCCGCCTCTAATTTAGCTATCTCGTCACTCAGCAGTTCACTGCCCTGACGCAGAGTACGCAGGAAGCTTGTTTCTTCCATTTCGATAACTTTTTGGATATATTCGCGTTTTTCGACCAGGTTTGGATAAACATGACCGTACATTTCAATAACCACATCCACAGCACCGGCCAAAAACATTTTGTCGATGCCGATCAAACGTCCGTGACGTACAGCACGGCGCAGAATGCGACGTAAAACATAACCGCGGCCTTCATTGGAAGGCAGGATACCGTCGGCGATCATAAAAGTCATACTGCGGGCATGGTCGGCAATTACCTTCAAAGAAATATCGGTTTTTCTTTCTCTGCCATATTCTACAACCGCTACTTCAGATGCATATTCAATGATCGGGAAAATCAGATCCGTTTCAAAATTAGACGGTTTGCCCTGCAGCACGGAAGCCAAACGTTCGAGACCGGCACCGGTATCAATATTTTTGTTAGCCAGCGGCGTATAAGTACCATCTTCATTTTGATTATATTGAGTGAATACCAGATTCCAGATTTCCAGGAAACGGTCACAATCGCAGCCTACAGCACAAGTCGGTTTGCCGCAGCCGCGTTCTTCACCCAGATCGACATGAATCTCGGAGCAGGGACCGCAGGGGCCGCTGCCGATCTCCCAAAAATTCTCTTCCAACCGTACGATGCGTTCTTCAGGCAATCCAACGACATTATGCCAGATATCAAAAGCTTCATCATCTTCGGTATGGATAGTAATCCACAGCTTATCAGCAGGAATCCCCAACTCTTTGGTAACAAATTCCCAGCTCCAGGGAATGATCTCTTTTTTAAAATAATCGCCGAAAGAGAAATTACCAAGCATTTCAAAATAAGTATGGTGGCGGGCAGTACGGCCGACATTCTCAATATCGCCTGTACGCACGCATTTTTGGCAGGTCGCAATACGAGGAGAAGGCGGTTTCATTTTACCTGTAAAAAAAGGTTTGAAAGGAGCCATACCGGCGCCAATCAAAAGCAGCGTCGGATCATCCTGAGGAATGAGTGACGCGCTGGGCAGGATCAAATGTCCTCTATCTTCGAAGAATTTTAAAAATTTCTCACGAATTTCATTACCAGTCATGTACTTCATAATCGTTTTATCGCTCCTTTAAAGTCGAAACATCATAATAAAAAATTATATAAAAATTAACGGCTAAAGTCAATTAAACTGACAAAGTATACACTATTTTCCTGACACTAAACTTTTCTTTATATAAAAAAGCCGTAAGCAAAAACTTACGGCTCCACGCCAAGTATTTCAGGAGGACACCCAAAACTTTCGGCACTATCAATTATAGATATGTTTTTACACAAAGTCAATATTCTTTTTCATTTTTCTCGTTTAATGTAATTTTCTGTTTTTGGTTATTGTGAAAACAGCCTGGCTATTTTTCCCCGGTAATTCGGATTATTTCCGTTACCCAGCGAGCGCAGTCGTACAAATCACACTCACGCAGGCACTCTTCTGTAGTATGTACCTTGTTCATACCTGTAGCTAGAAGTACGCAGGGCAAACCATAGCCGCAGAGGAAATTGCCGTCACTGCAGCCACCTGTTTCCGTCAGTTCAAAAGGCAGCTGCAGATTATCGGCTGCCTGCTTAGCCAGCAATACCGCCGTATGGTCTTCCGCTACATGAACAGCAGGACAGCCTTCTACCGGATCAACCTCTAAAATACCGCCGCCGGCTTCAACCACTTCTCTGATACACCTGATCGTTTCATTCTTCAGCCGCTCCAGCTTATCAGGGTCCATACAGCGCATATCGATCACGAATTTAGCCTGCTCCGCAACGATGTTTGTTGCAGCACCGCCTTCGATCTGTCCTATATTTAATGTAGTTTCTTCATCAAGACGTCCGTAAGCAGGCAGCGCCGTCAAAGCTTTCGCCGCCAGCATAATGGCATTGATACCTTTTTCAGGCTCGATACCTGCATGAGCCGACTTACCTTTGACTGTAAAATAAATATCGAACAGCCGCGGCGCAGAGTTCGTAACGATACCGGGCGCACCACCGATATCCAGGCAATAACCGAGATCAGCCCTGATATCCTTCGGGTCAAGATTGACCACTCCCAGACAACCGATCTCTTCGGCAATCGTAAAACACAGCTGGATATCGCCATGCGGGATATTCTGCTCCTGCACGGCCCGCACTGCTTCCAGCACAGCCGCTATACCAACTTTATCATCACCGCCTAAAGTAGTAGTTCCGTCAGAATAAAGGACTCCGTCCCTGCGCACGACCTTCGTTCCCGTTGTCGGCGGCACTGAATCCATATGTGCTTCAAAAAACAGTCCGGCTGCACCCCCTACATTACCCGGTAAAAAGGCCCACACATTGCCTGTTGTCCCGCCGATCTTCCTGCCGGCATCGTCCACTTTTACTTCCAGTCCCATTGCCTGCAGCTTCTGTACCAGCAGATCGGCTTCGGCCTTTTCGTCCTTACTAGGACAGGGCACACTGACCAGTTCTATAAATTCATTTAAAATACGTGTTTCATTAATCATCATTATTACCTCACAATTTACAGGATATTATCTATTATAGCACCGACCTGCTCCGGCAGCTACTTTTATAAATTGCCAAATAAAAAAGAGCAGGGAATCTATCCTTGCTCCTGATCAAGATATTTTTTTATGATATCTGCGGCTTCTTCCGGCATAATATCATTACATAAGTCAGTGTCATTCAAAATCGCCTGCAGGCTTCTGCTCTGCTGATAATCAAAATACTGCCATTTTAAACTGCGGCTGCTCCACATTTCCAAACCCTCTTTTAAATCACCATAACGCAGTAGAAAAAACCATTTATGATCACGGGAAGTTACTTTTTTATAAAACATATTCTCCCTCCGTTCCCCTCTGTCCTTATTATAGCACAAGAGTACCCCCCCACAAGACATACAAGAACTTTTTATCTTCGCCTGACGCAACGTTTTTGCTCAAACGTTTTGATAATCGTCCAGTTCCCAAAAATATCTCCTTTATCTGATAAATAGCTTGGCAAATAACAAAAATGTGGTACAATAATAGCGATAAATCCCGCAGACCGGACCGCTCACTCTTTTCATCCTGGCCGATACTGCAGAAGGAGCAAAAAATGAATCGTAAAGAAAAATTCAAACAGGCTAATCGGGAAGCAAATGCCACCTGGTTAGCCCTTCTTATTGTCATCGTCTTTTGGTGCGTCGCAGGCTTTGGTCTTGCTGACGTTAAGGTAGAATTTTTCCAGACGCCCCTGTGGGTCTGGGCAGGCTGCATCGGCACCTGGCTGTTTGCCATCGTCGTTTCTGTAGTTCTTGCCAATTGCATCTTTAAAGATATGAACTTGGACGACAAGGAGGATGAAATCAATGGGTAATTTCTTCCACCTCTGGCCTGTTCTTTTATTCCTTGCCTTTATGCTTGGCGTCAGCTTTTGGGTGCAGCGAGCTTCCCGCGGCGACCGCCAGCAGAACTTTGCTAAAGATTATTTTATCGGCGGCCGCAGTCTGGGCGGTTTTGTCCTGGCTATGACTACCGTTGCGACCTACAGCTCAGTCAGCACCTTTGTCGGTGGTCCCGGTATGGCCTGGGCCATCGGTTATGGCTGGCTTTATATGGCGATCGTACAAGTCGTAGTCATCTTCCTCGTTTTAGGTATTTTCGGCAAAAAGATCGCTATGGTTTCACGCAAAATTGACGCTGTTACAGTAGTCGATGTTATCCGCAGCCGCTATCAATCCGATTTGCTTGCCAATATTTCCGCGCTGGTGATCGTTGCCTTCTTCTGTGCGACGATGGTCGCCCAGTTCGTGGGAGCTGCCAAGCTCTTTGAAGCTGTTACAGGCTTCTCCTATGTCACTGGACTGACATTATTTGGCCTGATCGTTGTCTTTTATACTACTGTTGGCGGCTTCAAAGGCGTTGCCATTACTGACGCTATCTGTGCCGTCGCTATGATCATCGGCCTTTTTATCCTGTTCTTCTCAATGCTGGAAACAGGAGGCGGTTATGAAAAAATCATGACCCATATCCAAACCAATCATCCCGATATGCTGGAACCGCTTTCCCGCGGCAAAATGCCGATCTCGCTCTATATCAGCCAGTGGCTGCTTGTTGGTGTCTGTACACTGGCACTACCGCAATCAGTAGTCCGCGGCATCAGTTACAAAAACACCAAAGCCCTGCATAACGCTATGATTATCGGCACCGTCGTTATCGGCGCCATGACTCTGATCGCTACCTGGATCGGCGTCCTTTCCAAGGGCGTGCTTACCGATACCCTGCAGGCTTACGGCGGCAGCGTCGATAACATCACCCCGCTTACTATCATTGGCACCATGGACCCCTTCTGGGCCGGCATCACCATCATCGGTCCTATCGCAGCAACTATTTCTACCGTGTCTTCCCTGCTGCTGGCCTCCTCTTCCGCTATCATCAAAGACGTATATATGCACGAATGCTCCAAACGCCATAAAACAGTTTCCAATAATACGATACGTCTGTTCAGCATGGGTGCTACCGTTATCCTTGGCCTTGGAGTTTACTTTATTGCCATTGCCCCGCCCAGCGTTATCTGGAAAATAAATATGTTCGCTTTCGGAGGCCTGGAAACAGCATTCTTCTGGGTCCTGATCTTCGGGCTGTTCTGGAAAAAAGCCAACCGCACCGGCGCCGTTTTCGCTATGGCTGGTGGCGTACTCGCCTACTGCACTACTATGGCGCTGCAAATCAAATTCTTTGATCTGCACCAGATAGTTATCGGCATCGGCGCTTCGTTGATTTTCTTCCTTATCGGCAACGCCCTTGGCAAAGAACACGACGAACATATTCTGCGTATTTTCTTTCCCGAAAAGTATCGCGATTAAAAATGTTATAAAAAAGCTTCGCAGCATAAAATTACCCGCTGCGAAGCTTTTTTTGTATTTTATTTATGCAGCTCTGCTACCTCGTCCCAGTAAGCCTCCGGCTTCCAGCCGTCAGCAAGCAATTTTACCAGCAGCTTGCCGGTATTGGCAGCATCGTCATAAGCAGTATGCCACAAACCGCCTGTATCAACGTTTTGTTCTTCTGTTGCCTTCTTCAGCCCGGTCGTATACGTATCGCCTTTCAGCAGCTTATAAGCTGCCGCCAGATCAAGATAGTCTTCAGGTAAAACAGGATTTTCCAATTTATGCCGTCTGCAGCCTTCCGCCACCACCTTATAATCCTCATCACCCCAGGCCACAAAATAAGTCTGCCCCGGTACATATAAAGCTTTGATCTGTTCAAGCATCTATCCAAATTCTATTGCTGATTCCATATCCTTTTCAGTGATCATACAAAAATCCATTCCCTCTTTAGCCTGCTTCGGATAAAAATGCGGATGGACAAAATTTTGGATCTTACCTGTGACCGCAAGGGAAATTCCATCTATTTTCACCGCTCCGATCTCAATTATTTCTGAAAAAAATCCTCGTGGACGTCCCATTCTTTTGGTATATTGAGTAAACTCAAAATCTGCCACAAAAAAGTCCCTGCTCATCAATCTGCCACCATCTTTTCTAAATATTTACATTAATTATAACACCATCTGCCATTAATGTACTATCTGCTGAATTTTCCGAATTATAAAATTTTGCCTAATTACTTAAACTTTCCCTAAAATAATGCTAAAATATAAAAGTTCATACTTTTATAAACAACAGGAGTGTTATAGATGCAGCAACATCAATTAAAAGGCAGCCTGATGCTGTTTTTCTGCGCCCTGATCTGGGGACTGGCCTTTGTCGCACAAAGCGTCGGGGCCGACCACGTAGGCGCATTTACCTTCAATGGCCTCCGCTCATTGATCGGCGCGGTTTTTCTGATCCCCTGCGTCGCCTTTTTTGACCGGCTTGCAGGCAGACCTTTTTCTATTTGGGGTACTGATAACAAAACAGAACAGCAGGACCTTATTACCGGCGGCATCGTCTGCGGTATCGTGCTGACTATCGCCAGTACTCTGCAGCAGATCGGTATCGGTCATACCACTGTCGGCAAAGCCGGTTTTATTACTACGCTCTATATCGTTATCGTGCCCCTTTTCGGGCTTATTGTACACAAAACCGTTACCAAACTGCAATGGCTCAGCGTTTTTATTGCCGCTGTCGGTATGTATTTTATCTGCATTACCGAAAATTTCAGCGTCAATTACGGCGATATGATCATTTTGGCCTGCGCCTGCTTTTTCGCACTGCATATCATCACTATCGAACGTTTTTCCGTATTGGTAGACGGTGTGCGGATGTCGCTGCTGCAATTTGCCGTCTGCGGTATTTTAAGTCTGCCTGCCATCTTCTTTTATGAAACGCCGTCCTGGGAAGCGCTTGACCAGGCCTGGCTGCCTATCTTATACGCCGGCATCATGTCCTGCGGCATCGCCTATACCCTGCAGATCCTTGGTCAAAAATACGTCAATGTTATTTTAGCTTCCATCATTTTAAGTATGGAATCCGTCTTTTCGGTTTTCGCAGGCTGGCTGCTGCTGGGCGAACAGCTTTCCCTGCGTGAAATAGGAGGCTGCGTACTGGTCTTTGCCGCGATCCTGCTGGCACAAATGCCTCCCAAACAACAATAAAATAAAAACTTGCAGCATAAACAAAACCCGTTTCTATACAAAATATAGAAGCGGGTTTTCATCTTAACCACTGCAAAATATACGCCTGCTGCTTTAAACAACGCTGCCGCATCTGATAATCAGGTAAAACACTGGCTACACGCTGCCAAAAACGGCGGCTGTGATTCATATTGCCAATATGGCTCAGCTCATGCACCACAACATAATCTAAAACTGCCAGCGGATAAAATACCAGCCGCCACGAAAAATTCAAATTTCCCTTTATACTGCACGAACCCCAGCGTTTTGCCGCTGAAGACAGCTTCACACTCTGATAAACAACACCCATCAACTCCGCATAATGTGCTGTCCGTTCCTGCAAAACTGCTAAAGCCTGCTGCCGCAGCCATTTTTCCAGTGCCTGCTGCGGTTTGAACTGTGGACACAACAGCACTGTACCGTTTACCTGCACCTGCCCAACCTCCGTCAGACGCAGCGTATAGCTGTTATCCAATACAGACAACTGCATCCCATCGGTCAATATCAGCTGCCGCTTCTTCTGCACTGCGGCATAATGCTGCTGTTTCTGCTCTATCCACCCGGTCTTTGCCTGCACAAAATGTTCTATATCGCTCAAACGGGCCTGCAACGGTGCCCGCACCCTGCACTTGCCCTCGCTGTCGATCACAATAGCAATCGTCCTGCGTTTACTTCGTATCAACTCATAAGCTACTGTCATTCCTGTCTCCATATCTTTATGCTGTTTTTAAAATTCTGCCTAACCGCACACACGCACGATCATTTCCTTATTTTTCAAACCCGCCAGCCATTCGTGCGGAATACTGTCATAACCATAGTACAAACCTGCCAGACTGCCGGCAACGGCAGCAACTGTATCGGCATCCTCACCCAAATTTACAGCCCACAACAGACATTCGCGGTATGAATTCGTATTGGACAGACACCACAACGCCGCTTCCAGCGTATCTACAACATAACCGTTGCTCTCGATTTCATCTGCCGGCAATTCATACACACTGCGGTCAATAATACGGCTGTAATAATGCAGCTCACGGTTATCATCTGCATCAGCCACCTGCCGCAGATCATCTACAGCCCTGGTAACACCCCGCACAAGTAAAGTTACCAGCTTAAAACGCTCCCGGTGCTGAATGATCTCACCGGCAACAGCACAATACAAAAAACATCCCAAAGTGCAGCAAATATGCGCATGGGTCAGCGCCGAAACATTACGAATGATTTCATATCGTCCTGCTGCCGGCTGTGCCTGCAAATAAAACTCTACCGGCAAAATCCGCATCAGCGAACCATTACCGCAGTTCCATTCGTTACGCGGTGCGCAGCACTCCAGAGGTACTCCGTTCAAATAATTCAGCAGCGCCTGCTTCGTTGTTGCGCCAATATCAAAGGCCACGCCTTCAGGCGTCAGATAGCCATATTCCAGCCACTTGGCAAAACGCCGCAGCAAATCATGATAATCAAGCCGCCAGTCATTTTCGCGCAGGCTTGCTAAAGTGCACAGAGTCAGACTGGTATCGTCCGACCACAGACCCTGCCTCATCTCAAGTACCGGGCTGAACTTCAGACTTTCGCGTGTTTTTCCCTGCGCCGGCTGCCCCAACGCATCGCCCACCGCCAAGCCTAAAACGCCGTTTAAAATATAATCAGTCATATTCTTCCTCGGTCAGCTCAAAACGGTATTGCTGCTCCACCTCGGGATACTTTTCACGATCCACCTCGGAAGCAAACATCGCGTAAGGCCGCACATAATAAGCAAAATCATCATACAAAGCCTGATAAACAACGCACTGCTCACCTGTTTCAGTATGCTGTGCCACAACTAACACCTTATAGTCCTTCCCTTTAAAATGCCGATAGACCCTGCCTGCCAAAATCTTACGCATAACAATTACCTCATTCAATATTTAAAATTCATTCTCACAGCTGTTTTTAAAACTCACGTTCCAGCCCTTCATGCGCCAGCTCCATATTCTCTATCGCATTTTCATTACTTTCGGCGTTAAACCCCGGAACACAATGTTTAACAGGCCAGGCGTTAACAAGCTGCCAGCGTGCCATTACTTTTTGGCAATCGTCCAAAAGCTCGATCGTCACATTTTTCCGCTCAAACTCTCCACGCTCAACACTTTCAAACCAATCCGTTAAATACCGCGAAACAGATGTGCCCCATCTCAGTGTTGCGTTACCATACTTTTTTAAGCCCGGCATTTTCACAGGTGTGCCTGCCTGATGATCACCTGCCCGGTATTCTATGGGCTCGTCAGCCATCTCAGGTGCTGAAACTTCTGAAAAATACCCTACTGCTTTACCATCTATCAAAACATTAAAATTATATTTTTTAAAAGGATAGCCTGTTGCCATTTGCTCTCACTCCTTTATAATTGCCGCCCGATATTCTCATGCAGCCTGTATCTATATTTTACCCTATTTCAGATTCAAGTTACCAGCGAAATAATTATGAACTTCAAATAAAAAACAGCCTGCAGCAGTTATCATAAGCTACAGACTGTCCAAAGTACAGTTCTTTAATATTTTTATCGGCTCAGCTACATAAAATCTAAAATCGTTACCGGCAACAACTGCATCCCGAAGGCTGGTAAAATGACCAGCAGAACATCGGCAACCAGTAAAATCACCGTGCTCCAGAACAACAGCTTACTTAGAATATGTTCATCCCGTTCTTCTTCAGTAAGATTGCGCAGAATAACATTTTCGATGAGAAAGCTGGCAGCGCCATAATAAAGACCTATCACCGCCAAGCTCATAACTACCGTTCCCAGCTCACCGCTTACTTTGATCCTCATAAATTTCATCCCCTATCTTATGTATGTTTTTTACTTTGCCAACCGTTTTTTTACCTGCTGCATTTTTACTTTCAAATCAGTAAAATTAAAACTGCTGAGCTGCGTCCACAAGTCATTTTTACCCTGAATGGAAACAGTCGTATATTTTAGTACCGGAAAAACACCAAATAATCTGTATGTCGTATCTTCGATATCGATACTCTCAATATCCTTATACAAATATACTCCGGCTCTTGTTAATACCCCGCCAAAAATTTCCAGCCCGTTTTCATAAATATCTACTCTGTAGCTGCCGGCCTGCCAAAAAAATACAGCAGCCGTCCCCACTGCGCAAGTTGCTAAAATCAGCGGCATCATACTTATTCCACCGTCAATTACCGCCATAACCGCCATCAGCAGAAGAAATCCTATCACCCCTGTCGACATCAGCCTGTTCGACTTCACCACATCAAGCAGCCCCCGCAGTCCAGTACTGTTTGCATCCATCCAAACACCTCACCTATAGTTTTGCTTAACAATATAGCATATATTATTTGCAAAGTCACCATCCAGATTAAAAGTTAACAATCAGCTAAATCTAAACAGCCCGGCGCCTATCCTTTGAAAAATAATAAAACATTGCCAGCAATGACTATCTGTGTTATAATCTAACTTGATATTGATGAGCCGATATCTTTTGCTCCGCCTGGAGCACAAAGCACCTGTGTTTTCACGCAGGTGCTTTTGACTTTTATGCTTCAGCATATCCGCAACTTTGACAGCAATGCCGTAATAAATAATAAAAAACAAACCCTATAACTTCTGACGAAGTTATAGGGTTACTTTTCAATCTGGTGGAACTAACTGGACTCGAACCAGTGACCCCCTCGATGTCAACGAGGTACTCTAACCAACTGAGCTATAGTTCCGCAACGATGTTATTTTAGCGCAGAATCACCTTTTTGTCAAGCTGTGACAGCGTAAAAATCAATGTCCCCAGGCTGTCCGGCAGTTTATTCCCGTATCGTAACTTTAGTACCGACCTCGACATAGGGCAGAAGCTCCAGCAGCTCGCCGTTACGCATCCGCACACAACCTTCAGAAACCATCGTACCAATGGATTCCGGCGCATGTGTACCATGAATACCAATCCCGTCCCAGCCTGTTACCATAGAAATGAAATTGGGCCCGTAAGCCCCTTTAATCTCACCTTTGCCGTCGCCGAAATCATGCGTCCAGTACGATGCGTCTAAAATCTCGTCCACCTCAAAATTACCTGTCGGCGTAGTCATATCGCCGGCACGCTGCTTTTGACCCGGTTTTGCCCCAACAGCAACGCCCCATTGCTTAATTACTTCGTTATCCTTCAGCACATACAGCTTGTAATCACTTTTATCTATCAATATCGTATAAGCAGGTTTAACAGCTTCCGGCTGCTTTTGCTCCTCTTTAGGAGGCTCTGCAGCAGGAGTTTCCGGCTTGACCTCCTGCCCTGGCTGCTCAGCAGTCTGCGCCGACTGCTGCTGAGATGTCTGCTGCGGCACCTGCTGTTCTTTACTCAGCCCGTCTAGATACCATATAGCAGCCGAAACCAGCACACCGATCAAAATTATTACAGCGGCGATCTGTTTCTGCTGACGCTGCCGGCGCCTGACACTTTCTTCCTTAAACTGGTCTTTATAAGATTTGCTCACAGTAACATCTCCTTTATGTTTTTATGGTATAACCGCCGCCAGTTTTTGTCAATCGCTGCAAAAATATTTACTAGCAGGTGCAGCCGTGTTAAAATATAAACAACTATTAACCTTTGATGACGGAGGCCCATATGGAAAACCTGACTGTAAACTTTCAGCTGCCTGCCGCTGCAGTTTTTGTCCCGCTAATGCTGGACGACGGACACGGCGATTATAACCGCAGCTACGAACAATACGAAAACAACGACATAGATTATGCAGATTATTCGACCGACCACCGCGATAACAACTATCGTAACTTTGAAAAGAAAAAACGTAAAAAGACACAAAAAGAAATCGTCGCCGATATTTTAAAACGCTGGGATTAAGCACAACAAAACCACTCAACTATAAAAGCTGAGTGGTTTTTATATTGCCAGCTTAACCTGTTACCTGCTTTATAACAACATGCAAAAGCAGCTTGTAATTTCTGCCAGCTGCTTTCACAAGCCTGCACCCCTCACTTATACATTGCTAATATTCCCCTATAACAATGCAAAGTTATCAAAACGTCCATCTGGCGCCGATGTTCCACTGCCAGTCTTTAGTAAAATCACTGCCTGAGCTGCGTTCCACATCCAGATAAACATGACTGTTTTTACCTGCGGCAAAAGCGGCGCCAACACCATATTCAAACCAGGTATCGTTAAAGGTATCGCCAACCTTAACTCCATCCCTGCCGTCATACATCGTTACATCATAACCGCCGCCGAACTCATGCAGCAGATTGGCCTTAGCATAAACGACGCTTTTGCTGCCGACCTCTTTGCCGATATTGAATCCGATACGTCCGACAGCGCTTTTGATCCCGCTCTGGCTTACTTCGATACCATTACTGGTAGTATAACTGTCACCGCCCAGATAACCTAAAGTAAACTGGGCCTGCGGCTCGATATACCAGCCGTTGTGCAAGACATTTTTCCGGCCGTATTCAGCACTCAGCGATACGCCGGTATTGTTAAAATCACCGGTGATCTTATTATTTTTCGTATCGTACACCTTAAAATCATTCTCCAGATTACTGACTTTAAACACCACATCCAAATAATGCCCTTTACTGCCGATTTCCGTATTATAGAAACTGATCGCCTTGCTGCTGTTGTCGCCGCTGCCACGATTGTAGCTGCTGTCGCCGTCAACATAGCTTACCGCCGCCCCCTGATAACGTATCTTGTCGTCAGTATTTTTAGTTATGGTATCGTAACCCAGCTCGTAAGAAGTATACTTGTTTTCAAAATCAAATTTTCCGTCACGGCCGATTTTTGTTCCCCGCAGCCGGAACCAGGCCCCCTGGGCTTCTTCGCCATTATGCCGCAGCTCACCCATACGCTGCAGCAGCTTGTCGTTTTCTGTCCGCCACGTGTGATAGTTCAGCGCATTGGCTGCAAGGATCGTATCCGTACTGGTAGTAGGCTGATCAATATTCGTTACCTGCTTCAAATACCAGTCCTTAGTATAATTACCACTCGTATCGGCAGTATCCTGATGATCCAGCTCATAACGCTTCCAGTACAGCGTCCCCTCACCATCTACAGCGGCAAAACTGCCGTTATGGTTATTGACAGTCGCCAGCACCGTACCGACGCCTTCTTCCCCTACAGGCGTATAACCATTGACCTCGTACAAATCAATATACTGCGTCCCGGTCAACGTATCGGTAACATACAGCTTGTCGCTGTTCAACGAATTCTGACTGGCATCGATATCCATTTTGATAACGCCGTTCTCACCGCTGAGATTATCTACCGTCAAAGTGCTGAAAGTATTACTGTCGTGAGTCATATCCACTATCGAATTATCGTTATGCAAATGCGTCAGGTTAGAATCACCAGTCACCTTCCAATAGGAAGCCTCCTCCAGCGAAATATTAGTTTCAGCTGTACTGGCAGTGCTTACCCAGCCCTCGATAAACGATCCGCTATTAGCAGTAAGATCAACTATGCCGCCACTGTTATTAAGGATATTGCCGTAAATATTATATTTGCCCGCATTACCTACCACGCTGCCGTTATTATAAGTATAAATAGCATAGCTCGCAGTATCGCCCTCAGTCGCACTGATAACAGCTCCATTTAATACAGCCTCGCTGCCAGTGCCTTGCGCCAACACACCTGCTGCCCATTGGCTTCCATCATCCGCACTGACGTTAATAACAAGATCCTTAGCTGCCTCAAACTTCCCTTTATTAAATACAAATACTCCCAACGCCACGCCATCCCTGCTGTTAGCAATGATAGAAGCATTTTCCCCCAAAGTAACCTTAGCGTCGTTAAAACCAACCTCGACTCCTCTGGTATCCTTTCCGCCTGTAACAAATAACCTCAACCCATCACCAACAGAAATAGTAGCTCCGTCATAAGAATCGATACCATAAGTCCAGCCAGTTCCCGCATTGATAACATTCAACTCTAAATTATCGCCAACTTCAATAATACCTGAATCCATTGTCGCATTATCACCGGCATACATACCCTTCATCACATTAGGCTGATTATTGGAATCCAGACCGCTGACATTACCGGAAACAGTGATTTTAGAATCATCACCGATTTTTACAACTCCGGAAGCATATGTCTTAATACCATAAACATCCAGATTATGTACCGTTCCTGAAGTATCAATAAAATTCATCTCGATCTGCTTCAGGTCAATCGTGCTGTTATAGCCAAAAATACCAATAGAATCGTAGCCACTGTTTGTAGAGTTGGCAAAACCATTAATATCCAGCTTGATAGCACCGCTATTATAAATAAAATCATTACCACTGGCATAAATGCCCTTCGTAACATGGCTAATGCTGCTTGAGTCGATAGACGCTATTCCCCCAAGCGCCTCCAACTCACTTACTGTCGAAAATGGCTGATCGACACCTTCAGCAGCCCACACCACATTATTTAATGACATTGCTAAAATGCTTGCCAAGACTGCTTTTTTAATTACATCTTTTTTCCTTTTCATAGTTTAACCCTCTCCTTTACAATTGCTCTTGGTTTTTCATTCGCTTATGCAAATCAACTAAAACCATAGATACTTCGCTTATAGTATAACAAATTAACTGCTTTAACAAGTTATTCTCATCAGTTTATCACTTTATTTCTGAATTATCACAGCAATTTTTGTGTGATACAGATGCTTTATCCGTTCTTCACCTTTAATGCTTTTCGTTTTTAACAAAATTATTACCACTAAAAGATTGTAAATATAACTGTTAAGTTATAATAAGTTACGCATAATAAAATAATTAAAAAAAGCACAGACCAATATAGTCTGTGCTTTTATAATCTTCTCAAATCTAAATACTGCAATAAAGAAACGATATCTTTATCAAAAAAAATCAATCAAAACTCAAACCTTACTCCTGCATTTACCTGCCATTTTTTCTGGATATCGGCACCAAAGCTGCGTTCGATATCGCCGTATAAATGACTGCTGTTGCCCAGCTTGATATTACCACCCAAACCAAGTTCAAACCAGGTATCGCCATAATCATGCGATTCACTCAATGTTTCCCCATTGCCCGCCAGCATCCTGACATCACGGTTACCGCCAAACTCATGCAGCATATTAACTTTCAGATATACATCGTTGCCTGACGCATCTTTTTTGCCTGCTACTACGCCCAAACGTCCAATGCAGCTGTTTACACCGCCCATATAAACATTATTGCCACGATCAGTCGTGTAGCTGCTGCTGCCTAAACGCCCTATGATAAGCTGGGCCTGCGGTTCGATAAAAGTCCCCTGTGCTTTATTCAGCTCTATGGTTTTTCCGTATTCCACACTCAGGCTATACGCACGGCTCTTTGCCTTGGCCTTATCCGGATAATCGCCATAGGACCTGATGTCCGTATCAAACTGGCCGAAGCGAGCCACTACATCTGTATAGCTGCTGTTATCGCCATGCCAGGTTCCATAAATACTGCCTGCAAAAAGCTTGTCTTTACCGCTGCCATAACTGTAACTCGTATGCCCGCTGCCATTTTCAACTGCAAAGCCATAAATGCTTTTGGCATTGGCTGCCTTATCATAACCAAGCTGATACATATTAAAGCTGCCGTCAAAATTACCGCTACCAAATTTCCCACCGCTGTATCGTGCCCAGATACCGTCATCGTCACTTTCATTAGTATGGAACCGCAGCTCACCAAAACGTTTCCGCAGGCTGTCGTTAGTATTGCGCCACAAGGCATAACTGCTATCAACCGCATCCAGCAAAACCTGCGAGTCATTATTCACTGCTTTAGCTATTTTCGTTAAATACCATTGATCTTTGGTTCCCTGCGAGCCATCTGTCAACGTAACATTTTCACCATTTTCAAGTGTCGGTGTCACATCCCACAAGCCGCCGGCATTAAGGTTTTTGCCTACAAAATTTACATTTTGGCTGGCATCAGTTATTAAAAGTAAATTCTTAGCACCGGTAACCATATGCCCATTAATCAAACTGGCATCTTTGACCTGTATATAAGTAGTTCCAGCTGCTGCGTTAGTGATATTCACCTTATCGCCGGTTTCAGCTGCAAGGTCGGTATCCATTATAAAGTTACCGCCGGTGCCGCTGTAATCAGTAATAGCTAATTCTGTTGCAGCTGTATCGTCAAAAGTCATATCTACTGTCGCGCCATTGTTTACCATAAGACTAGCAACTGAATTGCCGAAATCAAATTTTGATACTCGCCAAAGCGCACTATTATCCAAGTTCACGACAGCATTGCCACTATTTTGCGAAAAAATAAAACCTTCTAAAACAGAATCTGCTCTATCTAAAGTCAGGTTCAGATTACCATTGTCTACAGTAATGCCGCCTTTTATGACCACCTGCTTGCCGCCGGACTGATTGATATTGATCATACCATTATCTTTTATACCAATGGCCTTATTATGCTCATAAGTATCCTTGGTATTATCCTTATTGATAAAAACATCATTTTCAAAGTTTACATTTGCACCATCTTTTGCAACAACTGCATTGCCTGCAGTTCCTGTTGCAAAAGATATATCTGCCACACCTTTTATCTCAGCCGATGAACCTGCCCGCTGAACCCACAACCCACCTTTGGAATTTGTACCTGACACATTTATTTTCAATGAATCCTCCATTTCAATTTTTCCGCCCGAAGAAACCATAATACCGATATTAGACCCGGTATCGCCGCTCACTTTGACAGACAAAGCCCCTTCAAACAAGGCACTGCTGTTTTGCTGGATCAGTATCCCATTATTCCCAGTCTGCATATTTCCGCCAACTGTTTCGATAGATACTCTATCCTTAGCATGGAACAGACTATTATTTCCAGTCGTATATATTCCAAAAACCTTATTATGAGTTGCGCTGGCATAAATATCCACCGCATGGTCAAAATTCACAACGCCGGCAGCTACACAGGTTATTGCAGCATGAGTAGCATTTGCATCTAAGTCCGTACTCGTGCAGGTCAGTTTAGTATAGTTATTTTTAAAATTTATCGTACTGCCAGTATTAGCTCCGTTAGCCAATATCCCGTCTACACGATCCCCATCTGCTGTAGATCCCGAAAAAAATATATTGTTACCGGTAAAATCTAAATTAGCACCGGCATAAACGTAGGCGATATAATGGTCTTCGTCGATTTTTTTACCACTACCAAGTATATTCAGGTTCCCCTCCGCATTGATTGTGATATTTTCGTTTTGAAGTACACGAATCCCCGCTCCATCATTCAAGCCCTCATTTATAGTATGGTTATCTGCAAAGCTTAGCTTTGTACCTGAAGCTACATTTTGTCCATCCACCATAGAAGCCTCTGCTATCGGGAGCGCGGATGTCCCCCCCCCAGATATACACACGATATTGTCAGCAACGATATCATTACCTTTTTGCTTAAAACTTTATTATTCATCTTCTGTCTCTTACCTTTCATCTCTTTTCTTTAGGATTAGGCCTTTGTTTATAACAGGAATAACTGCAGTAATACTGCCGTTTTCTTCCTACCAGCGCTGTGTAAACGTGATGAGTTTTATTGCAGCCAAATTCACGACCGCAGAGCGGACAGGTAACAGTTAATCCTCTAAATACTGTTTTATTATCCTTGTATACCGCATTCTTATAAATCTCGCTATACATCTGAAGCAGCTCCTTTAAAATTACTCGCTGCAGCGTACGAGCTTATATCTTTTGACTTTTTCTTTCTTTTTACCCAACTCATCGTAATTTTCAGGATCAACGAGTTCATCCAGTGTGCAGTCAAAGATCCTTTTTAGCTTTAATAATGCCTTTAAACTCAGCATCACTCTGCCATTTTCGGCGTTGCTTAAATGTGTTTGCGATATACCCAGCTGCTCGGCTAACTTCGTCTGATGTATACGCCGCTTGATCCTTCTGATTTTTATTGCTTCACCAATTTTTAATAAATCCAAGCCTTCCATTTTCCACCTCTTCCACTATATATATTTCTTCTTTTGCAAAAGTTATTTTGCTGTTTTCTGCAATTTTTTCAATTATTTAATATTTTCTTTTATTATACAAATATTACCATATTCGTTCCCCCCGCAAGACATTTTTGTTCGTTTTTTTTTAAATTGTTCAATGGTCTTGCAACTGGTAATTTTTAGGTGTATAATACAAAAACACCGGATAGACTATCTATCCGGTGTTTTTTATAATTTAATTGATTCGCTTTATTGCAATTTTGCTTTTAATGTTTCGATTTCACGGCTTTGCGCTTCTAATTTCATCAATAACAGCTGGATTTTTTCTTCCTGAGCTTTTAAGGAAGTATCGACTTCACGGCGTGTGTAAATAATATCACGTTTTGGTACTTCGCCTTTTTTAGTGCGGTCTAAAGCAAAGTTTACACCAATATTACCCATTTTTTTACCGCCCTGGGTTATACCCATCCCCAGCGAAAACATTACTTGTTCATTTGGGGCATAAAATCCGCCGACGGCCAAAGCGTTTTTGCCATCATATGACCCCATTGCCATCGCCAGTTCACCTTTGTTACCATCCTGGAAGCGTGGGTGCAGACCTGCCATTGCCGCTGATAATGCGCCAACGCTGTCTATTTCTTCTCCAAACCGGCTGATATCGTTACTGAGTCCCTGGATATCCTGTTTTACCTGATATAACTGGCTGCCGTTTACAGCGTCTGTTGAGGTCGCATCGACACGTCCGGGAGCAACATTACTGATCGTTTTGTTATTGGCATTGATACCGTTGCTATCGATGTAGGTTTCGTTGCCGACCTTATATTCTTTGGCTTCGATGCTGTTTAAGCTTATATCATCTTTTAAAGATACTTTATAATCGTTGTTGCCCAGTTTATCTATCTGGATATTTTCACCGGCGCTTAAATCTACACTGCCAACAGTTCCAAGAGTATCCATGACTGATTTTAACTGTTCTTCAGTTGCAGCACGACCAGTTGTTGCAAAATCAGCGCTGTTCAAAGTCGTATTGGTAAGACCTGTTATTTCACCGATTTTATTGCCGTTATCAGTGCTCCCTTCTATAGTGACATTACCAACTTGGACTTTGTCTTCTAAACTTACTTTATATTTTACAGGATCACCTTCCTGAGCAACATTTTCTACCTTCACACCGCTGTTGCTGTCGCCTTCAACAGTAACTTTATTGGCTGCGATCTGGTCATTGATATCACCAAATTTGACCTCCAGATTATCAACCCTGTTATTCAGGTTAGTGATAGAGGTATTATTACTGATGTCCAGAGTTTCTCCAAGCTTAGCGTTAGGCGCAATAGTTATTTTAGCTCCTTCTGCAGTAGTTTCAACGCTGACATCGATTTTATCTTTGGCTCCGATAAATTTGATATCTGTTTTGTTTTCGCCGCCAAGTCTGATATCTGTTTTAGTACCAATTTCGTTACTTACAGTAAATCCTCCCTGCAGCTTTGTGATATTTTCGTTGTTAGTTGTCTGGTCTGTATTAAGTTCATCTACCAGATTTTTTACACTTTTAAGCTGCGCTACATTGACTGCGTCAGTATCTTCTGTACCTGCCGCCAAATTGGTGATCTGGCGTGTATTAGCGGCATGGAACTTACCGTTCTCATCTGTATACGCCGCCGAACCTACGCTTATTGCGCCATCACTGCTGCGCCATGCCGAAAGGGCATTATTTTTTTCTTCTAAAGCATTTAAAAAATCCTTATTTTGGCTTAACCATGCATTTTTTTGTTTAGTAGCTTCTAAAATACGATTTGACAGATCAGCTTTTTTGGCCAAGGCAGCCTCATAAGCTTTTTGTTTTTCCGCATCCGTACTGCCTTTTGTATTGCGCAGGATATCGTCGTTCTTTTGCGCTTCATCATAAAGGCTATAATAGTTTTTCATAACCTCTGTATATTCGTTATTTTTTTCAGACCATTTATTATTGAATTGATTTACAACATCAGCTTTACCAATAGATGCGGCAAGCTCCATCTCTGTTGCAGGCTGACCAGCAGCAGTCGCTACAAAACCAATTTTCCCAGCAGCCGTATCGGCAACTGCATCAGGGCCAAGCGCAACACCGCCGTTTGCCAAAACCGATGCATTATCGCCCAGCGCGCTGCCACGCCATGCTACATAAGCCCTGTCACCCAGGGCAACACCATAAGCTTCTGCAGAAGCGCTGTCCCCCACAGCAACGCCGCCTCTGGCAAACGCATTATTGCCAATAGCTGTGCCGCTGTAGGAAGAAAATAATTCCCCAGGCAGATTTTTGTAAAAATCACCGGCAGTTGCGTTATAGCCTATGGCAACGCCGTTAGCACTTTGCGTATTATTGCCAACAGAAGTGCCTTTGTTCGTTGCATATGCATTAACACCGACAGCAGCCGAGTTACTAGTGGCATAACTGGCAGCGCCCAAACTCGTAGAGCTGATAACAGACGTTGCATTATAACCGACCGCAGTACTGTATCCATGCGACGCAAATGCACCCATACCCGCTGCCAAAGCGCCATAATTATTTTTATCTAAGGCGTTAGGCCCTGCGCCTTCTCCATTCTCATTATTATTTTGAGACTTTTGGCTGGCCTTCTTATAATCAATAATTCCTTTTTGGGACAAATCTTCAAGGGTAGGTTCTGTACCTACGCCAAAATATTTCATTTTGCTAGAATTATTAATATCTTCTAATGTCGAAATAACAGCATATAATTGAGAGCCATTTACACCATCTGTACTATGTGCATTAATGCGTCCAGCACCTACGTTAGTCAATGTTCGTTCCTCACCACTTTTACCAACGGAAACAGTACCAACTGGCGTTGTTCCTGCAAATTGTTTTAACATTCCGTTTATTTGCATAGTAGAAGTGGAAATAGCTGTCGCAGATTCGCTGTTGCTCCCAAGATTTACACTATTGGCAGCAGTAGTACTTACATTATTTCCTAACACAAAAGTATTATTCGTGGATACTTCATTATTGTTGCCAATGACATAAGATTCTGCTCCTGAAAGTGTTGTTTTTCCATAGTTGCCAATACCAAAAACACCAGATTTTTTTGCTGTTTCAGATAATTTATTATAAGAACCAACAGCTAAACCGTATTGTGCATCATTTATTATCCCATGTCCTAAGCCAAGTCCAAACTGTTTTGTTACACGAGAATTGGAGCCTACAGCAACAACATTATTAGCCATTACTGCATTATTCATATAATTACCTAAAATTATATTTTTATCACCACCAGCATTATTACCGGCCTGTGTACCCATAATAATAGAATTGCTCAATACAGTTCCATCTGTACCATCTGCATTTTTACCTGCATTGGAGCCGGCAACAGTTCCCATAATAATATTGCCTGAACCTTTCATCCCAAGACCTGCTCGAGTACCTAATGCGACATTGCTGGATCCATGAATATCCATTAAAGCACTATTCCCCAGTGCCAGATTCCCACCACTTGCATAATAAGGACTTATCACAATGGGAGCATTTACCAAATCCGTTGAATTTCTCAAGGCATTTAGCCCCATAGCAATATTCAAGCTTGTTGTTGTATTATTGTTTGCCCAGCGACCCACAGATATGTTTTCTTCACCTGATATATTTTGGCCTGCTTCTGCTCCTAAAGCAAAATTAAAAAGGCCATTAGAACCCTTACCTGCTAAATATCCTACTGATATAGAAGAATAACCAGCTGCTGTAGAACCAGATCCAATAGCAATTGCACCATTTCCATTCATGGCCCCATTAGAATTATTCCCCATTATCACTTTGGCATCTTCACCTATAGCAATTGCACTTTTAGATGTTTTCTCAACAGATGCCTGCTTGCCTATAGCGATAGAAGATTCTTGGGCAGAAGAACTACCTATCCCAATTGCAATTGAATTATTATCAGAATCTCCTTCAGGAATAGACGCAATAGCACCGGTACTATATACAGACTGCATCAAAGCTAAGGCAATGCAAAGGCTCAATTTTTTATTTATTTTTTTCATGAAAAATCAGCTTCCTTCCAACAATGGAAGTATTTATCTTCAGCCTTTCTGTAAAACTTTCATTATTTCTATGGCTTTAGACAAATCTTCCAGTCTAAAGTTATTTTCTTCGACTATAGTTTTTATTTTTTGGCATTCGTTTTTTTCTGCTTCGTTTTCAGAGAGTGTTTTTTCTTCAAAAAAATATTCTATCGGACATTCAAACAATTCTTTTATTTTTATTAAGTGCAACAAAGTCACACCAACTCTGCCATTTTCGATATTGCTTAAATGTGTTTGCGATATACACAGTTTTTTAGCCAGCACCTTTTGTGATATTTTATTTTCAATGCGCAAAAGCTTTATTCTGTGTCCAATTTTTTGAAGCTCTTTTTCCATTATCAAACACCTCCGAAAACAAATAGTAACAAACATTTTTGCCGGCAAAATTATTTTCTTGGGTTTGGCCGTTTATTAAAACAAGAATAACTGCAATAATATTGCCTTTTTCTGGCAAGAAAAGCCGTATAAACATGATATGTTTTGTTACAGCTGAATTCACGGCCACAAATAGGGCATTTCATCATTAATGATTCAATGCCTGATCTACGTGATGTCATTTCACTGTCATGGCAGAATTTTGAATTCATAGAATCGCATTCCTTCTTTATTTTTATAATTTTTATGAATAAATTTCACTGCAGTAAAAGGAAAGTAGACTTTCTAGGGTTACTTTAACTCCAAAAAAAATATAAATTTAATCATATAATAAATTTTATATATAACAAATTTCTTATATTATGATATCATGTATATATTCTCAGCGCAATTTTGTTTATATTACAAATATTTTATTTTTCTTCAAACTAAATTTTATGTTATAGCTAATTATTTAAAAATAGTTAATATTATGAATTATTTTAAATTTATTAAGCATAATAAAAATGTCGTTTCTCGGAAAATTTTAATAAATATAAAAATCCCGGATAGTAATATGTCCGGGATTTTTATATTTATATTATGCTGTTCGCGATCAAAGGAATTTAGGCGGCAAGGTTTCAAAGCCAACCCTGTCTGCCACTTTATCTATGGATTGCAGGCCAGGCAGAACAAACATTTTTGATGTGCCCTGAACAAGCAGTCTGCCGTTTTCATCTTTTAACGTACCTTCGGCAAGCCCGATCGTCCTCCCCATTCTTATCAGTCTGCCTTCCGCAATTATTTTGCCACAAGCAGCAGCGGCAAGGTTATTCACCTGCAGGTCAAGCGTAGTTATGCCGTCCTCTTCGCCGATGCAGCAGTAAAGAGCCCAAAAGGTAGCCGTGTCAAGAATTGACGAAAAGACGCCGCCATGTACTGAAGCAAAGGGATTATTTAGGCTGTCATTGATCTGCGTTTCGACACGGCAGTAGCCATAGTCAAGCTCACAGATCTTCATGCCCAGCAGTTTAAGATACGGGGCTCTGTTGGCAATCGCCATAATTGCTTTGGCGTATTCAGGATTCACTTTTCGCATTGCATTTCACCTGCTCTTTCAATTTTTGCAGCTATCACTCTTTCAGATTTTATATTACACTAATTTTTCATCTTAATAAAGCTTTTATTCTTCACTGCCTGACAATTATGATAGAGATCCTTTGCTAACGATAAGGCCTGCAGCAAAAAAATACCGGACAGATATCTGTCCGGTATTGCATTTTAATTTTATTATGCAGTTTTACTTATTTCAAAGCTGCTGCACAGCGTGCGCACACAGTCGGATGCTCAGCATCTTTACCTACGGTATCGCTATAGATCCAGCAGCGTTCGCATTTCTCGCCTTCCGCAGCCTGAACAGTTACTTTCAGGTCTTCACGTCCGGTCGCTTCTACGCCGCCGGCCAAACCTTCCACCAGTTTAGCCTGCGATACGATCAGCAGTGTCGCCAGATCACCTTCAACGGATCTGAGTATCGCCAGCGCTTCGCCTGTAGCATGCAGCTCGACTTTAGCGTCCAGAGAATGACCGATAGTTTTAGCGCGGCGGGCACCTTCCAGAACTCTGGTGATCTCGCTGCGGATCTCGATGAAGTTATCCCATTTGCTTTCCAGGGCTTCGTCGATATATTCTTCCTTGCATTCGGGCCACGGCATCATGAATACGGATTCAGGCATGGAAGCAGGTTTTTTCATGAACTGCCATACTTCTTCCATCGTGAAGCTGAGTACGGGCGCGATCATTACGACCAGATCCAGCATGATCTCGTACATTGCAGTCTGAGCGCTGCGGCGTTCAAAGGAATCGGCCTTGTATGCATACAGGCGGTCTTTGAGGATATCCAGATAGTAGCTGCTCATCTCGACGCTGCAGAAATTATGGATAGCATGATAGAGCACATGGAAGTCGTAGCTTTCATAAGCTGCGGAAACCTCTTTTTTCAAGAGCTGCATATGCATCAAAGCCCAACGATCCAGCTCCAGCATATCCTTAAATTCAACTTTATCGGTTTCATAATTGAAATCGTTGGTGTTGCCCAGGATATAGCGAATGGTGTTGCGGATCTTGCGGTAAACCTCAGAGAGCTGTTTCAGTATCTCTTTGGAGATACGAATATCAGCCTTGTAATCGGAGGAAGCTGCCCACAAACGAATGATATCGGCGCCATATTGGGCGATAACTTCCTGCGGGGCAACAGTATTGCCTACAGATTTAGACATTTTGCGGCCTTCGCCGTCAACAACGTAACCATGCGTCAGAACTGCGCGGTAAGGCGCTTTGCCTTCGGTAGCAACGGAAGTGAGCAGTGAAGACTGGAACCAGCCGCGATGCTGATCGCTGCCTTCCAGATACATATCTGCAGGCCATGCCAGTTCGGGCCGGGTTTTGCAGACTGCTGCATGGGAAGAACCGCTGTCGAACCAGACATCCATGATATCAGATTCTTTGCGGAAATGAGTGCCGCCGCATTTGGGGCATTTGGTGCCCTGCGGCAGGATCTCCTCAGCAGAATGAGCCCACCAGGCATCAGAGCCTTCTTTAGCAAACAGGTCGGCAACAGCATTGATAGTATCGTCGTTGACCAGGTGTTCGTTGCAGTCTTCACAGTAGAAGATCGGGATCGGTACGCCCCAGACACGCTGACGGGAAATGCACCAGTCGTGACGGTCGGCGACCATATTATGGATACGTGCTTCGCCCCAGGACGGGATCCACTGCACGTCATTGGCAATAGCATTCAGGGCTTCTTCACGGAAGCCGTCAACAGATGCGAACCACTGCTCGGTCGCACGGTAGATGATGGGGTTCTTGCAGCGCCAGCAGTGTGCATACTGATGGCGGATGTTTTCTTTGCCAAACAGGCGGTTCAGCCCGGCCAGATATTTGATGATGGGTACGTTGGCATCAAAAACGAACATGCCTGCAAAATCCGCACCGGCTTCTGCTGTCAGTTTACCTGAGCCGTCAACAGGGCAGATGATCGGCAGATTGTAGCGAACGCCGGTCTCAAAGTCGTCGGCGCCATGTCCGGGAGCGGTATGTACACAGCCTGTGCCGGCTTCCAGCGTAACATAATCAGCCAAAACGACTAAGGATTTGCGGTCAATAGTTTCAAACGGATGTCTGCATTCAGCATATTCCATATCTTTACCTTTACAGGTGCCGATGATATTGCTGAGGTCTTTTTTGCAGACCTTGCCAACGGCTTCCAGCATCTCTTTGGCCATAAACAGGATTTCGCCTTCGCATTCTACCCAGGCATATTCAAAGTCCGGATGCAGCGCGATCGCTACGTTGGCAGGCATGGTCCACGGAGTAGTGGTCCAGATAACGATATAGGCCGGTTTGCCCTGAGCTGCTTCTGGCAGCATGCCGTTGTCTTTGACGAGCGGCATTTTTACGAAGATCGCCGGCGACTTTTCTTCACCGTATTCGATTTCAGCTTCTGCCAGAGCGGTTTCGCAGTGCGGACACCAGTAAACAGCTTTTTTACCTTTATAGATATAGCCTTTTTTTGCCATCTCGCCGAAAACATGGATCTGTACAGCTTCATAATCGTGGGTCATGGTGATATAAGGATGATCCCAATCTCCAAGAACGCCCAGACGTTTGAAGTCGGTACGCTGCTCGTCGATCCATTTTAAAGCGTAGTCGTGACATTCTTTACGCAGTACCAGTGTATCAAGCTCATGGCGGTTCAGTCCCAGATTTTTGATAGCGGCGTGCTCGATCGGCATACCATGGGTATCCCAGCCGGGAACATACGGGGTATCAAATCCCTGCGCATATTTATATTTCATAATGATGTCTTTCAAAATCTTGTTTAAAGCCGTACCCATATGGATCTTGCCGTTAGCGTACGGCGGACCGTCGTGCAGGACAAATTTTTTATGGCCCGCATGCAGTTCCTGTTTCTTTTCATAGATTTTGTTTTCTTCCCAGTATTTCAAAAATTCGGGTTCGCGTTCCGGTAAACCGGCACGCATCGGAAATTCAGTTTCCGGTAAATTAAGGGTCTTGCTGTAATCCATGTGTACACCTCCAAAAAAATAAAGCCCCGCTCCCAAAAAGGGACGAGACTATAAACCCGTGGTACCACCCTCATGACAGACTTAAGCTGCCTGCCACTCGAAACACCATAACGTGTGTTACCCGTCCGGGCTTACTGTTTTCAGCCCAGAAGCTCTGAAGTGATCTTCCCCTGCCATCTTTCCGGTCGGGCTCGCACTGTCCCCGACTCGCTTGACTGTGCCCGGCAGGCTACTGTCTTCGTCATCGCTGCTGCTTTTATTAAAACAAAGTCATTATACACCATTATACAAGTTATAGTCAATGGTATTTGCCATATTTAAACTCAAAGATGCCATAACCGCTGTCAGTATGCAGATGTGAGGTATCGTTGAGCCTGAACACAGCATGTTCGCGCCATTTGTTGATGCCCAGGACCGTCACGCTGGACGGCAGGATATCGACAGAAAAATTTAAAACGTTGACGGCAGCTATATCAAGCCCCAGCCAATGGAAAATGATGTTTTGGATCGTGCCTTTATGGGCTACGATCAGAAGATTTTCCCGCTCCAGATCAGCGCATTTTATCAGGCCCTGCACATTACGGTCATAAAATTCCTGCCGCGTTTCGCCGCCCGGATAGTTGCGGTAATGCAGTTCCTTTAAGGTCGGAGGCTGCTGATACAAAGCTTTGGCAGCCGTTTCAGTCAAGCCTGCCGCCTGTCCATTATTTTTTTCGCGCAAAAATTCATACGGTTCCAGCTTACTGATTCCCAGCCTGGCGGCGATGATCCGGGCTGATTCTTCCGCCCGCTTCAAATCGCTGGTCAGGATTCGCAGATCACGGCTTTGCCCTGCAAAATCTTTGGCTAATTTGGACGCAACGGCCTGCAGCTGAACCTTTCCCGCAGCCGTAAGCTCCGAATCGGTCCAACCGCCTGTCAAATGCTCTGTATGATGAGTTGCTTCACCGTGGCGTACCAAAATAATCATGCTGCCGACCTCGCTTATTTTTCAGTATCTTCGCTAAAGTTTTTCAAAAGCTCCATTTGGCCTTCCAAAATGCTCATCATATGCTGACGATGCACAGCGGCCTTTTTGACCTGATCTTCAAAGATACCTTTTGCGAGAGCAGCTTTATTTTCTGCTTCAAAAATCATTTTTCTTACTTTTTCGTCGGTGTCAGCCAAAAGCGTTCTGGAACGTTCTTCGGCATCGGCGATCATCGTTCTGTAGCGTTCGTCGGCTTCGCTGGTCAGCTTTTGTGCTTCGGCACGTGCCTGTGCCAAAACATCGCTGGCCTCGTCTTTTGCCTGCGACGACATTTTTTTGCACAGATCCTCTGTAGTTACTTTCATTTTAGCGACTTCTACTTCGGCGGCACTGCGCATTTTGTCTACAAAATTCTGAGTCTCATTTTTCATCTGCTTCAGCTCGGCCTCAGCTTCGCCGCGCAGTCTGGCAATTTCCGCCAGCGTGTCGTTACGCAATTTTGTAGTTTCACTTTCAGCTTCGCTGCGCAGTTTTTCAGCATAAGCTTCTGCTTCTGTCCTGGCCTGAGTCGCCGCGATTTCAGCGTCCATTTTTGCTTTAGCAGCAGCAGCCTGGCATTCAGAAGTGATCTCTTTGCATTTCATGGCAGTTTCCTGCTCCAGCAGGGCAGCCTTTTGCTCGCTGTTCTTTTTCACTTCGTCGGCAGTTTCCTGTGCGATGACCAAAGTGTTCTGCATGGTGGATTCCATTTGCTGATAGTATTCCAGTTTGGCGCTGACGCGTTCCACAGCATCTTTAAGCTCTACGTTGTCCTGATACAGGCGTTCAAAATCCTTGGCAACTTTGGCAAAAAACTCATCGACCTCTTCGGTGTCATATCCGCGGAAGCCTTTGGAAAAGTTCTTATTGTTTAAATCTAACGGTGTCAACATATCGTGATACCCTCCCCATTAAATATATCTTTTCAGCGTGATGCTTAAACGACCTTTTTTGGTAGTGCCCCTGATCTCGGCTACTTCTACCCTGCCGCGGCTGCGGAAAGAAATGATATCGCCTTCGCTGACCGGCTGGGCTGCGTTCTTGGCCTCTTTCCAGTTTACTTTAACATTCTGGCCTTTGATCTCGTCAGCCATACGTGACCGGGATACGCCATATCCTGCAGCAGCAACGGCATCCAGCCTTAAAGCTGCAACTGTAGCGCTGATGACCTTGACCTTTTCTTCCTTCTGCAACAGGTCAGCTTCTGTGATCTCGGTCAGTGAAACCGGGGCAGAACCTATCTGCGTCAGATTGTTCATAATGTAAGTAGTAAAAGATTTATCGGCTACGAACTGTGCTCCTTCAGGGATAAAAATAATATCGCCCAAAATCTCGCGTTTACAGCCCATCCCCATAAAAGCTCCCAAAATATCGCGGTGACTGAGTTCATAATAGCGTTTGTCCCATTCGACTTTAAAGCAGACCATGCCAAAATCCGGCTGACCAAAAAAGTCTTCGGCAACAAAAGCAACTTTCATACGCTCGGCATTTTTAAAACCGCCGCTGGTTTCCAGCTTCACATTTTCAAAATTGGCCGCAACGATCTCGGCCACATTACAGCCATGCGGATCAAGAAAATCGCTGACGCGGAATTTTCGGCTTCTATGAGCCCCTTCCGCCAGATCAAGCAGCTTGGCTGCCAGTTCTTCATCGCCGCCGGCCCGAAAATATCTTAAAATCTTTTCTCTATCTGCCATTGGTTATTTACCCTTCAATTTCTCACTGCGTTCCAGCACGGCCAGTACAGCATCATACATCGCAGCACGCACTCCGCGGTTTTCCAGAGCATGGATACCGGCAATGGTAGTTCCGCCTGGCGAAGTTACCTGATCGCGCAGCTGCGCCGGATGCAATGCTGTTTCCAGCACCATTTTGCCGCTGCCGGCAAATGTCTGGGCGGCCAGCTTGATCGCCAGCGCCCGCGGCAGGCCTGCATTAACGCCAGCATCTGCCAGAGCGTCGATCAGCATAAAGACATAGCCCGGACCACAGCCTGATACCGCCGTGATCGCTTCGATAGCACTTTCAGCCACTACTTCGACCTCGCCGCAGGAACCAAAAATAGTTTTAGCGGCGTCGATCATCTCGGAGCTGACCTTGCTGTCAGGCGCAATCGCCGTCATCCCCGCACCTACTGCCAGCGGTGTATTGGGCATCACTCTGATGACCGCATGTCCCGGCACTACCTGATGCAGCTTCGCCAGATCGACACTGCCCATGATCGAAAGCACCGTTGCCTGCGGCGGCATTGCTGCAGCAAGCTCAGCAGTGATCGCCGCATCAACAACCTGCGGTTTTACTGCCAGAATGATCAGCCCTGCATCTTTTACCACAGCTTTATTATCACCAGATGCTTTAATGCCGTAGGTTTTCTGTAAATATTCACAGCGTGCCGCTGACGGCTCGCCGACAAAGATCTCACCCGGGTCAGCCAGTCCGGCTCCCAGAATACCTTTGATGATAGCTTCAGTCATAGCGCCGCCGCCGATAAAAGCCAGCGGGCCGGTTTGAGCTGTTATTTTTTCCACGGTTGACCACCCTTTTCATCATAAATGTTGACGCTGGCGTCGATATCTACGTTTTTCGGGGCACAGACCAGAATATTACGGCCGATTTTTTTCATACTGCCGCCTAAAGCGTAAATAGTCCCGCTGATAAAGTCGGTCATTCTTTTGGTCACCAGGCCTTCAGTACCTTCAAAGTTCACTACTACAGGCTGGTTGTTGCGCAGATAATCGGCAACCTTTTGCGAATCGTCAAAATTAGCCGGTTCCAGCACCACTACCTTGACCTGCTTTTGAGCAAGCGGCATGGAAATGGTTTTGCCTTCAGGCGAATTTTGGACGTTCTTTTTGCTGAAGAAGGATTTTTTCTCAGCCGGCACTTCACTTCTGGCTTCGCTTTTTTCCAAAGCGGCAGACTCGGCGGGAAGTGCTGCCCTGCTGACGGCAGGCGTACTGCGGGGAATCCGTTTAGGAGCTGTTTCAGCCTTTTTTACAGGTTCCTCTTCCTCTAAAAGTTCATCATCTTCCTCTTCATATAAACCTAAGGTTTCAGAGATACGATCAAAAAATTTCATACATTTCACCATACCTTCATGCTCATTTATTTTTACTGTAATCGCGCTTACCAAATAAGGCCGTACCCACACGCACGATGTTGGCGCCTTCTTCAACAGCTACTGTAAAGTCGTGAGTCATACCCATCGACAGCAGCTCGATTCCAGGCCGCTGCGCCCGCAGCTCGCAAAAACAGCGATAACCTTCTTTAAAAACAGGGCGTGTTTCCTCTATATCGCCGCACAGTGGCGCAATAACCATCAAACCGCGTACACACAGATTTTTATAGTCGTCCAGCTGCGGCAATATCGCCAGATAATCTTCAATCAAAAAGCCTGTCTTCTGCTCCTCGCGGGCGATGTTGAGCTGCAGCAAAATATCCTGCTGCTTATGCTGCTGTCCAGCCGCCTTGTCCAGCGCAGCCAAAAGATGCTCGCTGTCAGCTGATTCGATCAGATCGAACAAGGTGACGGCCTGCTTGGCTTTATTGGTCTGTAAATGGCCGATCAGATGCCAGAAGCCGCGGTCAGGCACAATAGTGCGTTTTTCCTTCGCTTCCTGCACCCGGTTTTCGCCGATATTAGTCACACCAAGCGCCAGCGATTCCAGCACCACGTCTACGGGATGATTTTTAGTTACGGCGACCAGTGTTACCTTATCGCCGGTCAGTTTAGTTTCAGTTCGCCGGCTCAAAGCTTCGGCGATCTGGGTCTGTACTTTGTGCAGATTGTCTTTTAACAAAATAAAGACCTCCTAAAAGTTTTATATTCGCCACAAAAACTATTATTCCTTTTTTATCTTCGGCAAATGCTTACGCCCATGCGCCCGGTTTTACCCAACTCGGCACGATAGGAAAAAAACAGTTCCCGATTATCGCAGGTACATGTCGCGGCACAGTGGATATTACCTCGCTCCAGTCCTGCTGCTTCTAATTCTAATCTATTCATCAGCCATAAGTCCAGCTGATATTTACCATTTGGTTTAAGCGTAAAACACTCACGGTATTTTGCACCCGCCGTCAGAACTTTATCGTCTACTTCGTAACAGCAGCTGCCAATCGACGGTCCGATCGCCGCCAGCATTTTTTCCGGGTTGCAGCCATAATGACGGCACATCATCTGCACCGTTTTGAGGGCGATCTCCTCCACACTGCCGCGCCAGCCTGCATGCGCCAGTCCCACAGCCCCGGTTTCTGTATCAGCCAGCAAAACCGGTACGCAATCTGCATAAAACAGCAGCAGCGGCACATTTTGCAAATCGGTGATCAAAGCATCAGTGTCAGCAATAGTATCGGCAAAATCCACAGCGCCGCTGCCGATAAGGCCTTCTGTCACACAAACGACCTTACTGCCGTGCACCTGGGCACAGGTAGTAAACCTTGCCGCATCCACACCCAACGCCGCCGCAAACTGCCTGCGGTTTGCGTTTACAAGCTCTGCTTCATCGCCCACATGCAGCGCCAGGTTGAATCCGTCCGGCACAATACTGCTTGCTCCATGCAGACGGCAGCTGCAGCCGTTGCTGAATCCTGCTTCTGTCAGCGCCGTAAATTCACCCAGCCAGATCGGCCCGTTATTTCTTAATCTGAAACTCATACCTGTGCCTCCCCGCAAACACCGCAGCGGCGGCATAAGTCAAAACACATCGGTGTAAATTCTTCCCGCTGCGCCTTCCGCCACTCGCTGATCAAATAAGCTTCGGTAAAGCCCATATCCAAATGCTGCCAGGGTAAAGGCCTGCCGATCTCGTAAGCAGCAGCAGCAAGTTCCTCTATATCCAGTCCCTGCTCTTTCAGCACCTGCTTCAGCGGCATTTCTCTGCGGAAGGCTTCTAATAAAGCGGCGCCGATCCTGCGATCACCCCTTGCCAAAACTGCCTGCAGAACAGTTTCCTTCAAGGATTCTGTCTGCACCTGGATATGTTTCGCTTTTTTAAAAGCGGTTTCCAGCATTTTAAAACGGCGTTTCAAGGTTTTGACATCGCACAGCGGCGACCATTGAAACGGTGTAAACGGCTTGGGGATGAAACCATTCACGGAAATTATCAGATCGCCTTTATTAAGGGCGGCATCCATCTTTTCTCGTACCCGACCGATCATCGCTATCATTTCTTCGATATCACTGTCAGCTTCCCCCGGCAGGCCCAGCATATAATACAGCTTGATATTTTTCATACCTGCTGCCGCTGCCAGTTCTATGGCATTAAAAACATGTTCTTCGGTAATGCCTTTATTGATGATATTACGCATTTTCACGCTGCCTGCTTCCGGAGCCACAGTCATCGTCCTCTGACCGCTGGCAGCCAAAGCCTGCGTCAGCTCTACATCTAAAGTGTCGGCCCGCAGAGAGGCTACCGTAAAAGGTACCTGCTCATCTACCAGTGTCTGTGTCAGTTCTTTGATGTACGGATAATCAGATACCGCGGCCCCCATCAGCCCGACTTTTTTAGTCTGTGGCGGACGGTTGCGTATTTTAGCAAGCAGCAGCTCAAGATCGCGCGCCCGCGGTTTGCGGAAGCAATAACCTGCCATGCAGAAACGGCAATGCCGCCCGCAGCCTCGTGCTACTTCGACGATATACATATTTTCAAATTCAGTCGCATCTGTCATAATTGCCGATGTCTGCGGATAATTATCCAGTTCACGTACCCACTGACGTTTTACGCTGGCAGGCACCTGCGTTGACACCTGCATACCGCAGAACATACCGCCAGCATCGTACTGCGGCTCATAAAACCGCGGCACATAGATGCCGCTCAGCTGCGCCAGCTCCAACAGTGTATCTTCCTTAGACAGGCCTTTGTCCCTGGCTTCATAAACAGCGTCCAGCAGTTTATTGACAGTTTCTTCACCTTCACCGATCACGAAAGCATCGGCAACCCCTGCTAAAGGCTCAGGATTGAAGGTCGCGCAGGGACCGCCGATGATCACCAGCGGTTCTTTGGCGCCGCGTGCTGCCGCTTCAGGCTTCACATTGCTCTGCGCCAGCATAGTCAGTAAATTGGTATAATCCATTTCAAATGACATCATCACGCAGATAACTTCAAAATCTGCAAGCGGCCTCTGTGTTTCCAGTGATAAAAGCGGCGTTTTCGTGCGTTTATGCTCTGCTAAGAGCTTGCTGTCAGGCAGAAAGAAACGTTCGCAGGCTGAATCGCCGCGGCTGTTGATGAGCTGATACAGGATATGCAGTCCCAGATTCGACATCCCCAGATGATAAGTATTGGGGTAAATAAAGGCCACCGGCCTCCGCGCGCCAGGCGCAAATACCTGTACCCCGCTCTCGCGGGCAACTATTTCTTTCAACGCATTTTTAAGCTCCCAGGTCAACTTGTCTACCTCGTTTATACTCTCTCAGTGTGCTGTTAGTCCTTCAACCGTTTTTCAAACATTTCGATCACCGTTTTCAACACCTTCAGGCGGGCATAATATTTATTATTGCCTTCCACTATCGTCCACGGTGCATAATCAGTACTTGTGCGCACCAGCATTTCGTTCACAGCCGCTTCATAGGCATCCCATTTCTCACGGTTGCGCCAGTCTTCGTCAGTGATCTTCCATTCCTTGTTCGGATTTTGCTCCCGCTCCTTAAAGCGTTTATACTGCTCGTCTTTATCTATCTGCAGCCAGAATTTGCCTATCACCGTACCGTATTCCGCCCATTGGGCTTCCATCTCGTTGATCTCGGCATAGGCCCGCCCCCATTCATCCTGCGTTGCAAAGCCTTCGATACGTTCTACCATGACCCTGCCGTACCAGGTACGGTCAAAAATGGCGATCTCTCCCTGTTTGGGAAAGCGTGTCCAAAAACGCCATAGATAGTTAAAAGATTTCTCTACCACGTTGGGAGCCGCTACCGGGTTCACCGAATACCCCAGCGGATCGAGAGCTGCCGTCAGCCGACGGATCGCTCCGCCTTTACCGCCAGCATCCCAGCCTTCAAAGCCAAAGACCGAAGGAATGCCCTTTTTATACATTTCATACTGCAAAACACTCAGTTTGGACTGGTATTTATCCAGTTTCTCTTTATATTCCGCTTTTGCGACCTCTTTGGACAGATCGACCTTCGATAAGACGTCGTAGATCTCGGTACGCGGCAACACCAGCTGCTGCCCGGCCTTCTGTCTGCGGGCTTCCGCTTCGGCCAGCGCCAGTTCCAGCCGCTGTACGATCACATCAAATATCGAGACCTCGGCAAAACGCGTATCGTCGCCGGCGATCAGATACCAGTGGGCATTAGGCCGGTCGCTGTCGATAAACATTTTTTCGTAGATTTCCAGATACCGCTGATAATCAACAAAATCATCGTCGCTTTCGCTGACCTTGTTCCAGCCTTTGCCATAGGTTTTTTCGGCCTTCTGCACATTAGCCTTCAGCTGTTTTTCGGAAACGTGCACAAAAAATTTCAGCAGCACATAATTATCATCAGTCAGCTGCTTTTCAAAAGCATTGATATGCCTGTAGCTCGTATTTATTCTTTTAACTTGCTCCGCATCGCGGTCAAAGGTATATTCATTTTTCAGATAGTACCAGCTGCGGTAATACACAGCCATATTGCCTTTGGCCGGCAGCTGCCGCCAGAAAGGCTCAAAAAAAGGTTGGTCCGGTTCTTCGTCCGCCATTTTGGAAGCCGAATAAACTCTGAACCCGCGGGCATCCATCTGCTGCATCATATGGTTGATGATGACGCTGCGCTGTGCCCCGCGCCAGCCTTCAAACAAAATTATTACAGGAATACCTGCAGCGCGGCAAGCACGCTGCAGTTCTCCCAGCTTGGTTTCAAAATAACTCATTTTTTCATTATAGGCATCTTTTTTCAGGCTTTGTTTTAAATCGATCTTTTCTAACACCAATATCACCTTATTCTCTATAGATTATCAGTCAAAAGCAGTTAAAAATTCAGTCATGCAGGCAGCAACACCTTTCTTTACCGCCCTGCTCTGGCTCGCGCCGCCGATCTTCCAAAAAGCTACGGCCGACGAGGAGCCAACTTCCTCCACGATCCTGTTGAACAGATACTTCTCAGTTTTTACATCCACACATTTCAGCTTCATGGTAATGACTGAACTATAAGTCTGACTGCCGACGATAACCATAAAGCCGGTTTCCTTGTTGCGCGGCGGTTCCATCTCCATGTAGATCACACGGTCGACGCCAAGCTCTTTACCAACGGCAACGAGCTCTGCCAATACCGGCGCATCAGCATTTTCAAACGGATGGTTCTGCATCGCCTTAGCAACAGCCTTGGCGCTGGCAACGGTATTCACGCCGCCTTTTTTAGCAGGCGGATATTTCTCTTTCAGCGCGTCTTTGATAGCATTAGCCGCTACCTTACGCCCCTTTTCATCCATGCCAGACTGGTCGATATACGGCAGCACCGCCACCGAATAAGGCACTGTCGAAGCAGTTATTTTTTTCTCTGCGTCTTTGTCAGCCCTGCCTGTATCGGCTACGCCGGCAGTGACGGCATCGATCGAGGAACTTTCCTGTGCCTGCAGCGGGGCGGCGCCTAAAAGCAGCGCTCCCGACAGCAGTACAGCAGCAAGTTTTTTATTCATTAACTAACAACACTTCTTTCGTTAGAAAAATAATCTTGCCCAATTATCAAAAACTATCATCGTACGGTTTCAGCGACCGCGGTTTGTCCAGTATCTGCGCCATCACAAAGCCATAGCGTACATCTTCCGCTAGCGTCCGGCTGCTGCGCAGGCTTTTAAAGGCAGGCTGGGGCTGCTGCGGCTCAAAACGTTTATACAAGGGTTCCGCCGCCGCAGCAGCTGCTGCCGGTACAGGTTCCTGATAGGTCTTTTCCGCCGCAGGCTGCTTTTTGGGTGCCCTGTCTTCCGGAAACTCCACATACCACGGTACAGCTTCTTCGTCCTCATCTTCATAGCCGCGGCTCTGCCATTCCTCCGGCAGCTGCGTCTGCCTGTCGGCAGGCTGCTGCGGCGGCGGAGCAGGACGTTTCTTGCGGTTGCGGACATCGAAAAAGATAAAAAACAACAGTACGATGAGCGGATAAAACAGCATCAAATTGTCCATACATTCGCCTCATCTCAATACAATAACCGGCTCATAAGTCGGCTTATTTCGGGTTGCTGCCTTTTTCGCCGCTGTTTTCAGGGCTGGAACCGGCAATCATTTTCCGCATATCAGTATCAGCATTGATATTGTTCATACGGTAGTAATCCATCACGCCTAAACGGCCGTTTTCCAAAGCATCTGCCAACGCAGTCGGTACCTTGGCCTGAGCTTCGACGACCTTCGCCTGCATTTCCTGGGTATAGGCTTTCATTTCCTGTTCTTTAGCAACTGCCATTGCGCGGCGTTCTTCGGCGCGGGCCTGGGCGATCCGTTTATCGGCTTCGGCCTGGTCAGTCATCAAAGCGGCGCCAATGTTACGGCCTACGTCGACATCGGCAATATCAATAGACAGGATCTCAAAAGCAGTACCTGCGTCAAGGCCTTTAGCCAAAACGGTACGCGAAATGAAATCAGGGTTTTCCAGTACATCGCTGTGTTTAACTGCAGAACCAACGTTAGTGACGATACCTTCGCCGACACGGGCGATGATAGTCGCTTCACCGGCGCCGCCGACCAGACGGTCAATATTGGCGCGTACGGTAACGCGGGCTTTGACCTTCAGTTCGATGCCGTCTTTAGCAACTGCCGAAACTACCGGCGTTTCAATTACTTCGGGGTTAACGCTCATCTGCACTGCTTCCAGCACATTACGTCCGGCAAGGTCAATAGCGCAGGAACGCTCAAAAGACAGCGGGATCTGAGCTCTGTGAGCAGCGATCAGCGCATCGATGACACGGTCAACGTTACCGCCGGCCAGATAATGCGCTTCCAGCTGATTGACATTGACGTCCAGACCTGCCTTATTGGCTTTGATAAGCGGCAGCACGATCTGGGAAGCCGGCACGCGGCGGAACCGCATACCCACTAAATTGAAAATACCAACGTTGACGCCGGCAGCAATAGCCGAGATCCACAGCGCCAGCGGCACAAAATTCAAAAATACGGCGATACCGGCAATGATCAGGATAAACATGAACCCGCCGTTAAACAAAAAATCAAACATCACAACACTTCCTTTACTAGTTAGTTTTTACTTCCTGAACAAACAGTTTATTGCCTTCCACTTTCACGATCTCTACCAATGCGCCCGGCATGATATAATCGCCAAAGCTCACCACGTCGACACGTTCGCCGTCGATGATGACAGTTCCCGCAGGGCGCAGCGGTGCTACGACCTCTCCACGTTTACCAAGATATTGCGAGTGATCCTCGGCACCTGTATAACCGTGGCGGTTCTCTTGTTTCTCCCATAAAACAAAGGGATTCCACTTGCTTTCGGCGGGCAGATAAACAAACAGCAGGGCAACTACTGCGCCCAGTGCCAGTACAACACCAAGCAAAATATACGCGGCCTCAGCGCCGCCGCCCAGCAGATAATATGAGCCTGCCAGCAGCGAGATCAAACCCGTAACGCCAAAAAAGCCAAACCCCGGCACCACTGCTTCGATTCCCAAAAGCACGATCCCGACGCCCAGTAAAATATATTCGATTGGCATAGGCTTTTACCTCCCTTCGTATCGTTATATTATACCAAAAAACTTACCTAACAGGCAAATTTCACTATTCTTTTACAAAAGTAAAACCCCGCCGGCCGGCGGGGTTTGCTCTTGATGCTGCTGTTTGATTGTTCATATTCTCTGCCGCAGCAGCCTATTCCAGCTTGATACCGTCGCCTTCAACTGATACCGACGCCTGTTCGATCGTATTGCGGCGGCGTTTATCAAGATTACGGTATTCTTCCTGCTGCATTTTTTCTGCCTTAATATTCGTCAGGGTCCCCGTATATTTACTGTCGGAGGACGGGACGTAATTATCTGCCGGAGGCTCCGGTTCAGGGCTTTTTTCCTTAATGACAAGCTTCCCTGTGACATTCAGCGCATAACCGTCCTGCGTTGAAAACAGCATATCTTTCAAATCATATTCGCCGATCTCTGTTTTCCCGTCAGCCAGTAATTTGGTAACGTCGATAATAATCCCCTGCTCTGCCAGCTTATCGGCAAGCGCCTGTACCAGGCCGGTGTAGTCGCTGCCTGTATATTCTGTTTCAATATCGCCGACGTTGATATCCAGCGGCTTCAGCAAGCCTTTAAGCAGCGGGGTCATACGGTCGCCATAGGTCAGCCACAAGGCTTTATCGCTATCTGTCATCCCTGCCAGGAAGGCCGCATTAAAGGCTTCGATGCTTTCATATTCCGAATCGTCGCCATATTTTTTATAACCGCTATCAGTTTTATAGTAGCTATTACTTATCACACTGTCACCAGTGCCAATAATAACACCGTAATTCTGCGAATAACCGGTCACTTCTCCCAAATTATAGACATTCGTTATCGTTCCACTTTTGCTATTACCTGCGATACCGGCAATATACTGGCTGCTGCCCATCCCGATTATCGCACCTTCGTTATAGCAATTTCTGATATCACTGTTATTATATCCGGCAATTCCTCCCAAATAATGAGACGCAGCTATTTCACCGCTATTCCAACAATTTTCAATAGTACCAGTTTTACTATAACCTGCTATCCCACCTACATATTGAGCACGAACGCTGCCAACATTCCCCGTATTATACGCATTACTGATAACACTGACGCTATAGCCGGCAATACCGCCTATATATTTTGCCCCTGATACCCCAGATGCTACAGCACCTGTGTTAAAAACATTATTCAATTCTCCCTGTGAGCTGCCGGCAATACCGCCTACATACTGACTTCCGCCCGTTACATTGCCTTTATTATACACATGTTCTACGATGCTTTCCCCATAATTATAGCCAATGATACCGCCTACGCCATAACCGCCGGCCTCAACATCACCAGTATTATAACTTTCGCCATTGACAGTACCTTTATTGGAACCGCTGATACCGCCCACCTGAGAAAAACCTTTACTGTCAACTGCTGTGCCTGTAACAGTGGCCGTATTATATGAGCCGGTAATGACGGACCCGCTGTTATTACGACCGGTTATACCGCCAATAAGGTTTTGCGCCGTGACCGACCCGCTATTATAACAGCCGCTGATACTGCCGCCTTCGTTAGACCCGGCAACACCGCCGGCATATATCGTTCCGCCAGTTATGGACGCATTGTTAAAGCTGTCTTTGATCGAGCCTGTATTATAGCCGGTCACTCCGCCTACAGACATTCCGTCCGCTGTGACTGCACCCGCAGCAAGATTCTGAGCGTTTTCAAGCACCCCCTCGTTGCTTCCGGCAACGCCGCCGACGGTATTATCACCAATTACCGTACCGCTGTTCTCCGCATTTTTCACAACACCGCCGGCATTATTTTCACCTACGATACCGCCAACGCAGCTGACACCCATAACATTAGTGCTATATATATGCCCTTTAATATTTCCGCTGTTTTTAACATTTTCGATCAGACCGTCGTTGTCACCGCTGATACCGCCAACTTCACTGCCGCCGCCATCCTTTAATTCGACCAGACCTGTATTTTCGGCCCCTGTGATCGAACTGCCGGAACTATTGATACCTGTTATCCCGCCAATACCTCCCATACTCTCAGAAGTAATATCGCCGTTATTTTTGACATCGAGCAAAATGCCGGTATTGCCCCAGACAGTATCGCCGTTATAGCCGGTAATACCGCCGCTTCTGCCATCTATTTTCAGTGTGCCGTTATTGACGGCATTACGGATCACGCCGCCGTTAGTACCAACGATACCGCCAACACCGCCGCTACTGCATACCAGTTCGGCAGAATTGACAATATTATAAATCGTGCCCCAGTTCAATCCGGCAATACTGCCGAAATTCGATGTTCCTTCAATATGGCCGCCAGCCATATTTACATTGCCGACACTGCCGCCTTTGCCAATGCCTTCAAACAAGCCGATATAACCATCATATTGGTTTCCGATCTGCCTGATATAAAGATTCTGGATACTGTGACATATACCGTCAAAAGCGCCGCTGAAACTGCCTGTTACACCATTTCCTGTGCGGTTCAGCCGTCCTATCGGGTCAAATCCACGGCCGCTGTTCCAGTTTTTAGTATCACCTGCATCGATATCGCCGGCCAGCATGTAATTGCCCACCACATAACTGCTGCCATTTATAGTCCCGGTATTTCTGTCGATGGCCTGCAGTTCATACACATCATGCACCAGCATAGCGTCGTTGATACTTTTGGCGCTGCCTTTCAGATCGGTAACTGAAGCTGCGCTCAGAACGTCGCTGGCTTTATCACCGCCGCCTTTACCGTAATCGCTGACCTGATGCGTATTCCCCTTGCCATCGCCTACGTCGATCGTTGTTTTGTCGGTCACCTCGTAGCCGATATTGATATTTTCCCCGGCTCGCAGCGTGATTTTACTTTTATCAGCTACTTCCAGGCTGTCAGCGCCGATGATCGAAAGGTTATTCCCTTCTAAGACCAGTTTACCCGCCTTCAGCTTGCCAAGATTGATGATATCCGCTTTGACATTGGCCGCACCGCCGGCATCAAGCGGTGACAGACTGCCGTTAAAGCTGTTTAAAGCTGCTTTTTCAAGACTGCGGGTCGATGCCGTCAGCTGTCCTACGTTGACCTGTGCCGTTTTACCGAACAGTATCCCATTGGGATTGACCAAAAACACATTCACCCCGGCGCCGTTGAGCTTGCCGAAAATCTCACTTTTACGGCCGCCGCTGACATAATTCAAAACAGCCTGCATATTTTTAAAATTCACAATTTCATCAGCCGCGATATTAAAACTGTTCCAATCGATCGCCACATTGCCGCTGCCGGTTATATCCATCACCTTGCCCCCGGCAGTAATAGTGCCGTTATTGGTCACTACCTGTCCGCCGCTCGGCAGCGCATAGCTCCAGTTTGGCATAAACAGCATCCCGCCGCCTAATAACCCGGCAAATATTTTTTTATATAAAAGCTTTGTCCCTCTTTTCATCTTTAACTGCCTCCCTTAGCCCTATTTAAAAAAGTTTATATGCCAAAAACCACAGCCTGCCGTTTTTATCCTCAGCTTCACTCTGGAATTTCTCCCCGTCAAGTTTCCTTGCATAATCCAGCCGTAGAAAATAATCATTGGGCTTCGCATATTCTACACCTACGCCCCAACCGGCCAGATTACGATGCTGACCGCAGCTTTTAGCCAGGTCCACTTCGCCCCAGTCTGTAAAAGCAGCAAGACTTAAATATGGCACGGGAGTAGAATATCGCAGCTCGGCCGTGGCCTGATAACCGCTGTCACCGCTGGCTTCTCCCTGAGGGTAAGCACGTACTCCGTTGGCTCCGCCCAGACTGAACTGCTCACTGCCGTCAAGATCGCGGCTGGCCAGCTGACCGTGAAAATTCAGATGCAGGTCGAAAACAGATTCCAGATGCTGGATATGATTGATATCCGTAGTGAATTTAGAAAAACGCCCTTCCGTCTCAGGCGCGCTGGCGTCATCATAGCTTAGCTGTCCCAGACAATACAAAGCGCTGTAACCGGTAGCACTGGCACTGCCGCGCCTGCTGCCTACAATGCCGCCGTGCAGTGTATTACTGTGTTTTCGGGTGCTGCCCAGCTCGCCAAAGCTTCTCATTTCATCTTTCAACTGCCGGTTATCATAACCATAAATAACGCTCAGATGCCTGCTGCTGGTGTTGATCAGCGGTGTCGACGCATACAGGCTCAGCGTTTTTGCCCGCCCTACCGCATCAAGCAGAGCGAAGTAATCGCCCAAGGTATAATCCATTTGGCTGTAACTGATGCCAAGCCTTGTACCCCGGCTTCCAAGAGGCATTTCATAACCAAAATTATAATTATGCAGATCTTCATTGCTCAGCATCCCGCCTGCAAAAATTTTATCGCCGATCCGGCCGGGATTATTAAGCGTTGTCTGAAAACCATAACGGTACCGGCCGCTGTATTTGCCGCCGTAGTTATCGCTGTACACAATATGTTCGGCAGTTTTTCCGTCATGCAGAGCGATTGTCAGATCCGTACTGCCGATCGCTTCACCGGCACTCAAAATACCGGCAGCGCTGATACCCGGCAAATCATTGAAATTATTAAGTACAGACTCGATCCTCGCAGTCCTGATATAACCATCCCGTTCCAGTGCAGCAGCCAAAGCAACGGCTGCAGCATCGGCCAGGCGCGAATCATTTTCGATAATTACTTTGCCTAAAGTCCCCAGAAAAATCCTGATCTCAACTGTCCCGTCTTGAATATTTTGCTGTGGAAGCACAGCTGTTGCCACCGTATAGCCCTGCTGCCTGCAATAATCAGTTACTGCAGCAGCCGCCTGTTCCAGTTCCGTAACAGTCACTTCCTGTCCCAAATACCCCTGCGTTGCCTCAGTCAATGCTGCCGGGTCTATTTCCTGCTGGCCTGTAAAGACAAATTGCCGCAGCAGTAATTTCTGCGGCAGCGTTTCTTCAGCTGCCTTCTGCTGCTCTGGCTGCTGCAGATCAGTTTGCTGCAGATCAGTTTGCTGCTGCCTAGCGCCGCGGTTCTGTTCCAAGGCCCTGACATCATCACTGCTGCCCGGCAATGAAGGTGCCGCCCATGCAGATGCGGTGATCCCCAAAGTTAAAACTACAGTTATTCCTTTTCCCATCAAATCCAACAATTTTTCTCGCTCCTCTTCCCGCTTAGCTGTAAATTTTTACTTTTCAAGCCCGGCCGCCTTTACCTGCTGCGGTGTCACCTTACGTCTTTTTACCGGCTTGTAGTTTCTGCAGAAAGCCCTTAACTTCTGCAGATGAATATTCTCTGACCTCCATTACTGTTCTTGGCGGTTCCGTAAATTCCAGCTGCAGCAAATCATCTAATGTGCACTCCAGCGCATTAGCGGCACGCAGTAAAACACGGAAATTAACTGCGACCCTGCAGCACTCAATATTGCTCAGATGCGTTTGACTGATAACCAAAGCCCGGGCCAGTTCACCCTGGCTGATACCGCGGCATGTCCTGAGCAGCTTGATATTAGCGCCGATTATTTTCAAACAGCGTTCATCGTACATATTGCCAGCCTCACATCTTAATGTAATCAGATCATATTTTTTAAAATTATCAGTCTTTTATCTGCTATTACTTGCAAAACATTTACCGAACAATATTTTCTATAATTATAGCACTGTTGTACCCCCCCACAAGACATGCAAGAACTTTTTTACGCCGCCGTCCGGTTCCGTTATTGCTCTTACGTTTTGATAATCGCCAAAATCACCTCCAGCAAACAGTGCTGCTGCCCGTCCGCACAACACTTTCACACTACTGTCCTGGCAGATATGGTATAATGAAAGCCATTAAACAACTATGCTATTTTTTATTAGGCAGCTTCGCCTGTCCTGACACAGAAAGGTACAGCTATGCATTATGTGCAAGTAAAAGGCATCCTCTCAGCTAAAAATGGTATGAACCTGTATCGCGGCTGCTCACACGGCTGCATTTACTGTGATTCACGCAGCAGCTGTTATCAAATGCCGCATGCTTTTGAAGATATCGAAGTCAAACAAAACGCTCTTGTACTGCTGGAAGAAGCCCTGCGGCGCAAGCGCAAAAAATGTATGATCGGCACCGGGTCGATGACAGATCCTTATATTCCTCTGGAAACCGAACTCGGCAGCGTGCGGCAGGCTATGGAGCTTGTTTATAAATATGGCTGCGGTTTTACAGTGCTGACTAAATCGGACCGGATCCTGAGGGATCTTGATCTGCTGCAAAAAATAAACGCGTCTGCAAAATGCGTAGTCCAAATGACTCTGACCACCTATGACGAAGAATTGTGCAAAAAAATAGAGCCGTATGTAAGTACGACCCGTGAGCGTTTCGAAGCTTTAAAGCAATTACGTGACGCAGGTATCCCGACTGTAGTCTGGCTTGCTCCCATTCTGCCTTTTATCAACGATACCGAAGCTAATCTCCGCGGTATTTTAGATTACTGTATCGAAGCCGGCGTTTACGGCATTATTTGTTTCGGTATGGGGCTGACGCTGCGCGACGGCAACCGCGAATACTTTTACCAGCAGTTGGACAGACACTTTCCCGGACTGAAAAAACGCTATATCGACACCTACGGTAATCAGTACGTTATCGACAGCCCCAACAGTAAACAGCTGATGCAGCTGCTGCGGCAAAAATGCCGTCAGCATGGTATCATTCAGGATAATCAGCAGTTATTTGCCTATCTGAGCACTTTTACAAGCAATCAGGCAGACCTGCAGCAAAGTTTATTTGAATAAACTTTCACCAGTATGTATCGGCCGTTATTTAAGGTTTGGTCTAACACCAGCCTGTCACTTCTATCTGCTGCAATCTAAACTTGGGTTCAAAATGCTTCAAGCCTGAAAAGCCGCAGCGGCCGCAGCAAAAATAAAGCTCAGCAGTATTATTGTACAAACAAAAAGCATAATAAAAAATCAAGCCGATAATGGCTTGATTTTTTATTATCACTATTTAAATCAAATGCTTTACTAAACTAAAAATCTTACCTCTTATGCTTAAAATCGCAGTGCACCATAACGGCTTTCCAGCTTCTGCAGGTGTTCGGTAAGAACTCCCGGCTCAATATAAGCATATTCCAATATCTGCAGCGCATTCGGTGCATAGTCCCTGATAGAAGCGAAATAAGGCTCCCATTCGATAGTTCCCAGTCCTACAGGCTGATGGCTGTCGCCGCTGCCATCGTTATCATGCACATGCACCGCCAACAGCTTTTTCTGCAGCCGTTTCACAGTTTCAGTAATATTCCAGCCATTAACGTGGGCGTGTCCCGTATCCAAAAGTGCCAGAGCCTGCGGATAACGTTCAAACAGCGCCAGATATTCTTCAAAATCAAAAAGCAGTGATCCGCAGGGACGCAGACCCACATTTTCTATAACAACTTGAACACCGTAGCTTTGTGCCAGGCTGATCACTTCAGTCAAGCGCTGATAGACCAGTTCTTTAACTGCGGCGGCCTCACCATGGTAGCCTTCATTGGTATGCACAACTACAAATTCTGCTTTGATCTTTTGGGCATAGGTAAAGGTTTGAGCGTAGGCTTTTAAATAATATTCATCACCGCTGTCTGCCAGATTTACAGCAACACAGGGACCGTGGATAGAAAACGTTCTTTTTTCCTTATTATTCTGCGCCAGCGGCAGCAATACCGTATCCCAATAATGGTCGGTCCCGAATTCATAAAAAAATTCTATATTATAGGTCAACGGCAAACCGCTGAGATATTTTTTATTGAAGCCGGCAAACGCCAGATCACTAACTGCCCATTGCATCAGTAAAAACCTCCCCTTTTTCTATATAGCCAATATTCCTGCCGCTTGTCACATCAAACAGGCTCACATCGTCCCAGCTGAAACAGATACCGCCGGAACTGTGTACATCCGCATTACGGTCACTTACTGTAACGCTGACAGTCTCACCGCTCTCAAGCTGTAATTCAACAGTACGCTGATTACCTGTATTTTCAACATAAGTTATACTTCCATGCACAGCAGCGTCCTCGCTTAAACGGCAATGCTCAGGCCTGATGCCAAGCAGCAGGTCTCTGCGCTGACCGATCACCTGACGCCACAGCTCCGGTACCGGCAGTACGGCCTTGCCGATACAAATACAATCACGGTCAAAACGTGCTTTGAGGATATTCATTGACGGGGCGCCAATAAAACCGGCAACAAACGTATTAGCCGGGTGGCGGTAGATCGTATCCGGAGCGGCTATCTGCTGCAATTCGCCATCTTTCAGTACAACGATACGGTCGGCGACAGTCATTGCCTCTACCTGATCATGCGTTACATAGATCATTGTCGGTTTATAGATCTCATGAATACGTACCAGCTCTGTCCTGGCCTGCTGACGCAGCTGCGCGTCCAAATTGGACAGTGGTTCATCCAGTAAAAAGTAGGGTGATTGCTTTACAAGGGCACGGCATAAGGCCACTCTCTGTTTCTGCCCGCCTGAAAGCTGTTTGGGTTTATAGTTTTCATAGCCTCTTAAATTAAGTATTTCTAAGGCTTCATCGGCTCTTTTTTTGATTTCCGCTTCCGGAAGCTTTTGGATATGCAGGCCAAAGGTGATATTATCCCAGACAGAAAGATGCGGAAACAGCGCATAGCTTTGAAAAACCATGGCAATATTACGTTCACCGGGAGCAATATCATTAACTACCCTGCCGCCCATTTTCAGCTGACCGCTGGTAATGTCTTCCAAACCAGCGATCATTCGCAGCGTAGTAGTTTTGCCGCAGCCGGAAGGCCCCAGCAAAATCAGGCGCTCGCCTTCTTTTATTTCCAGATTCAAAGACTTGACGATTTTAGCATCGCCGTAAGATTTACAGACATTTTCAAATACAATACTGTTCATATATTATCCTTTGACCCCCGATTGCATAAAGGTATTGAGTATAAATTTTTGGCAGACGAGATATAGTGCCAGCGGCGGCAAACTGGTCAGAGTAGCGACAGCCATAGCTATACCCCACTCACTGCCACCTTCAGCGCTGATAAACATTTGCAGTGCCAGCGGCAGGGTATAAGTTTCTTTGTCCTGCAGCACCAGCAGCGGCCAAAAGTATTCGTTCCATGAGTTGATAAAAAACAGGATACCGACTGCTATTATCGACGGTTTGATCAGCGGCAGCACAACCTTGCGCAGTACCTGCAGCGGGCCGGCATTATCTAAAACAGCGGCTTCCAGTAATGGTTTGGGTATGCCGCGCATCGTCTGACGCATCAGGAACACACCCATACCATCAACAAACTGCGGCAGCATAACACCCCAGGGAGTATTCAGCAAATCCAGCCTGCTCATCAGCAAATAATTGGGCATTATCAGTACCGTTATCGGAATAAAGAAGGTCAGCAGCATGCTGTTAAAAACAGTTTCTTTATATTTAAAGTCATAATAGATAAAGGCAAAAGCTGCCAAAACACTGGTCAGCACTTTGAATACTGTTACGAACGCAGCAATGAAAAAGGTATTATAGATATAAGTAAACAGCGTAAAATTGCCTAATACTGTCAGATAGTTATTCAATGTCGGCGGCAGCGGCAATGGATTGAGCGTTGCCTGGAAAATCTGGTCCATATCTTTGAGCGATGTGGAGACCATAAAAACTATCGGCCACAGCTGAATAAATACTGCCACAAGCAAAGGCAGATGCCAGCAAAGATCTTGATGTGTTTTAGTTTTCATAATAAACTTTTTTCTCCAGATATTTATTTTTCAGATACAGGAACGCCATATAACAGAACATGGTGATAATGGCGAAAGCTGCTGATTTTCCGGTTTGGAAGAAAATAAAACCATACTGGTAGACGATATATACCAAATTGGAACTGCCCTGATCCGGTCCGCCCTGCGTCAGCATATTGACAGGCACAAGTACATACTGCAGACCGAAAACTACGGTGATCGTGAAAACATAAATCGCAGTCGAAGAAGTCATCGGTATGATAATACGTCTAAAGATCGTCCAGTTCGAAGCGTTTTCCAGCTTGGCTGCTTCGATCATTTCCCTTGGTACGGCAACCATCGCTGCCAGCATCACGATCAGGTTATAGCCAAACACCTTCCAGCCAATGATAGTACAGATAGAAAAGATCACGAGCAGATTTTCCTTAAACCAGCGCGGCGATTCCATATCAAACCACGCAAGCACTATACTGAGCGGGCCGGCTAAAGGATTATAGATCCACAGGAACAGAATGCTTGCCACCGCCAGGGATAAAGTTGCCGGCAGAAATAAAACAGAGCGATAAAACATTTTCCCCCGCTGAAGCAGGTGCCCGAGGATAAACGAATAAAGATAGGGCAAGACAAAGTTGAACAGCAGCATAATAAGTACAAAAACTATCGTATTCCCAATGATTTTGTACAGCTCTCTGCTGCCTAAAATATCACTGTAATTGCTCAGTCCCACATATTTCATCGTCGGGCTGATCATATTCCAGCTGAAAAAGCTAAGATACAGATTCTGCAGCAGCGGCCAGTAAAAGAAAACAATAAACAGCAGTGCCGCCGGCAGTAAGAACCAAAAAGCAGGCCATTTGGCTTTATTCATGACAACTCTCCTTTGGTAAAAATCAGGATGCTGCGGCAAGCAGCATCCTGATTGGTTCAAGCGTTTGTATTACAGTAAGTTATTGATCTTTTCTGCAGTTTCGTGCAGCGCCTGAGCAGCAGTTTCTTTGCCGCTCAGTATAATATCGCGGGCGTCAATCAGGAGCTGTTCAGCCTGTAAGCCGTTAGCGCCTGGGAAGCTGGCCCATTTTACCAGATTAGGCATCGTGGACAAGGCTACCTGGATATTTTTGTTTTCTTCGATCATTTTTTTGAAACCGTTGGGGTCTTCTGCTACGCCTTTACGAGGTGGCAGATAACCTGTACCGGTGCTCCATTTAGCCAGCGCTTCAGGTGATTCGATATATTTGATGAATTCCCAGGCTGCTTTTTGTTTATCGGCATCTTTTGAGAACAGCATCAGAAAGTTACCACCTGCCGGCACTTTCAACTCTTTGCCTTCAAACTGCGGGAAAGGAGCTGCCATAACTTTGAACTTGGCGCTTTTTTCAAAATTGGCACGTTTGCCGATAGTAGTGCAGACCATCCCCAGCTTACCGGACAGATAAGCCTGGAAACCCTCTTCATTAGTAGCATGCAGGCCATTGCCGTCTTTGACCATATCAGCCAGCAGCTGATACGCTTCTGCCGCTTCGGGAGTATCGAAACCGGCTTTGACTTTGCCGCCTTCATTTTTCAGCATTGAACCGCCGTTAGATTCAATAATGGCCTGCTGAGTCCAGTTATCAGCATATTCCTGCATAAAAAAGCCCATATTACCGGTCTTTTCTTTGATCTGTTTTGCCGCGCTCACTACCTCTTTCCAGGTTTTAGGCGGATTATTGGGATCAAGTCCTGCTGCAGTAAAGATTTCAGGATTATAGAACAGGACCGGCACACTGATAGAATAAGGAATACCGATCTGTTTGCCGTCATCAGTCTGAGCTAATGCCAAAACATTGGGCAGATAATTCTCTTTCAAGAAATTTTTGTCTTCAGGAGCCTGCTTTTCGATCATCGGCTGCAGGTCAGTGTACTTAAGATTTTCAGCGGCATAGTTCAAATAAGACCAGCCCATCTGTACAACGTCAGGATTTTTACCGGAAGCGATAGCAGCCTGCAGATTTTGTGTCAGGCCTTTATACATATCGGGGTTATATTTTTCGACAACCTGGATATTGGGATGCTTGGCATTAAAATCTGCGACCAGTTCTTTAACAGTTGCACCGCCGAAGCTTTCGGAGGCTACATGCCAATATTCGATCTGCACCTTTTTGTCAACGCTGCCTTTAGACTGATTATCACTGCTGCCGCAGCCGGTAAAGACCATCGCGCTGGCAGCTGCTAAAAGCAGTGCCGCAAGTTTCTTTTTCATCATCATTTTTACCCTCCACTTTTTTAGTTCCGAGCTCTGTTATGTATGATAACGAATTTTGATTAAATCTAAACGTTGTTTTTGTTAAAGATTTGTAAAGTTTATTGCAAAAATATGTTCAGAATAAATAAAAAGGACAGTAAAACTTTATCTAAGTTTTACTGTCCTTTATCTCTTTAAAACTTCAATATATTAAACCCCCGACTGTATAACAGCCGGGGAAATTATATCTTAACTAAAGCATTTCCATGTCAATCAGCCAAATCATCAATCTAAATATTACTTAGCTCCCGGTCTGTTCTTAAAGCAGGAGTACCTGCAGTAATAGTAGCGTTTTCTTTTTATCAAAGCCGTGTAAACATGATGGGCTTTATTACAGACGAATTCTTTGCCGCAAACCGGGCAGATCATCACCAGAGAACCGACGATGCTTTTAGCTTTTGTTTCAATTGTGTTCATTGTTTCTTTTTCTTTCATAGCAGATCACCCCAAACTCAGAATATTTTTTGGTCTGAGTTTATTTCAATGGAATTTTCACTGTATCACTCCCTTACAGGCTTTTGTGCTTTATATTCATCGGGGTACCAATTATTGAGCGCCATTTTACGGCGTTGTTTTTACTTACTGTAAAGGACACCCGTCAGTTAAACTTTTTTAAAGTAAACTATCTTTGTCAGATATTTTTTCAACATCCTCTTATTGCAAAATTTTATAATTTGTAAATTTTAATTCACATTATTGAAAAAAGTTTGTCTTTTTAAATTTTTATTTTTCTTTATAGATATTTTTATGTATAATAACATATTTGTTTTGAGTATGCAAGATATCTTTATTTACATAATTAATTTCAGATTTAACTTATTGTTATATTTTGCTATTCTTGTTAACTATAAGGAATGTTTGTGATTTATAGATACAAGTGAATGGAATTATTAAAAATACTGTATGTATCGTCATTGTTGCGCTTCTTTAACCTGCGAAAATATTAAATTTGAACAACTGCAGATAAATAAAAAACACCTGTATTCACAGGTGTTTTTTATTTATTAATTTTTAGCTGTTTATTCTTTGCCTGCACAAAAGTAGGCAAACGGGCAGTTTTTACAATATTTAGTTTTCACAGTAAATTCACTTTCTCTGCGTTTCGAAAAAATATCTCTGCATAATTCGGCAACTTCCTGCAGCCTATCACTGCAATCCTGCAGCTGCCAGCAGGAATTATTTTGTAAAAAATGCAGTTCGGCCAGTGCTGCCGGGCGCTGCCATAATTCTGACGCTGCCTTTTGATACAGTGCCAGCTGATAAATATAACCCGGCGCAGGTTCGCCTGCTGCCGGCGGCACGCCTGTTTTATAGTCGACGATCGTCAGAGTCCCGTCACTGTTAAAAACAGTACAGTCAATATAACCGCTGAACACAGCAGTAATCCCATATTCCTGCAGCAGCGGCAACTCAAAGCTGATCTCAGCCTTACGTTCAGCTTCCTGCAGCCTTTGATAAAGCGGTCCATTAATATACTGCATATACATATCGTATGTCCTTGCAGCACTTCCCTGTACCTTATATGCCTGCAGCGCTGTCCTGAAAGCCGGTTCCTGTTCGTAACCGTTCGTCAGTAATTCCAAAGCCTTATGGATAACGGTACCCTGCAGTGCCGCCGGCAGATAACCGCTTGCATCAGCTGCATTTACAGCTTCATACCCCGGCATCTGCAAAATATACTGGTAATAATAACAGCGGGGGCAATCAAGATACGTCTGCAGCGCTGTTGCTGACAAGCTGCGCTGCCACTCCAACCCATATTCCGGCAGCGGTTTGATCCGCTGCAGCAACTCATCTGTTACAAGTACCTGTTCCAAATCTGCTGCTGATTTAACGGCAGTTCCTTTTTTACCAGCTTCATATTCCTTTAACAGGAACTGGTCATAGTCCTGTAAAATATTACGCAGGCTGCTGAACCAGTTCTCACTTCTGCTTTTACTGCTGCTATCATAAGTACCTGACAGTATCAGCCTGTCCTGCGCCCTTGTCATTGCAACATATAACTGCCTCTGTTTTTCAGCGCTATCCAACTGCTTTTCTATGTCTTTGATTGCCAGCATGACGCTTGTATCCTGCAATTCGCCGCCCATAGCCACTTTAATTCCTAAACCTGCGTCTGCATTAAATCGCAGCATATCCGTATCGCCTTTGCTCCTGGCATCAAGCGCGGGTACAAAAACTACAGGGAATTCCAGACCTTTGGATTTATGGATCGTCATAATCGTCACAGAAGCGCAGCCCGTCATATCTGCAGCAGCTGCTTCTCTTGCTCCAGCCTGACGCAGCTGCTGCAGCCTCAGCAGATAGTCGGCCAGTGTCCCATGCTTTTCTATGGTATAGGACTCAGCCAAAGCAATCAGTTTTTTTATATTGGCAAGCTTTTCCAGTCCAAATTCCTGCGCTGCCAGAAGCGGTTCCAGTTGTAAGACATCAACAATCGTATGCAGCAATTCCGGCAATGGCATCGTCTCAGCATATTGCCGCAGCAGCCTCAGTTTCCCTACAGCATTCAGCAGCCGGCAGCGCTTCTGATAATCGATCAACGGCCATGCATCCTGCTGCAGCAGCTGCCATAAGGTAACTGTCTGCCCCTCCTGCCTGTTCAGCTCCAGAAAAAGTGCTGTCAAGCTTTCATCATCAACAGCAAAATACGGCGACCTCAACACACCAGCAAGCTCTAAACTGCGGCTGCTGTCTTCCAAAAATATCAGTAAATTGATCAGATCAATAATTTCCCGGCGTTCGTAAAAGCCTTTGCCGTCAACGATAGTATACGGTATCCCCGCCTGCTGCAGCGCAGAGGCAAAACTTTTAGCCGCTGTTAATGCGCCAAGTAATATCACCATATCTTCGTAGGCTATCTGTTTTTCGGTATGCAGCTGCAGTATCCGTTCTGCTATAACGGCAGCCTCCGCTTCCCTGCGGCAGGCTTTGCTTTCTTTATCGTATGCTATTGCCAGCATTTCCGGCAAAATATCAGTCGCACGATTAGCATTCAGAGCTTCAAAATAAACGTCCTGCTGTCTGTCTTCACCTAATAATGCCGCAAAGGCCAAATTGCATAAATCAAGCACTTTATCGACTGTACGGAAGTTATCATCTAAAACGATATTACTGCCGCCAGCGCCCGCTATATCGCGTCTCACACGGGCAAATACGCTTACGTCAGCGCCGCGAAAACGATAAATTGATTGCTTGGCATCACCTACTACGAACAGCTTATGTCCCAGCAGCATGTCTTTATCACCGCCGCACAGCAAATAAACCAGTTCTCTTTGGCGTTCGTTAGTATCCTGAAATTCGTCGACCATAATATACTGATAGCGGCTGCTGTTTTTACTGCAAACCTGGCGGTTATTTTTTAAAAGCTCCAAGGCCCTGCTTTCCAAGTCGTCGAAGCCCAGCATATTATTAAGCTCCTGCTGTTCACGCAGATAAGCACTGCAATTCACCAGAGCCTGCTGCCAGCAGGGTATCAATTTCAGTGCAGCTGCGTCTGCCGCCAGCAAATGCAGCTGCTGCAGAATTTCTTTAGCCGCTTTGACCACTGCTTTATCACTGCTTGTTGCAGCTAGAGTACCCACATAGCTGTCTAAAAGCGTCATATTTTCAGGCTTGCTGCTGTCTGCTGCCGCCTTTAAAAGTTCCGGAAGGTGTTCGCGCAGCAATTCCAGCTTTTGCCTATGAGCTGAGGCTTTCACCTTCATTTTGTCTTCTGCCAGTTCCAATAGCAGCTCCTGCAGTTGTACCTGTAATACGTTTTTCTCGTTCATCTTTGCCTGATACGGCTGTAACAAATCACCAAAGTTCAAAATCGCATCCATTTTAGGTATGGCAAGCAATAGCTGTTTTACAACATCAGCTGCGGTATATTCATCAGCCAGACGTAAAATATCACTGTCACCGCGGCGCAGTCCCTGTTTTACAAACTGCTGCACAGTGCGCAGTAAAAATTCATCCATTTCTACTTCTTCAGCTACCTGAAAAGCAGGATCAAGACCTGCTTCCACGGGATTTTCTTTCAACAGACTGTTACAAAAACCATGTATAGTATTGATACGCGCCTGTTCCAGCAGTTCCAGCTGCTGCTGCCAGAAAGATGCATGCAAAGCATCCTCCTGCTCCAATTCCGCCAAACGTCTGCGAACCCTTTCTTTCATTTCACCCGCGGCTTTGCGCGTAAAGGTAATAGCCAGAATATCGGCAGCACTTACCTGTTTGCCGCCCTGCCTGAGGCTCTGTCGAAGAATGTTGACAAAACGTTCTACGAGAACACGTGTTTTACCACTGCCGGCGCCGGCAGACACAGATACATTTCTATCCAGCGTCTCTATCGCTTCCTGCTGGGCTTTAGTAAAATCAAACATTTTCTTCACCGCCTTCTGCTGCCAGTTCGCCGTAGGCCCGGCAAATATCCTTCCCAGGACAATACTCAGGGCAGTTTTTACGCGGCGCCGGCGGGAAATTCCCCTGCCGCAAGGTATTGATATATCCTCTGACAGTCGTACGGCAAAAATCTGCAAAAGCCAGCCATTGATCTTCTGCATCACTGAACGGTTTATTATTTGTTGTAAAAGGCGTTTTTCCTAAAGTCTGCATGGCAAAACCGCCTTTGCGTTTCGCTTCCTTTAGTGAATAGTAACCGCCGCCAAGCACTTTACTCTGAGGCTCTAAGGCTGCAAGCGCCATAAGATATACCGGAATCTGCAAATCCAGTCCTTCTGTCAGCTCACTGCCCGACGGAGTTTGGCTGCGTTTATAATCCGTAACAAAAATACCATTACCGTCACTGTCGATACGGTCGATACGTCCGTTCAAATAAATTTTTCCGCCGTTGACCTCCAGCACCAACGGAGCACTGCCGTTACGCCCAAAATCCCATTCTATTTTTACCGGTACAAAAGGTTCCCATTTTTTCTGGTATACAAGCTCCCGCTGCAGCCAGCGGCGCAGCAGCAAATTCAGCTTCCGACGCTGCGAAGGCCAGAAATCTGTAACGGCAATCTTTTTCCCAGTAATATATTCATCACAAACTGACATCATAATGTCATCAAGCTGACTTATAAGCTCAGTCGGCGGATATTTGGTAAGCTTTTCGTGCAAATGTCCCGCCATAAATCGTGCTAAAACATCATGCAGCAGGCTGCCTTCAACAGCAGGCTCCACCGTTTCTGTAAGTTCTTCATATTGCTGCTGTTTCCAGACATAGCTTAGTAAAAACCTGTATGGGCATTGAGCATAGGTTTCTAAATGCGACGCACTGAATAAACCGCCAACAGCTTCATTAATAGCCCGCTGCAGCTGTACGTCTTCAAAAACTCCCTTATAAACACTATCGCCTTGCTCACGAATTCTTTCGATACTGCTGCGCAGTGTCCAATCTGCTCCCAACCGCTCCAACAACCAATTATGGCAGGTATCTTTTTGGGTAATCCCCAGCAGCAGCTCCTGCTCAGACAAAGCCTCCTGCCAGCCTATACGTCCAGCTCTGCTTCTGGTTATACACCCGGCTGCATATAATCGTTCCACATCTTCAATATATGCGGAAGCGCCAGCTGTATCGTCGCTGTACCAGCTCAAAGTCAGAGTTTCTGTTGCCATTGCTGCCACTGCGGCAAAAAAGAATTTATCCTCAGCATAAGCACACGCAGTATTATCTAATTCCACACCAACACCGCTCAATTCGGCCCGTTCTCTGTCATTGTAGATCCAGTTTTCATTTTTACTGCGCGGAAACTCACCTTCGCGCAGTCCCATAATGTAAACATGCTTGAACAGCAGCCCCTGCAGATTAGCAGCTTCTCCGAATAAAATACCTTCACTGTCGGCCGCTGTTAAAATGATTTGCCGTTCGGAACAGGCAGAAATCAGCAGCTGGCTGTATTCCTCCGCTTTTAAAGGCACACTTTCCAAACCGCCATTCTGATAATCTTCACTCAGTGTATCCAAAACTTCGGATAATTGCCGTACTGTCTCTACTATATTTTTAACCTCAAGCAGATCTGCCCTGCCATTTTTATAATTTTCGCCAGCCTTAACAGGCAGCGCCAAAGCTTCTAATATTGTTTTAAATGTTTCTCCATAAGCAGCCGCCGTATCTCGCCGCTGCACCTTGTCCAGCAGCAACTCAAGTTCGCCTAAATCAGCTGACCACTGCTTATGTTCATTGGCATCAGCCTTATCACGAACTGCCTTACGCAGTTGCCGCAGATCATTATATAAATATTCCTGTTTCAATCTGTTGAGCTGCTCTCCGTCAAAGCTATAGACCAGCTTTACAACGCCGCATTTTAACAGACGCCAGTAAGCAGCGATAGCTTCACTGCCGCCGGCAGCTACGTTCAAAAGTAAACGTAAAAATTCACAGACAGGCTGAGCACTCAAAGAAGCGATCTTAGGTAAAGTAACAGGTATACCATATTCATCACAAACAGCTCTGATACCGCTGTAAGTCTTAAAATCACGTACAGCAACCAAAAAATCATTATAAGCGGCGCCATGCTGCAGCTTAGCTTTTATAGAACGCAGCACTGCCCGCAGTTCACCTTCACTATCTCCTGATTCAATAAAATTTATACTGTCAGCAACAGCCAGCGTCTGGTAGCTTCCAGCACCTAACTTAGCCGTTAAGTGCTGCAGATCAGGCTTTCGTACTGAACCTTCCATATGCAGATCATGCAGCTGAGCAAAACCGCTTAAATAACCGAAACTCCGCTCTACAGCAGCAAATATTTCCGGTCGTTTGGGCTCGTACATCAAACCGATACTGATCTGACAATGCCGTGACAAAGATTTTATAAGCAAACGCTGCAAAGCATCAAAATGATAAAATTCGCTGAAATATAACTGCTGCCAAGGCAGCTTGGCCTGCGGTCTTTCTAAAACCGCTATTGCTAACCGGTATAAACCCTCTACATCATACCAGTTTTTTTGTTTTAGCTTATTGCGATAAAGGTTATAAAGTGCCGCTACTTCACGGTCCTTCATCACATAGGCAGGATTGCGCTGTTCCCATTCCAGCAGCGCCGTAGTAATTTCTTCCTGTGTCGACCCACTGCGTGAAAGCTGACCCAAAAGCCCGGTAACAGCTTTAACGAAACCTTCTTTATCTGCCAGTTTACTAAAATAGTCCAGGCCCTGCAATTTAGCCAGCTGGTGCAGCAAATCACCCACAAGCAGTTCCTGTGTCCTCCGGGAAATCATTTCTAATTTCACTTCCGGAGGCAAATCCAGCAGCTGCCTGTTTAATGCTACGATACGGTTGGGCAGATATTCAAAATTAACTGCCTGCGCCCTGCCTGACCGGCGGGCATGATTCACAAGCAATCTGCTTGGAAGCACCAGCAACGCTTCATCATAGCTATATTTGTTTTCTGCCTCTGCCGAAAAAAAATCCCTGGCCGTAGCACCTAACGGTACTGTATATAAATCGATCATTTTTCTTCTCCGCTCAATAAAATTATATATTTATTGTACCACAAAACAGCAGTTTCCAGTATTAAGCACAGACAAAAAGCAACAGCTGCCAGAACCGTTGCTTTTAAACACCTAACTTATTTTCATTTACTGTTTTTCCAGACAGAGGGAGCGTAAATTTATAGTGAAATTTATGCATGCCTTGCCGTTCATAGAAACAATGCGCCTTTTCCCGCAGCATATTACTGCTTAGTTCAAACTGAATACAACCATTGTCCCGGGCCAGCTTCTCCGCATAAGCAAAAAACTGCTGCCCTAAGTTCCTGCCGCGATGGGATCGCTTCACATCAAATTCTAAAATCTCTGCTATTTTAGCGGCATGATGCAGCTGTCCTTCTACGCGCAAATGTAAAAATGCAACGGTTCTGCCCTCAATTTCACCAATCATGAGAAAATGTTCCGGCAGCTTCAATAAACTGCCGAAGATATTTTCAAATTCCAGCAGCGGCAAATCCTGCTCCTCTAATTCACAAATCAGAGCGTACACAGCTCTTACATCCTGTAATTCAGCCTTTCTTATCAGCACCCGCATCACTTCCATCATAAAATTCTTTTTGCAGCAACGCCGCAAAATCTTCAGCCGGCTGCGGTTTACCAAAATAATACCCCTGAATATAATCACAGCCAACACTTTTCAAAAATTCAAACTGCGCTGCAGTCTCTACTCCTTCGGCAGTCACTTCTATTTGCAGAGAATGAGCCAGATAAATGATATTTGAAATGATTTTTTCACTGCGGTCATCCCCAATATCGTCGACAAAGCTTTTGTCCAGCTTCAAAACGTCGATAGCTACATTTTTAAGCATCATCATCGAAGAATAACCGGTTCCAAAATCATCCATCAAGACTTTGATGCCAACTTTATGCAATGCTTCGATAACATTATTCATAATACTGATATTTTCAAAAAAGGCACTTTCCGTCAGCTCCAGCTTTATATAAGCAGCAGACAAACCGCTTCCATTCAAAACACCGATATATTCGTCAACAATATGCGGATCATACAGGCACATCCGCGACATATTGACTGATATTGGCACAGGTATAAGCCCCTGTTTAAGCCAACGCATCTGCTGGCGACAGACGAGTTCGAACATATAACGGTCAACCTTATTGATAAATCCATTACGTTCAAAAAGCGGCACAAATTGATAGGGCGGAACAATAATACCGTCACTTCTGCGCCAGCGTACTAAAGCTTCTGCACCGATAAGTTTCTGCTCTTTGGTACTGTACTTGGGCTGATAGTAAGCAATAAATTCGCCTTCAGCCAAAGCTTTTTCCATCTGACTTTCAATTTCTTTTTCGTGCAACAGCTTATCACGTACGGCTCCGTCATAAAAAGCCCAGGCTGTGTCACCTTTATTTTTTATTGTCTGCCGGGCAATATAAGCTCTGTCTGCCATACTGACGATATCATCAGTTTCACCGTCAACCTCGTATATACCCATAGAAAGGGATAGTTTATAGACCTGTCCGCTTTTTGTAATATAGTTATTCAAATGCAGACATAAATCATTGATACGCCAAAGCAGTTCTTCTCTCGTATCAAATCGCAGCAAAAAAATAAATGTATCGGCAACACCATGCGCTAATATTTCGCCTTCATTCAGGCTTGCTTTTACTTCCTGCCAAATATAACGCAAAAGGTCATTGCCTTCTCCATAGCCAAACATATCGTTGAAATATTTAAAACCGTCGATATCCATACTTACGATTGCTGTCTTTTTATCTGTTTCAGGTAACAACAGTTCTGCTTCTTTAAAAAACTTGGCAAAAGAATAACCACCAGTAACTTCATCAACATAAGCAATATCCATCAGTTCCTTTTGATTGCGGGTATGGATACGCATAATGTGCCAGATAAACAATAAAAAAATCGCAATCAACAAAATACCCAGTAAATAAGTTTTATTCAGCACCATATTGATTTTATCTTCGATAACACTGGCTGGAGTTACCGTCAGCAGCATCCAGTTATTAACACCTATCGGTGAACAGTACATATATTTCTGACTGCCGTTATAAAATTCAATATAACCGCCTTTTTTACTGTTGATCATCTGCCAGAGTTTTTCAGCACTGTCTTTATTATTTACCGGATCTGCCGTCAGCAGGGCCGCATAAACATTTTTAAAGTTTTTAAAGCTTTCTGAATGCTGCGAATCTACTACAACATCACCATTTTCCTGTACCACATAAGAATATCCAGCACCGCCAAAAAACGATACTTCAATAGTTTTTCTAAATGTATCCAGGCTGTAAGTAGCGAACAAAACTCCAATCCTCTTATCGCTTCCATCTTCAAAAATCGGTACCGCATAAACTGCGATCCTGCCGCCATCCGTATAATCATCCAGATTACGTGAAACAGCCGTGTGCCCGAGAATCGCCTTACTAAAATACTCTCGCTCTGAGATATTCAATTCAACACCATCTGTTGTATAAGCACGTCCATCCGTCAATGCTACGCCAATTCGTTTAAAACTGTTGCGCTCCGCGGCTTCCTCCAAATAAGCGGCGGCCGCCTGCGGATCATTTACAAAAATCCGACTGACATCGTGCGAAAGTTCAGCTAAAAGATTTTGTTTATTTTTGATTTCATTATGCAGCATCAAAGCTCCCTGATTAGAAAGTTCTTTCAGTGAGTTGATATTTTCTTCTTTGTAACTCTCTTCGATACTTCTGCTATAGGAAAAAACAGCCGTCAGCAAAATTATAATGGCAATCAGACCCAGCAAAAGCGTGCCATAAAGTTTTTTATATTTGCCCATCGCTGCCTTCCTCCGATTTCTGAATCATTTTTTGTCAGATTATTTTAATAGTTTGTCCGTTTTCCGGCTCTTCCAAATATATCTCGCCAATATGCAGCTTGCCGTTCACTATATCAAAAGCATCTGTTTTGATTGTCCCCATCTTGGTTTCAATGACAACATTTTTAAATTCCAGATGTTTATTTTGATTGGAAAACTCGCCGCTGATACTGTCAAAAGGAATAATATAGTACGATCCTTTTCCTGATTTAAAGCTGCCATAGGTCAACGCAGTTTTAGGATCTCCCTTGGATCGAATCTTAAAATCCAGTTCGACCTTGCATTTTATTTTACCGTTACGTGCGGCAATGCTTCCCAACAATTCGTGTCCCAGCGCGTCAATATTGTAATATTTTGTATCCAGATGATAATCTCCGAAAGCTTCAACTGTGCCTCCAAAAACATTTCCTTTTACATTAGTAAATTTCAGCAGAGCATCTTCGTAATGCAAATCGCCTCTGACCTTAGAAAAATGCAGTCCGGGAATATTCAGTTCTTTAAAATCCAAATGACCATCTATAACAGGATTCGGAAGTTCTCCAGTAACTGAAGCGGTAATAGAAACCGTATCTTTGATATCCGCTATTCCCAACGAAGCAGGCAGAATATTATAAAGCTCCAAATGCAGGTCGTAATGAGGAATCTGCTGCGCTAAATTGATGTTTCCTTTTATTTCCACCCCATCGCCAACCATAGTGCCGCCAAATTTTCCAGTCACAAAATCAATCGTAAGCTTTTTCTGCGTATCAATATCAATTATTGCATTAACTTCATTCAGTACAAAATAACGGTTATGATAACCGGCAGTTAAGGTACAGTTATTAAAAACAACACGCATTTTCAGCCGCTTATTTTCTAAATCCAGATTCAATTCATGCCTGTCTCCAGGATGCCTTTCCTTTACTACGATCTTTTCCTGCGCTATATGTTCAAGTTCAGCTGCTGTTTCGTTTCCTGACAAAACAGCTTCCTTTTGTTCAGCCCGGTCAATAACTCTTTTGGCCTGTGCCTGCTCAAAAATATCCAACTGCATCTTTCTGTTGAATCTTACGGCAAACAAAGCGTTGTCCAATTCCAGTTCCTTAATAGTAGATGTACTGATACTTCTGGTAATAATATCCCATGTCCGCACCTTGAAACGTCCCTGCGGCACATGTACGATAGGCTGACCGTCAATATCAAGCCAGACAAGATTCTGAAACTCTACCCGCCCCCAAATGTCGGCATCAATACTGCCAAGCGTCACCGAGCCTTTGAGCACTTTTTGAGCAGACATAGTTTTATTAAAAATAAGCATAGCCTGATCACTGGCTATTTTACACAAAGTAAAATAAGTAACTGTCACAAGCGCCCACAGTCCCAAAGCGATATAAATATATTTCTTTTTTATCTGCATATTATCACTATCCTTTGAGCGGACTGTTTCAGCTACGCTTAAACACTCTGTGTTTTCGTCATAATCTTCAAAATTTCCTGATCAGTAGTAGCCATTCCCTCTTTAGCCAGCTGCCCCACATTTTTTATAGTGTTCTCAACACCTTTGCTGACGATACCATCGCCTCCGTAAAATTGCTGCCCTTCTTTATACATATGATAACCTAATATACCTGCATCGATAGCCGTAGCTATTTTAGCAGCGCACGAAGCTTTAGCGCCGTCGCAGATAATACCGGAAGTTATTGCCAGAGAATTGACGATCGTGTGAGAAACTTCATCAACACCGCCTCCATACAGATACGCAATACCGGCACCACTGGCACAGCCGGCACTGACTGCACCGCAGTAAGCCGACAGCCTGCCGATACCTGACTTCAAATGGATCGTGATCAGATTAGATACCAGCAAGGCCCTATAACGTTTCTCGTCAGAAACACCCAACTCCTTAGCATACTCTATAACTGGTATAGAGGCAGTAATCCCCTGATTACCGCTGCCGGAATTGATCACGACTGGCATCTCGCAGCCGTTCATTCTGGCGTCAGAACCGGCAGCTGCTTTGGCTTTAGCTCTTATTTTTACGTCATCCGTTCCATAAGTCTTTAAAAGGACCTTACCGATATTAGCTCCATAATCGCCAGCCAAGCCTTCCTCTGAAATATTAACATTACATTCGATCTGAAGATCAAGAATATCCTTAACATCTTCTATTCTTGCAGTATCAGCAAATTCAATAATCTCCTGTACATTCATAAATCCACGATCTGTAAAGCCCAAACTGTCTTCGACTGCAATATCTTTCTGCAGCACATATTTATCATCTTCTCTTATTTCCACTATATTTGTATGAAACTCACAGATGCGTACATAAGCAGAATGGCCATTACCATAAACAGTGATCATTATATCAAAGATTTTTTTACTATCAGAAAAATTAACTGTTATTGGTGTGCTTTCTAAAAATTTATGAATTACGGCAACTGCTTCTGTACTCACTTCCGAAATAACTTTAAGCTCCTTCGCGGCATCTCCTGCCACAATACCTGCTGCCGCTGCCACTTCAATACCGCGCAGTCCCCCTGTATTCGGTACAATAACACTTTTTACATTCTTGATGATATTACCGCTGACCTCAATTTCTACACGTTCAGGCAAACAGCCTAAATGCTCTCTGGCAATAGCTCCGGCATAAGCAATAGCAATAGGCTCAGTACACCCCATCGCCGGAATCAATTCCTCTTTCAGCACATTGATATAATCCTGGTATTTTTGCCTTGTTATCATCTGCTTACCCCTCTGTATTTATGATTTATTCTTAATTATTCTATACATCTGACCTGTGATTCTTTATAAAATCATAATAAAAGTCCCCAAAAGTAATAAGGACAGAACCGATAATTGTTTTTACAGTAAATTGTTCATGTAAAAATACCGCTGCCATCACCAAAGTGATGACTATACTGAATTTATCCACCGGAACTACTTTCGAAGCAGCGCCAAGCTACAGCGCTTTAAAATAACATAACTCTAAAAGCAATGTGAAACGATGGTTCTAATCCATTAGTTCAGTCTTCGACCAATCTTTCAATTTCTTTCTCAAGCAATAAAAATGCTTTGGAAACTACATAACCATCAGCAATCGCATGATTCATTCTCACCGTCACAGGCATCAGCAATCTGCCATTTTCACTGTGATATTTTCCCCAGTTTATAATCGGAGGGAAATGCAGATGTCCGTCAGGCAGTTCTACATGCAGTGCTTCATATGACAACCAGGGAATATAGGAAGCATCAAAATAATTTAATTTACTGCCGTCCAGACCATAACTGCGGGTCTGTTTAGCCTTTTCCATATCAGCGCAGCATCTGTCATAAAAAGCCTGGTAATCTTCGCTGAACTCTGTATAAACTACTGTAAAAGTCTCCGTATCCTCGTGGAAAACATAATGCGCAGTGTTGATTTTATCAAATACGACTAACTTATCTTCCTGATACAAATACCGCATTTTGTAGTCATCTCTGGTATTCAGCGCCTTGGTCAGGACATACAGAAAATTGATATAAAATTTAGTTCCAGTTTGTTTTGAATATGCAACAAGTTCACTAACATCGATCTTGGATGTAATCATAACCGAACATTTACAGTCCATCGTAAAATGCCTGTAAATATCCTTACGATAATACTTTTCCATATCTAAAACTTTATAATCCATAATTACCACCTTTTACACAACACAAATCAACTTTGGCCGTTTAACAAGTTTGCATAAATTAAATATTCAAATAATTCCAAAGAATCTTTTTTCCAATTTATTGTTTACATCGCAATTGCCAAAACGCCACAGCGCTTGCAGCAGCTACATTAAGTGAGTCCACATTGTACTCCATAGGGATCTTCACAACATAATCGCACGCATCAATCGCAGCCTGAGATAAGCCGTAGCCCTCTGTACCAAAAACCAAAGCCAGCCTGCCCTCTGCCATCAGCGCCTGATCATCTATACTGACAGCATGCTCACACAAAGCCATTGCAGCTGTTTTAAATCCCCATTCTCCCAGCTCTTTGACATTGTTTTCTATATAAGTCCAAGGTATCTGAAATACCGTTCCCATACTGACACGTACTGCTTTTCTGCATAAAGGATCACAGCAGGAGCGCATCACAAGTACCGCATCAACACCTAACGCCGCTGCCGATCGGAATATTCCTCCTATGTTGGCTGCATCCGTGATATTATCCAATACCGCCACCCGCCTGGCTTGAAAACATATCTGCTGTACTGAAGGCAGCCTGGGCCTACGCATAGCACACAGGATACCGCGGGTCAGCTTATATCCTGTCAGTCCAGCCAGCACATCCCTGTTCCCGGTATAGACTGTAACATCCTCATACCGAACAAGAATATTTTGGGCCTGTCCCGTGATATGTCTGCGCTCCATCAACAAGGAAATCGGCTCACAGCCAGCAGCAAGCGCCAACTCTATGACTTTGCCGCTTTCAGCGATAAAGATGCCCTTTTCCGGTTCCAGCTTATGGCGCAGCTGCTTTTCAGTCAATTTTGTGAATACTTCCAGTTCAGGAGCAGAAATGTCATTTATTTCTATAATATTTGCCATTATGCCACTCTTTCTTAGAAAAGCATCTCTCCCGGGTTATAGCCGCTTGTCAGCTCTTCTTCAACTAAAAAATGAAATTCTTCATCACGCAGGACCGGCAAAAATACGGCATAGGGGATCTCTAAAAATTCAGACGTATAACTGCTGGCCCCGAACCATTTACCCTCTTTGGTACCTAAATTCAAATCTCTGGCAAACTTGGTATCATTAGAGCAATCATGTACAACCAAATTCCATTTCTCTTTTGCTGCGGCTGCCATAAATCTGAGTGTCAGTTCGCGGCTCCAGATTGGTGATATATATCCATGGCGGGCAATATACATTTTTTCACCCCAATAATTCTCAATATTATTGGGATTCAAATGCAGCTCCGCACAATTAATAAAATCTAATCCCGTGTCCAAAACAGCCTGTTTTTTCAAAAAGAATTTTTCAAAAAACTCATTGGTCATAGGCGTTTCAATGCCGACTTTTTTGATATACTTTTTTGCTATGCCAATATTTTCAATGACCTTATCAGCACAACCGGAAGCTCCTAAATTAAATCTAAGCTCATTCAGGCCAGCCTCCCCCAATGCTTTAAGCGTTGTTTCCGTAGCCAGAGTGCCGTTAGTATATAGATGCTGATAAATACCAGCCTTGTTAAATTTTTGAATAATATTATAATATTTCTCGATTTCCATAAAAGGTTCTAAATATACATAGGCAACCCCTGTAGGTTTTTTATGGATTTCCAACAACAGATCAATGTCATTTTCATAAAACTTGGTCCCGCCAATGACCCAAATCCCCTCTCCTACCGGTTCAATAGCATCCAGCTCGCCATAATTATAGCAAAACCTGCACTGCAGATTGCATTTATTGGTTTTTCTGATAGCTGTCAGCCCGCTGCCCAACAGACATGAACGGCACCCATCAGGAAATTTTTCATCTGGTCCCACAAAAAGTGTTCTGTCCTTTAATGTTTTCAAACCGGTAATTTGTTCCATAAGCTCTTCTTTTCTTTTTATAACAACTGCCTCAATCTGTGCGAATGTGGCATAAACAATTTCCTGCTGTTTAACCAGAAGCTGTTCCCCTGCAGGCAATTGTGCAAAAAATTCAAACCATGACAAAGCATCCTTCTTAGAAATCTTCATATCTGTTACTGCTCCTTGTCTACAATACAATCTACTTAATCAATCCATTGCTCTCCGCTCTGCGTAAATTGCAGTGCCTGGCAACCGGGCTCCATAATTTTATTTTTTTACTATTGTCATCAATACAACAGTCTCTACATGTGATTTGATAGAAAGGTGATACAAATACGCGAAATTAGAGTATTGCGAGAAGGTTTACCCCCCTTATGGAGAGGGGGGGGGCGGAAAAGGATGTCAATTCTTTTGGCACTGTAGACTCTCCGGCATGCTCACAAATCGCCAATTTCGATTCGCATTCTGTTTGCTTATTCAGTCCATCAAATAGCGTACGAGACAACTCCGATCCTAAAGTTCTTCTCAATATTAAGCCTTACATTCATCTCTGGATGCTTTTTCCTAATTGATTGTCTTGTTTTGATTAAATTTATACTGTCATAGACTATACATCCGGGTCATGTACCTATAAGACTCCAAGACTTTTCAAAATTTCCCTTGAAATATCCCGAGCTTTGACTCCAGTAGCACCATTTACTGCTTCAATATTGGTGGCAAAATAGTAACGATTGTTGCCTTTCTCCACCACTCCGACAAACCAGCCTATGGAGTAAACCCCTTCTATGCTGCCTGCTCCAGTTTTGCCGGAGAAAACTATGCCATTTTCATCCGATTGGATAATTATTTTCCGGACAATAGCCATATTTCGTGCCGAGAAAGGTAACTGGTCGTGGTAGAGACGTCGCAGCAGTTCAACTTGCTCCTTTGCCGAGATTGTCAGGGAGGAACGGAGCCAGAATTGGGTGATCCCACCGGAAATATCACGATTACCATAAGGGATAGCGTCGATATATTTTTGCATATGTTCCGGACCTATGCGCGAGGCAAGTGCCTGATAATACCAGACAACGGAATTCTTGATGCCGGAAGCCATCGTGTGATCTTGGTTCCAAACCGGAAGGAACCGTTGTTGCCCGTCCCAGGACAGCACCATGTTTTCGTCTGATGCGGCTCCGGTTTCCAGAGCAATTAGCGAATTGTAGATCTTGAATGTGGAACAGGGAGTGAGACGTGTTTCACTTTGCTGTTCATTGAATACGGAATATTGGTCTTTGGATTCATCGTACACAACAAATGTACCGCTGGTAAAGCCCTCGAAGTACTTTCCAAAGTCTTCCCTAACCGCCACTGTCGCTGCGTTCGTGGTAGTCATTAAGCTGAAGCTACCAAGAGTAACCATCATTAATACAAGTAACCATCTTTTCACGATAACCATCCTTTTTCATCTTATATTTTTTTCATTGAGCATGCGAAGTTATTGAGTTATTGAGTTTAAATCCCCCTTATATAAAACTTTCAAGATTACAACTGTAGTCTTTATGTATAAATATTACACTTGTAATCCAACCGTGTCAAGGCACCCTATACTTTGGGAAAATAAAAAACAGACTGTTTGAAAAGATTCCGCTGATAGTTGCGGGTATTTCAACAATCTGTTGTCTTAATATGAGCTATTAAATGAAACGCTAAAAAATAAGACGAGGAGCAATCTCCCGCGTCTATAGAATATTTTTATCTTTAAGAATTGATAACGTTATGGTTTTTGCGGTAGCTCCGTCTGTCCAAACTTTCCCTTGAATATTCGTAGCAAAAGCAAAGACTTTTCCTTTGCTTTCTACGAATCCCACAAACCAACCATTAAGTTGATTACCATTCACAATTCCAGTTCCTGTTTTTCCGTATAAGGTTATTTTATCTTGGTCCGATAGTTTAATTGTTTTTTTGACGATGTCGATGTTCCGTCGTGAAAAGGGCAGTTTATAGGTATATAGTTTTTCGAGTATTTTTACCTGTTCAATCGGGGATATTTTCAAAGAAGATTCCAACCAGAATTCATTAATGCCACCGGAAAGATCAACGTTTCCGTATCCCATTTGTTTTAAATAGCTCTCAATTCTTGTTTTGCCTACAAGAGAGTCGACTTTCTGAAAATACCAACTTACTGAGTTGATCGTTGCGGAAGTTAGTGTTTGATCCTTATTCCACTGTTCGAATGGATAAATAGTCCCGTCCCACTCCATTTGAGCATTTTCATTCGTCACAACCTCAGTCTCTAGACCGACTAAAGAACTAATGATTTTGTACGTTGAATCAGGCGAAACACGTTTTTTGCTGTTGGCGTCATTATATACTTGATAATGACCTGATTCCAAATCAAGTAAGACGAAAGAGCCATCGTATTCTTTGAAATAACTACTCAAATCTTCATATGTAACGCTTTGCTGTAGCTTTGGTGCCTTTTCTTCTTGAACCGGACCTGTGATTCCCTGTGCATTGGTCAAGGCAAGGCACCCCATCAGTGAAAAGAGACTTATTCCCCAGAAAATTTCAGCTATAGTCCCTTTTTTATAAGCGGCAATCTTTACCATTCGTTGTTTGATGTGGGATTTACCGCTTGCAAATCCGGCTACTGTGTGATCGTAAACAGGATAAGAGAATCTTTCTAACAAGCAGATAATAGCATCGCCATAGCTTTTGTACTCATCAGGTTTCAGAACGGAAAGCACATTGGCATCACAAGCCAACTCCCTATCTTCTCTCATTTGGTTAAAGGCATACCAAATAAGCGGATTAAACCAATGAAAGATTTGCAATAATGTTGTAATCCAATTTACATAAATATCTTTGCGTTGAAGATGTGCCAATTCATGTAGTATAATAAAGCGCAATTTTTCTTGGCTCAGTTCAGTGACAATACCGCTTGGTAGTATAATATGCGGTCGAAGTGTTCCGGCGGCCATAGGACTGCGGATTACCGATGATTCTATCAGTACTGGGGTGCTTTTGATGTTTAGCGCGAGCTTGCACTCCTCAAACAACCCTATTGCGCCAACATCGGTTACTTTGGCACCGTTCTTTAATATTCTCCTCATTCTCGCTGTCAAAGTAATCGTATAAATGGTTAAACTTAATGCTCCGATTAGCCATATCCCCAAAACAATGTTTTCGTTTGAGTCAAAGAAAGACCGTTCTATCCTATGGGTATAGTCGTCAGCGTCATTCACAGTTGTCGATATCGGCAATTGTGAATCCGTGCTCCAAGTCGCCTGAGAATTAGTCTGAACACCAATGACATGCCCGGGCCAAGTCTTAATGTTTAGATGTAAAAAAACGTTGAATATGCTTATCGAACTTTCTGGGGCATAAGGAATTATCAACCGCACGATTAACATGAACCATATCAAGTATTGGCAATGAGTGCTCAGCCTTTTTTTGAAAGTTAATCGAACCAATATGATCAACACGATTAGTATGCTCCCCATAAGTGAAGAGTCAAGCAACCATAGGATAAATGAAGACTGACCCACGAGGAGTCCTCCTTTATGAGTTCTTTTGATCCAAAATACGCTTGAGTTCGTCTATCTCTTCCTTGGATAATTTTTGTTCCTCAAGAAAATTAGCAAACATTACGTTTAGAGCTCCGGAAAATACCTTTTCCAAAAAAGAATGACTTTCCGCTTTTACGCACTCGTCTTCGGCGACAAGAGGATAATAAACGTATGCACGTCCATCTTTATTAAACGCAATCGCTCTTTTCTTGACCAATCGTCCAAGTAACGTTTTAACGGTCTTAGGTTTCCATGTTGTAACGCCCTCGATTTCTGTAATAACCTCATTGGCAGTAAGCGGTGCTTTTATCCATAAAACTTTCATAACTTGCCACTCAGTGGTTGAGATTTGGGGTAATTCTTTCATTTAGTTTCACCTCTAAGATTACAAGTGTAGTATTAAAATTAATAATAACGTTATGTGCTCCAGTTGTCAAAAATTGTTTTACCCTATCCCTCACTGTCAATTTTAATTCCCTTGTTTCAATATCACTTCTTGTGCAGGACTTGGCGAATAATCATTGTTTCAAATGATAATACTCGCCAATTGGATAGGAAACCAAGAAAAGTCCATAGCTGAAAAGTGAATGGCTGTATGGGCGAAAATTCAAAACCAGAAGAGAAGTCAAACAGGCGATCTTTGAATATATTGAACTGTTTTACAATCGACGTCGATTGCATAGCACCAATGAATATCAACCGCCGATTCCGAAAAAGTGAATAAGTTAATGCCAATTGAGCCACAGAGTTAATGTTACATCGTGGCTCTAAATTATTAACCTCGCGGCTCTGCCGCACCGTAATATGCAAAAGCAACTTAGCTGCAAACGACTCAGAGAGTGAGGGATTTTTCTTGTCCACTCATGCTTGGCAAGGGCAAAGCTTTAATTTTTTAAGTTCCCAGGCTAATTATAACGAAATTCATTCAATTTTAACGAAACAAAAAACCGGTCAAGGTGACTCAAACAATCACCCCGCCGGCTCATTCTCAAATCCCTATTCCATTGCGCACTCGACTTCCGTCCCATCAAATAAATTGACTATCAATCTTCCGCCCTCATAAACAGTCACTTTTTCAACCATCGAAAAATATAGGTCGACGTCAAATTCAGTAACCCTCTCCGCTCCCGAGATGGTCTCAAGCAATTGCTTTGACTTATATCGCACCAGAACATTTCCGCTCACCAACCGGTCGCGACATTTTTCCATGAAGTAATCCCTGTTCTCAATCATCGCATTAAACACATCAACAAAAGCCTGATACAAAACCTCATCGTCAATATGTCGGCTCTCGCATCCTTTTTCACCCTTCACCACATACTTGCCGTTGCACTGCCAGACTATTCTTCTAAGTTTTTCACTGGTAGAGTTCCAGACCTTCCTACCAAAAACTCGGCCGCAAGATCCGCAAATTACTCTACCCGCAAAAGGATTATCGGTTGTAGCATATTCAAGCTTCTGAATGCCATACTTCAATGCAAAGTTTCTTCTTCGCTCCATTTCTAACTGTACCGCTTCCCACATTTCTTTATCAATAATGGCCGGATGGCTGTCTTCCACATAGTACTGCGGCACTTCACCATTATTGTCTGCCCGTTTTTTGCTCAAGAAATCAACCGTATATGTCTTTTGCAATAGTGCATCACCTTTGTATTTCTCATTGGTAAGCATTTTCCGGATGCTACCTTCATACCATTTGGCTCTGCCATTCCAGTTTAAAGTACCGTCATTTTCCAATTCCCTTGCAATACGATTAGCACCTTTTCCATCAAGAAAATCTTCATATATGCGTTTTACAATTTTCGCCTGCTTTGGATTAATAACCAGATTGCCATTTTTGTCTTTGTCATATCCTAAGAACTTGGTGTGATTGATATGCAATTTCCCCTGTTCAAACCGCCGCCGAATGCCCCACGTACTATTTTCAGAAATTGACCTCGACTCGTCTTGCGCTAGTGAACTCAAAATCGATAAAAGCACTTCTCCCTTGCTATCAAGCGTTTTTATATTTTCCTTCTCGAAAAACACTTCAATTCCCAGGTCTTTGAGAAGCCGAACATAAGTTAAAGTATCCAAGGTATTTCTGGCAAATCGTGAAATAGATTTTGTTATAACCATATCAATTTTTCTAGCCTTGCAGTCTTCAATCATTCGATTAAACTGCTCACGTTTTTTTGTATTCGTACCACTAATCCCTTCATCCGCATAAATGCCAGCACATTCATACTCAGGATTACCTTCAATATATGCTGTGTAATATTTAACCTGGGCTTCGTAGCTTGATAACTGCTCGGCCTGATCGGTCGATACCCGGCAATACGCGGCTACTCGTTTTTTCTGTAACTTTAGGTTTTCTGCTAAATTTGTCCGGTTCGCTTTTGCTGGTATAACGGTAATATTTCTTGCCATTTTTAAAAACCTCCTCAACAAGAGTTTCTTTTTGTATATTCATCCTGCCAATCTCATCATCTTCAATTGTTGTACCTGAGCAGGAATTTTTTCCTTCTTGAATATATGTGCTGCATTGCCACATAACTTTTTTACAAGAATATTTGCTATTCCAAACCCGTCGACGCAAGGTAGCACCACACTTACTGCATAAGAGTTTCCCTGTCAGCGGATAGCGATTAGTATATTGGTCTTTATTGTCCAACGTATGCCCTTTAGCTTTTCCCCGCAAAATAATCTGCTGTTGTGCTTCTTCCCACATTTCTCTGCTTATAATTGGCGGGTGGTTATTTTCAATATAATAACTTTCAATCTCACCATGATTGATGCATTTTTTCTTAGTAAGATAATCCTTGCTATAAGTTTTCTGCAATTTGGCATCGCCTTTGTATTTTTCATTTTTAAGAATATTGATTATTGTGCTCGAATGCCACGCACCACCAGCCACAGTTCTAACTCCTTCGGCATTTAATTCCTTAGCAATCACAAAACTACCCTTGCCAGCAACATATTCTGCGAAAATTCGTTTGACGACTTGTGCTTGAATAGGATTAATCACCAATTCCCCCTGCTCAGTTTTGTCATATCCTAAAAATCGAGTAGTATTAATAGCGACTTTTCCTTCTTCAAACTTCCGTCGATAATGCCACTTTATGTTTTCACTAATATTTTTACTCTCTTCTTGGGCAAAAGAAGAGAGGATGGTAAGCATCAGCTCACCATCCCCTGTCATTGTTGAAATATTTTCTTTTTCAAAAACAACTTCTACGCCTAATTCTTTAAGTTCTCGGACTAGTTCTAATACAATCGTTGTATTTCTGGCAAAACGCGAAATGGATTTCGTTAAGATCCGGTCAAGTTTACCTTCTCTAGCCAACGCTAACATTTTTTGAAATTCCGGTCGCTCATCCTTAGTGCCAGTAATACCTTGATCAGCGAATATCCCAACGTACTCATAATCTGGATTAGCTTCAATCAAATTCTGATAGTATATGGTTTGATTCTCAAGTGATTCACTTTGTGATTCACTGCCAGAAGAAACCCGCGCATAGGCGCATACTCGCTTACTTTTTGGCGCTATAACACTTATAGGTTCAATGATTCTGACTCGCATATTGCTTGCTCCTTCCTATCAAAGTTCATTACTATATATCACTCTAAAGCCTTATAAAGTCAAGTTAATAGAGTGAAAATTAACTTCATAGAAAAAATTTGTAATCAGGGGTGATAATTTTGTTAAATCAAGATATTCTACAAGATCTTTTACAACCAAATCTAAAGCTAATTATTTGCGGAACAGCTGTTGCTGAGCATTCGGCCAAACTTACTTCATACTACGCAGGAGAAAATAACATGTTTTGGCGAATACTTTATGAAACAGGATTGACAGACCGCCTACTGCACACTTCTGAATACCTGGAGTTACTACGCTATGGAATTGGATTAACCGATGTCGCAAAAAAAGTGGCTGGCGTAGATGCTAAAATTTCTCAAAAAGACTATGACCTAGACACCTTTACTCAAAAAATGGCTCTTTTCCGCCCCAAAATAATCTGTTTCAATGGGAAAGCAGCAGCAGCCCTATTTTTCAGTTGGCACTATCAACGCAAATTAAAAACCGATAAAATCACTTATGGACTTCATCAAATGAAAAATGATAAATTCTCTATTTTTGTAGCTCCCTCCACTTCAGGAGCAGCTAAACGGTATTGGGATCCAGACTATTCCGGCTTGGTACACCAGACTCAAATTTAATACCGCAACACATACTTGACCTCCCAACCGGAGGTCTTTATTTTTGCCTTAGTTGAGTCATCAAGACCTAAATGTATTTCAGCTGCTAATGCCTTATTGGAAGCATAATTTCGCTGCACACCAACTGGTATATAGGTATCTCCATGATGAATTCCTATTCCAGTAGAAAATTCCCATGATTTATCTAGATTTATTTTTAATACGTCCACCTTATATTCCGTATCGTTTTTGACCACCGCCGTCCGGTCGCTCTTTTCTAATGTGGCTGGTGGCAAGGTCGTATCTTGCTTATTAATCCTCTCCACCACCTGCTTAGAAGCGACCTCCAGTGATGGTGCGTTTACGGTAAAATTAGTAGCAGGTGGCTCAGTTTTCAGTGCATCATAAGCCACCTGTAATTCCTTAGCATTCATCTGTGAGATATTAAGCGCTCTGCGTAAAACCTTCTCCTGTTCTAGTTCTTCTTTCTTCAACACTAGCGCATGCCGGCATTGATTCTCTGCCTGTTGAGTTCGTTGCCAAAACCAGTAAAGTATTGTAAATATTGTTAGGAAGGAAACAACAAGCAGCATCATCCACTTGTTTTTATTAAACATTTGGAATATTTTAACCACACCTTATCCCTCCTGTGCTAAAAAATAATCAGTCACCCCTCGTGCAATTGCCCTAGCATATCTATCTTGCCATTTAGCATCAACCAACAAAGCGGCTTCTTCATCATTTGAAATGAATGCCATCTCAACCAAACAAGCTGGAGCCTCTGTATAACTGAGCACATAAAATCGAGCTTCTTTATCAGGATCACCGTCAGAGTAATCTGCTCTGCCTGCACGATCTGGAAACTCTGTAGCAATTTCCCCATATACACAAGTTGCAAGTTTATCTCCGAGTGTATTCCCTGGCGAAGTCCAAACCTCATAGCCTTTTGCTTTCTGATTTGTCGCACTATTACAATGAAGCGAAATGAAAATATCGGCACCCCAGTCATTAGCCAAAGTTGTCCGATAGCTTAAATCATCCGTTTCCACTTGTTCGAAGTCAGTTCTGGTTAGTTTCACCTCATACCCTACCGCAAGCAAATATTTTTCTACTAGACGTGAAACGCTTAGTGAAATATCTGCTTCTTGTAAACCTGTTGTTTTGTTTACAGCACCTGGATCAATATTTCTTCCCGCATGGCCTGGATCTATTACTACTCTCATCTTTACTCCCCCTATTCAATATCAATCTGCTACGTTCTGTCATTCAATGACTTTTTTTCTTTACGAAGCTGTATTAGCTTGTCGCGAATAAATAGTGGAATATATTCGCTATATCCCATACGATCTAGATTTTCAATAATACTAAGTCCTTCGTTTCCCAAATATGCAAATATTACCATAGATCGGCAAGTGCTAATACCAAAAATACTAACATCAATCCAATGCGCCATAATAATGATAATTAACATGACAAACTTACGTTTGATCCCGTCAAATCCTTTTTTGCTATCAAGCGTTGCCGTCTTCCATGCCGCAATTAACCCCGTCAAATAATCTAGTGCTACAAAAATCAAAAGTGCCGTAACAAGCTTATCAACACCGCCAACTAGAAAAGAAAACGCTGCTCCTATGCCTGAAAATAGAGCCATAATGCGCAGTTCTATTTGCGTATAATCCATCTTATCCCTCTCCTCTTCAAATATTTGTCTTAGAAAAACAAATCACCTGAAACGAAGTTAGTCCTTTTCGTTCCAGGTGATTTGTTCAATTTCTTGAGCATTTTCTGCTACCTGCAATCTTTCCTGCAACCTCCAATGCTTTAACTTTACCGCTGTAATATGAGTTTCCAAGTCTCTACCCAACTGCATAAGCTGTTCTTTTGTATGAAAACAGACTGTTTTTTCCCCTTCCACTTCTTTTCTGGCACGAATCGGAGCCTGTCCAGCCGGGCAAATTCCTTTATATCGTTCCGTAGTTTTCCAGTCTTTTTCTTGCACTCGATTATAAAGGCTCTCCAAAATATGTTGATCTTCCACTTCACTATCATAAAAAAGCGTTTCACCAGTGGCTTTTGACCAGAACCCTTCTGTATAAGCACTTGCAGCCGCTTGCACTAATTCTTCTTTTTTCTTTGTTTTAAGGTTTTCAAGCGGTAGGGCTGGGACAAAAAAATCATCAACAACCTCCCAACCTTCTTCATCAAGCCCCGGTTCCCAGCTTCTAAGCTCTAAATTCTGAGGTTTGTACCATAACATCATCAATCGCCTCCACTAAACATCCATACCACCCAACAGAACCATCATTGTCTTTTGGTGAAAGTTGATTCCAAATGACACTGGCTTGCCCTGTATAAACACGAATATACTCATTACATATTTGATTAATATAGCAGCCATATGCATATCCATTTGAAGAGTTATACATGCTATCTACTACAGAATAGGCATTGTCCCACATATAACGTTTATAAAACAAAGTTACCTTGATTCGTTGTGAGCGAAACGGATTTTCCCAGTAATAATTATTACTCGTTGTTACCCACTGCCAGCCCATGAACTTGCTACGCGGTACACAAAAGGGATTATTTTTTACTCCCCAACATTGTGACGTATCAAACTTTGCTTTTTGTCCATCGCTTTGAAAACTACCCAAAGATATAGCATCGGTTGGTAGAATATCATCAGCTATATTCACATATACTCTACGTTTAAGGCAAGAAAAAATATTTTTTATTTCCGCCTCACTTGGTTTTCGATACAACATCAAAGCATGATGTAAATCGCCAATAAAAGGGTAACTGTTATTATTAGGGTATACCCCAAAACAAGCCGCTAAATTATCTACAGCATTTGCAGTAAAGTTTGGAATGAATTCTGGTTCTGTTCTATCTGAATATAAATACAGTCCACCATCTGCAAAAACAAAACCAACAACAGCCGGAGCATTATCGGGAATTTGTATTGTCGCTGCCACACCTCCTCCGGTTGTGCCTGTACCAGATGCATATGCTCCAATACACCGACTGCCGTTATAGCTCACATATAAGATATTCCCTTTTGAGCCATTATAGTTAGAAAAAAGCGTCCGATATGAGTCAAGCGCCCTAGCTTCCAGTAACGCAAAAAATCCAAAGCTTGCCGGAAATTTAAAATTTCCTATATCAAGTCGAGAAATCGCGCCTACTCCCGTAAAACGCCTTGCATAACCAAGTCCGACAGTACTTGTTATGATGGGACAGTTTTGTGCTGTTCCCGGATACAACGTTCCAACACTAGAAGTATCATTTGCTAAGTTTCCGCTACTTTCATCAAATCGCCATTCATGCCATTCTTCTGTTTCACTCGAAAGATCTGGAGTAGTTGCCATATAATCAATATACTCGCAAGGAATTCCAGTTTGTGTAGCAAATTTAGCCCATTCTTCTACCGACAGTACGTCTTTTCTAATTTGCAGGAAATTCATTATCGATTTATCTGCACGATAATTTCCGTCATAGTGGTTCAATACTCCAAGCTTACTTACAGTTGGCATGGCAGCATTTTGCAGTTTTCCTTTCCACCAGACTACCCCGTTGATATAGATAACCAATTGTTCGTTGTCATAAGCAAGTACAATTTGGTAGCGCATGCCAGGCCGTAAAAAATAGTTTAGGCTAAACTCAGACCCTGACCAACCACAATAGTATAAATACAACTCTCCCGTCGAGTTATATACCCTAAAGTAGAATCCGTTCAGCGAAGCAATCATAAAATTGGCAGTCGTTGTACTTTTATAATCCTTATAGATGAAATCAGCGAGAATGGCTAATTTTTTCGTTAGATTAAAATCATACACATTTCCTTGTGATAATAAATTCGCATTCACCGATATTTTTCTACCATACCCCAAACTTCCCGCTACCCGCTGCACTTCATCTACTTTTGTTCCTCCAGCAATCAAGTGGTTTGCATTTGCAGTTCTATCGGTAACCGAGCTTCCTGTATCATCAAACTCATAATGATGAACAACCATAGTATCTAAAACAGGCCATTTAAACTGGACTGTTTTTACGCTACTTTCTTTACCAATTTCTTTTTGGCAGTACACCATCCCGCTGCCAGGAATAGCCGCCAGAGGAATCGTGGATGCGGCAACATCGATATATTGCTCGGCGAGGTTTACCTTTCCTCCAGGATTTTTGAGTACCGGTGCGCCATTCATTAAATCAACTTGTATCTCCATACCGGAAACAATAAAATTCTTCTGTCCTAAGACCTTGCTAGAAAGTTCTTGATTTAAAAGTCCTGCTGCCAAAAGCTCCTTCGTGATTGCACCTTGCTGAATATGTGTAGTTCCAATAGACTGATCGTCCAATTGCTCTGAACCAATTACTTTTTCCGTTAGCTTATTTCTTGTAACGGCTTTGTCAGCCAACCCTTCGCTAGAAATTGGTTTTCCTACTCCACTCGCATGGTCATGTCCATTTAAGACACTGACCGCTTCCTCCGGACCCATTTCTAAATTTAGCACTGCCATCTTCAATACCCCCTTATAATGGCTTGTATCAGTTTCCCGGCAATCACATTGCCTTGTACATCAAGAAGTTCAATGTTAAATCCACCTGTATCCACATTCGAAATCCGCCAGGTAGCTTGTTCACTCTGCTCATTTTGTGTGAAAACCCCAATACTCGGTGGTTCTGTATAGTGAAGCCGAAAAGAAATTCTTGTTTTCTCCGCTGGTATATACACGTTGGTGATCCGCTCTTCGATATCTGGCACGTCAATCATTACATTGACACCCTTTACAGTTGTATTGCTCACTTGATCGAGAGAAATCGGCCGTACGCGAATTTGTACATATCTTCCATAAAATTGATTTTTACTGCTAGGCTGCCAAGCATCCCATACCTTTGCGTCTACGCTGGCTCGGTATTCAACCTCGATACGAATATTTTTCTTAGGCTCATACGATACACCAATGCGTGCAAAGGTCTGTAAGGCAAAAGAAGGTGAAACATACTGCACTTCTGAACGAAACATGCTAAAAAAGTGATTATAATCCTTAAGGCATTCTTTCGTCTTTACATGCCAGATGCCGGACTCGTCGACCCAGTAACACCCTTGATCCATAATATTTTCACCTAAATCCAATACCGGCAGTTCAATATACGCATCACTTCGAAGTAATGGCATTCCGTTAAAGGCATCAAAAAAACGCAAATAATCCTTTAACAGTTTTTGTGACTGTAAAGAATAGCCGCTATTGTTTGGATACATATTGGTGATTTGGCACGCTTCAACAGGCACATACCTCTCAAGTAAAATATTGCGATTAGGCAAATCAATGACATTAACAATGCACTGACTAGCCGTTGCAGCGTAAATTCCATTTGTATTAATGGCTTTTAGCCAATACGTCAGCGTTCCTTCCTCCGTCGCTGCAAAAGAGTAGGTAGAGCTAGTAAACACGCCAATCCTCTCACTTTGTTCCCAACTGCTTCCTTGCCGCAGCTCATAGGAAAAAAAGCTATTGTAATTTGCATCTACAAAACTTCTATCCAAGGTTACAAGAAGCTGTTCTTTATTTTGCACGATAGAAAAAGACATCTGCGGAATGCTCTCGCTTGCCCCGCGAATCGTATAGGAATACGGCTCCACTTCATCAAGTTCTTGTACACCTACACCAAAGACATTAAAGCTGGTAAATTTGATATATATTTTCTGTCCAATGTCTTCAACTCGAAACGGATAATGAAAAACATTACTATCCATACGCACAAACGAAGTGTTCTCTGCATGCTTTTGCAGCTGCGATCCATACAAGCCCCGGCGTAACCCTGATAAAGAATAAATGTTATCCTCTCCTAAAACAGCACCCGCATAAGCAATCCACTCACCATCAACATAGCAGAGCGTATGCTTTAAATCTGCATCTTGCTCTGTTCCGCTTAAAATTTTCCCCTGCGCATCATATAGGGAAATTACAAGTGGCCCTGCTTGTTTCTCTGCACCTATACTTCTTGCAAGCTTACCTACTCGAGCTGGTGCCGTAACCATGCCAATTTTACGATAGGTATTTGCATCATAGCTAACCCAGATATTAGCGCCACCCCAAACTGCGTTCTTTCCACAGACAGCTACGCAAAGTTCTAAACCACCGTCAATCAAAGCGGGTGGTGCTTCAAAAATAACTGGAGGTGCAATACTACCTGGAGCGGCATTATAATCTAAACCCACACGAGGTGTTTCTTGGCTGGTTTGATATTTGGCAGGGCTGTAAATTCCCGGCGGCCGTTCCTTAGCAACAACTTCTAACGCACCATCCTCATCTTCTTCAATAGAATCAATAATAACCGGTTTTTTATTTATCCCAATACTCTTTTCTGTCAAGGTAACAAAATCGCCAGGCTCTAAAAGACAATAGCTCCACCCTAGCCGAAATTTATACGTGGTACGCCCATACAAGCTATCCATTGCTAACAGGCTAGCGATATATTGCGCTCGCGCCTTTGTATGAATGTAATGAAGTTCTTTTTTCGGTGCAGAACGAAGCCCTCGCCGATTTATATCGACCTGCACTTTAAATTCTGCTAATTCTTCTTTATATTGATTGCTTCGATTAATAAATTCAACCGATACGTGATTATACGCATCCACCGAGTCTTCACGGGAAAACTGCAGAAGTTTTCCATCCTCTAAATCTAGAAAATCTTCTTCTGACAAATCATATAAAGGGACGATATCAGGTTCAAATACAACATTGTTGTGCTCAAGCCGCTCATCACAGCGCGGCACAAACTTTAACTTGCCTTGACTCCAAAACTGTATGGTATTGGTAGCCTCGCAAATATCTTTAATAATTTGGTAGGCTTCACGCTGCTCAGTCAATGGCAAAGAAATAAAAAGATTGGCAGCTTGGCAAAACGTTCTAAAGCGTTTTAAGCTTGCCGTATCAATATTGCCACTGCCAAATCCAATTCCCTGCAAGGGATGCGTAATAATGAATTGGCAGGCATCTGCTGGATTTACATCCAGCCCATCATTTGACAACCCCATTATGCTTTGCACTTCAAAATTCAGTTGCGGTAAACTCCCATTACTATCTAAATCCACCACTCCCGCTACATAAGCTAGTCCACTATATGGCAGAGCACGTTCCGGGTGTTTCGCCATGGTATAACTCCAAGGAGCTTGTCCGATTTCTCCCAAAAACAAAGAAAAGCCTGCGGCCGATATATTGCTTAGAAGTTCTTTATCTCTCCACACTCGGCCCACCTTATCGATTTTTCCTTCTGAAAGTCCAATCAAGACGGCTACCTGATAGGTATAGCTAATATTAACAACCGTTGAGCCTCCGCCGCCTTTTCCAGCATGTTGTCTACTTTCATGGGCTATGGCGGCAAAATCATACCAATCAATCACATTACCGGAAATGCGGGTGGTACCAAGAACCAGACTGACTGTAGCACCATAGGTTGCTTGGTTGATTTGAAAACTGCCAACTTTATTTTCCTCATTAACCGTTGTACTGCCACCGCCAAAAAGTCCACCCATACATTCACCCCTTTATCCTAGGTCTATATAAAGCGCGCATTCTACTTCGCCCGCGTTTATCACATAAACTGGTTTCATGAATACTTGATAAAATGACTCCAAGCTGAATAAAAGAATGCAAAATAATCGGCCACTCAATTACAATGCCCGCGTGACTAATACAACGCCCAAACTGAAAAAGTACAATATCTCCAACCTGCGCTTCTGATACAGGATCACAGTATTTTTGCACCCATGCCAGATATTTTTCTTCACTATTGTGCAGAGCCCAATCCGCCGGATAGTAACCAGGCTCGCATTCACCAATGGGTAAAATTCCGGCTTTTTCATATATCGCAATGAGAATCTGCCCACAGTCGACACCTACACCTTTCACTCTGCCTTGGTGATGATATGGTGTGCCGAGCCAGGTAAGAGCTTCACTTCTTACTCGTTCTTGCCACGCTATCATATAATAGCCTCTGGCAGAGGAATATATGGTGTAGCCCTATTATGACTGAAGTTATGAAACTTATTTTTACAAGTAGTTGGCTGCTTGTCACATCCCGGAAAAACCCGAATTGCATCTCCTACCGCTGGTAGTGTAGATAAAGGTAGCAAAGTGGTAACCTTGCCTTTTGTTTCAGAATATTTGATTGGCAGCGTAACACCAGACAAATTGCCATTTAGAAATTCAATGCCGCCTTGGTCGTAAAATCCAGTGTCATATCCTATATCAATATAAAATGCCTGAGCACTTTCCACTGCGGTAATTTTTCCTTCTTTGATTACAGTCTCTAAACGCAAACCGCAACCTGCGTCAAAGAGAGAATATGGACAGCTTGGATAATAGTTTCGCGTTGGATATAAGACATTTAACCGTTGAACACTGCTTTTCACTTTCCAAGTCATGCTTAGTCCACCGCCTTCTTCAACATCAATTTCACCAGAAAACATTTCGACAATATCGATTACTACTCCAGGCATATCCATGAAACATCGGTATAGCACCAATTTTGCACAATCCAGTCCACCGTTATGTGCCACATGCAGTAGTGGTATATTGCCAATACAATCGCTTTCTTCTACATACACAGTCACATTCAGAGTATCGACGGTCACACCAGCTGCCAGCTTGATACGATTGCGTTTAAACCCTGGACCTTTTGAGCTAAAGATACGACCATCGTTTGCCGATAGACGAATGTCTTGATCATAATCAGCATAACGAAATACCAATCCATTTTCCAAACGCAACTCATATAAGTCACACATATAAAAAACGTCTCGTTGATGTAAATAATCCAGAAGTTCTTGTGAAGCACTCTTCATCTGACTGTCACCAACTTGATCTGATTTAACTTGTAATATCCATACCAAAAATTATTCCACTCTAAGGCATCGTCTTCAAATGCAACACGCCAATAATATTGAAAACTAGCGGTTACTCGCGCCCCTTTCGCTGGCGGCGCGGCCATATTGATACCACCATCCTGCAAAAGCTCATGCATAACAGCCTTGCCATTACAAAATACCTGTAAACTGCCTAAAACAACATCTCGAATGGGTTCAACATAGATATCATCAAAGTTTCTTAATAGCTGAAACTCTGTTTTTTCGCCATCGCCCGAACCAAGATATACATTGGTTTGCTGATAATCTTCAGGATCAAGCCATAAGAAAGGCTGCAGTCCTCCTCGAACCACAGCGCAAAATCCTGCAACTCGTTCTATTTCTTTCTCGCTTAACGCTTTATAGCTACATTGAATGCGCCACTCAGGGTAGCTCCATGTTGTCATTGCCTTTCTCTTACCACTGCCTGTTTTTTGCACCTTAGTATTCCAGCGCTGTGTTTTCTTACTGTTCCACTCCATACTTGGAAGGATGGGAAAAACCGGAAAGCTCATATTATCCTCCTACCTCGGCGGCAACGTTAAAGGCTCGCGCCTGCCTTTTAACCGCTTTTACCAAGCGATGTCCATTGGCATCCAACCAGCGATCTACGCTTGGACCATCCCAAGCTTGTACTGTAATGTGATAACTGTCTCCTTGCACCTGCTCTTCGGAGTTATTACTCAGCCCTAACCGCTCAAATAACTTTCGATCTAACGGCAATACTGCTTCTTGACGATGCCCTTCACCAATTTGTGCAAGCGTAGGTCCTGTAGTAATACCACCTGATGCAAGAGCCGGAATGCCTGCTAATCCCATCGCAACTCCGGCAGTAGCCGACATACCAGCCATAGCTGGCCCTGCATTCGCACCGAGTGTTGCTAAGGATACCATTGCCGCTGCTGGAGCCCATGCAGCAGCTACTCCAGCTCCTATAGCTGCAGCACTAGCCAATTCTCCTGCCTGCATTGATTTTCCGAAAGTAGCCATCATAATTCTACTGGCAATCCATTTTGCGGCCATTTGAGCAATCATTTGCAAAACGCTCTTGCCTAAATCTTGAAACGCTTGACTAATAGTTTTATTGCCTGATAAAACATCACTAAAAAAAGTTGTCATTCCACTATATAATCCTTTAATACCTTCTGCCATATAGGACATTGCTGTCCGATGCGATTCAGTCCACAAGGCATAGTAGACATCAATCATCTCTTGCCGTGCCGCCAAATCTTGAGAAAATAGCGCCGATTCCGATGACAATAGCGCCGCATAGCGCGTTAAATCACCTTCTTTACGTGCGGCATCAAGATCATCTTGCAATGCCTGTCCTGTTCGAATGTACGCTGCAACTTTTTCAGCAGCTTGTCTTTCAATTTCAAATCGGCGATTAGCAATTTCTTGTGCAAATGAAATCTTCCCTTCTTCGGTTTCTACAAAGAGGATGCTATTTTCTTTCATAGCCTGCCGCATTACATCTTTTTCTTTTTTCGTTAACGTTTCCCATTTGATAGCAAGATCGATAAAGTTGCGCTCCATATCTTGCATTTGTTCGCGGGCGTCTTTCGCAATATCAAAGTTATGAGCTTTACTTCCCTGAAAAGTAAAGTTAACCTTTTGATCACTAAATTTCTGCGCCAAATCGGCCATACTGCGTTGCAGATCAAGCACTGTTTTCTTTTCTTCCAGTAGCAACTTTCGTCGTTTTTCACTATATGTTTCCGCTAAACGTTGTTTATCTCTCTCATAATTTTCATTGGCATCCTTAGTTTCAGAAAGTGCTGTCTCTTGTTCAGAAAGCCAAATATCTAGTTGCTCCAGTTGTGTTTTTGTAGTTTGAACCCAGTCATTTGCAATTGCATCGGATACTTGCTGCGCTTTAGTTACCAGCTTATCTAAGGCATTCTCCCCTACACTACCGGCGCCCTGCATGGCTGCGCCCATATCTTGAGCCTTTCCATGAAGTCCTGTAAACTCACGATTGATACCGCTGACCGATTCGACAATCGCTCCAGCCCCATCTTTTAGGCTATTGCCCACCGCGCTTAAAGCAGCCGCAGTACTAGTTGCCGCCTGCTCGGCCTGGACTTGTGCGTTTTGAGCTTCTTGTCCTGCTGCAGCAATGTTATCGGCTAAGCAGTTCATCCAACCTGCAATAGTATTTTGCAAACCTCCACCAAATAAAGAAAGTAATGGCTGTACTGCTTCTAATACATACTTTACACCTGAAAAAACAGCCACTTTAATTTCAGCCCATTTTTGTTGTGTCCAAGCTAGTGCTGTAGTCCATGCATTGGAAAATAAATCACCTAGGGGTTTCCAAGCTTGCCAAATGACCCATGCTACAGCCGCCAGTGCTGCACCTTTTACGATAAAAGGCAATAAGGGTATTAGTGCAGCCCATGCCGAAGTCGCAAATACAACCATAGCAGGAACTGCTGCACCCAGTAGCGCACCTGCCAATACAAATGCAGCTAAGGATACTTCCTTGGGAATCATATTCTTTAACGCTTGGTTAATGCCGTTATTTTTTACATAATCAGCGAAAGAGGTCAGGTAATTTGCAACTGTTTGCAACCGTGCTTTCAAGTCCAGAGCGGCGATGATCTGGTCCCCCATTTGCTTGGCTACTGCACTGGCATTGTCTTTAATGGTTGATAAAATGCCTGGTATTTCTTGACTAAGACTTTCCATACCACCTTTGAAATCCTTTTGCATACCTTTAACAATCGCTTCAATTCCTTTTTGCGCGGACACTGAACCAGAGGATACCTTCTCCATGGCTTCCGCTGTTGATACCCCCATTGAATCAGCTAAGTATTTCCATGCGTTTACACCGCGTTCAGCAAATTGCATCATTTCTTCGGCAGATACTTTTCCTTTCGCTTGCATTTGTCCAAGGGCTGTGACCATTCCATTGATTCCGTCTTGTCCACTTCCCAATAAAGATGCCGTATCTCCGACTGCTGCCATAATTGGAATGATATCTTGTACATCAAATTTAAAAGCAATTAGTTTTTTAGAAGCCTCCATCAATCCAGTTAATTCAAATGGAGTTTCTGCTGCAAACTTGGCAAGATTAGCTAAAAACTGCTCAGCATTTTGTGCATCTCCTAACAACACACCAAAGGCTTTTTGATTAGCCTTAAAATCCGAAGCCATTTTAACACTGGCAATTCCCAATACACCCAAGCCTGCCGCCAGTGCGGCAATACTGCCCAAAGCACCTTCAGAAGCCCCTAGCGCTTCTTCGCCTAGACCTTTTTTCAGTGCCCTCTGTGTCTGATTGATTTTTTTCAAAAACTCTGAGTTATCTGCGCCAATGACGACAGTCATAGATGGGTTGCCAGCCATTTATTCACCCCATTTCTTTTTGAGCATTAATAATTCGTCTCTCAACTCTTGTCCCGATTTTTCTCGCTCTTCTTTTTCTTGCGTCTTTTTTAGTGGATCGTACCCGAGTAATGTTTCTAGGGTAATCGGTTTTTTTAAATTTCGCGCGCAAGCGTTAATGATTGGCACAGCCAAATACACTCTGGCTAGTCGTTCTTGCTCTTGCCGCCACTGATAACCTTTTACCATTTTCAGAAATTCTGTAACAGTCAAGTTACCAAACTCCCAAGGCGTCAAGCCTAGCGCCCCGTAAGCAATTGGCTCCATCAACTCAATCCATTGCGCCACTGTAGTTATTACTTTTTTTCACTATCTTCACCAGATTGTAATTCTTCTGAATCACCTAAATTTCCTAAAATCCCCGAGCGTCTAACGGCTTCACCAATGGTTTCACTTAGTGCTTCGAGTGTACCACCTGCATCTAAAAACTCCTGCATCAAAAGTCCCGCACGTTGCAAAGTAAGTCCTTTTTCCACATGCTTTAACCCGCCCCACAGTAACGTGCGCATAACAGAAAAGCCAGCTGATGCCGGATTACCTAAGATAAAGAGTAAAGAACGGCCACCGAGCAATTCTTCCATCTCGGCGGCCGCATTAATATCATATTTTAGACGACGCTCTTTGCCGCCTAAGGTAATAAACACTGAAGTTGTCATTTGCATATTCCCCTTTCCTCTTATGCCATTGTTTTAATCGGCGCGCCAATTCCTGACAATGTCAATTTGTAGGTTGCCACATCATCATGAGGTGTTTCTTCCGAAAGGTCTGTAATAGTGGCTTTCCCTTCCCATTTCGAACCATCCTTTCGCGCATAGCGAACTTGCACTGGATTGCGATTCATATAGCAATCATCCAATTTATCAAATGCTGCATCATCTTCTAAGACCAGGGCATCCGCTTCAATCCCCCAAGAACGAAGGCCAGGAATGGTATCTTTCCAGCCCTTTGAGGTTTTAGAACTAGCATCGATTTCATCAGCTTGTCGTTTAAACGTAGCTCCTCTTTGTCCCCCTAAAACCGACCATACCGGTTCAAACTCTGTTCCCGTGTTAATATATAGCAAAAAATCCACGCCATCTACTGGAATCGACATCGAATCACCTCTTGTAAATTTTTAATTGTAGCTTAATGCTACCTTCTCTATATTCTTCTAAACGCTCCACCTTACATTCATTAAGCTCCTGCCTTATCACTACCCACGTTTCACCCAAATCAAAAGTTTCCGTTTCCAAAAGTTTAACGATAAGGTCAGCCATATGATTGATTTCTTTATCGCCCTTATAATCTGAATAAAGTAAAATACCTGCCGTAACAATAAGGCCTACGGTAGTTTTTGTGTTACAAGGTTGCGCGTTCGTTTCTGCTAAAACGATATATGGCATTTTTCGATTTTCCGGTACACTATCAAAGACTGGATACTCCTCACAGTGACGCAAACGTTCAAAAAGCGCTCTGTTTAATGTTAAAAGTTTCATTTAGCGGCGCACCGCCTGTTCTACTTTACTCAAAATATCTCGTTGCACACCCGGCACAATTTGCTCACGCGCTTTTTGCATGAATCGCTTGGATTTTACACCTTTTTTTGTACCATATTCTTGTAGATGAGCGATATTAGACCTCGGACGAACAATATGAGTAATCCCGTATTTTCCTTTGCGATTTTTTATGCTTTTACGTAATTTACCGGTCTTTTTTGGTGCCAGTTCTTTCGCTCTTATCTGAACTTTTTTTGCCCCTTCCTTTGATGTTTCGTCAATAACCTGACTAACACCGTGCGCCATTAAATCAAAATGTGATAAAGTACGCTGCATACCTTCTACTCGCAGTGTTAATTTACTCATGCATAAAAACCTCCTCTACCGTTAGTTTGAGATATGCCTTTTTCTGTTCCACATTAACGGCCGGAGCCGTTTGGTAAAAATAGCGATTTTGATAGAAAATGCGGTCTTTTAAAAGAACATCTTTGCGATAAGGCAAAACAACCTCATAGGTTGCCTGAAATTGCATTTGTTCTGCTTGCTCGTTTTTACTACTGCGCACAGGTAAAAACTGCACCCAAGCCTTACCGTATGGTTGATATTCCTCAGCATAACCCCCACTATCATCTGGCACTTTTAATAAACGTTCTAAAACCACCCTGCAGTTTCTAACACCTGGATTCATTGCAAACACCTACCATTTTAACTGACGATATGGACCAAGGAGCGCATACACGACTATCGGAATATTTTCTCCAGTCCTCTCCTCGTAAAAATGACTAATCAAAATTAATAAAGACTGTTTAATCGGGCTTGGCAGTTCTTCCGGTAACGCTTCATTTAAATAATTTTCACAATGCTCTTTAGCTGTTATTAAAAGCATAGCGAGAAGGGTATCCTCCTCCTCGCCATCAATACGTAAATAGTTTTTGATTTCTTCTAGTGTCGGCTCATTCGCCATAATTTTTCTCCATTAAGCCTGCACTTTGTAATTTATCCAATAGTGAATTAAAATCACTTTTTAGTTCAGCTATAGTAGTGGCCGAACTATGCGCTTGCCATATCGCATGGCTTACCGGAATGCCAGCTAGAGAAAGCTGCCCTTCTTGATCAATTTCAAGTTTCCCTTTCACTACCCATTTATCTCCGCCTTGCTCAGCATAATTTTTCGTTGTCATAACTCCACACCTCGCTATGCTTTCATTTGCAAGATTTTAATGGCTTCATTTAAGATTAGTTTTCCATCCACACGCTGCGTTGCCTTGAAACCCACTTGACCAGTTGCAGCATAGAGTTCATTGAGACGTTGGAAGGATCGGCCTTGGCGATCCGCCACCCAATAGTAACTAAAATCACCAAATGCAATGGTTTTAGCTGCAGAAGCAATCACAGGGACATACGCCGAAGTTTTAAGTGGACGATTCAATATAGTATCCGGCTGTCCTGCTGTCACAGATGGCTGCCAGAGGTATTGCCCGTTGCCATCCTTCAATTTGCGGATAGCCTTAACCGTTGCATCATTGGTCACAAACACAGCATTTTTACGATACGGCGATTTGAGTGAATAGAAAAGGTCCATAATTTCATCAAAGGAAATGCCTGATACACTCGTAGTGGTAACACCAACTCCTGCACCCCCAGCAGCATTGAAAATCCCTGTTGGCTTGCCGTTTCCATCGCCGATGAAAAAGGCTTCTTCTTCTTTGGATCCAATACGACGGGCAAATTCCTTGGCAATATATTGCTCTAAATTAAACACACTATCATTTAGCAGTTCTTCCGAGACCTTGATCATTGTGGCCAGCTTATAGGCTCCAATAGAAACTTGTCCAAACGTGTCATCAGACTCAGGAATTACCCCTTCTTCATCAACCCACGAAGCAGTTCCTTTCGCAGCCACGACAGGAATTTTTTTATCGCCTGAGGAAGTGGTGACTACTTTGGCTAACTGCCGAAACATATTCTCCTCGACCAGCGCTTCTATTAAGGTTTGCTCAAATTCATCGGGCACCAAATACCCGCCTTCGCTATCGGTACCGACTTGCAAAGCATTTTGCACTTCAAAGCTATTTTTATTCTTCATAGCTTTCCAGAACGCAGATTTATATTCATTAGATGCTCGGCCAATTTTTTCTGTTTCTTGGTATTGTTCAGGACGATGGGTAATAGCAGCGCTCGTTGGTTTAGCTAGCTCTAAATCCAAAACAGCTTGGCGCTCTAGGCGATCAATTTCTTTGCCTAGGTTGACGACATCGGTTTCCATTTTTTCATAGGTAGTTGTATCTTCTGCCGATAAAAGACCATTTTCACTTCTCCTAGAATCTAAAAAAGCTTTGGTACTATCCCAAAGCTTGGCGCGTTTTTCACGTAGTTCTAAAATTTTATTCATGCATATTCCCCCTGTTTACGTTATTTTAAAAGTTCTAATCGTTTCATTAGTTCTTGATGTGAAGTACCTACAATCGTTGCTTCTACCTTCACAGTTTCCTTGGGAAGCTTGCGCAGAAAAGAGTTTGTGACAGTAACTCGATCAAAAATAAAACCCTCTGCTACATCTGACGTTTCTTCAGGTGCATAGAGGATTTTATCTGCAAAACCAAGTTCTACTGCTTTTTTCGCACTGAACCAAGTTTCTGCATCCATCATGTTTGAAATTTTACTTCGTGATAACCCAGTCCGCTCTTCATATGCATTAACTATACTCTCTTTAACTTCCGTTAGCATCTTAATCCCACTGGCAAGATCGCCTGCTTCTCCAAAGATAACGGTGGCCGGATTATGAATCATCATCATGGCAACTGGCGACATCACAATTTCATCGCCTGCCATAGCAATAACCGATGCTGCACTCGCAGCAATACCATCAATTTTAACGGTTACTTTTCCTTCATACTCTTTAAGCATGGTATAGATTTGACTGGCAGCAAACACATCGCCACCTGGGGAATTGAGCCAAACTGCGATATCGTCTGTCGATGTAGTAAGCTCTGCTTTAAATTTCTTTGGCGTAATGTCATCATCAAACCAGCTGTCCTGCGCAATATATCCATCAAAATGTAAAGTACGACCTGCTTCATTTTTTACCCAGTTCCAAAACTTTCTCATGTGTTTCCCTCCATCTTTGTGGTCTTATTATTAGCAAAGGCTCCTGCATCTGCTAGCTTAGTCATATTTCCATTAATAAGATACAAGTCACCGCCTAAATCTTCTGGTATCCGGTTTAAATTTTCTAATTCCCTAATGTCATTGGCCGATAGCCAGCCATTTTGTCTACCAACAGCATAGCCATTCATCCTACTCTGATAATCTCCGCGCAAAAGTCCATCAACATTAAATTTTACAAAATACTGTCGTTTCTCCTTTTCAGTAAACAAAGCTCGTTGTATTGCTTGCTCCCAACGCACCACCCACGGGTCCAACGTGTACATAACAAATTCCAACGACTGCTGTTCAATGTTTGAAAAACTGGATTTTTCAAGATCACCAATCATATGTGGTGGTATACGGAAAATGCGGGCAATTTCATTAATCTGAAACTTGCGCGTTTCTAAAAACTGCGCTTGCTCCGGCGGTATGCCGATGCTTTGAAACTTCATACCTTCCTCTAATACCGCGACCCTATGTGCATTGCTACTTCCTTGATACACAGCATTCCAGCTTTCCCTAATTCTTGCTGGATCTTTGACTACACCAGGATGCTCTAGCACTCCGCCAGGATTGGCTCCGTTAGCAAAAAACTTGGCACCATATTCTTCAGTGGCAATAGCCATACCTACTGCATTTTTTGCCATGGCAATGGGCGAATAACCAATTAGACCATCAAAACCAAGCCCTGGAATGTGAAGAACTTCATAACTGCGTAAAAAATATGTCTGCCCCTCTTTTTCATATTGGTAGACAAGTTCACCATGCTGATTCCGGTTGACAATGACCTTGTTAGGTAGAAGTGGATACAAGCCAAGAACTCGCCCGCGACCGTCACGGATGATTTGCGCATACGCATTTCCCCACAATAAAAGATGACTCATAAGTGTTTCGCGAAACACGAATGAAGTCATCTCTGGATTTGGCTCACTATGGAGCAAATAATATATGGGATGTTCAATGGCTTTTTCTTTGCCATTTAGGGTATATCTATACGTATGAAATGGCAAAGAAGCAATGGTTTCTGCTAATATCCGAACGCAGGCATAGACCGCTGTGGTCTGCAGTGCTGTCTTTTCATTCACCGCCTTACCACTAGAACTTGTACCAAAGAAAAAGCTGGGTGGACTAAACCACGAACTGTTTTTAGGACTGGCTCTGGTTTTAAAAAGTCTTGATAGGAATGAAAAATTCATCGATGACCTCCTGAAAAAAATAATTTGACATTAAAGGTGCGATATGTTACCTTATTATTAAAGCTTGCATATCGCACCTTATAGTAATTAAAAGAGAGGGATAAACATATGAAACCATCATTTGATTCTTTTGTAACCTCGTTTCCAACCAACAAAGTTATACAACACAGTTCGTCTGCGAAACACATTTATGACGAAATTATATGGGATGATGACGTTCGCATTAAATTTGTTGAAGCTTCCGAAAATGGTCGTCCTGCATTGTCTGCTTGCGCCAAGCAAGTCGAAGATTATTGTTTGAACGATCCTACTTGCGATCTAGACTTATCTAATGATACGGTTAAGCAAACCATAGGTCGCATGGTAAAAACAGCTATGCTCCCCTTTGGCTATACAACCAAAAACAAAAGCCGCCTTTCTTTGGAATTAAACCTACAGTTCTTCGTGACCGCAATGAATTACGAGTATACAGGAGGAGAAACTCAGAAAGTAGTTAAACAAATTGTAGATTGCTAATTATAATACCAAAATCCCCCGTTGATCGTATACGCTACCACTATAACCGCCATTCCGAATAGCTCGATCCAACGCCATTATAAGTGCAACAGCACCGTCAATACGATCGGTGCTTTTTTCTTTGTCCGGTTTAATATTGCCAGCCGGATCGGTCTTCACATAAATGTTATCCATCATCCACCGTAGCACTGGATTGCCACCATGTGACACTTTCTTTTCTAATACTAGTTTCATTAGTTCCTTAGAAGCTGGCGACATATCCTTATAACCTTGTCCAAAAGGTACCACCGTAAACCCCATACCTTCAAGATTCTGCACCATTTGGACGGCGCCCCATCTATCAAAAGCAATTTCTTTGATGTTGTACGCAGTATTGAGTTCCTCAATAAACGCTTCGATAAATCCATAATGTACTACATTCCCTTCTGTGGTTTTGATATATCCCTGTTGCTCCCAGATATCATATGGCACATGATCACGCCTCACTCTTGTTGCAAGGTTATCTGCCGGAATCCAAAAGTATGGTAACACAATAAATTTTTCTTCCTCATCTCGTGGTGGAAACACTAAAACAAACGCAGTAATATCTGTAGTGCTAGATAAATCCAAGCCCCCATAACACTCTCTGCCACGCAACATATCGAGTTCTGTCGGAAACGCACATTCATCCCAACGATCCATCTGCATCCAGCGTATTGATTGTTTGACCCACTGGTTCAGCCGCAATTGACGAAATAAATTTTCTTCTGCCAAATTCTCTTTGGCGCTCTGAAAAGCAGCTCTAACTTTTTCTATATCAATGGTATGTCCAAGGGATGGATTGGCCTTATACCAGTTTTCTTCCTTGGACCAGTCATCGTTATCTTCCATGCCATAAATAGCCGAATAAAAGGTTTTGTCAATTTTTTTACCTTCTAAAACATCTTTTGCTTTTTGATGTACTTCATAACAAATTGAATTACGGTCATTGCCAGCAGTAGTAATAAGAAAAAATAGTGGCTGTGTTCTCGCATCACCGGAGCCTTTGGTCATAACATCATAGAGATTGCGGTTTGGCTGTGCGTGTAGTTCATCAAATACCACCGCATGCACATTCAGTCCATGCTTAGTATAAGCTTCTGCGGATAGAACTTGATAAAAACTGTTGGTTGGCTGATACACAAGTCGTTTTACTGACATAATCGGTTTAATCCTTTTTTTAAGTGCCGGACATTGATCAACCATATCCACTGCTACATCAAATACAATGGATGCCTGTTGGCGATCAGAAGCACAGCCATACACTTCTGCACCCCACTCACTATCACCGCATGTCATATATAGGGCAACTGCCGCCGCCAATTCACTTTTACCGTTTTTCTTTGGAATTTCAATATAAGCCGTGTTATATTGCCGATAACCACTTTCTTTCACGGTTCCAAAAATATCGCAGATTATTTTATCCTGCCAGGGTAAAAGCTCAAAAGGAACTCCTCGCCACTGTCCCTTGGTGTGTTTTAAGCAATTAATAAACTGAACAGTACGCTGCGCCTTATTTTCATCATACATGGCTTTTTCCTCCATGCAGCAAAATAAGCTCCATTGGGTCTGCTTCCTGCGGACTACTTTCGGTAGCAATCCGGCTCCGTGCCGACGGAGTCAGCCCAAACTGCTCACAGAACTTGAGCATAATTTTTAAATTTGTTTGTGCAATCGATACCTGTGGCACCTGCTGCAAATATCCGTTTGGCGTACGAATCATGGTACCATGCTGACTAATAAACTCTTCGGCTTCCTTCCACCTAGCATAGGCTTGGCAATACCCAGCAAACGCTGCCATATCCATTTCAGTTAATAGACCTAACTGCTCTAGTGTTTTCCCCATACGTTTCCATTCTTTTTTTGCTTCCTCTTCTAGCCAAGCCGGACAGCGAGGGGCTTTTTTATCTGGCTTGGGTTCATTTTTATTGAGCGGTCTGCCGCCTGGATTGCCTTCTAGCACTTTCATCGCGGTTGGTTTTGGCTTTCTTCCTCGTTGCGCCATATTCCCCACCTCCTTCTCTTGGCTTGCAAAGAAAAAAGACCTCCGAAGAAGTCTTTGCTCTAAAATGATTCTATTTACTTATTTTCAATTTTACGGCATAAATCCTCACCATAAAGTACACTCAAACTCTCTCCACTATCCCAAGCAACCATAATACTTCCCATATCATCAACACCAACCACCGTGCCTCTAGTACCGATGGGCGGCGCTTGTTCATCCTCCATACGGATAAGCTCCACTCTGGTGCCGGCGGGGTATTGTTTGCGTAGGCGCTCGACTATTTCTCGCTTAATAAACATCGCCTTCCGCCTCCGCAATGGTGTCCTCAAGGGCCTTTTCCAGAATGTTTATATCCAAATGGAACTCGGAGTAGGCGTCCTCGACCACCTTGTAGTATCGGTAGCTGGGTTCGCCAAGAGGTCTGCGTTCATCCATGATGTAGGCCATAGCCTTTTCCCGCTTGCCGTTTACGGAAACGGTCAGGTCTTTCTTATAGTAAAATGTTGGAAAGCCCTCATAGCGGTCAAGGTTCATTTCATCTGTTTCGCCGATTTCCCAGACGATGACCGGAACCTTGTAGCCGTCCGCCTTTTCAATAGTGGCGTAAGCCCCTGTCTGCGAACCCCTAAAGAGCAGCCGGTAGCCTTCCACTTCCGATGTGCATATGAGTTTCGCCGTTGGACAGCGGAAAGACATCTGGCGTATATCCATGTTGCTGCCGTATGCGATGTAGAGTTTTGTTTTCATGCTTCAATCCATCCTTTCCGAAAGTCGTTTTCCCTTTCACCGCCTAAAGGGCGGTCGCGCCGCCCTTGGTGTGCCTGTGGCTAATTCCTTCAAGCAACCTGTCTCCAAGCCGAGTTGCCTTCAAGGTGCTTGAGGAAGTGCAGTCTGCAAGTCTTGAACTCGCTCCCGATAAGTCCCAAACGGAGCATCCAGCATCTGAAGGCGTACTTTTCGTTATCGGTGACCGTTCTTCTTGCGGAAGCCTTCTTCTGTGTCAAGGCTTGGTGGCAAACTGCCAGGCAGAACTGTATGTAGGCTCTAATCTCTCCTGCGTGGGTGGTGGAGTTGAAAAGTCTGAACTCGACCGTGCCTTTGGTAAAGGTGGCATGGAGGTTCAAGCCGTGATAGCGGGTGTTGTTGTAATGGCGGTCTCTGCCAAAAGGGTCTTCTGCGTACCAGATGTCCGCAAGCTGCGCCATTGTCTGGGGCTTCCTGCGGTTGATGGTTTCAAGCAGTTCCTCGTTGGTCTTTTTGCAGTAACGAAGGCGTCTTGGGTCTATCTGAAGGGCTTTGTAAAGAATGTCCTCCTTGCTTGCGATGATGTTGACGATATTGCGGAGGGTCTGCGGTGTGAATCTCTCTGCCCCGACATGAACGTGTATTCCGCAGGAGGCGTTCACAATCGCGCCCTTGTGCCGAAGCTGCCTGACCAGTTCCTGCAAATCCGCAATGTCATCGTAAGTCAAGATGGGGCTGACCACCTCGGTCTTGTATTCATCTCCTGCGGAGGTTATTGAACCGCCGACCTTCTTCTCGGCAACAATGCTTGAGTCGTACATGGCTTTCCATGCTCTGCCCTTGCAGTCTTTGGCTTCGTAGGTGCGGTAGGTGCCGCCAACATAATTGGTTTCGCCTGTTTGGAAGTAGGCTGCTATAACCTTGGCCGCTTGCTCTCTCGTGATGCCTGTCATTTCGATTTCAATCCCGAATTTCTGCGTTTTCATCTGTTTTCACCCTTTCAAAATGTGTGTTTCTTTCCTTTTGGTAGTACTATATATCACTCTAAAAGCACATAATATCCAGTACTATTTTTGAATAAACACAACTATTTTTCAGGCTGAAAACTGTATGCAGTTTGCTTCTCTTATTCTTCTATTGCTGTATATCTCGAGTAATTGTAACCTTCACTGTTTACCAAAACCCTCTCTCCTGTCAGCAGGTTAAGCACCCTGATGCACCTGATTTCGCCGTTTTTATTTGAACCGCCATCGTCTTTATCAATCCAAGGCTGGTCCTCAAGCAGGTCTTTTGTGAATTCTTTAAAATCGATGTCACTAAGTGCGACCTCTTTAGTAACCTTATAAGCCGAACCAACAAATCCTTCTTTTTTAGCATTTCTGGTTGCATCCCTTAGTTCTTCGATATCGACCATTTTTCTTCCGAAAAGTGCTTTCATTATTAAAGCCTCCTATTCCTTCATGCGCGCTTTTTCCGCAAGCAGACGAGCTTTATGCTTCTCCTCATCAGCGGGAGTTCTGAAGGCTGTGTGGCCCTTGAGGCCCGCAAGAAGAGCTTTTCTTGAAACCTTGCCGCCCTCGCCCGAAAGCCCCAAACGCAAAAGCCAACTGCGAAGGTAGTATTTTTCGTTTTCAGGTTTCTGCTCCTTGGTGCTTACCCGCTTTGCTTCCCTTGCCTGTGCCACCATGAAGGCCGCCAGTTCCGCATAGGCTCTGTTCTTGGCGGGTTTTTCTGAAAAAGGAAATGTGAAGGTAACCGTCTCTTCGTCAAAAGCCATGCCCTGGATTGTTGCTTCACCGCTGTCCGCCCCACAGAGAGCGAGTAACGCTTCTTTAGTTTCAGGCGGGTTCGTTTCAAGCGCTTTAATCAAGTCCTCGCTGACAGAAAAACTGTTGCGCCCCACCACCCGGTTCAAAAGGTATTGCTTGCTGTGAAGCATAAAGACCAGGTTGCGAAGGGCGTTCATATCCATTCCGTCGGCGGGAATGCTGATATTCAATTCTTCAACTTCAGACTCAAGATAGCCAAGTTCTATTAAATGCTCTTTCAACTTCTTATAACCATCATCGATTTCACAGGTTATCCCACCGTCGCGGTCAATGATGAATTCGCCGACTCGATATGCATAGCTTGGCAGGCCGAGGTAGCTTTGCTCCTCGCCCGTGAACTCGCTGATTGCCTTGACCAGTTCTTTTCGGTTATCCGTATTTGTCTTGATAATCATGTGCTGAGCCTCCTTTATTTTTGGTACTACATACATCACTCTGAAAGGCACATAAGTCAAGACAATCCAGGCCTCATCTTTCTATATTTTCTGTTGTGTCCGCGGCCGGGCGTGGAACCTTATCATAAGGGATTTGAGATCCATCACGCAGTAAAAAAACACTTTCACTGTTTCCGGTCTGTTCCACAAAGCGCTTCACAATAACATCAGCAAACTTCTCATCCAACTCAATGCCGTAGCAGATACGCCCCGTCTGCTCACAGGCGATCATCGTGGAGCCGCTGCCAAGGAAGGGGTCAAGCACGATACAATTGCTCATGCAGGAGTTTTGAATGGGATAAGCCATCAAAGCCACGGGCTTCATCGTTGGATGCTCTTTTGAGGCCTTCGGTCTGTCATATTCCCAAATGGTGGTCTGCTTTCGGTCGGTGTACCACTGGTGTCTGCCCCCCTTCTTCCACCCAAACAAGCATGGCTCATGCTGCCATTGGTACGGGGACCGACCAAGAACCAGTGCGTTTTTCTTCCAAATGCAGCAGCCGGAAAGATAGAAACCGGCATCGGTAAATGATTTGCGGAAATTAAGCCCCTGGGTATCTGCGTGGAACACATAGATGGATGCGTCGTTCTCCATGTTCTGCTCCATATTGACGAATGCTGCAAATAAGAATTTATAAAAATCTGCATCCGGCATATTGTCGTTTTTAATTTTTCCGGCGGTTTCCTCGACGTTAACATTGTATGGTGGGTCGGTTACGACTAAATTAGCTTTACTACCATTCATAAGCGCTGTATACGTCTCTGGTAAAATAGCATCACCGCAAATAAGTCGATGTTTGCCGAGTAGCCATATGTCGCCTTTTTGTGAAATGGTCGGCTTCTTTAAAGCTGCATCCACATCGAAATCGTCTTCCTTGATTTCCTTGTTGTGGACCTTTGAAAAAAGTTGCTCAATTTCCGGCGCTTCAAATCCTGTGAAGTCCGTATTAAAATTAGCAGTCTGCAAATCCACAATCAAGTCAGCAAGAAGCTCTTCATTCCAAGCACCTGTAATTTTATTAAGCGCAATATTGAGCGCCTTGACTTTATTTTCGTCTTTAATATCGACTACCACACACTGCACTTTTTCGTAGCCAAGGTCTTTCAGTACGGTCAGGCGTTGGTGACCACCGATAACCGTCATATCATAATTCACAATAATAGGCTCTACATAGCCAAATTCCAAAATAGAATTTTTAATCTTCGCGTATTCCTTATCTCCTATTTTCAACTTTTTGCGCGGATTATATGCCGCAGGGCGAAGAACTTCTATCGGCAACAATTGCCATGTCATTTCACTCATGCTATACCTCCTCACTTTTCTCGGGACCTACATATGGTTCTCTACCTTCTTCCTCCCGCCAAAATCGATCATGAACATAACATTCATGACGACAATATCTTCTATTTTTATTTCCATATGCCGTAAATTGCTGCCCACAGTATACACAGGACTTTTCATAAAAAGCAGTTTCTTTTTTTTGAGAATCCTCGGGATGAGTAGCCCACCATTCGCGCCTGCATGCTTCTGAGCAAAATTTCCGCTTTCGTCCTATATTCGGTTGCTCTATTGATTGTCCACAGCATGGGCATGTAATTCCATCTTGAGTTTCTTCTTGCATATTCAATACTACTTCTGTAGCATAACCATCTAATCCATGGCTTTTGCAGTAGTTTCTCACGCTATCTCTAGACAGCCCCAGAACAGAAGCAATGGCTTTATAGCCTACACCCTTCATGCGAAACTCACGTATCTGTTTTGATTGAATGTCTGTCATTGCTTCACATCTTTTCTGCGTAATTTGAATATAAAAAAGCTGCAAAACGTTGCATTTCAGCAATTGTTTTACAGCTTTTTTACTAATCTTTTGGCGAATGTATTAATACCAGAAAAACTCTCTAAGCGCCATACTTTCGCGATAATTTAATGTTGAGGAGCAAAAGAATCTAGCCTTAGGTATCCCCCCTTGCTAATTCTGCGATTTTTCACGCGAAGGGGGGCGCCCGTTGCCCTGTGCAAAGGCAACAGAGATTTTGACCCCCCTAGCCCCATCTGCCACCTTCCTTTGCAGTGATGGTGCTATGGCAACTGCTGCATAAAGACATCAGGTTCTCATCACTGCTGTCACCGCCTTTTGACAAGGGTTTGATGTGATGCACCTCGTTGGCAGGGGTTGTCTTATGGTTCTTCAAACACTCCTCACATAGTGGGTGAGCCTTGATGTAGCTGTCCCTAATTCGTTTCCAAGCTCTTCCGTACCGCCTTTTCATCAAAGGCTGCCGCTCCTTGTTGTACTGCCTGTCAATTTCCTTTTGATGCTTCTCGCAGTATCTGTTGTTTGTAAGTTCCGGACAACCGTTGATGCTGCAAGGTCTTTTAGGTTTTAAAGGCACCGCTTTCACCACCTTTTCGGGCATGGAAAAAGCCACCCCAGATTTTCTCCGAGATGGCTTTTAGTATTTTTTATGATTCGCCTATTGTAATAGTATCAGAAGAGGATACTCTAATTCCATCAACTTTACTCTACACTTTTAGAGCCGAAACAGCATCCAATGCTCTTTCATGCATTTTGTAAGCATTCTGAATACTGTAACCCATTTCAACAGCTATCTGCTCCCAAGTCTTAAAGCAAAGATACCGGAGTTCAAGCAGGGTTTGGTACTCGGGGTTGTTTATCCTTTTGATGATTTTTACAAACTCCCTCTTCAAATCAACAAGCATATCAATATCCTGATTGATTTCATTTTCCAAATCAATCATTTTTGTAATGATGCTTTCCATGGAGTGAATATTGCGAGTTCCGCTGGAAGGCATGTCACTCAGTGTTGATGTTGCCTTTGTAGCCAGTTCCCGGAGTGATACTATCTGTTCCAGTTTGCTGTTGATTCTCTGGTCAATTCGGTATGCCTGACTGAGGTATGCTTTAGCATCCATGTGCATCACCTTCTTCCAGCCAAGGATATCTTCCCTTGTAATAAGTATCTGAAATATACTTCTGAACTGCTTTATCCAAAGATGCAATCCTGGCATAAACTCTTTTTATATCCAAACTCTGCTCCTTGGAGGTTTTATAGAATGAACACCCATCTCCCGTACATCGTGTGACCGTGAGAGCTTTGCACTGACTGCCTTTATTTGCAAAACAAATTTTACTCATTGTGGTTTTCCCCCTCTCTGAAAAGATTGGCTTTTACAGCATTGATAAGGTCCGACTGTGTCTTTTCCTTTCGTTTCAAGGCACTCATAACATCTTCGTCAATAGTGCCTTTGGTAATGATGTGGTGGATTACTACCGTTTCATTTTGACCTTGCCTCCAAAGTCTTGCATTTGTTTGTTGGTAGAGTTCCAGACTCCAGGTAAGTCCAAACCAGATAATGGTTGAACCACCACTTTGTAAGTTCAGACCATGCCCTGCCGATGCAGGATGAATAACCGCAACAGTTATATCACCGCTGTTCCAATCCATGATATCCTTGGAGGTCTTGATTTCTCGAACATTGAATTTTGCCTTGATACGCTCTAAATCGTGATTATACCAATAGGCAATTAAGACTGGTTTGCCGTTTGCACCTTCAATTAAATCTTCAAGGGCATCAAGCTTTCGGTTATGAATGAAGTGGACTGTTTTATCTTCATCATAGATAGCACCGTTTGCCATCTGCAGGAGTTTACCTGAAAGAACTGCTGCATTCATGGCATCAATCTCCTCATTAGCAAGTGCAAGAACCATATCTTCACGAAAACTGTTATACACCGCCTGCTCTTTTTCACTCAAATATACAGGCACTTCATTGATCACGCATTCTGGCATTTTTAGAAAATCCACTGACTTCATGGAAATGGTGATATCCGAAATGAGTCGATATATTGCGTCCTCTGCCCCGGGTAATGGTTTGTATGAAAACACAATTTGCTGATTGCGTTTATCCGGAGTAAAGAAAGAATTGCGGTAGTGAGTTATGTACCTGCCGAGTCTTTTACCCATGTCGAGAATACGAAACTCTGCCCACAAATCCATCAAACCATTACTAGATGGGGTACCCGTAAGACCCACAATACGTTTTGCCCTTGGTCTGACTTTTAGTAAGCTTTTGAACCTTTTTGCACCGTAGGACTTAAAGGATGACAGTTCATCAATGACAAACATATCGAAAGTAAAGGGAACATCACTTTTGTTTACCAACCAGTCTACATTTTCTCTATTTATAAGATAGACGCTCGCAGGTTCCCTAAGTGCTGAAAGACGCTCCTGCTCTGTACCGATTACCACCGAAAACCTCAGTCCTTTTAAATGCTCCCACTTATTAATCTCAGCCGGCCAAGTATCCCTTGCTACCCGGAGTGGAGCAATCACAAGAACCTTTCCAATTTCAAAGCTGTCAAGACATAAATCAAATATAGCAGTCAGTGTAATCACGCTCTTCCCAAGACCCATTTCTAAAAATACTGCAGCTATGGGATGCTCTAAAATGAAGTTGGTTGCGTAGCTCTGATATTTATGAGGACTGTATTTCATCGAGTATCCCTCCAATCTTGTCAGCATTATCAACTACATAACAAACAAAGCCTAACTTCTGTAATTGTTTTATTCTTCTAAGTTGCAATGGGCGAGGCTTCATACCAGGAGCCTTTAATTCAACAAATGCCACTTTCCTATTTGGCAAAAGTACCAGGCGGTCTGGCATCCCATCTAATCCAGGACTAACAAACTTCGCCGCAATACCTCCCATCTTTTTTACCTCCGCCACAAGCTTCTTTTCTATAACTTTTTCAAGCATAAACTCCTCCTATATTAAGGCTCGGAACAAGAAAACAACTTTGACCCACTTTTCCTATACGCGCATGTATATGCGTATACACAGGCTTAAGCTCTTCTTTTTATTAACTTTTTTATACAAAGGTTATTTCTTGTTCCACTTGTTCCAAACCATCATTCTTTCTTGGTTTATCTACATTTGCGTGAGAACAAGTTTGGGAACAAAGTTAGATACAACTTAACTTTGTTCTTCATTTCGGGAATAAGCTCGCTGCTTTCCGTAGACAGGAAACGTCACTACACCATTCTTGTTCCCGGTGTACTTGTTCCACTCGCTGATTTTTCTCATAATGGCACCGATGGCATAGGAATCTGAAGATTTTAACATAGCTGCTTCTTTACCGAAACACTCGCACCAAATCTCCATGTTGCAGACGAGGGTTCTTTTTACTGTTCCAACACGGGTTCCGCCGCCAAAATCGCTACCGCCGAGGAAATTTCTACGCTCGTACAAAGACATGGCATCCCAATCATCTGGCAAAAGGGTATCCAGATAGGTACGAACCAGCCCTTCTCGCTCATCTGTTTCCATCGCATCAGCCTGTTCACTGGTTGCTAAATGTACATCATCACCTTCAAGATAAAGTTTTTCACCCTTCTCATAAAGCACCAGTGTCTCTGCCCAAATCTGCTGTACTTCCTCTTTGGTCATCTGCCAGGCTTTCTTTTTGCTGTTACCGCTGATACGAATTGGCCAAAACCTTCGGTTACCTGTAATATCACGAAGAAAGCCGCTTTCTGCATTTGTGGAACCTACAATTACACACTGACGTGGATGACTTTCCACATTGACACCATAGCTCGCACGGTACTTATCATCAGTCCTTGATATAAAAGACTTCACAACCTCTACATCGGTCTTACGCATTCCGGCAAGCTCACCCAGTTCCAACATCCAATATCCCTGCAATTTTTCAGGACCAGCTTTGTCCTTCATATCCGTAATGGTCAAACTGTCTGAAAACCAATCTCCGGCAAGTTTAGCAAAGAAGGTAGACTTGCCGATGCCTTGAGGCCCGTTTAATATTAGTACACTGTCAAACTTTGTACCGGGTCTATAAATACGGGCTACCGCTGCAACCATTGTTTTGCGGATGACTGCTTTTGTATAAGAATTATCCGTTGCACCAAAATAATCAATAAGCAGGTTTTCTACACGGCTAATGCCATCCCATTCTGGCAGTGAGTTCAGATATTCTTTAATAGGGTGATAAGCTCGTTCTGTCGCTACCGCTAACACGGCATCCTTGGTCTTGGTGGGAGAATACACTCCATATTTACTGCTTAAATACAACTTCAGTAATGCATTGTCCGAATCATTCCAACCAGCCTTAATCTGTTCCCAGGGCAGACCGCCTTTGGCATCAATCCCATCTCGATGGCAATTGAAAGCAATATGCTGTAAATCTTTATCGTGTCTGATAATAAGGACGATGTTATCCAGTGTGTCTTTTATTCGACCTTGCTTATCCAACTCCAAAGCTGTCTGCCAGTCCTCATCACTAAACTCTTCTTTAGCCTGTGCTTGTCTTTCCTTGGCAAACTCAGCTTTCACTGCCTCATCCTTTATGGCAAACTCACACATTGCTACAAAAGATGGCATCTTGCCAGGATGTGTAGTAGTAGAAACCTTATCATCTAAAGAGCCGAATTTATGAATACGAACAAGGTCAAAAGCATTTAAGAGCAGACCGCTTGCCGGATCGGTGGCATGGTGGCTGTATGCGAATTTATCATCGTAAATAATCACACCTGCACTACTGTCAGCTGGGATATAGTCATAGCGTCCTTCCATAGCAGATGGGGTATAAACTGAACCTAAGAATTTCTCAATTGCCTCTCGAATTGAGTAGGCACGGCAGAAAGTTCCTACAACACCCTCCTTTAAAAGCGGATCTGCCTGTTCTTTAAGACTACGATTAATAACTTCAGACTGCCTGCTTGATACAGGCCAGGTTGATGTATCGCGCCAGTTTTCATATTTTGAAAGATAAATATCAGGATCAAGTAATGCTCCTTCCTGTTCCTCATAAACAAATTCGCCGTTAGAGGATGTGGAGGGCCAATACATAAGCCGATGAGCTTCATATGTTGTATCATCGAATAGGTCAATACCGATTTCTTTTGCCACCATACGCCCAACAGCTGCATACTCTTCTTCGCTAATCTCTCGAGCAAGTGGAATGATGAGCCTAAGTCTCGGATTTTCAGGTGTGTGCTTGTGAGTTGAGTAGACACAACATTTAAAATCAAAGAGCATAGTAATTTGCTCCCAGATATCTGGCTTACCGTAATCCATATCAAGGGTAAGTAGAGACCGGCATAAAACATTGCCCTTCTTTCGCCTTCCTTCTTTTAGGTGTCCTCCGACAAAGCCACCCACGTCTTTGATATCATCTTGCTGGCCTTTTTTAAGTTTCCGATATTCCTCTACCGTTTCTGTTGTACGTTGTGTTGTCTTTACACGAGAATAAAAGTCTTCCCATGAAACATCACTGTTTTTCCACTTTTTATCCGTTCGGCTGTTGCCCACTGCAATTTTCATAGGCTTTCAACCTCCTCGTACTCAGGAGTAAAATACTTTATCCTCTGTCTGCGTTTTTTAGCTACTTCAATTTCCCTTGCCATACCGCTTGAAATGGTATTCCCCAGCACCCACACTTCAGAGCATTTTCCCATGAGCACAATATCCATAAAAATTGCAAGTTCTCGTTCCTTTGGATTTTCATCATCCACAAACTGTGGAAACATAAGATGGGGAGCAATTGGGATGCAATTTCGCTCCAAGGCAAACCTGCAAAAGCTACGAGCTTTTTTAACGTTTCCTTCTATATCACCGGAATAGGGAGAGCAAATATACACAAGCGGTTTGAAGGCAGATATTTTCTCTACCTTCTCCTTTTTTATAATGTTGGTCAGTGCTTCATGGGGAGTTGGATCATGATATCCTTCTGGATTGAATTTGTTGATTCCCATTACACACCCTCCGTTTCTATCTGTGGCAAGATACCATCTGCCTTCATCAGTTCGTAAATGAAGAGTCTGCCTTTTTGTGTCCAATAGGTATGAACTTTTGTATGTTGTTCCCCGTTGCTGCCAAGGTAACTATGTGTCTTGGTACTGGTATAGCCTTTTTCCGCATACTTCTGATATAAAAGCCAGATGTCACCCTGCTTGAATTGGATGCCTTTATCATGGAGGTAACGGTTCATCCAAATAGCTGACTTGCCATAATCCTTGGCAATTGCCGATGTGGAAATAAGGTCTTTACAATTTAGAACCACATCGTAATAGGACACTTTCGGTTTCATTTCCGCAATCTGCTGATTCTGAACAGCAATGGTGCCTTCAAGCAGTTTATATTGATGTCTTATTTGAGTTAGCTGCTGATTGGCAAGCTGTAGTGCCCTTGCCATGATTGCCTCTGGTGAATTCCACTTTCTCTCAATTTCTAGGAAGTATTGGCGGCACTGCTTTCCTTTTGGAGTACGCTGTATCATACACAGCTCTTTTGCCATGTCGATGGTAAGCTGATGGTCTATGCTTGGTCTGCCTCCGGTACTTTCGCTCAAAAATGAGCTAAAGTCGACACCTTCCTCAAATCCGTACTCACACATTCTTGGAAACCAGTCCTTATATGCTGTCTTGACTTCCAAGGCTTCATGTAAATCACGACCGAGTACGGTTGGTCTATGATTCTCATAGTTGATTCTTACTAATTCGTCCATACGAATTACCTCCTGTATTATAGTCAGAGGAAAGTTCCTCTACCTGATAGCCACAGGAGGTAATGAATGTTGAGGATTTTGAAATTTTATTTTAATCTTTTTTATAGAACTGACACTCGTAGCCATCGGCACTAAGTAACAGACCTTTTGCCCAACTTGGAGTTTTGCTCATTTGTTCACAGACAGCAGAAAGCGGCACTCCCATATCCGCTTCGATGATGATTTCATCGTGTACATGAGCCACAATGAAAAATTTCTTTAATGCCTGCATGGCATGGCACAAAATGTCACGGCTGATTGCCTGAACAATATTCTCTACAAACTTTGGTCCATAGCTTTCGAGCCTTTCCCACTTTTTCGTTCCGCCAACACCTTCATAAGTAACAGACTCACCACCGAACACATTCTCTCCCATTTGGGGTTTCACATAAGCAAGCCGCCTGCTGGAAGGGAGAGTAATAAATAACATGCCACTTTGATATATAAAGTTAATGCCATGTGTCTCTGTGGGAATTTTCTGCTTAACACAAGTTTTTACCGCACGGTCAACATCCCACCATAGTTTTGTGATATTGGGATTGGACTGTCTCCAGGCATTCACAAGTGGCTGGAGTTCAGCTTCTTCAATTCCCATCTCCAAGGCGCCCATGGATTTTAATGCTCCGACAGACCCGCCGTAGCCAAGGGCCAATTCGGCAATTTTGCCTTTCTGACGAAGGTGTCCATTAACACCGTGTTTTTCAACAGGTACATTAAACATCTGAGATGCACTGGCACAGTAGATGTCATCGCCCTTTTCAAATACCTCCATTCTCCACTTTTCGCCTGCAAGCCAGGCAATGACACGAGCCTCAATCGCTGAAAAGTCTGCAACGATAAATTTCATACCTTCTCGAGGTATAAAAGCAGTACGAATAAGTTCAGATAACACCTCAGGTATAGAATCATAGAGCAGAGTAAGGGCATCAAAATTTCCACTGCGAACTAAAGCACGGGCCTGTTCCAAATCGGGCATATGGTTTTGAGGGAGGTTTTGTAATTGAATCAACCTGCCTGAAAATCTACCGGTTCTATTGGCTCCATAAAACTGAAACATCCCTCTTGCGCGGCCGTCATGACATACCGCATTTTCCATTGCTGAGTATTTCTTCACCGATGATTTAGCAAGTTGTTGACGAAGTTCCAAAACAGTGCCTAGTGATTCAGATGCTGTCTTTAACATCTCTTCAACTGCTTTTTTACCGAGGGTATCTGTTTCTAACCCATTCTCGGAAAGCCAATCTTTCATTTGTTGCACCGAGTTTGGATTCTCCAAACTGGTTATATCCTGCATAAGAGCCATCAGCTGTTCACGGGAATATTCATCAATTGCGACAGCTTGTTTTACAAAGGTCATATCAATGGCAATGCCACGATCATTTATTTCCTGGTCCAGATGATATTCTATCCAGACATTTTCCGGCACCGTGAATTTATATAATCTCTGCTGTATGGACATCTCAGTTTCCACATCACGGAGATTGTATGCTTTAAAACGCTCCCATTTATCCATATCATGTTCAGGCAGATTACGAACCCGACCTCCGTTTGATTTAGTAGGTGAGCAAGGTGTGCAGAAATATTTGATAAGGTCTTTCCCTTCAGTTAGCTTTTGTTTTTCCAAACCTAAAACTGCACCGGCGCCCTCAAGGGATAAAGGCAGACCCATATAAGCCGCCCATATCATGGAGCATTTCCATGATGCAGGGTCAAGATATTTACCTGGTGGAAGGTTAAGCCACTTTGATAAACAGACACGCTCGAACATTGCATTAAAAGCCCATTTAGTTACAGAATCATCCATGAGGGCATTGATAATTTCATCCGGTATTTTCTCTCCACAGGCAAGGTCAGCAACCTGCACTTCACCACCGTCCACTGAATAACCAAATAGCAGAATTTCAAAATCATCAGCCTCACAATATCTATAAACTCCAGACTTTTGGAGATTGATGCTTGAAAACGACTCTATGTCAATAGAAATAGAATTCATTTTATACCGTCCTTTCCATTTTAAAAAAGGTGGCAGAAGAACTTCCTCCGCCACCTTATCTGCATTCATTATTTAGCTGTTATGCCAAGAAATCATCATCTTCAACAGTGGTGAAATCGTCAGCTGCAGTGGTTCTGCCGCCTAAAGGCTCTCCGTCCCTTATCTTCTGGATATTGCCAAGTCCGCAGGCTACACCCTTATTGCCGTTAGAGTTGAAAGCATAAAAATTAAGGGATACCCTTGCATAGCAACCGCTGTAAACTTCGTTACGATCCAGGATAGGTCTGACTGCCTTGTCTACAATCTGAGGTGGGGTATTGCTATTGGCGTTTATGAAATAATGACCTTTGTAAGCATCATCGTCACGTTCTACATCCCCATCTCTAAGCGGCAACTTGATAGCAGCCTTATTGGGTTTCTTCCCGCCAAACTTTGCAATCCCCTCTTCAATAGCAGCATCTATTGCTGCATTGATTGCATTGATGGTTTCCTTGTCCGTTTTAGGAATCAATACCGATACACTATACTTTTCTGCTCCACCGTTGATAGATACCGGTTCCCAGCCGTGAAAGTAGCTGAGACGTGTGTTTACGCTTGTAACAACCTTAGTTCTGTTCTGATTATTCATATTCTAATTCCTCCATTATTTCGTTAAATTCGTTTTTTACGTTTGATATATTCATAGCTGGCCGCTTATCCGAAAGTGGAACCAGCGTTGGTTTACCTGGTGGTTTATGTATGAGACCACCGAGGATTTCTTGAAATTTCGATTTACCCATCAGCTTCTGCATTTCCGTAAGGGTAATAAGACTCTGACGGTAAATATCTTTATAGCCGTTTGCCTTGGCTGCTTCAGCCACAGCCCCTTCATCCTTATACTTACGGATAGACCTGCCATCAACTACCTTAAAGCCGTGCCACTCTTTCCCGTGATTAACGGCTGCATCCGTAGCATAAGAAATGATTTCATTTGCCCACTTTGTAAGGTCGGACAATTTAGAGAGAACTTCCTCAATTTCGGAATCCGTAAGCAGGGGAGGCAGTTTAAATTCCATCTGTGCTAATTTCAGCTTTTCTTCTGCTCTTGCACGGCATTTAACAGCCGCTCGACAGAATGTACACCATTCACCTGGAAGATATTCACCTTTACCGTCATAGGCCATCAATGCCTTTGGTTTTAGTTCATTTTCTGCCCAGTCTTTTAATTCCTTTACCGAAATAGTCCATGTGCTGACATTTTCTCTGCGTGGTTGAAAGATGGTCATGGAAACCTCCTCGATATCATACAGACTATCGTAGATTTCCAAAGCACCAAGTGCGTAAAGTTTCATCTGTGGGTTTTCAATTGCACTTACAATAATCCCCATTCCGTATTTCATATCAATAATGTGAAGTTTCTTGTCCCCAATGATAATGCAGTCACCAGTTCCAAAACCGTCTGGTACATAGCAAGAATAATCAAGACGCTGTTCAATAAGTACCAACGGGTCCTTGCAGCTTTGCTTTGCCACTTCAAGCTGCTCCATCACAAATCCCACATAGGCATCGCTGTGCTCTTCCATCTCATCAGTGTTATAATCAGAGATTGGACGCTTACTTCTCATGTGAAGCGTTTTTTTAAGTTTATGTTCACAAAGAGCATGGGCGGCGGTGCCTTCGGCTGCTGCACCGGATTCATTATTTGAAAACTCCAACTCCAGTCTTGCAGATGGAAGGCAATGGAGCCACCTATGCGCCCCGGATGCAGAAAGTACTGCGTGTTTACCCATTGCCGAGTACCTCCGCATCCTTCAAAACATCTGCATAATGCTCCGGGTCAATTTCGCTTAGTTTAGAGCTACCATATTTTTTAATAATTTCTCTCACTTCAGCAGTAAGACCGGCTTGACTCTTTTCAGCGAGTTTGGCTCTGACTTCCTCCAAAATGATTTCCTTTTTCTTTGGCTCACTCTCTTTTACAGCTTTTGTCGGTTCTTCTGTTTCGACAGGTTCATTGCCCGCCATTGCATCTGCAACCGCCTGTATGCTGTCTGCCAAAGAGCGCATATCTGAAACCACATTAAGGAGCAGCTTAACTTTGCTCATGGCTTATACCTCCCTCCTTAATCTCACAGATAGCAAGTTCCTGTACTGAATCTCCTGGTACAAGGATAGTCAGTCTCTGCTTATCGCCAAGTAAGAAACGAAGGAAACGCTCCCTAATGGTGACATTACGACAGGAAACAATACCGCCAGACTGTGGATGTTTTGAAACACTGATTTTCAAGTTGTGTTTCATGTTCTTCACCTCTTTCCGAGAGCGTTTATGTGTTGCCCTCTACCTTTTAGCCTTGAGAAGAGGGGAAAGTTGAGAATTTGGGAAAAACTTTTTTGAAATTCTTCATTGCAGTTTCCATACGATGTGAAATGGCACCGACTGTAACCCCTTCACGCTTTGCATATTCTGTTACAGAAACCCCGTCCAAGACAATGGATATAAGCATCTCTGCCTGTTTTGGCTTGAGAGTTTTACGAATAATGTCACAGACGCATTCATACTCTGCCTGCTTCTCCCGATCCTCTTCATCTGAGTTGTCAGGGAAATAGTCCATATGATCCGTTTCATCCTCAGCTTGGTCATCCTTGCGGAATGGTTTCTTCGGTATTCCGTAATGCCTGTCAAACTTGTGCCAATTATTGTACTCTGGCCTGTTGAAACGCTCATCTATAATCGCTTGGGCAGAACGGCGGGTCACAGTTTCATTGTCCTTAGCAGAAGATAGCCTGTCCTCATAATCTGCATCAATCATTATGGTGCAGTCCTCGTCTGGTACCTCCAGGTAGGTAGGTTTGTTGTCATACAGAATTCTAATTTTCATCTTGCGTCCTTTCCGTCCGAGGCATTGACGGTAGGACGCAAAAAGAGCCTGTAGTGAAGATGGCCACAGACTCCGCTTGTCCTCAAAATGGGCGCACGAAATCACGGTGGGTGCATCTTCATTCCAAACACAGTCTTTATTACTGTGTTCTGAACTCTCTATGCATCCCGCCGTCCTTATGCGCACTTGGACTTTGAGATATTATTTAGAAAGCATTGTTGCTTATCTATAAACTAATTTAGCACGGAAATTTTTTTGAAAATGGACATGCCATGTCCGGTCAAAATCCAGCAAATAAAAAAGCCGGAGTTACCTATTTAGCCTTCTAAGGCTTTCATAGATAACTCCGGCGTGTTGCTCCTCGATTGGTTACGGGGCAGTTTGCGGTAGTTTCTGTTTATTCATTTATTGCTATCTTCTTCGCGGCTTCGACCTGGTAGACTACATCATCCCAAGAAATCCGCTCATACTTGTTTTTATCGGTTTTTACCTCAAGATTCACTTCAATGCCTTCAACAATGACATCAAACACTCGCGGTGGGTTTTGTTTCTCGCTGTGGAGGTTTCGTATTGGTTTTTTAATCATTCGCCCCCTCCTCCAAGAACAGGAAGTCATCTCCAGTTATTTCTTCGGCAACAGCATCTTCTTCAAATGTGATACCAATTACAACCGGCATGTCAAATACGCACGGATTAGCTTCAAACTTTACTGCGCTAAATCCGTTCTCCTCAACAACCTTGTTTGTTGAATCATTTATAAGGATAGAAGAGAATCTATTGTTGAAGTGTGCATCTCCCAAGAGCGCATTAAAACCTTCATATAAATTCTCATCAACAAAACAAAAGCTGATTTTCTTATCTGCATATTCTTCCGAATTCCAAGAGTCTGTCATAAACACTGGAGACAGGTCTTTGACTAACTGACTCGTCATCCTTTCCACATCAACCTTATCTATTTTGTAATCCTCAAGCTTTTGTGGGAATATGAAGAAAATCCATGTGTACTGTTTGCCATCTTTCTCGAGCTCGAGATAGAAATCATACTTGATTGGCTTTCCGAGAGAAGTAACTAGTGTACCAGGCCTGTCTTCCATGACTTCAGGATCGATAGAGCATCCTCGTTCAAAGAGTCCGGATTTAATTATCACCGACATTAATTGCTTCTGCGAATCATGAAACCCAGCTCTTGTTTCTCTTAACTTCATACGACTGCGAAGAGACTGCTGTTCTGCCTTGGACATATATCCGTTCGCCCTTGCGAATCTAAATATATTCGCTGACGTATCAATTTCAGAATTACTGATTATTCTAACAATGTTTTCGATAGACATCGGTCTTGTCAGCTTTCCGTTAATCATCCGTGATAGTGTTGGAGCGCTGATTCCGGTGGCCTGTGCGAACTCCTTCATGGTCCGACTCTCACCTTTTGCTTCTAGGATGATTTCGGCAACTTCATCATAGTCCGGCTCTGTGACTTGAACAAAGTCATCTTCCAGCACCCTAATGTTTTCATTCGTAGTTGGTTCGCTCATAACGGAGCCCCCTTTGTTTCTATTTCTAGTAATTCAATTTCATGTTTCTGAAATTATAATACCACTTTGAAGAGTGCTTGTCAATGTATGATTTCATATCAGTGAAATCAGTTTCTTATAGGTAAAACAAAAAACACCCACACAGTTGTGATGAGTGTTTTGACCGGACACATCATATCCGTTTTTTCGTGAAAAATATTTTAAATTTCTACGCCATATGGTTCCAAGTACTCTTGAATTGCCCATAAAGGTTCTGGGTATTTAATATGAAGCGCCTCATTAATCCATTGATGCTCCATTTTCATCGGCTGCAACTTACAGTTTAACACCTCCATAAGTTTTTCACTTAAGATAGGTGGCAAATGTAGTCCAAAACAAATAAGTGCTGCTGTTTCCACCTTTGGAGTTGTTTCACCCCTCACAGTTCGGCTGATGGTTTTTGGATCACGAGCAATTTCAAGGCCAAGATCAGTATAATTCATTTTCCGCCACTTCAGTAGCAGTTCCATACATTGTTCAGGATCATCCGTCATCTGCTTACGGATTTCCATGGCCTCTTCCTGCTGTTTTTTTCGCATTGCCACTTGGCGTTCCTGTGGCACATTTTGGTAGCCGTTATGATATTTGATTTCGAAGGTTATATCACTCGGCTCACGGTTCAAGAAACACTCAGTATGGTATCTGTCCGCAACACTGCTCGTAATGGTCATGTCAAAGACAAGGCAGCATTCATCCATATGGGAACGCGCATAATCGGTCAGTTCAAGCTTGTCATTTTGACCTGCCTGAACATACAGCGAAGCATTATAGACATAGTGGTTATCAATAAACAGATAGTCACCATTGTCGGTTAAAGCACGAAGTTTAGGGTTAAAGGTACGTTCGACAGCCGCATCCTGTGCAGATAAGGAGAATGTCTGATTAACCTTTATAGAACCCTTGCGGAATCCGTGTGGTTTTACACGATGACCGTCAATATATGTAAAGGTGCCGACAGCTTCTTCATATCCGGCATCGATCATACGAATTTTGGCTGAGATGCGTGATACACAAAAAAATGCAGCTAGAGCATAAATAACCGGCTCCATTACATCTATAAGTTCAGACTTTCCGAGTTCATCACGGAATTGCTTTATATATTCAAAAGCCTTTGTCTTGAATGTCGAAAGCGGCATTTGAATCCTCGGCGCAAGAGCGTTAGCCTGCCATTCCATCCAGTCAGTTGCATCTCTTGTATTGTCTTTTATACCCCCGACTACCTGACACTTGATTCGTGTGGCACTACTATTATATAACCGCTCCAATTCAAATGCTTTTCTATGTTGATCCCAATGAACACACTCATGCACAATAGTGTTATTGACTGATCCCAGATTACGAAGAAAGTAAGCTTTAGGGTCCACGATTATTGTGCGGCCACTCACACGGGTCTGTACCATTTCATCGCTATCTTCATCATAAAAATCCGCATCACAGTCGTGAAAGTATATCTGCCCAAAAACAGAGAAATCCTTTGTAATCTCTCTCATTTCTACTGTAAGGTCCATTTTTTCTGCCAACACCTGTGGCTCAACTGCCATTGGGTTTTTTAATGCTTCAGGATAATGTCTTCTAAGGAAGTCTGTGGCAACAGATTCTAGTTGTTCCTTATGGATGATAGGGACAAGGGAGTCTGACATAGGTTTCGGCTGCTTATTTTTGCTAGTATACTCAGTTATATTGGAGATTGTAAAGTCATCCAAATTGCAATCTAAATCTCCTGAGCATTCCAGCATAAACCATTGCCGACAATTTTCTGATTCATCATAACGATGATTTGATTCACGGACTTCGAATTCAGCTTCAACAGCAACATCAAATTCTATTTTCATGTCCGGTAAGTCATTAACAGATACGAACTTTACTTCTATATCTGATAACTCAATGCCGCCGATGTTTTGAACTCTGTATAGCCGTAAGTCTAAGCCATCGTAGTTTTCTTCGGTAAAATCCTGTATGGCAGCAAACATTTTATTATAGAATCTTTCTGCCACATATTCTTTAAATGAACGATTACCTGCCAAGGCACTCCCCCCTCATCAACAATTAATTTGATATATAGGTTTGCATTACTTCCTTTATATTAAGATACTGTTCAATAATTTTTGTTCCTGTTTTTCGGTCACCTAAATAAGCAGGAGATAATGAAAAGTGCAGATTTGAACAGGTAGAATTATTTGGTAGTATCAAGGCACTATATATTTTAGTGCTCTTCGAAATACCACCTCTGAGTATCTCATTATATGAAAATTGCTTATAATTTAAATCCGAGACGTTGTAATAATATTTCGAATCAAAAATATAAATAGAATCATCTTGTTTTGCATGATGATCTAACCGTATTTTAAACCGGTGTGGAGAATCATCGATAGAAAATTCTTTAGCTTCAAATCTCAAGGGCGATGCTACTAAACTTTTATCAAATATGATAGAATCGGAAACTTCGTCAACACATTTAAAATATTTATTCAGGTACTTTGAAACCATCTGCTCCCATATTTTATCAAAATAATTGATTTTGATATGGATATCACCGCCTTTTGGCGATTTCTTATACTGTTCAAAAAAATTAATTAAGTGTGCTATCAATTTTTTATGGGTATCTTTAAAAGTTTTACTATTAATTTGTCGCAATTGTTGCAATGTATATTCGCGATGTTTGATAAAGTCAAAAGAATTTATTTTGTAACCGGTTTTTGGTAGTCGAATAAAGTATGGAAAACTATTAATCGTATGATCGATAACAAACACCATGCATTCACTAAGGAATACATTCTGTTGCCTTTTTTTCTTTCTATAAAGGGGAGTGAAAATCAAGTTGCCATTGCTAACTATCGCCTGTGCCTTTTGAATTGTTTTTTTCCATGCAACTGGTCCATTTGCATTGGGTTTAACTTCAATATTACTTTCACGATAAATACCATACTGACGAAAATATTTATAGACTTCGAAAAAAGAGGCAAATGGGTAGTCAGATACAAACTCAGATTTTTCTCCGATGTACTTAGTCGCTCTGGCAGTAGTAGATACTTCCTTTGTATATTTTACAAACACATCAAATAACAATTTAATATCTTCTAAATTCGCCTTTTTGTTACGATTCAAATCTTTCAACTCTAAATCACTGTAAAAATGTTTCGGAAAAACAGATAATAAATTATCTTCATCTAAAACAAACCCGACAAAATCAAACACTTCTTTATTATCAGATTTTAAATATTTTGTATCACCTTTTTCAAGAACAAAAGGTGATAAATCTATACCATCAACGTTATAATAATCTTGTCCATAATGAAATTTCATTAGATTAGCACCACCCCTATTCACCAAGAAATCATAAACTACCTCTTAGCCACAGTTCTATGCATTCTAAAAACTTATCGCTAAAAACCTTTTTATCATCTTCATAAGCATCATACAGTTCGGAAAAACTTGTAACTGATGAGTCAAACAAACTAATTTCAGTGCTATAACTTGATTTATGAATATCACTCCATAAATAATGTAATAGTTTATTTTTTACTTGATTTTTATGATCGCTTGGTGTCCCACCAATTTTAAATTCTATAAAGAACTGGCCCAACTGCTTATCTTCGCCAAGTCCTAAAAATCGCGAGTCCGAAATGAATTTATTTAAAGTGCCGTAAATATCAACCCACTTAACAGATTTTTTTGTACCTGCATTGTCTAAAACAACTTCGATGTCGATATTGTTTTTATATGGACCCCCTACTGGTTCCGGCTTAGTGCTTATATAATGCCATTCAAATCTTCTTTTAAAAGCTGTATCCATTACAAATACATTCTGATCACTCGTATTAACAGTTCCTAGAATATTGAATTTAGGTGGTAATTTAACTTTATCATCAGTGATTGCTATTATGTCTTTAGCAATGATGTCGTTATTAATAAAGTATTTACTAAAACCTATATCTACACCTTGAGATTCTCTATCCAGTAATTGGAAAATATCCCCAAAAATGGCTGCACAGTCTCCTCTTGACATTTCTTCAATTATTAAAAATACCTCTTTTGCAGTATCTTCATATGCTTTTTCTAATGCTCTTGTAAATACCCCTTTTGTAAATTCATAGCTGATATTAGTGGCACCACTAGCTGTTTTCTCGACTTTAGGTAGCAATTGTCCTACGAAATCGTTATATGTATACTCTGGATGGAACGTAGTTCTAAAAATTCTATCATCACAAACACCAGATGCTTTTACCAGTTCATCTACACTATAACTTTTTCCTGTACCTGGGGCACCATAATAAATTATCTGCATTTGTTTTCCCTCCCAATTTTCTTGCGTTAAATTTTAGAAATATAGGTTCTAATGACATCAAACATGCTCAAGTGTACATTATCAAAATCATCTATATTAACTTGGTACCCCGCATCAATTGCCATATAGATTGCTGGTAATACCTTCAAAAGATATCTATACATTTCAGCTGATGGATTTGATGACGTAGTAACTTTAATTGAAAGTAGCCGCAACACCTTCTCCTCATCATTAACTACGAATAGTTCATTATTACCATTCGTTGCAAATAGCCGATTAAAATCAGCTAAAGAAGATATCTGAAATTCATCATCTCCCTCATTGAGGTTGGTTATAATATCTTGGAACTCTCGTCCGAATATATCCAGATATTTAAATCCAAGTAATTCTGCACATATAAAACTTACTTTTACGGCTCTCTGTTCTGATCTATTTGTCTCATTTATATTTACAATATATACTGGTCTATTATTAAAATGTAAATCAACCATATCCTGAGATATTCCTTCATAGATTCCTAACAAACTAGGCATAACCTGTCTGGTTAGAAAATCATTTCCCGAGTTAAGTGAAGGCGGAATATAAAAAAACAGCCCGTCTACATTACCATTTTCAGTTTCAAAATATCCAGAATATATAGAATTACTTCCTCTATTTCCAATAGTCTCTTTTATATTATCTTTATTATCAGCCCTATAATTGGTAATTTCTAATTTAGGAAATCTTTCGTTCAGTTCAGATATGACCCTATTTATCATATCTTGAACTGTGTCGACACCAATTTGAAGCCATTTTGCATGAATATAATTATCTGCATGTGCTTTATTTAGTTTAGCTTCAAATTCTTCTGGCAAAACAAGAGTATGATTCATTAATATCCCCCCTTAATAATTCACTATTAGGACTTCATTTTTTGCATAACGCCATCCACTTGTACCTATATCAATCACGCGGTATTTATGCTCTTCAGCCCATTTTTGTAGTAAATGATTTGTTCTATCTTTGTGATGCATAACATTTGAAAGCATGAATTTAAATCCTAATGAATCAATATGGCTTAGGATATTTAACAGCTCTACCTCTTCGTCTGCAGACCAACCTTTCATTCCTCTCTTACCATCGTTGTAAGCAGCACTTGTAATAAAGTAAGGTGGATCAAAATAAAAAACAGTGTCTGAAGGAAATTCACTCCAATTTATTGATGTATAGTCAACATTCATCATTTTTAGATTTCTCGCTTTAACTTCAAAGTTAAGTATTCTTTGCTTTATATCTTCACTGTAGCCTGCTACTCCAATGGGAGTATTAAACTTATGTTTACCATTAAATCTGATCATATTTTGGAAAGAATACATATGGAGCAAATATAAATTTAGTGGGGAGTTGTCCCCTTCATTATACTCTCGACGAAGTTTGTCAAATGGCTCCTTCTCACCTTTTTCCAACTTGTATTTAGCTATACCTTCCTCTATGGCTCCCACGATTTCAGCTTTATCCATTTTTAGAAGCCATTCAATAATTTCATAAATATAAGGATTAAGTTCATTATAAACAACGCAATCTGTAGCAATGATATTTGCCCCGACATTAAATGCGCCCCCCATAGCATCAACAAAAGTATTCACAGAAGGAGGAAGCTCTTTGATTATTGCAGGAAGCAAAGTGTCCTTACTGCCAGAATAATTAAGTGGAGACTTATTTAAAGACATATCTTTTTGAAAATATATTATCACTTCGTTGAGAGATTTACCGTTCCTCTTATTGCTTGATCTATGATTCTGGTACTCCCTATAGTCGGTACTTTCTATGAATACCTTACCATCTTTAGCAAATAACTTTGCCATTTCAACTAGGTCTTCTATACTAACAAGCCCTTGATTACTATAGCTCACCAATATATGCTTGTAATTAATCTGTCTAAATAAATCTTCAAAGGCTTGTAATGCCTTTGTTCTCTGAGCATATAATGAGTTTTTATTACCCCTTCCTCTTTTTCCACCTACACCTTTTATACCGGGCGAATCATACTTAGCAATAGTATCTAACATATGATACGCTGAAACATATTGAGTTACAGTATAAGGAGGGTCGATATATGCTATATCTCCTTCAATTCGCCTTACTAAACTATTGGTTTCTTCATTATAAACATCATTTTCATCAAAAAGTTCTTGTTCATTCATTTCAAGTGGTTCCAAGACAAAATCTTTTGTTGCTCTTGGATCCCAGAATTTAAAGAATGCTTCATAAGTGCCCGAAGTATTTGAAAATTTAGTGGTACTTTCAATTAGAGAAGCTAGTAGAAAATTATACTCATTTTCAGAAATAATTTGTTCTCTATAAAGGTCCTCTATCTTTATTCTAATACCATCAATTTTCTTCCCATTATCCTCTGTAAAAAACATTCTTTCATCAATCGGGGTGTAGTTATTATAAATAAAATAATTACTATCTGGTGTAAATTCGAGGGAATTAAGCCATTCGAAAATATCCCTTTTATATTCCTTAGTAAAATTTGAAAATGATGGAATTGTGCTATTATTTAATTTTGCTTTACTTATAACATAGGAAAAATATAAAAAGTCGTTAGATTGAATCTTGTACCTATCCTTAAAATAATCTCCGACACAGCTAGTTCCTGCAAATAAATCTCCAAACGTATATCCATCAATGTCATACTTTTCAATAATACCTTCTATAGTATTCAGCAATTTTGCTTTGCTGCCTAAATATCTCATCTTATCACCTTTTCTAGTTGTGCTATTCTTCTTTTACTTCGTCTGGTTGATATTCTAGTAAATCACTTAGGTCGCAGTCGAGAACCCTACAAATATTATTAAGCAATTCCAAATCGACCCTTTTGACTTTCTCGTGGTACAAATCACCGATAGTGTTTGGCCGCACACCAACCAACTCAGCAAGTGCTTTTCTAGTCATTTTGTTTTTACCTAATAGTTCAGATAATTTTATTCTAATCAAAGATATCACCTCAGGTGTATAAAATAACGATTATCGCTATAAATTAACATTTACCATTATATCATAACGCTATTCGTTTCTCAATATAATAAAATATATATTATTTATTCTAAAATTCTGCTAATCTTGATGGCTCACAAATTTACATCTATTCTATCTCCACAACCCCACGAAGTTATCTAATCTATCAACTCAACCCTATCACTTTAAGGAGAGTTGATATATTTCCTCTAAAAATAAAAATAAGGGTTTCCCGACATTAACATCCTCGGCAAAGTAGCGGTGGGAAAAGTTCAATGTCAGGAAACCCTTTATTTATCAGTATTTTGTTTAGTCATATTTCTCCACCCTTGATAGAGTAGAACAGTGGGTTTACCACCGTCCCCTCATCAAACCGTACGTGCGATTTTCCCGCATACGGCTTTCCGATATTCTTCTTCCTTCAGCATTCAGCCGCACATATTTGCTAGTCCTGCCTGTTTAGTCAATTCTCTGACCTTTGCTGCATTTCCTAGCCTATAATTGCGTTGTTTCTTCCGATTGTACCACCGAGTAAACTTGAAATTTATATACTTATCTATCTTCCATAACCATGGTCTGCTAAATCGTCTGGTATAATAGTTCCTCATGCCAATGATTTTAGGATTGAGTAGCTTCACCATCTCTTCCATACTTAGCAGCAGCTTGCTAGGACTGTTAAATACCTCTTTTATGTTAGCTCTCATTTTCTTCATAGCCTTCTTAGACGGTATCTGTTGTAGTGTCCAATACCACTGCCAGTTTTTATTTCTAAAACGCTGAAATCTATTATTGAAGCCAAGAAAATCAAAACTACCTTTACCAAAATACATATCAACCAGTCTTGTTTTCTCACTGTGAAGCGTTAGTTCCAGTTTTTCCATAATCCACTTCACAGCGCGCAAGGCTTCTTCTGCATGAGATAACCTCTTACACAATATCACAAAATCATCTGCATAACGCACTAATTCACCCAGATGTCCAAAGGCTTTATTCCAATACACATCAAAATAATTCAGATATATGTTGGACAATAGTGGAGAAATAACTCCACCCTGCGGTGCTCCCAGTATACTTTCACTGTACCATCCGTTTTCCAGCACTCCTGCTTTTAACCAACTATTTATCAGCTTTAATACTCTACGGTCAGTTATTCTTTGTTTGAGCAACAAAATTAGCTTATCATGGTTGATGCTACCAAAATAATCTTTTATGTCAGCATCTATTACCCATAGTGCATCACCTTTGTCGGACACTTCAAATATCCTGTCCATTGCTTGTTTAGCACTTCGTTTCGGTCTAAATCCATACGAACAGGGTTGAAAATCTGCTTCAAACACCGGCTCTATCACTATCTTTGCCGCCATCTGTACTATTCTGTCCTTAATCGTAGGTATCCCCAATGCTCTTTTTCTACCATCTGGTTTTGGAATATAGCTTCGTCTGACAGGCTTACACCGATACTTCCCAGTCCTCAATTCTTCCGCTATTTCGCCCAGTAGTTTTTCTTCACCGTACGTTTTCACATCATCAATGCTGACTTTGTCAATACCGCCTGTTCCACCATTCTGTTTTACCCGTTTCCATGCTTCTTCTAAGATATCATTACGGTATATCTTGTCATACAACGCATAGAACTTTCTCTTTCGGTCAGCTTTGGCTGTAAGGTATAGTCTGTTTTGGAAGTCTCGTACTTTTTCATGGGTGTTTATAGCTTTTTCGGCAATCACCGGCACCTACCTCCTTTACAGACTTGAATAAAGTTGTGCCCCTTCCCTATGCACAGTTTTGTTGTCTGTACAATCCTTGGTACTATGAGCACTTCTGACTGCCTCTTTGCAGAAAGCAACTTCGCTTTTGCTTATATGCTTCCTCTTTACAGTTTCCTGTGCAAAGTAGGCTCTCTCCAGTTCCGACAAATACTTTCCTGACGTGTCGTTACCTCTACACCGCAGGGTTCTTAGGTATTGCATTTAGGGTTCTTCATACCGTCTTCTGTCTTTGCTGTTGATGTCGCAGCTCGACTCCCTGTTGTTTCCTTTCGGAAATGTAAATAACGGTGCGGCAGTATTCACTTTATGTTACAACCCGCCAGTTTGCCTGCTCCTTACGGAACATTCCGTAACGCTTCAACGCATAGATTACACCATACGCTGGTTACTGACTAAGTGGCTGCCCTACCTTTACTACTGCAGGACTTTCACCTGCTAGCATTTGCCAGCTTAGCTGGACGCACACATCAATACTACACACTCAACGTGAAATGTTTGCAAATATTAATTTTTCTATACTTTTTCACAGAACTCTTTTACTTTCGCGTAAAAGTTAAAACCAACCTAAATATTTACCCCCATAAAATAAAAATTCGCCTAAACTACTAGTCTAGGCGAACATAATAAACACCTATTTAATTTTTCAAAAAGCCTCAAACCTTATGTTTTAAGGCTTTTTCCGCTCTATCAACGCTACGCACTCGACGTGGCTTGAGAGGATAGAATGAATGTCATTTGATTATGTCCGTTCTCGGAAACATATCTACTGCGTTTTTTACACTATCGGTAGACGGAAACATATCCATAGGCTTCGCTGTTTTTTGAAAAACTGAGGTATGCTGTTAATTTT